>Ga0209461_10000136_pt1 | contig 42528 bp, 36 predicted proteins | sample AgamicAsMarz_FD_187162 | JGI IMG/M metagenome (GOLD analysis project Ga0209461, IMG submission 187162) | Agave microbial communities from Guanajuato, Mexico - As.Ma.rz (SPAdes) (version 2) | ecosystem: Host-associated > Plants > Phyllosphere > Phylloplane/Leaf | place: Guanajuato, Mexico... | reverse complement strand
GTTAAGTTTAAATCTTGTATTGCTCAAAAAACTAATAATTGACGTTTACTTCATGTTTTGTTTAGTTTTCAAAGTTCATTATGTCGTCCGTATCTCTTGGCGACTTCTATATAATAACAAATCCAACAACCTTGGTCAATAGTTTTTATAATATAATTTCAAAAAAAATAAACAAAACATTGCGTTTCATTAAAATCCCCTTCATGACAACATTTTATCCCTTTCCTAAAGTAGTACAAACAATGGAGATATACTAATCAAAATAGTATTAGTAAGATTGTAATCAAATTGTAGAAAGTGTTTTCCTGTGCTTACTCATTCTAACTTGAATGGTTTACCAATATATAATCAAAAAAAGAGAGAACCTACTTGTTCTCTCTTCATTAGTCATCAATTATTCTTCTGTTGTTTCAATTTCAGCTTCGTTTTCAAGAGTCGTTAATTCAGCTTCGTTTTCAGCTTCTTCATCAATTACCTCTTCTTCTTTTGCAGCAATTGCTACAGTCGCAACATGACCTTCTTGATCAAGTTTAATTAATTTAACACCTTGGGTAACTCGACCTAAACGTGAAATTTGCTCAATTGGCATACGGATCATTACACCAGACTCAGTAATTAACATTAAATCCTGTTCGTCACTTACACATTTTAATGAAATCATTTTACCGTTTTTATCTGTAACATTAAGCGTTTTTAAACCTTTACCGCCACGGCTTTGAATTCGGTATTCTTCCTGTCCGGTTCGCTTACCATAACCAAGTTCCGTAACAACAAGAATATCTAAGTGTTCTTCAACAACTTCCATTCCAACAACATAATCATCATCAGAAAGTGTAATTGCTTTAACACCCGTTGCCGTTCTTCCCATTGATCTAACATCGTCTTCATTAAAGCGAATTATCATACCTTTTGAAGTACCGACAACAATATCTTTTTTACCGTCAGTTAGACGCACCGATATTACGTCATCATCTTCTTTTAAATTAATTGCAATTAATCCATTAGTACGAATGTTTGCAAAGGCAGATAAAGGTACACGTTTTGCTATTCCTTGTTTTGTTGTAAAGAATAGGTACCAATCTTCTAAAAATTCACTTACTGGAATAATTGCGTTAATATTTTCATCTCGGTCAATTTCTAGTAAGTTTACGATAGGTAATCCTTTAGCTGTACGACTAAACTCAGGAATCTCGTAACCTTTTGAACGGTATACTTTTCCCTTATTCGTAAAGAATAAAATTGTATCATGTGTTGAAGGTGTTAGTAAGTGTTCTAAGAAGTCATCATTATTAGTACCCATTCCTTGAATACCACGTCCACCTCTACGTTGAGATCGGTAAGTAGAAACTGGAAGACGTTTAATATATCCATTATGAGTTAAACTTACAATGATATTCTCCACTGGTATTAAGTCTTCATCTTCAATGATTTCAACTCCACCAGGAACAATTGCTGTTCTTCGTTTATCATTATACTGTTCTTTTAGCTGAGTTAATTCTTCTCGAATAATTTCAAGAACTCTTTCCTCATCAGCAAGAATTGCTCTTAATTCTGCAATTAACTTGATTAGCTCTTGGTATTCTTCTTCGATTTTTTCGCGCTCTAATCCAGTTAAACGTTGTAACCTCATATCTAAAATTGCTTGAGCTTGTTTTTCAGATAAATTAAATGTTTCCATTAAGCCATTTTTAGCGATTTCTCCTGTTTGAGAAGCTCTAATTAAGCTTATTACCGCATCTAAATGGTCTAAAGCAACCTTCAATCCTTCTAAAATATGTGCACGCGCTTCTGCTTTTTCTAACTCAAACTTTGTTCTACGTTTAATAACAACAATTTGATGGTCTAAATAGTGTTTTAAACAGCTCTTTAGAGATAGAACTTTTGGCTCACCATTTACAAGTGCTAATAAATTAATACCAAAACTTGTTTGAAGTGCAGTTTGTTTATATAGATTATTTAAAAGTACATTTGCGTTCGCGTCTCTTCTAACTTCAATGACAATACGCATACCATTTCGATCAGATTCATCGCGTAAATCAGTAATACCTTCTATTTTCTTATCTCGAACTAGTTCAGCAATTCGTTCAACAAGCTTAGCTTTATTTACTTGATATGGTAACTCTGTAACAATTATTGTTTGTCTACCATTTGCTTTTTCTTCAATTTCAACTTTTCCTCTGATAATGATAGAGCCTTTACCAGTTTCATAGGCCTTACGAATACCACTTTTACCTAGAATCATACCTGATGTAGGAAAATCAGGACCCTGAATATATTCCATTAATTCTTGTGTAGTGATATCTGGCTCTTTACTTAATGCAAGAACACCATCAATTATTTCACCTAATTGGTGCGGAGGAATATTTGTGGCCATACCAACCGCTATACCCGTTGCTCCGTTTATTAACAAGTTAGGGAATCGTGCAGGAAGAACGATTGGCTCTCTTTCTGAACCATCGTAGTTATCTTGAAAATCAATCGTGTTTTTATTAATATCACGAATCAATTCCATCGAAATTTTAGACATTCTTGCCTCTGTATAACGCATCGCCGCCGCCGCGTCTCCATCAACTGATCCAAAATTCCCATGGCCATCTACTAACATATATCTGAAGTTAAAGTCCTGAGCCATACGTACCATTGTTTCATATACAGCAGAGTCACCATGCGGGTGATACTTACCAATTACTTCACCAACGATACGCGCTGACTTTTTATAGGCTTTATCAGCTGTCATACCTAAATCATTCATTGCATATAAAATTCTTCTATGTACAGGCTTAAGGCCGTCTCGTACATCTGGTAACGCTCGAGAAACAATTACACTCATTGCATAATCTAGGAAGGAATTACGCATTTCATGACTAATATTTATTTCTTTAATTTGTTGATTTTCACTCAACATCGGCACCTCCCTTTAGTTTCCGTATCTACCTGAGAAAAGGAGCATAAAGCCCCTTACAAATACTTATTAAATATCTAAATTCTTTACATACTTAGCGTTATCTTGAATAAAGTTACGTCTTGGCTCTACTTTTTCACCCATTAATGTTTCAAACGTTTCATCCGCTTCGATCGCATCTTGAAGGTTAACTTGTAGTAACGTTCTAGTTTCTGGATTCATTGTAGTTTCCCATAACTGTTCAGGGTTCATTTCACCTAGACCTTTATATCGTTGGATAACAGGTTTTGGTACTGCATTTAAAGTCGACATAATTTCATTCATTTGTCGATCATTATAAGCATATTGTATTTTTTTCCCTTGCTGGATCTTATATAAAGGTGGTTGAGCAATATAAATATAACCACTTTCAATGATTTGACGCATATAACGATATAAGAACGTTAACAATAAAGTACGAATGTGGGCACCATCTACATCAGCATCCGTCATCAATATAATTTTATGATATCGTGCTTTCTCGATATCGAAATCATCACCGATTCCAGTACCAAAAGCAGTAATCATTGAACGAACCTCGTTATTTGATAAAATTTTATCAAGTCGAGCCTTTTCTACATTAATAATTTTTCCACGTAAAGGAAGAATTGCTTGGAAGTGACGGTCTCGTCCTTGTTTAGCACTTCCACCCGCTGAATCACCCTCAACGATATAAATTTCGCTAATAGAAGAATCTTTTGAAGAACAATCAGCTAATTTCCCAGGTAAACTTGATACTTCTAAAGCACTTTTTCTTCTTGTTAACTCACGAGCCTTTTTAGCAGCAACACGAGCCCTAGCCGCCATTAAACCTTTTTCAACTATTTTTTTAGCCTCTGTTGGATTCTCTAATAAAAACTTTTCAAGGTTTTCTCCAAAAATTTGCTCTGTAATCGTACGAACTTCACTATTACCCAATTTGGTTTTTGTTTGTCCTTCAAACTGTGGATCAGGATGTTTAACAGAAACGATCGCCGTTAATCCTTCACGTACATCCTCACCAGATAAGTTGCTATCTTGATCCTTAATTAAACCATTCTTACGACCATAATCATTAATAACACGAGTTAAAGCTGTTTTAAACCCAACCTCGTGCGTACCGCCTTCGTGTGTATTAATATTATTCGTGAATGAGTAAATATTACTTGTATAGCTTTCGTTATATTGAAGTGCAATTTCTACACTAATTCCATCTTTTTCACCAATAACAAAAATTGGTTCGTCATGTATTACTTCTTTAGAACGATTTAAATGTTCAACGTAAGATTTAATTCCACCTTCGTAATGGAATTCTTTCTTTTGTTTATTTTCTCTACGGTCTTCAATTGTTAAGCGAATACCTCTATTAAGGAACGCTAATTCTCTTAATCGATTTGCTAATGTATCAAAGTCATAAATTGTTGTTTCAGTGAAAATTTCTGCATCAGGTTTAAAATGAGTAATCGTTCCCGTAACATCAGTTTCACCAACGATACTCATATCTGCTACAGGTATTCCTTTAGAAAATTGTTGATAATAAATAGTACCTTCACGATGAACGTGAACTTCTAGCAAAATAGACAACGCATTTACTACTGAAGCACCTACGCCGTGTAATCCACCAGATACTTTGTACCCACCACCGCCAAATTTTCCACCCGCATGAAGAACCGTCATAATTACTTCTAGTGCAGGTCTACCCATTTTTTCATGGATACCTACTGGAATCCCACGGCCATTATCTTTAACTGTAATACTATTATCTTCTTCAATTATTAAATTAATCTCATCACAGTATCCAGCCAATGCCTCATCTATACTGTTATCAACGATTTCCCATACTAAGTGATGTAATCCTTTTCCACTCGTAGAACCGATATACATACCCGGTCTTTTACGTACGGCTTCTAAACCTTCAAGAACTTGAATCTGATTTTCATCATAATTATGTTCTTGCATTTTTTGATCCATTGTCATGAACACTCACCTACTTTTTTTATTTTACATAAAAGAATTAGTAAATTTCAGCTATGCTTACTAGGCGGCGTAGTAGAAATTTCATAAATTATTTATCGAGAAGTACTTATAATTGTTCCATGTGAAACATTTATAATATTAGCTTGTTTTATCGTTTCGTGCTGAATTCCGTCGACACTTGTTGTTGTAACAAAAGTCTGCACTTTATTTTGAATTGCATTTAATAAGTGTGTTTGACGATAGTCATCTAGCTCTGAAAGAACATCATCTAATAAAAGTATAGGATATTCTCCAACTTCCTCTTTAATCAGTTCGATTTCTGCTAGTTTTAATGAAAGAGCTGTTGTCCGCTGCTGTCCTTGCGATCCAAAAGTTTGAACGTTTTTATCATTTACCATAAAAACCAAATCATCTCTATGCGGACCAAGCAATGTAGTACCTCTTGATACTTCACGCTCTTTTTCAGCTTCGAATTGTTTTATGTACTCATCTTCCATTTTCGTCAAATCTGTTAAATCTGATACATTAATGCTTGGTTTATATATAATTTCTAGCTTTTCGGTCTCTCTAGAAATTTGACTATGAATAGGCGATGCCCAATCCTGTAGTAATTTGATGAACGAAATTCGTTTTTCAATTATTTTTACGGCATGTTTTACAAGCTGAGATGTTAGGACTTCAAGCATTAAATAGTTCCGATCTCGGCTAGTTTGTAATGTTTTTAGTAGTGAATTTCGCTGTTGGAGGATTCTTTGGTACTGACTCAGTTCATGTAGGTAAACAGACGAAACTTGTCCTAGTTCCATATCTAGGAATTTACGACGCACTTGCGGACTACCTTTTACTAAATGTAAATCTTCCGGTGCAAACATAACGACATTCATCACGCCTATATATTGACTTAACTTCATCTGTTCAAGATGGTTCAGCTTTGCTTTCTTACCTTTCTTTGAGAGGATTAGCTGTAGTGTTACTTGCTGATTTTTTTTCTGTAACGTACCCTTTATTGTACCATATTCTTCATCCCATCGTATCATTTCTTTGTCATTACTTGTTCGATGGGACTTTGTTAAAGCTAGCACATAAATTGATTCCATTAAATTTGTTTTACCTTGAGCATTTTCACCAATAATGACATTTACATTATTTTGAAAATTTAATTCAAGTTTTTCATAATTACGGTATTGTTTTAGTTGTAAATCTTTAATATACAATGGGATTCCCCCAAAACTTATGAAGTTATAATATAAGAACCTTTTCCAGTTATAGAAATTGTATCATTTAAAACTAATTTTTTTCCTCTTCTATTCTCAGGTTCATTGTTCACAAAGATTTCATGCTCCGATAGAAACCATTTAGCCATTCCACCTGTATCAATTACACCCGCAAGCTTTAAAAATTGACCTAATGTAATATACTCTGTATTTATTTTAACTTTTTCTGTTTTCATTTTTTATCACCCTCATTTATCCATTCCTTAATTGTACTAAACTTCTGTAAGAAAAAAAACACTTAACCCTTATTTTGTCTATTAAGTACAAAAAGACTGACCTAAATGTACTATGCACTCCCCAAACAAATTAAATTCTGCTCGTTGGAGATGCTAGTGCATTCTATTAGGTCAGCCCCTTTCGATAGAATTTACTAATTAGTATGTGCGAACTGGTAAAATTAATTGCAATGTTCTTGAATCATTTACAGTACGGATTAAAAATGGTCTCATAGCCCCTGTAAATTGAATATAAATTTCTGGGCTTTCAATTGCTTTTAATGCATCCATAACATACTTCGCACTAAAAGAGATTTTTAACTCTTCACCTTTAATATCCTCGCAAACAATTTCGTCTACTACTTTACCGATTTCAGGAGAATAAGAAGAAACATTGACCACTGAGCTACCAACTGTTTCTAAGTGAACAACATTATTTCTACCTTCTCTTGCTAATAAAGAAGCACGATCAATTGCTTGTAGGAATTCTTTCGTCATTACAGTTAGTTCCGTTTTACTTTCACTTGGAATTAACTTTGATGTATCAGGATAATTACCTTCTAATAATCGAGTAAAGAACAATAGATGCTTTGTCTTAAATAAAGCTTGATGTTCTGTTAAGACGATTTCTACTTTTTCATCATTGTCATCTAGAATTTTACTTAATTCATTTAGACTTTTTCCAGGAATTACTACGCTAGCTTTAAATTCACTTGTTGTAGAACTTCCGTCAATTTTAGCTTGTCTTAAAGCTAATCGATGGCTATCTGTCGCTATACATGTTAGATCACCATTTTCGATCTTCCAGTTTACACCGGTTAAAATTGGTCTAGTTTCTGAAGTTGATACTGCAAATACTGTTTGACGAATCATAAATTTTAATAAATCTGCAGAAATAGAAATTGTTTCATGTTCTTCAATTTGAGGAAGTAGTGGATATTCCTCAGCGTCAAAGCCATTTAAGCTAAATTCAGTTTTTCCAGCTTTTATTGTTGTTACATAATTATTATCTGACTCTAGTTCGACAAAATCTGAAGGTAATTTTTTTACAATGTCACTAAAATATCGAGCATTTAATACAATGCTTCCAGTTCGTTTTATATCAACTAGTTGTTGATCATCTAATACTGTTGGTAAATAAGATTCTATAGATATATCTGAATCACTACCTGTGAAAGTTAGTCCTTCATTTGTAACGACTAGTTTAATACCAGTTAAGATTGGAATAGTTGTTCTTGATGAAACAGCTCTCATAACATCTTGTACAGCTTTAACAAGATGATCTTTTTGTACAGTAAATTTCATTGTTTGTACTCCTTATATAATTTATAAAATAATATAGTAATAGTAGTAGGGCCTGTGAATTTGTGGATAACTCTATTTTATTAAAGAAAAATAAGTCTATCAACATGTGGATAGACTGTGTAAAAAAGATAGAAAGTTATGCACAGGTAAATAACTCTACTGATTTAATTTTTCATTGATTTCTTTAATTTGAGATTGCAGCTGTGAGTCAGTTTCAATTAATTTTGAAATTTTTTCATGCGCATGAATAACAGTTGTATGATCGCGGCCTCCAAACTCTTCTCCTATTTTAGGTAAAGAATGGTCTGTAAGCTCTCTTGAAAGATACATTGCAATCTGTCTTGGGAAGGCTACGGATTTTGTACGTTTCTTTGCTTTAAAATCCTCTAATTTAATACTAAAAAATTCTCCAACTGTTCGTTGAATATCGTGTATTGATACTATTTTAGGTTTCGTTGCTGTGATTAAATTCTTTAAGGCTTCAGCGGCCACACTAGCGTTTATATCCTTATTAATTAACGATGAATAAGCAACTACGCGAATAAGTGCTCCTTCTAATTCACGGATGTTTGTATCAATTTGATTTGCTATATATAACATTACCTCATTTGGAATATCTAACCCCTCAGCCTTAGCCTTTTTACGTAAGATCGCTATCCTAGTTTCTAAATCCGGTGGTGTAATATCTGTAATAAGGCCCCATTCAAATCGTGAACGAAGTCGATCTTCTAATGTAGGAATTTCTTTAGGTGGTCGGTCACTTGAGATAATGATTTGTTTACTTTCTTCATGAAGTGTATTAAACGTATGGAAAAATTCTTCCTGTGTTTGTTCTTTTCCAGCTAAGAACTGAATATCATCTATAAGTAGCACGTCTACATTACGATACTTATTTCTAAATTCAATTGCTTTATTATCGCGAATTGAATTAATGAACTCATTTGTAAATTTTTCTGATGATAAATAAACGACTTTGGCATTTGGATTATGCTCAAGTACATAGTGTCCAATTGCGTGCATTAAGTGGGTTTTCCCTAACCCAACTCCCCCATATATAAATAGTGGGTTATAGGCTTTTGCAGGTGCCTCAGCAACCGCTAATGATGCTGCATGGGCAAAACGGTTACCTGAACCAATTACGAAAGTATCAAAAGTATATTTAGGGTTTAACATACTTTGATTGAACTCTACTGGTTCCTCAAATTTTACTTTGGCTTTAACTGCCGGTATATTCATCTCTATTTCTTCTACATGATTTTGAGGAAGGATAAATTTAATTTCTAATTCCGCTCCAGTTATTTCTAAAACTGTATCCATTATCAATGATGAATACTTTGACTCAAGCCAATCACGGGCGAATTCATTTGGGGCAATAATTGTTAAAGTATCATTCTTTAAAGAAAATGCCTTTGTTGATTTTAGCCATGTTTCAAAGCTTGGTTTACTTATTTTTTTTTCTATTTCTGCTAGAACCCTGGACCACAGATCCCCTATATTCTCCAAACAGTAATCCCTCCTTACAAAGCTTGTTCAACTTTTGTACAAGCACATAAATTAAGTATTTATTTTTATTCATGTCTTTGAATATGCGTTATTTTATAAAACTGCAAAAATCCACTTTATTTGACAGTATTCACCCATGTGGATAACTTTAAAATGGTACAAGTGTAAAACCTGTCCACAAGTTATTAACATCTGTGGACAAATAAAAATAATAAACAACTTGTCCAAAGTGGAAAACAAATTAATAATATCAAAAATCTTTAGCGATTTCAATGAGTAGTTAATGTTATCCACATGCTAATCCACTTGTTTAAAAAAATTGTCCACAGAAAAAGAACTTGTGTAAAAGTTGTCAGTAACTGTTGTGGGTAAAAAATATGTTGAAAAATATTATCCACAGAGCACTTAACAATTTTAAGAAAAGGGAAAGTAGTAGTTTTTTGTAGATTTTCTTATTCACTTAAAAGCACGTTTCAAAAAATCTTTCGACACCATATTTTTTGCTTAGATTAATCGTTTATAAATTTATTGGAGGGAAATGATAGGAGTAAATCGCATTTCTTATATTAAATAAGGCACTTTATTTTATTTTTTTCCTATTAAAACTCACTGGATCAACCATTCTTCATAAATTGGAAATAATTATTCATCATGATTTAACATCTTAGATTGACATTAATAGTAGTTATTCTTTATAATTTATAGGACTGTCTATAACAGTAATTCCTCAGGGAGGTGTCATATAATGAAAAGAACATTTCAACCAAACAAACGTAAACGCAGCAAAGTACATGGTTTCCGTAGCCGTATGAGCACTGCAAATGGACGTAAAGTTCTAGCTGCTCGTCGTCGTAAAGGTAGAAAAGTATTATCTGCGTAGGCCACTGTCAACAGTGGTCTTTTTCACTAATAAGAAGGCCTTTTTTGCTTTTATGTCACAATTTGTAAGTAAAAAAGGCCTCATTTTTTATAAAAAAATTGTTATGATAATTGAAGGAATCATTTGGGGTGTCAGTAGAACATGAACAAGAAAAACAGAATAAAAAAGAATGCAGATTTTAGTCGCGTTTTTCAAGAGGGATCGTCAACTGCAAATCGACAATTTGTAATCTATACATTAAAAAAGGAAGATCAAAAGCAATTTCGTATAGGATTATCTGTTAGTAAGAAGTTAGGTAATGCTGTAGAGCGAAATCATATTAAGCGGTATATAAGGCAAGCTCTTACTGAATTAAGTGATGATCTTCGTGTGAATATGGATTATGTTGTAATCGCAAGAAAGCCCTGTACTGAACTACCTTTTAATGAATTTAAAAAAAGTTTAATTCATGTGTTGAAAAGGGCGGAAGCACTTAAAATACGTGATTCAAAACATAAATTAGATAAAAATCAAATTAAGTAATTACATATTTAAATGTAACTTCTTAAAGGAGGAGCTAGTTTGAAGACTAAGAAGTACCAATTGCTAGTTACAGTTCTTTTATTAGTAGTCGTGTTAGCTGGATGTTCGCAAACAAACCAACCGATTACATCTGAAAGTACGGGGATTTGGAATGAGTATTTCGTTTATCCACTATCATGGTTAATCACAGCTGTATCTAAAATTTTTGGTGGAAGTTATGGAATGTCGATTATCGTCGTAACACTTTTAATCCGTTTAGCATTACTACCGTTAATGATTAAACAAATTAAAAGCACGAAAGCGATGCAGTCAATCCAGCCTGAAATGGCCAAACTTAAAGAAAAATATTCTTCAAAGGACCAAAAAACTGTCCAAAAATTAAATGAAGAAACAATGAAGTTGTACCAACAACATGGTGTAAACCCACTATCTGGTTGTTTACCAATTTTTATTCAAATGCCAATCTTAATTGCTTTCTACCATGCAATTATGAGAACAATGGAAATTAAAGCGCATGACTTCTTATGGTTCCAATTAGGGCATCCGGATCCAATTTATGCTTTACCAATCATCGCTGGTATTACAACTTTCATTCAACAAAAGGTATCAATGAGTACTGGTTCAATGACAGGACCTGCTGCTCAACAAATGAAAATCATGCTTTATGTTATGCCAATCATGATTTTAATATTTGCTGTTAGACTTCCATCTGCTTTAGCTTTATATTGGGTAGTTGGTAATACATTTATGATTCTTCAAACATTATTTGTTAATAGAGGTAATACTACCGTTAAAAATAACAATGTAGGAGGGGCTAGTAAGTGAGAGAAGTAACTGCTACTGGTCAAACAATCGAACAAGCAGTTCAAATAGCACTTCAGCAACTTAGTTCAACAGAAGAAGACGTAGAAATTACAGTAATTGAAGACGGCAAAAAAGGATTTTTAGGATTTGGTGCTAAACCTGCTAAAGTATTAGTTGTTAAAAAGAAGACTTTAATCGAAAAAGCTTACGACTACCTTTTAAATATTGTTAAAAGTCTTGATGAAACTGCAGATGTAAATTTCGAATTGCAAGGTACTAAGGAACAAACCTTTTTATTTACTGTAAAGGGAGAAAAAGTTGCCCTTATTATTGGAAAAAGAGGTAACACTTTAAACGCTCTTCAATTCTTAGTTCAAACATTTGTAAACCGTCATTCAAAACAATTAATTCATGTTGTCGTTGACGCAGAGAATTACCGATTAAAACGTAAGGAATCGCTAGAAATTCTTGCAAAAAAGACAGCTCAAACAGTTTTAAAAACAAGAAAAGCGATCTCTTTAGAGCCAATGCCTTCTTTTGAAAGAAAAATAATCCATCATATACTGACAGATATGCCGAATATTTCTACAAAGTCTGTAGGCCAAGATCCGCATCGTCAATTAGTTATAGATTTAAAGAAACCAATTAAGGGCTAAGCCTTAATTGGTTTTTTAATGTTCTTCATTCAAGTCATTTAAGTTTACTTGTACTTTCGTACGGTTATAATATAAAAACATTCAATTATAAAATTCTTTATGCTATGCTATAGATTTAGAAGTAACATGTTAACTTTTATTTAACATGCTCCGAGGTGATTTTTTGATGGAATTCGATACAATTACAGCCATATCGACCCCAAAAGGCGAAGGTGCGATTGCCATCGTTCGATTAAGTGGCGATGAAGCTGTTCAAATAGCGAATAAATTATTTAAAGAAAAAGATTTAAATATAGTAGATTCACACACAATTCATTACGGACATTTAGTCGATCCAAGTTCCGGTAATACTGTTGAGGAAGTTATGGTCTCGATCTTAAGAGCACCAAAAACGTTTACACGTGAAGATGTTGTCGAAATAAATTGTCATGGTGGAATTTTTTCCGTTAACAAAGTGCTTGAATTAGTGCTATCACAAGGGGCTAGATTAGCGGAGCCTGGTGAATTTACAAAAAGAGCATTTCTTAATGGACGAATAGACCTATCTCAGGCAGAAGCAGTAATGGACTTAATTCGTTCAAAGACTGACAGGGCAATGGCGATTGCAATGAATCAAGTAGAAGGTCGATTATCGAAGTTAGTTAATAGCTTAAGGCAAACATTACTTGAGATTTTAGCTCATATTGAAGTAAATATTGATTACCCAGAATATGATGATGTTGAAGAAATGACTAATACTGTTTTAATTGAAAAAGCAAAAACAGTTCGAGTTGAAATACAAAAACTGCTAGAAACATCAAAACAAGGTAAGATTTTACGTGAAGGACTATCTACTGTCATTATAGGTAGACCGAATGTTGGGAAATCGTCACTTTTAAACACACTTGTTCAGGAAAGCAAAGCAATTGTTACTGATATTCCAGGTACAACGCGTGATGTTATTGAAGAATACGTAAATGTAAAAGGTGTACCATTACGCCTAATAGATACAGCCGGTATTCGTGAAACTAAGGATGTTGTAGAAGCAATCGGTGTTGAAAGATCTAAAAAAGTAATGAATTTGGCTGATTTAGTTTTATTTGTTTTAAATAATAATGAGCAATTAAGTGAAGAGGACCGTAAATTATTTGCTGAAATGAGTGGTAAAGATGTAATTGTGATCATTAACAAAACAGATTTGTCACAAAAGCTTGATCTGAATGAAGTAAAAGCGTTAGTTGGTAATGCTACAATTGTTACGACTTCCTTAAAAGAAGAAAAAGGAATTGATGATTTAGAAAAAGCAATTGCCAACTTATATTTTGAAGGACAAATTGAGGCACAAGATTTAACTTATTTATCTAATGCTAGACATATTGCGCTATTAAAACAATCAGAACAGACAATTAATGATGCAATTGAGGCAATGAAAAATGGTATGCCGATTGACTTAGTACAGATTGACTTAACTAGAGCATGGGAATTGTTAGGTGAAATCGTTGGCGATACAGTTCAGGAAAGTTTAATCAATCAGCTATTTTCTCAATTCTGTTTAGGAAAATAACATGGTTAGGAGGAGAAAAGATGAGTTTTGAAGCAGGCAATTATGATGTAATCGTTATTGGAGCTGGTCATGCTGGTTGTGAAGCCGGTTTGTCATCTGCTCGAATGGGTGCAAAAACATTAATGCTGACAATAAATCTCGATATGGTAGCATTTATGCCCTGTAACCCATCAGTAGGTGGTCCTGCCAAGGGGATTGTTGTACGTGAAATTGATGCACTTGGCGGTGAAATGGGTCGAAATATCGATAAAACACATATTCAAATGAGAATGTTAAATACAGGTAAAGGTCCGGCAGTACGCGCATTGCGTGCTCAAGCGGATAAATTTGCTTATCAACATGAATTAAAGAAAACGATTGAAAATACAGAGAATCTAACACTAAAGCAAGGGTTAGTAGAAAAATTAATTGTAGAAGATGGACAATGCACAGGTGTAATTACACAAACTGGTGCAATTTATCGTTCAAAAACAGTTGTCATTACAACTGGTACTTTCTTACGCGGAGAAATTATTGTAGGAGAATTAAAATACTCAAGTGGTCCTAATAACCAACAACCAGCAATTAAGCTTTCTGAGCACTTAGAGGAATTAGGAATAGAACTTGTTCGTTTTAAAACAGGTACGCCTCCTCGCGTAAATAGTCATAGTATTGATTATTCAAAAACCGAAATACAACCTGGCGATGATGTACCTCGTGCATTTTCATTCGAAACAGAACCGGTTGAAACAGAACAAATTCCTTGTTGGCTAACTTATACAAGTGAAACTACACATCAAATCATCGACGATAACTTACACCGTTCGCCGATGTACTCTGGTATGATTAAAGGTACTGGGCCACGCTATTGTCCTTCTATTGAGGATAAAGTTGTCCGATTTAATGATAAACCGAGACATCAAATTTTCTTAGAGCCAGAAGGAAGAAATACTCAAGAAGTTTATGTACAAGGATTATCAACTAGTTTACCTGAGGATGTACAGGAAAAGATGCTTCGTTCGATTGCAGGTCTTGAAAATGTTCAAATGATGAGAACTGGATATGCAATTGAATATGACGCGATTGTACCTACTCAATTATGGCCAACATTGGAACTTAAGCAAATTAAGAATTTGTATACTGCTGGTCAAATTAACGGAACTTCGGGTTATGAAGAAGCAGCGGGTCAAGGTTTAATCGCAGGAATTAACGCTGCATGTCGTTCACTAGATAAAGAAGAGTTAATTTTAGATCGCTCAGAAGCTTACATTGGTGTTTTAATAGATGACCTAGTAACGAAAGGGACAAATGAACCATACCGTCTTCTTACTTCTAGAGCAGAATATCGATTATTATTACGTCACGATAATGCCGATTTACGTTTAACTAAAATCGGTCAAAGACTTGGTTTAATAAATGATGAAAGATATGCAGAGTTTGAACAAAAGAAAATGTTAATTGAAGAAGAAATAGAGCGTTTAAAAGCAACGCAATTAAGACCGACAAAAGAAGTACAGGAATTAATTGCAAAAAATGGTGGTAGCGAACTGAAAGATGGCATTCGTGCAGCAGATCTTTTACGTCGTCCTGAAATGCTTTATGAACATATCCATCTTCTTGCTCCATCTGAAAAAGACTTACATTCAGATGTTAAAGAGCAAGTTGAAATACAAATTAAGTACGAAGGTTATATTGAAAAATCATTAAATCAAGTAGAACGTATGAAAAGAATGGATTTAAAGAAAATCCCTGAAAATATCGATTATCAAGCTATTCACGGCCTTGCTACTGAGGCAAGACAAAAGCTTGAGCAAGTGCGTCCTCTATCAGTAGGTCAAGCTTCTCGTATATCTGGTGTTAATCCAGCAGATATTTCAATTCTACTTGTTTATTTAGAACAAGGAAAAATTGCAAGAATATCGAACTAATAATAGATAGGGGTATTACTAGTGAATAAAGAACAATTTATCGCTGCTCTTAAAGATAAAGGAATCCATTTGTCTGATTTTCAATTAAAACAATTTGATATATATTTCCACACATTAGTTGAGTGGAACAATAAAATGAACTTAACTGCAATTACAGAAGAAGAAGAAGTATATTTAAAGCATTTTTATGATTCAATTAGCGCTGCCTTTTATTTCGACTTCGCTGATGAAATTACTTTATGTGATATTGGTGCAGGAGCGGGCTTCCCCTCCATCCCAATTAAAATATGTTTCCCATCTATCAAATTAACGATCGTAGACTCCCTTCAAAAAAGGATTACATTTCTAAACCATTTAGCGAAGGAATTACAATTAGAGAATGTATCATTTATTCATGATCGAGCAGAAACTTTTGCTAAAAGAACTGGTATGAGAGAATCTTTCGATGTTGTAACTGCTAGAGCAGTTGCTAGAATGTCTGTTTTAACTGAATTATGCTTACCACTTGTTAGACAAAATGGCCATTTTGTTGCACTTAAAGGCGCTGCTGGTCAAGAAGAGTTGGATAAAGCAAATTATGCTATAAAAACACTTGGTGGAGAAGTTAAATCAATTAACCACTTCACTCTTCCAAGCGAAGACAGTGATCGAAATATTGTTATAGTAGAAAAGAAACGTAAAACGCCAACTAAGTACCCTCGCAAACCGGGTACCCCTGGTAAAGAACCATTAGAGATTTAATATGATAAACTAACAAATGTTTCACGTGAAACATTTGTTATGTTTATTCTATTGTGAACGAAATTCTAAAAGGGTGGGAATCACATTGAAAAGCACATTATCTAGGTTATTTGGCTTATCAGAAAAAGAAATTAATGGAGAATCAGTTTCGAGTAATGAAGTTATTCGCCAAATTCCAGTATCGGACATTGTACCGAATCAGTATCAGCCTAGAACATTCTTTGATGATGAAAAAATTAAAGAACTAGCGCTTACGATTCGAACTCATGGTATTATTCAACCAATTGTTGTTAGGGAAATTAGACCAAACTTTTATGAAATAATTGCCGGGGAAAGAAGATTCAGGGCTGTTTCATCATTGGGTTGGGATACAATTCCTGCAATTGTGAAAACGTTTAACGATACAGAGACTGCCTCCGTCGCTCTGATTGAAAATTTACAACGTGAAGAACTATCTCCTTTTGAAGAAGCCGTAGCTTACCAAAAACTAATTGATTTACATAATTTAACTCAAGAGGCTCTAGCTCAGCGGCTAGGTAAAGGTCAATCGACTGTTGCAAATAAACTGAGATTGTTAAAACTTCCTGGGGAAATACAACAAGCATTATTGGATAAGTCGATTACGGAACGTCATGCACGAGCACTTATTCCATTAAAGCTGCCTCAACTACAAATTACTCTTCTTCATGAAATAATTGAAAAACAATTAAATGTTAAACAAACAGAAGAACGAGTAGTTTCATTACTTACTGAGAAAAAACCGAAGGCTAAACGTAAATTTAAGGCTATTAGTAAAGACATTAGAATTGCGATGAATACGATCCGTGAATCTTTACAAATGGTTACTAAAACAGGCATGAATATCGATAGTCAAGAAGAAGAACATGATGATTATTACCAAATAACAATTAAAATACCAAAAAAATAAACTTTAAATTCACCTCTTTTCAGTGGTGAATTTTTTTATTCATTTTTAAATCTAGACACAACGATGAATCTATTCATGGTAAAATAGAAATTAAGAATTGTTTGTTGTGGAAGGAGTAGATTACATAGTGGTTAAAGTAATCTCTATAGCTAACCAAAAAGGTGGTGTTGGTAAGACTACAACATCTGTAAATTTAAGTGCTTGTTTAGCTCACTTAGGAAAAAAAGTATTACTAGTCGATATAGATCCTCAAGGTAATGCAACTAGTGGTATTGGAATTGAAAAAGCTGATGTAAATCAGTGTGTTTACAATGTATTAGTTGATGATGTTGAGGCGAAAAATGTCATTTTAAACACTGCTATTCCAAATTTTGATATTATTCCAGCAACAATTCAACTTGCTGGAGCAGAAATTGAATTAGTACCTACTATTTCTAGAGAAGTACGATTAAAGCGTGCTTTAGATACAGTAAAAGGTAACTATGATTATATTTTAATAGATTGTCCTCCATCACTAGGGTTATTAACTTTAAACTCACTAACTGCATCTGATTCAATTATTATTCCAGTTCAATGTGAGTATTACGCACTTGAAGGTTTAAGTCAGCTATTAAGTACTGTACGTTTAGTACAAAAACATTTAAATAAAAATTTAGCAATTGAAGGCGTATTGTTAACAATGCTAGATGCTCGTACAAATTTAGGGCTCCAAGTTATAGAAGAAGTAAAAAAATATTTTCAAGATCGCGTCTATAAATCAATTATTCCAAGAAATGTACGCTTAAGTGAAGCACCAAGTCATGGTAAACCAATCATTACATATGATCCAAAGTCAAGAGGTGCAGAAGTATATCTCGATCTAGCAAAGGAAGTGATTGATAATGGCTAAAGGTTTAGGTAAAGGTATTGGAGCATTTTTTCAAGATATAAATCAGCAAGAAGAGTTAGTTCAGGAAATAGATCTTAAAGAACTTAGACCTAACCCATACCAACCTCGCAAAGTATTTGATGAGACTGCAATGTTAGAATTAACTCAGTCAGTGATCGAACATGGAATTCTTCAACCAATCATTGCTAGAAAAAGCATAAAAGGTTTCCAAATCGTTGCTGGAGAAAGACGATATCGCGCTGCAAAAAATGCGGGTTTAAATACAGTTCCAGTTATTGTAAGAGATCTTACAGAAGAGCAAATGATGGAGTTAGCTTTATTAGAAAATTTACAGCGAGATGATTTAAATCCTCTTGAAGAAGCTGAAGCATATCAAACTTTAATTGAACAGCTACACTTAACACAAGAACAACTGGCAAAGAAACTTGGAAAAAGTCGTCCACATATTGCTAACTATTTAAGAATTTTAACTTTACCGAACTCTGTTCAAAAGATGGTTGAAGAAGGTACTCTCTCAATGGGACACGGAAGAGCACTTTTAGGACTAAAACGAAAAGGGTTAATTGAAGGCACCGCACTAAAAGTAATTGAAAAAAACCTAAGTGTTCGTGAGGTTGAAACGTTAGTCAATGATCTAAATGAAAATGTTTCACGTGAAACATCAAAGAAAAACCCGACTAAAAACATATTTTTTAGTGAGTATGAGGATCTTTTACAAGAAAAATTCGGAACGTCAGTTAAAATTAAATCGGCTAAAGATAAAGGGAAAATAGAAATCCAATTCTTTAACAAAGAGGATTTGGAGAGAATTCTTTCAATTATAAAATGAGTTACTCATAGGGAATATTAAATGTGTTGGCTTCCAATACAGTTAATACTCCCTTTTTGTTTTTATCTGACTTTTTTATAATTGAAAGTTAGGAAACTATTATGTTAAAAATCTAATTGGCACGTAAATTTTCTTTCAGTTTCTTTAATTGAATTCGCAATAAACTTAGCCATTTTCATTACAAGGCTTAATCTAGTATTTTGTAGAACGTAGAATTCCATAAATCCACTAACATTTACAACTCCGGTTAAATTAATTTCACCAACTAAAGGTAATTCTTTTTTCATTGCTGCTCCAGGTTTTAACGGACCATTGGATAAACGTACGCTACCAATACTTTTTACTCTGCCTAAACATGCATCTACAGCAATGATAAATGGATTGTTATACTTGCCTTTAATTCTTTCAAGTTGTTCTGAAAGATTTAACGCATGAATTGGCTCATCAAGAGTACCATAATAATGAAACCTACTTAAGTTTAATTCTCCTAACATGGTTCCAACTAAAGGACCTAAAGAGTCTCCCGTAGAACGGTCAGTTCCAATACATACAAAAACAATTTCTTTAGTGTGTACACTTGGAAGCGACTTACATAAACGATCTGCAAATCTGTTAATAGCGTTTTCGTCATCTAGAAATACAGAATAATCATCCTTGAATAGGTTACGCAAAGGATTTGCTGAAAATTGCATAATATCGCCTACTTTTCATTTAAGAGAGTAGTATTAGTTTATGCAAAATTTAAACAATTTATACTTTCGTCAAGCGATCTTCGTTATTAAATTAAACTATTATTACATTTGTTCATATTTGTAGTTTTAAAATGATAATTCGTTTAGTATTACGTTTGAAGTCACTTGAAAATAGATAGGGGGAAAAGACAGTATGAATAATGCAACAGATAAAATAGAACATGCTGAAAAAGTAATAAAGAAAAGCATGCTAACTCCAGAACAATGGGACACAATTTTAAATTCATCAATAAAAATAGTGCTAATTATTATCGTTTCAGTATTAGCTGTAAAACTCGGAAGAAAGTTAATCCGTAATCTCTTAAAGGTTAATGCTAGAGGACCGTTACAAGTATCAGAAAGAAGATCAGTAACACTTATTAAATTGATGGAAAATGTACTTGCATATGTAATATTCTTTATTGCTGCTTTGACGATTCTCCCGATATTTGGTGTGGAAATAAAAGGACTTTTAGTTGGAGCAGGAATAGGTGGCGTAGCAATTGGTTTTGGTGCACAAAGTTTAGTAAAAGATATCATTTCTGGATTTTTTATTTTGTTTGAAGATCAGTTTTCAGTTGGTGACTATATTAGAGTTCAAACTTTCGAAGGAACAGTACTATCAATTGGTTTAAAAACAACTAAAATTAGAAGCGGAACTGGTGAGCTTCATATCATCCAAAATGGAATGATTACTGAAGTGACCAATTTTTCATTACATAATGCTGTGGCAATGGTCGATGTTAGTATTTCATATGAGGGTGACATTGAACATGCGCAAAATGTAATTGAAGAGCATTTGGAAACTATGCCAGCTAGATATGAAGAAATGGTAAAACCTCCAGAGTTTCTTGGGATACAAAACTTAGGTCCATCTGAAGTAACATTGCGTATCGCTTCAGAAGTTAGACCAATGACACAGTTTAAAATTTCTAGAGCAATTCGAAAAGAAATTAAGGAAGTACTTGAAAGAAATAACATAGAAATCCCATATCCAAAGATGGTATTATATAAACAACCAGAAACTAAAAATGAAAATGCGAATGTTTAGTTTGTATGCTACTATTTTAAGGAAGTGAAGTTTTTACATGGAAGAGAAAGAATTTAACCTAAATGATATAGTAGAAATGAAAAAACCTCATCCTTGTGGAGTGAACAGATGGAAAATTATTCGAATGGGTATGGACATTCGATTAAAATGTGAGGGATGTGAGCATAGCGTTTTAATACCTCGCAGAGAGTTCACACGAAAATTAAAAAAGGTTTTAGTTCGATCTGAAGAGTAGGACGATTTTTAAATCAATGGGTATCTAGTAGAGCAATTTGAAGGATCGCTCATATTAGATACCTTTCGTATGTTTAGAATTAATATTCAGATTTTCTTGTTATTTTTTTTTGAAATCAATATAATTGTGAAAGATTAACTAAGTTCGTATAGGAGTGGAAAATATGCCATTAACAGCAGGAATCGTAGGATTACCAAACGTAGGAAAGTCGACATTATTTAATGCAATTACACAAGCGGGAGCTGAATCAGCAAACTATCCGTTTTGTACAATTGATCCAAACGTAGGTGTGGTAGAAGTACCAGATTACCGTTTAGTAAAATTAACTGAATTAGTTCAACCTAAAAAAACTGTTCCAACAACTTTTGAATTTACCGATATCGCAGGGATCGTTAAAGGTGCAAGTAAAGGTGAAGGGTTAGGTAATAAGTTTTTATCTCATATTCGTGAAGTGGACGCAATTTGCCAAGTAGTACGTTGCTTTGTAGATGATAATATTACTCACGTATCTGGAAAAGTAGATCCAATTGCAGATATTGAAACAATTAACTTAGAACTAATTCTTGCAGACTTAGAATCAGTTGAAAAACGTATTGATCGTGTAGCTAAATTAGCGAAACAAAAAGATAAAGATGCATCTTATGAACATGAAATTTTAGTAAAATTAAGAGACGCATTTGAAAATGACAAGCCAGCTCGTTCAGTAGAGTTTACAGAAGAACAAATGAAAGTAGTAAAAGGTTTACACTTATTAACGACTAAGCCAATGCTTTACATCACTAATGTTGGCGAGGATGAAATCGCAGATGCTTCATCAAACGAATACGTTGAAAAAGTAAGAGAATTTGCAGCTAAAGAAGGTTCTCAAGTAATTGTAATTAGTGCAAAAATTGAAGAAGAAATTGCTGAGCTAGATGATGAAGAGAAACGTACATTCCTTCAAGAACTTGGAATTGAAGAATCAGGTTTAGATCAATTAATTCGTGCAGCTTATTCTTTATTAGGATTGGCAACTTATTTCACTGCAGGTGTACAAGAAGTAAGAGCTTGGACATTTAAAAAAGGTATGAAAGCTCCACAATGTGCTGGCGTAATTCATAGCGACTTCGAACGTGGCTTTATCCGCGCAGAAACAGTTTCTTTTGAAGATTTAGCGACTTATGGTAACATGACAGCATCAAAAGAAGCAGGTAAAGTACGTCTTGAAGGTAAAGAGTATATCGTACAAGATGGAGATGTAATGCATTTCCGATTTAATGTTTAATGAAATAGCAACTGAATTATTGATTTGCTATCTTAAAAAAACTATGCTATAATTTTAACTCGTGAGTGATTAATTAAATTTAAATTGCTCCTTGCCCTTAATTGGGCCGTTAGACCAAAAGGAGGTGACATTGTGATGAATAAATACGAAATCATGTACATCGTTCGTCCAAACATGGAAGACGAAGCACAAAAAGCATTAGTTGAGCGTTTCAACGGCGTTTTAACTGAACAAGGTGCTGAAATCACAAACGTTAAAGAGTGGGGTAAACGTCGTTTAGCTTATGAAATTAACGATTTCCGTGATGGACACTACATGCTTGTAAACGTTTCTGCTAAGCCAGAAGCTGTACAAGAATTCGATCGTTTAGCGAAAATCAGCGAAGATATCATCCGCCACATCGTTATTCGTGAAGAAGAAAAATAATATTTTTTAAATGCTTTAGGGAGGTAGGAATCAGATGATTAATCGTGTTGTACTTGTAGGTCGCTTAACAAAGGATCCGGACTTACGTTATACGCCAAGTGGGGTTGCCGTTGCAACATTTACTCTAGCGGTGAATCGTACCTACTCAAATCAGCAAGGCGAAAGAGAAGCAGATTTTATTAACTGCGTTATCTGGAGAAAGCCTGCTGAAAACGTAGCAAACTTCTTGAAAAAAGGAAGCTTAGCTGGCGTTGAGGGGCGTATTCAAACTAGAAGTTTTGATGGTCAAGATGGTAAGAGAGTATATGTAACTGAAGTTGTAGCTGACTCTGTTCAATTCTTAGAACCAAGAAATGCATCAGGTAACCAAGGTGGTTCATTCGGTATGAATCAACAAAATCAAGGTTTTAACGCTGGAAATCCTTTCGAAGCACCATCCGGGAAGCCTAGCTTTAATGAGGATCCATTTGGTGGGACAAGCAAAACGATTGATATTACTGATGACGATCTTCCTTTCTAATAATAAAAACAGTGTAATGTTGAACGGTTAGCATTACTAAAAAACTAATTTTTAAGTAGAGGAGGGAAATAACAATGGCAATGGGTGGACGCAAAGGTGGACGCGCTAAACGTCGTAAAGTTTGTTACTTTACTTCAAATGGCATCACTACAATCGACTTCAAAGATACTGAGTTATTAAAACGTTTCGTTTCTGAACGTGGTAAAATTTTACCTCGTCGTGTAACTGGTACTTCTGCGAAATACCAACGTAAATTAACGATCGCAATCAAACGCGCTCGTCAAATGGCTTTATTACCATACGTAGCTGAATAAGCTAAGTAATAAAAAGTACAGCATTCTCGTGCTGTACTTTTTTTGTATTTATGAAAAAATAAGTTTTATGGTAAAATAAGAAATAGTATGCTTATCGCGAAATAAGTATGGGTAGTTGAAAGGAGCTTTATTTTGAAATCGACTCGATTTATTACCGAGGGTGCAGTACTATTAGCTATTTACTCAGTACTACTGTTAATATTTAGATTTGTACCGTTTCTCTCAATATTTATGGCATTCCTTATGCCGCTGCCGTTTATTATTCTAAGTATTAAATACTCAATTAAAGAATCACTTTTACTTTGCTGTGTGGCGCTGGGATTAACAATTGTGATTACCTCATTTAATTTACTTCCAGTTACTTTAATGTACTCAACAGTTGGTATAGCATTTGGTTATCTATTGAAAAATGAGCGAAGTAAAGGCGAGATATTACTTACTAGTACTTTCTTATATTTAATACATACAGTACTATCGTACATACTATTCAAAGCTGTTTTTCATATTGATTTCATTAAAGAGAATATAGACTTGGCAACGGAAGCTATAGAAAAAAGTAAGGAACTAAGTGCCAGTCTTGGTACTAATGCCAATGAGAAGGCATTAGATAGTCTTACAAATGCTATTAAATTAATCCCTACATTAATTCCTTCATTATTGTTAATGGTTAGTTTTATACTTGCTTTTTTAACACAACTAGTAACTTTTCCATTAATAAGGAGATTAGGTTATAAAACTCCGAAATTTAAGCCATTTAGAGAGTTTAGACTGCCAGTAGGATTCATGTGGTTCTTTTTAATTGTAATGATTTTTTCATTCTTCAATTTGAAACAAAGTAGTTTCCTCAGCACAGCAGTGATTAACTTAACATATGTACTTCAAATTTTACTGCTCGTTCAAGGTTACGCATCGATCTTTTATTTTAGTTATTTAAAACATTTTTCTAAAGCGGTACCAATTATTATATTGATCGCAAGTTTTATCATTCAACCATTAATTTATATTGTTTTACTAATTGGAATTGTCTCAATTGGAATATTTAATAGAAGAAAAATTTAAACTTAAAAACATATTTGTTACTAATTTGTTGTGAAAAAGTGAATAAACTTTAATATGTAGGTTAGATTTTATTTGGCTTAGGGGTTGAACATATGCAAGATTTTCATAAGAAACAGATGTTTCTTATACCCGTCTATCTTTTAACTGCTCTTTCAGTGTTTCTGATCGGTACTGTGGTCTATATTCAACCTAAAATAGGGATAATTTTTATCGTTATCTTTTTATGCGTTATTTTTCTAGTTGTAAAGTTAGAAATTAAGTACCGCTACGTTTTAGATATGTATATAGAATCAGTTATGTCGAGAGTGAAGAATTTAAGTAACGAAGCAATTACAGAAATGCCAATTGGAGTATTACTTTATGATAGAGAGTACCATATTGAATGGGGCAATCAATATATTTTAAATATTTTAGATGACCGTTCATTAATTGGTAAACACATATATGATCTATCTGAAGGATTAATGGCTTTAATTTCGAAAAAAGAGAAAAAAGAAGATGTATTAAATATAAGTAAAAGAAAATATCGGGTAGTTATTAAAAGGGAAGAGCGATACATTTACTTATTTGATGTGACAGAACAGGCGCAACTAGAGAAGTTATACGAAGATCAAAGAACAGTAATCGGAATTATTTTACTAGATAATTACGATGAAATGACACAAGGCTTAGATGATCAGGAGCGTTCTAGTGTAAATGGTGCAGTAACAACAATGTTAAATAGTTGGGCTAATGGCCATGGTATGTTCTTGAAACGTGTTTCATCCGATCGATATAGTGTAGTTTTAAATGAAGGAATTCTGGCAGCATTAGAAAATAATAAATTCTCTATATTAGACCAAGTAAGGGAAGAAACTACAAAGCGTAATTTACCTCTTACTCTAAGCGTCGGTGTCGGAGTAGGTAGTTTGAATTTAACCGAACTTGGCCAACTAGCTCAATCTGGTTTAGATTTAGCACTAGGGCGTGGGGGAGATCAAGTAACTGTTAAAAACATTAATGGTAAAGTAAAGTTTTTTGGTGGAAAAACAAACCCTGTAGAAAAGAGGACGAGGGTTAGAGCGAGGGTAATCTCGCATGCATTAAGAGATTTAATGAAGAGTAGCACCAATGTTATGATAATGGGTCATAAGTTACCCGACATGGATGCTCTTGGTTCAGCGGTTGGTATCTTAAAAATGGTAATGCATAACGAAGTGGATGGTTATGTAGTAATTGATAAAGAGGAAGTAGATAAAAGCGTTAATCGTTTGATGAGGGAAATGTCTAAAAATGAACAATTTATGTCTTGTTTTATTTCACCTGAAAAAGCAAAAGAACTTATTTCTGAAGATACATTAATAATCGTAGTAGATACCCATAGACCAACAATGGTTGAAGAAGAATCACTTTTAAATGAAACAGATAAAATTGTTGTGATAGACCATCATCGACGAGGAGAAGACTTCATTAAGGATGCAATTCTCGTTTATATGGAGCCGTACGCGTCCTCTACTGCAGAATTAGTAACTGAGTTATTGGAGTACCAACCTAAGAAAATAAAATTAAGCATGCTTGAGGCAACAGCCCTACTTGCAGGTATTATTGTTGATACAAAAAGCTTTACTTTCCGAACAGGGGCACGAACTTTTGATGCAGCGTCTTACTTGCGTTCGAATGGCGCAGATACGATCCTCGTTCAAAATTTACTAAAACAAGATATGAATGAATATATTCGTAAAGCAGAATTGATAGAGGAAGCCTATATGTACAAAGAGGGCTTTGCGATTAGCTTTGGAAAAGACAATGTAAACTATGATCAAGTTTTAATCGCAAAGGCTGCAGATACATTATTAACGATGACTGATGTCATTGCATCTTTTGTTATTGCGAAAAGGTCAGATAATGTTGTTAGTATCAGCAGTCGTTCATTAGGGAATATAAATGTTCAATTAATAATGGAAGAGCTTGGCGGTGGCGGTCATTTAACAAATGCTGCTGCACAAATTGAATCTTCTTCAATCAGAGAAGTTGAACAACATTTATTGAGAATAATCGATGAATATATTGAAGGGAGAACAAACAAATGAAAGTAATTTTCTTAAAAGATGTAAAAGGAAAAGGTAAAAAAGGAGAAACTAAAAATATCGCAGATGGCTATGCAAGTTTCCTAATCAAAAACGGAGATGCTATTGAAGCTACCGCAGGTAATATGAAAACTCTTGAAGCGAAAAAAAATAAAGAATTAAAAGATGCACAAATCGAATTAGAAAATTGTAAAAAGCTAAAAGAAACAATTGAAACTTTAACAGTAGAACTAAAAGCTAAGTCAGGTGAGGGAGGCCGTCTATTCGGATCAATCACAAGCAAGCAAATTGCAGATGAGCTTAATAAAGTGCATGGTATTAAACTAGATAAGCGTAAATTCGAAATGAATGACGCAATTAGAGGACTAGGTGTAACAAATATTAAAGTAAAATTACATCCTGAAGTAAGTGCAACTTTAAAAGTACACGTTAAAGAACAATAAGAAAAACAAGCATCTGGAGGACTAGAAATGAGTGATTTGCTAAATGATCGTACTCCACCACAGAATATAGAAGCTGAACAGGCTGTATTAGGGGCCATCCTGTTAGACGCAGAGGCGCTAATACCAACTTCAGAACGGCTTTTACCAGATGACTTTTATCGAGCTGCCCATCAAAAAATATTTGAAGCGATGCTTAAGATTGCTTCAAGGAATGAGCCTTTAGATGTTATCACGCTAACTTCTGAACTAGCTAATCAAGGAGTGTTAGAAGAAGTAGGAGGAGTATCATACTTAAATGATTTGTTGGCTTCAGTACCAACGGCATCTAATGTTGAATACTATGCAAAGAGCGTTGAAGAAAAATCTACTTTAAGAAGATTAATAAGAACCGCTACAAATATTGTAACGGAAAGCTATGCGCCAGATATTCCAGTAGATGTTGTACTAAACGAAGCTGAAAAAAGTATTTTAAAAGTAGCTCAGCGCACAAATGTTTCTGGTTTTCAAAGTATTAAAGATGTAGTATTTACTACATTTAGTAAAATTGAGACTTTGTTTAATCAACGTGGCGAAATCACTGGTGTACCGACAGGGTTTACTGATTTAGATCGTATGACAGCGGGATTTCAGCCGAATGACTTAATTATAGTAGCCGCCCGTCCTTCAGTAGGTAAAACGGCTTTTGCATTGAATATCGCACAGAACGTAGCGACTAAAACAGATGAAAACGTAGCAATTTTCAGTCTTGAGATGGGATCAGATCAGCTTGTTATGCGTATGCTATGTGCGGAAGGAAATATTAACGCACAGGCATTGCGTACAGGTAATCTTGAACAAGAGGACTGGAATAAGCTTACGATGGCTGCTAGTAGCCTAGCTGGTACAGGCATATATATCGATGACACACCTGGTATTAGAGTAAATGACATACGTGCTAAGTGTAGAAGGTTGAAGCAAGAGCATGGCTTAGGAATGATCCTAATTGATTATCTGCAGCTTATTCAAGGTAACGGCAAAAGTGGAGAAAATCGTCAACAAGAAGTATCTGAAATTTCAAGATCTCTTAAAGGACTGGCAAGGGAATTAAAAGTGCCTCTAATAGCCTTATCTCAGCTATCACGAAGCGTTGAGTCAAGACAGGATAAACGTCCAATGATGTCTGATATCCGTGAATCAGGAAGTATTGAGCAAGATGCGGATATTGTTGCGTTCTTATACCGAGATGATTACTATGATAAAGAATCAGAGAATAAAAATATTATTGAAATCATTATTGCTAAACAAAGGAATGGTCCAGTAGGGACTGTTTCATTAGCATTCGTAAAAGAATATAACAAGTTCGTAAACTTAGAACGAAGGTTTGATGAGCAAGTACCAGGTGCCTAAAAATAGTTTGGAATCAGACAGGCGCAAATATCTTCAATCGTCTGATCTCTACTATATGGGATCTCATCTAAAAAATAATCACATAGTGAATCTATGTGATTATTTTTTTTTGTTAGGGCAAACTATTTTTATCAAATTCTTTAGTTTGTATTTACGAACAAATAAAACTTAAAATGGAATTATTTAAAGAGGTTTATTGACAAATTCCGTAAGTTTGATATACTAGTTTTGGTTTTAGTTCGGAAATAGCGTAATTTAATCGGAGGTGCAGTACATTGTCATCAGTAGTAGTAGTTGGTTCTCAATGGGGAGACGAAGGAAAAGGAAAAATTACTGACTTTTTATCACAACAGGCAGAAGTAGTTGCTAGATATCAAGGTGGTAACAATGCAGGTCATACAATCGTATTTAATGGTGAAAAGTACAAACTTCATTTAATTCCATCAGGTATTTTCTTCTCAGATAAAATTTGTGTTATCGGAAATGGTATGGTTGTAGATCCTAAAGCTTTAGTTCAAGAGCTAGCATACCTACATGATAAAGGTGTTTCAACTGACAACTTACGTATTAGTAATCGTGCTCATGTTATCTTACCTTATCATTTAAAACAAGATGAGTTAGAAGAAGAGCGTAAAGGTGATAATAAGATTGGTACTACTAAAAAAGGTATTGGACCAGCTTATATGGACAAAGCTGCTCGTGTGGGAATCCGTATGGCAGACCTTTTAGATAAAGAAGAGTTTTACGAAAAATTAAAACGTAATCTTGAAGAGAAAAATAATTTATTTGAAAAAATGTATGATTCAAATTCATTAAATATCGAAGAGATTTTTGAAGAATATTATGAGTTCGGACAACAAATTAAAAAATATGTGTGTGATACTTCTGTTGTATTAAATGATGCAATTGATGGTGGAAAGCGCGTATTATTTGAAGGCGCACAAGGTGTAATGCTAGATATCGACCAAGGTACATACCCATTCGTTACTTCTTCTAACCCAGTTGCAGGTGGAGTAACAATTGGATCTGGTGTTGGTCCGACAAAAATTAATCACGTTGTTGGTGTATGTAAAGCTTACACTACTCGTGTTGGTGAAGGTGCATTCCCAACTGAGCTTTTCGACGAAATTGGAAATACAATTCGTGAAGTAGGTCGTGAGTACGGTACAACTACTGGAAGACCAAGACGTGTAGGTTGGTTTGATAGTGTAGTAGTTCGCCACGCTCGTCGCGTTAGTGGTATTACTGATTTATCACTTAACTCAATTGACGTATTAACAGGTCTAGAGACTGTAAAAATTTGCGTTGCTTATAAATTCCGTGGAGAAACAATTACTGAATTCCCTGCTAGCTTAAAACAACTTGCAGAATGTGAGCCAGTTTATGAAGAACTTCCAGGTTGGACAGAAGATATTACAGGAGTAAAAACTCTTAATGAACTACCAGTTAATGCAAGACATTATGTAGAACGTGTGTCCCAATTAGTAGGTATTCCGTTATCTGTTTTCTCAGTTGGTCCAGATCGTAACCAAACGAATATCGTACGTAACGTTTACGGAGCTTAATATAATAAAAAGCCCTTAAATAAAAATTTAGGGGCTTTTATTATTTTTTTTAAAAAACTATTGCTAAATTATTAGAAAGTATGGTAAGATAAATCTTGTCGTCATAACTAGTACATAGTTTATGAAGTTAATCATTGTGAGCCATTAGCTCAGTAGGTAGAGCATCTGACTTTTAATCAGAGGGTCGAAGGTTCGAATCCTTCATGGCTCATCTTTTCTTAAATTAATGTGGCCCGTTGGTCAAGCGGTTAAGACACCGCCCTTTCACGGCGGTAACACGGGTTCGAGTCCCGTACGGGTCATCCTTTTTTATAAAATTATCTTGGTCCCGTGGTGTAGCGGTTAACATGCCTGCCTGTCACGCAGGAGATCGCCGGTTCGATCCCGGTCGGGACCGCCATATAATGGCTCGGTAGCTCAGTCGGTAGAGCAGAGGACTGAAAATCCTCGTGTCGGCGGTTCGATTCCGTCCCGAGCCATCATAAAAACTACTGTATTTACAGTAGTTTTTTATTTTATATCAACCTTATTGAAAATAGAATAAAACAGTTCGATTTTACAAAAAAACCTACTTAATTTAAAATAGAAGTAAGTGGAGTAGACCTCTAGCAACAAGCTAGAGGTTTTTTTCAAAAATTTAGTGTTTATAAACAAAAAGAATAACACGTCAGATCGTAGTCGTATTATATTTAGAGAGAGTCCACAAAACGAAATTACTATGATAAGTTTATTTGTTGCCTAATTTAATATGAAATTGCAAAAGATATGTATAGAATTGACGGTAGCAAAAACTGACTAGAAAAGGAGTGCGGGGAATGAATAAAAAAATATTAATAGTCGATGATGAAAAACCAATTGCTGATATATTGAAGTTTAATTTAGAAAAAGAAGGTTTTGAAATTGTTTGCGCGTATGATGGAGAGGAAGCATTACAAAAAGTAGATGAGTTTCTTCCTGACCTAGTTTTATTAGATATTATGTTACCAATTAGAGATGGTTTAGAAGTTTGTAGAGAAATAAGAAAGAACCATGAAATGCCGATCATTATGATTACAGCAAAAGACTCAGAATTAGATAAAGTACTAGGTTTAGAAATGGGAGCAGATGACTACGTAACTAAACCATTTAGTACACGTGAGTTACTTGCCAGAGTAAAAGCAAATTTACGTAGACACCAAACAGGAACTCCATCTGAAAAAGAGGAGTCAGTTGAAGTTACTATTGGCTCTCTTGTTATCAATCCAAACGCTTATATCGTAACAAAACGTGGCGAGAAGATCGAATTAACTCACCGCGAATTTGAATTACTATATTACTTAGCGAAGCATATCGGACAGGTTATGACGAGAGAACATTTACTTCAAACGGTTTGGGGTTATGACTACTTTGGAGATGTACGAACTGTCGATGTAACAATTCGAAGACTTCGAGAAAAAATTGAGGACAATCCAAGTTATCCACTTTTCATTGTAACAAGAAGGGGAGTAGGATATTACCTGCGTGATCCGGAGCAAGATTAATGGCAGCTTATAATAAAGTTGGTTTATTTAAATCAATTGTATTTAAATTTGTACTTGTTTATATTTTACTCATCTTGGTAGCTATGCAAATTATTAGCGTTTATTTTTCAAGAGAGCTTGAAAAACAACTCGTAAACAGTTTTACAGTTGCGATAAATGAACGTGCTAAACTACTGGCTTATAATATAAAAATAGAGTATGAAAAAAAGAAAACTCTGGACGACCCAGAAGTAAAAGCTAATATCCAAAAAATAGTTTCTGACTTCGGAAAGAATATTGGAATATCAGACGTAAGAGTTATTAACCAAAATAGTGAAGTCATTGCTACTTCGGATTCTAGTAATCGATCTATTGTTGGTAAAAGGACTACTGATATTTTAGTAAAAAGAGCTCTTTTAGTAGGTACTAGAACTGAGAAAGTGTTAATTGATCCTAAAAATGGTCATCGAATGAAAACGATAGTTACCCCAGTAATGGAAGGTGACGAAATTGTTTCAGCCATTTACACAAGTGCTTCAATGGAAAGCACTTATGAAAGAATGGAATTAATTAACCGTATTTTTTCAACTGGTACACTTATAGCAGTCGCGATTACATCCATTTTAGGTATATTGTTGGCTAAAGCAATTACGAAGCCAATCTCTGAAATAAGAAGACAGGCCCAAGAAATGGCGAAAGGAAACTTCTCTCGCAAATTAAAGGCATATAGTGAAGATGAGATTGGTGAATTAACGATATCATTTAATAATCTATCACGTAATTTACAGCAAGCCAGAGCTTCAACGGATGGAGAAAGAAGAAAGCTTCAATCAGTACTAGAACATATGTCAGATGGGGTTATTGCAACTGACCGTAGAGGGAAAATTATTCTCTTAAACGATCCAGCTGAAACGATGCTTAATGTTTCACGTGAAACAGTATTAAATAAATCGATCTTAGAGGTATTGGGAATCGAAAAGATTAATACTTTAGATGATTTATACGATGAGCCAGATTCAATCATGTTAGATTATAGTAATAATAAGAGACCAATGATTATACGAGCTAGCCTTTCAACTATTCAAAAAGAATCCGGTAAAGTTAACGGTCTAATCGCTGTACTTTATGATGTAACTGAACAGGAAAAAATAGAGCAAGAACGTAGAGATTTTGTCTCCAATGTATCACATGAATTAAGAACGCCGTTAACAACAATGAGAAGCTATCTAGAAGCATTATCAGATGGAGCTTGGGAGAATAAAGAAATTGCACCTAAGTTTTTACAAGTAACTCAAGATGAAACAGAACGAATGATTAGGCTAGTAAATGACTTATTACAATTATCTAAGTTAGATAGTACAGAATATCGTTTAATGAAAGATTGGGTTAACTTTACAGAGTTATTTAATCGTATAATTGATCGACATGAAATGAGTAAGTCTCAAGAAGTGTCTTTCAAACGCGAGTTCATAAGTAAGACAAGATTTGTATTTATAGATGAAGATAAAATTACACAAGTGTTAGATAATATTATTTCAAATGCACTAAAGTATTCACCAGAGGGTGGGGCTGTAACTTATCGTATTAAGGAGTCTAGAGATCAAATATTAGTTAGTATTACTGACGAAGGTATGGGAATTCCAAAAGAAAATCTATCAAAGATATTTGATCGTTTTTATCGAGTAGATAAAGCTAGATCGAGACAAGTTGGGGGCACTGGCCTAGGGCTTGCTTTGGCAAAAGAAATGATTTACGCGCACGATGGTCATATATGGGCTAAAAGTGAAGAAGGAAAGGGTACAACAGTCTATTTCACACTTCCGGTGGCTGATGACCAAGAGGATGAGTGGGAATGAGAAGAGAACATATAAAATCAGTTATATTAACTACTCTTGTTATAGTAAGCTTAGTTCTTTCGTATAGCTTATGGTCATATCAACCAACATACGATGTACTTCAAAATCAAGACTATGTCCAAAAAGTTTCGATTGGTGCAAAAAGAGACTTTAAGGACATAGTAATTCCGAATTTATTAGTTGTTCATGAATCAAATAAAAATTATGAAACAACTAAACAGAGTAATATATCACCAATTTATAGATCATTGCAGAAATCCGAAATCACAAATTTTGAAAACCTGACAAATAAAACGTCTGAAGTTGCCTACCAATCGATTACCAAAGGAAAAAATAAATTAGAAATTATTTTTCCAACTGTAGTGCCAGTAGAGACATTAGGTAAGGCTCTTAATCTAGATGCAAAACGATTACAAAATGTTTTATTTGACCGAATAATCATCAATTTATCTACTAAACAGGATTCTTCAGCAAGGATCTATTTTTCAAATGAAGCACAAAATATTCTCTATGGAGCAAGCTTTGATAACTCTTCAATTATTGCTTCAGTTGAAAAGATTAGAGACAATTACGAAAGCTTTACTGAAAGCTTAAGATATAAGTTAGATTCAGGTAAAATAATTTATCTACCTAAAAAACCAATCAAATTAACAACGATGGAGTTTCTTACAACGGATATAGATGTTGATAAATTAAAAGATGCAATATTTAGTGATCCTTCAAATGTCCGAAAAGAAAGTACTGATTCAGGAGATACATTCACAGACGGTACTAGATTAATGTCAGTTTCACCATTAAATCGTTCGATTTCCTTTGTTAACCCGACAACACCTGAAAACAATAATAATCAAAGTCCTAATTTATTAGTCCAAAGAAGTGTTGATTTTATTAATGCTCATGGTGGTTGGACTGATGGATATATTTTGTCTGGTGTTAAACCTGAGAATAATGAAGTTTCATTTAGACTTTTTGTAAATAATTTACCTGTGTATAATAACTCAACAATCACGACGAGCTGGGGAGTAGACGATATAGAAACCTTTAAACGTCCATTGTATAAATTTAGAATCCAGGTGGATAAGAAGGAAAGTGAATTGGAGTTAATGGCTGGTCCTCAAATTATGGAGATCATATCTAATAATAAGTCTATTAATAAATCTCTTATTAAGGATATTAGCTTAGGGTACGAGACGATATTTGATGAAGATAAATCAACAATCAATCAGCCGTACTATAATAGAGCAATCCAGTTAAAACCTGTTTGGATTATAAACTACGATGACACATATAAGAAGATTGATCAAGATTTGCTAAGTAGAACTGGGGTGAATATTGTTGGATTGGAGTAGGATCAAAACAATATTTATTTTAACTTTCTTAGTATTAGATTTATTTTTAGCGATTCAATATTATCAAAAGCGAAGTAGCGATCAGTTTGATACGATGGCAGAATCGAGTATTGAGGAGCAATTAAAGGAAAATGATATCACATATGTGACATTACCTAAAAATTCTTTAAAGGAATCTTATATATCGGGTAATAGTAAGGATTTCTCGAAGAAAACTATTGCTGATAGAAAAGGACAGAATATACAAATCTACAAAGATGTATTACAAAGTCAATTGAAAAAACCAGTTCCAATTACAGAGACAAATAAAATACTCTTCTTAGAAAACTTTGTGAAGGAGTATGTTTGGAATGGTGGTAACTATCGTTATTGTCAAATAGATCCAACGTCAAAAACGATATACTTCTGTCAAACCTATAAAGATCGCCTAATTTATAATATCGAAAGCTCAGTAGTTGAAATAAAGTATAACGATAATAATGAGATTTACGGGTACCGCCAAAGATATTTAGAAAACTTAAAAGAAATGATCGATAAAAAGAATGTGCAAGAAGCTTTACCGGCAATTAAAGCCATTGAAAATTTATTTGTGAAAGATGAATTAAAACCGAGTGATCGAATTACAAAAGTTGATTTTGGCTATTATACAGTAATCCCGTTATCGAATGGAGTTAAATTCATAGCACCAGCGTGGCATATAGTTGTCAATGAACAGCAGGATTACTTTGTTAATGCCATTGAGGGACAAATAATTAAGATAGATAAAGAACAATGGAGTGAATAGCGATGAGTCTGCATTTTAGTGTACTTGCAAGCGGAAGTACCGGAAATGCGTTATACGTTGGGACGGAGAAAACTAAGCTTTTAGTTGATACAGGACTAAGCGGTAAAGCGATGGAGTCTTTATTTAAAGAAATCAACAGGGATATAAAAGAAGTTTCAGGCATTCTAGTCACGCATGAGCATAGTGATCATATTAAAGGACTTGGAGTTCTTGCCAGAAGATATCAAATTCCAATTTACGCGAATGAAAAAACATGGAAAGCAATGAACCATTTAATTGGAGAAATTCCAACAGAGCAAAAGTTCATTTTTAACATGGAAACGACGATTCAGTTTGGGGATATTGAAGTTGAATCATTTGGTGTATCACATGATGCTGCTGAACCAATGTTTTACGTATTTCATCATAATGAGAAAAAATTTGTTACAATTACCGATACAGGCTATGTAAGTGACCGAATGAAGGGAATCATTTCCAACGCAGATATGTACATTTTTGAAAGTAACCATGATGTCGAAATGCTACGCATGGGTAGATATCCGTGGAGCATTAAACGCCGTATATTAAGCGATGTTGGTCACGTATCAAATGAGGATGCTGCACTAGCAATGTCAGATGTAATTGGAGATAAAACAAAACGAATTTATCTTGCTCATTTAAGCCAAGATAATAATATGAAAGAGCTTGCCAGAATGTCTGTTACACAAACATTAGAGGGAAAAGGATTTGAAGTTGGGATGCAATTTGAAATTCATGATACGGACCCTCAAAAAGCAACAGATATAGTGTATGTATAAAACAGAGCGCATACTGAAGGGGAGAGTTTACTTTCTCCTCTTTTTTTTGTGCTAAAAAAAGGAGCTGTGTATAAGTGGAAAAAATAATTTTAAGCTGTGACGAGCATATAGAATGGGCTCTTGATGATTTTGTGGATAAGTATAGTGAAACACCTCTGTTGAATAAAGTCGAAAAATCGCATAATATATCCACAACCTGTGAATATTGTCAAAATGATGCCATATATATTGTATCGAACATAGATTCCCCCACTAAATGTGGATAGAAATTGTGGGTATGTGGATAACTTTTGTGGATAACTTGTTCGTAAAGTGAGGATATAGTGTGAATATCTTAATTATCAGTGTTGGAAAGTTAAAAGAGAAGTATTTAAAGATGGGGATTGATGAATACATAAAACGATTATCTAGTTATGCCAAAATGGATATAATCGAAGTCCCAGATGAAAAAGCACCAGAGAATTTAAGCGATGCAGACATGCTAATTGTAAAGGAAAAAGAAGGCGAAAGAATTTTAAGTAAAATAGCAGAAGATGCTTATGTAATTGCATTAGCAATTAAGGGGAAGGAACATACGTCTGAATCACTAGCAAAAAAAATAGATCAACTTGCCACATATGGCAACAGCAAAGTAGCATTTGTGATTGGTGGGTCATTAGGTCTAAGTGATGCTGTGATGAAAAGAGCGGATGATACATTGTCATTTTCAAAAATGACTTTTCCACATCAATTAATGAAGTTGGTTTTAGTTGAGCAAATCTATCGTTCGTTTAGAATTAATAGGAATGAACCTTATCATAAATAATTGAGATCTTTTTTTAGAAGAAAAATCTTAATAGATGTAAAATTAATATCGGATATGGGATTTACGAAGAAGTGTTAGTAGTAAATGTTAAATTAGATAAGATAGCGAATACTTGCAGTGTGGTGGAATTCCAGAGAACGATTCATGGCTTAGCCGCTAGGGTCGTCCCTAAAAAAGTGAGAGATATTGATGTTCTTAATAAATTAGCCTTCTTCCTTACAATTCCGTTTTTTATCGTGGCATTAGTGCTAATTTTCGTTAAACATATTAAAAATAATACATTGTTGAAACATACATTAATCTATCTTTTATTAAGTAAGTTGTTTATTTTTATTAAAAACGTCTATAATAGCGGCAGTAATGGTGTTAAAACGGTACTACTTGTTGCTGGTTATCCAATCGCAATTGCGATAACGTTTTTTATATTCCCAATCACGATTGGCTTTGCAGTATGGTTTACGTATAAACAAGTAAAAAAATTCAATGTGATTAAAGAAGGGGTCGAACAAATAAAGGCAGGCGACTTCCATCACCGTATAGAGGCAGATAGGAAAGGTGAGTTTGCAAGTCTTGCTAATAATATAAATACCATTACAGATGGTTTAAAAACAGCTGTTAATCTTGAACTAAAGAGTGAGAGAATGAAGTTAGATAATGGAAAGTCTATAAGACCTTTTGATACTCCGGATATGCCTTTTGAAATGAATGGAGTTTTAAGTATGTTGGTTGGTCAAGGTTCAGATGGGGATTATAACGGGAATAGTAGCGAACTTTATCAATCAAAGGATAAGGGGCAAACATGGAACTTTGTGAAAGAAGTTAAAAAATAAATCTATTAATTATTTCTATAATTGTCATTACAATTTGTTTAAAATAGAGAACACACAAAAAGATCTCTCGTAATTATGAGAGATCTTTTTTTTATATCCTTAATCTTAAGGATAAATCTTTAACTTGGAGACGTAAGAATAAACAATTGGATCAAACAATGAATAGCTAAGACCAGATTAAGAAGATTAATAATTACTAATTTAATCCAATAAATTGAAGTTTCCAAAATTTGTAGAAAAATAAGTTCTAATTTCCCCCAAATCGATTCCTAGAAAATATTCATTAAAAACAACGAAAACAAGAAGACTTCTCCAATTTTTAACAAAATATGACAAATTTTTTTCTTGATTTTTCGTTAAATTTCCCCAATTTACTGTCGACAACAACCCCAATTATAATGAAGAATGGCAATTAAATTGTCGTAAAATTTATAAAATTAGAAATTTATGTATTAAGGGGGATAAGTGGTTAGGGGGAAATGGCGTTATTTTTTATCTAATAAATTCATGAAAGGAAATGAATAATGTATGAGGCATCGTAAAATAAAAAAAGCAATCATGTCTTCATTAGTAGCGACTTCTACGTTGCTTGGCTACACAGTCCCGACTTTTGCCATGACGGGCGGAACCGCGCGAAATACTACCATCGATACTACACAACTAGGGAGCAAAAGTAATTTAGAATTAAATCAAACACAACAATTGCAGAATTTATACTTAGAGAAGCTACAAATAGACCCAAATGTATTAAATTCATCGAAGCAATTAGATTTAATTGTTCAATTTAATGTTGATCCTGTCGCTATTCAAATGTTAAATCAACAAAAAAATACATCATCTGAAAAACTTTCTGTAAATCAAGAGAGCACATCTGTTGTCACACCTGAAATTGCCACAAATGAAGTAAATCAAACTCACAGTGACTTTAAAAACTTTATTAGTAGTCAATCCAAATCCTTAAAAGCAGCTGGGTTAACGGACTCTATTAAATTAGGAAAAGAGTATTCGACAGTTTTTAACGGTGTTTCCGTTAAGATTCCAAGCAGTGCGCTTAATGATCTATTGGCATTACCTTATGTAAAGAAAGTTTACCAAAACGTTAAGTATGCACCAATTCCAGCATCACAGTTGACGGACTCACCTGGTAGTGCTACAGGTGATGGAAAGGTCTCTGAGAAACAAACGAATCAAAATGTATTGCCAAATATACGTTCGAATCAAAATAACTCACAACCAAGTAGTATTTCGAGTAACTCTGGTACATCTAATAATACGGTAAATGCAACAGGTACTGTACCACCTCCAGGTCCTGAAGGTACTGAGTCTGCTGAAACAGCGGTTCTTGATTGGTTGAAAATCCACGATCTTCAACAAGAAAACATTACAGGGAAGGGAGTAAAAGTCGGAGTTATTGACACAGGTATCGACTATAACCACCCAGACCTTGCAGGATTATATCAAGGTGGAAAAGATTTTGTAGACAATGACAACGATCCAATGGAAACAGTATATTCTGACTGGTTGGCGGCAAAGAATGCCAATGACGCGCTTCCATCAAATCAACAAGATCCAAACTTCCCAACAGATTATCGCAATTATATTACTTCTCATGGAACTCATGTAGCTGGTACAATTGCGGGGCAATCTAGAAATAATTCTCGTTATGCAGTTAGAGGTGTTGCACCTGAAGTGCAGTTATACGCTTACCGTGTATTAGGACCTCACGGGGGAACTGATGAAGCCGTAATGGCGGGAATCGAACAAGCATATAAGGATGGTTGTAAAGTTATTAACCTATCGCTTGGTGCAAATTACAACGATTCTTTATCTGCTAATGCAGTTGCAATAAATAACATTACTGACCTTGGCGTAACAGCTGCAATCGCTGCAGGAAACTCTGGACCAGGTGTAGGTACAGTAGGAACTCCAGGTGCTGCTGCAAAGGCGATTACCGTAGGAGCTATTTCTTATCCGAGGCAATTTCCTACGTTGGATATCCATTCTTATGGTGCAACGGGAGAAAGTTCATATTCTACAATTAACACTCGTTTGTTAGGAAAAAGTTTTGAGGATACAAATGATAAGCTTAGTGGATCGACAAAGTATGAGATGGTGGATGCTGGTATGGGTACTCCTGCTTGGTACGATGATCTTCGAGCTAAAAACATAAGTGTTAAAGATAAAGTAGTAGTAGTAAAGCGTGGTGCTGCTTCTATGGATCAGCTTATAATGTATGCTGCTACAGAGCATGCTAAGGCCATGATTTTGTGGAATCCGCAAGACAATCCTAATCTTGTCTTTGATGATCAAGGTTATTATCCTTCTTATCTTGGTGCTTCAGGTGGATTAGTCTACACATTACAAGTAAATAAGAGTGAAGGAACAAACTTCTATAATGCTTTTAAAAGTGGAACGATAAAAACCATTTCTGTTTCGAATGCCAGTAACTATACAATGGGTGGAAATTCACTTGCGTACTTTAGCTCGACAGGCCCTGTTTCAGGTTCATTAGCAATCAAGCCTGACGTTGTTGCGCCTGGTGTCGATGTATTCTCGACCGCACCATATGATATTTTCGAACCAACAAACACAGATTACACAAATGCTTACCAAATGATGTCAGGTACATCAATGGCAACTCCTCATGTTGCTGGTATGGCTGCACTGATTCTATCAGCTCATCCAAACTATAAGCCTGAAGATGTAAAAGTAGCATTGATGCAAACAGCGGATCCTATAGATAAGCAACAAAGTTTATTCCAAATCGGTTCAGGTAAATCGGATCCTTATCAAGCCGTTCATACAGACATGCTATTTAAGGTAAAAGATTTTGTACAATCACGCTCGTCAACTGATGATTCATCTAATTCTAATATTATAAATGTAGATAATACAACAGGCTCATTTTCGTTTGGCTATACCTCTCGTTCAGAAGACGGTTCAGTTACGAAAACAGGAGACTTGTATATTACTAATAATGGCTCTACCGCTAAAACTTTCGATTCATCAAGTGTTTTCTTTAAGGATACATTTTTGAAAGATGGACAAGATGGTGCGAAGGAAGGAGCTAAAATTAGTTTAAGCAATGCGGCTTCACCAGCAACGGAATTAACTTCAATTAGTGTACCAGCAGGTGGTACAGTTCATGTGATCGTAAAATTCACTGCGCCAGCTGCAGCTGCAAGCGGATACTACGAGGCATATATAAACTTTATTAATTCAGCAAGTACTACAGAAACTTATCGAATTCCTCTTGCTATCAGTATACAAAGTAGAGGAGTAGATGTCAGAGTTGTAAGAAAAGCAATAAACCTTGATCGCGATAAAAACTTTAATCCACATACGTATGCAATTATCCCAACAAGCTGGGCAGATATTAGAGTGAAAAGTCCACTTGACCCATCATTTGGTCTTAAACTCTACGTTATGGATCTAACAGGTAAAAATTATATTGGCTTTATCGGCACACTTAACCTTTCTGCTTTTACGCTAGGGAATTCAATGAATGTTCCTTTAATGATGAATGGAACTTACTATCCTTATAGCACGCCTATTTCTAAGGATGACCCTAATCTTTCTGTAAAGCTTACACAGCAATCATCACAGCAAAAAATCGCTGATGAAGGCGGATACATGATACAGGCAAGAGCATTAGACGCAACAAGTGGCCAGCTTTATACATTAAACAGCTCACTTTATGTTGATAATACGCCTCCAACCATGCAAATGGATGCTGGTAGCGAACCTGGTATTTATGAAATTGACCCTAATGGTCCAACAACTGACGGTGCATTAAAATGGTTCTCAGGAAAAGCTTACGATTCAAACGTTGATTATATGAAGAATGTTGGACATGAAACATCAGTTCCTGCACCACCGAATTATGATACCGACACGGAAGTGAACCAGTCTTTAGGTCAGATTGATGGCATGTTAGGAGATTCAAACTCAGCACCTTATGTCAATTACTTCATAAGACTGAATGAAAACGGAACTTTTAAGTTTGGTATTTCGAAAGAAGACCTTGTGAATACAACTGATGATCAACAAAAAGAAAACTATGGGGAAATGTTCAGATTCTATCCAGAGGATTATTCCTTCTCAGGTAATATGGATACACAGGCAAAATACTATTACTTCATTAAAAAAGGAAACGAGTATGTAGTAAACAGATATGAACGCCTAGATTCACCAGGATCGAAAACGCTTAATGGCGTTGACCCAGCTTTCCTAGCTGATAAAACGCTAGTTGCCAATGGTGATAATTTTAAGTCAACAATGTCTGTTAAATATCCTAAAAATCTTGTAGGTGCGAAATTCTATACTGATAAACTTGATTATGCAGAACTTACAGATATTGATTTTAGTGATAAATACAAAGCATTCTTAGCGTCCAAAGGAATTACGGCTGATAAAAAGTGGATTCATCATGAATTAGACATAAATGGTGATAATATTTACAGTTTCAATTTGCCTGAAGATGTTCAAGCCAAAGGTGTATTGAATGTAGAAGATACAATGAGCGGCGGCGTCGCACAGGAAATGCCACTTCTTGATTACAAATATAAAGTAACGAATGATGCTGGGGTGGATGAAATGTGGCCTGTGTGGGCGGGTAATATCCCAGAGATTACAACTTATAAAGATGGTAAGTC
>Ga0209461_10000134_pt1 | contig 42990 bp, 37 predicted proteins | sample AgamicAsMarz_FD_187162 | JGI IMG/M metagenome (GOLD analysis project Ga0209461, IMG submission 187162) | Agave microbial communities from Guanajuato, Mexico - As.Ma.rz (SPAdes) (version 2) | ecosystem: Host-associated > Plants > Phyllosphere > Phylloplane/Leaf | place: Guanajuato, Mexico... | reverse complement strand
TGCCTGGCGGCTTTAGCGCGGTGGTCCCACCTGACCCCATGCCGAACTCAGAAGTGAAACGCCGTAGCGCCGATGGTAGTGTGGGGCCTCCCCATGCGAGAGTAGGGAACTGCCAGGCATCAAATTGCAACAGCCCCGACCTCACGGTCGGGGTTTTTTGCGTTTGTGGGCCGGGAAAAAGCGGCCCCGCAGCGGATAAAGCGCGCAGGGGCCCGGAATCTCCCTTTACGGCCCGGCTGCGGGCCAGTGATGCCCTACTTACTGCTGTTCTTCTAACCAGTTTAAAATAAAGTCTGTAACCATAATTGCGTTATTAATATCCAGCAAGGGCACAGGCAAAGAGAAAGCAGAATCTGCGGCAACCGCAATAACGTGTTCATCAAACAGCTCGCTGAAACACTGTTCGCTCCCTCCACGCCACAGCACTATTTTGGGCACCGGCTCATGTTTAAAACCTTCCACTAAAATAATATCTGTCAGAGAAGGATCCATACGGCTGGCGAGAAAGCGAAGATCCGGCTCATTATGCTCAGGCGTTTCGGTAATCAATGCCCAACGCTGCGGATTATAAACCATCACCTGATCGGCTCCTGCCTTACGTAATTCATAGCTATCCTTGCCGGGCGTATCGATATCCATATTATGATGGGTATGTTTGATCAGGCCTGTACGGATCCCTCGCTGTTTTAAAATGGCAATAACCCGCTTTAACAGCGTCGTTTTGCCTGTCCCGCTCCAGGCCGCGATGGCTAAAAGGGGGATCATCCGCGTTCTCCTGCAATAAGATCTTCATAACGATTAATATTATTAAACGCGTCAGGACAATCGTTAAAATCCACGCTGTGTCCGCCTGCCTGCTGGAGAAAAATCATCACCTTCCGTTCTCCCTTTATCAGAAAGCTTTTCAGCGGCTCAATTAAACTGACATGCATTAATGCCAGAGTGGGATGATCGCGTCCGTCAGATTTAGCCCAAACCACAGGTGCATCCCGTTTAGCCTGCCACAGGCGAGAAACTAAATCTTCTGGCAGTAAAGGGGTGTCGCAAGAGACAAAAACCACCCATTCCGTCTCGATTTTTTCCAGCGCTGCCAGCATACCGGCTAACGGCCCCGGAAAATCCGGCAGCGTATCGGTTATAACCGACAGGCCGGTTTGCTGATAAACAGACAAATTACGGTTGGCGCTGATACACACACGGCTGACCTGAGGTCGTAGGCGACTCAGAACGTGCTGATAGAGCGGTTTTCCCTGATACAGCACCAGCCCTTTATCTTCGCCGCCCATGCGGCTGCCGCGCCCGCCTGCAAGAATGACGCCTGTAATCGAAACGGTATCTGAACCGCAAAAACGCATAAGCTGTAGACCCTCTTTTTTTGTGGGATTAACCCTGCTACCGTAGCGGAACCCGAATCTCACAGGAACCCTATTATGAAATGTCACCGTCTTAACGAGTTAATTTCACTGCTGCAGCCAGCCTGGCAACAGGAACCCGATCTGAATTTAGTGCAATTTTTGCAGAAAATGGCGGATGAGGCCGGATTTACTCAGCCCCTGGCCGACCTGAGCGATGACGTGCTGATTTATCATCTTAAACTACGCAATGCTGACAAAAGCGAAGCTATCCCGGGCCTGCAAAAAGATTATGAAGACGATTTCAAAACGGCGCTGCTTCGCGCGCGCGGCGTTATTAAAGATTAACTGCCGCTGTTCATCCGACGTACGGGCGATTAATGGTATCCTCAATGCATGACGATTATCGATGAGTACGCCGGATGACTGAACCCGCCTTTAACTTTCAAAACCTTAATCCTGATACGATCCTGGATGCGCTCTGGGAAACGGGCATCCGCGTTGAATCGGGGCTTACCGCGCTGAACAGCTACGAAAATCGGGTATATCAGTTTTCCGACGAGGACAAAAAGCGTTACGTGGTGAAATTCTATCGCCCTCAGCGCTGGTCTTCGCTGCAAATCGAAGAAGAACACCGGTTTACTGCCGAGCTGCTGGCTGATGAGGTCCCCGTGGCCGCGCCGCTTGCGCTGCAAGGGCAAACGCTGCATCAACATAACGGCTACTTATTTACCGTTTTCCCCAGCCTGGGAGGACGGCAATACGAAACGGATAACTACGATCATCTGGAATGGGTTGGTCGTTTTCTGGGCCGTATTCACCAGACGGGACGTAAAAAAACCTTTGATGCTCGTCCGACCTTTGGTCTGGAAGAGTATATCCACGAACCTCGTCAGGTGCTTGAATCCAGCACGTTGATCCCGGCTAAGCTGAAACAGAATTTATTGGCAAGCGTCGATCTGCTCAGCGCAACTTTACAAAAGTGCTGGCATACTCAGTGGCAGCCGCTTCGTCTGCACGGCGATTGCCATCCCGGCAATATTCTGTGGCGCGATGGCCCGCTGTTTGTGGATCTGGACGACGCTCGTAATGGCCCTGCCGTACAGGATCTATGGATGCTGGTTAACGGCGATCTTCAGGAGCAGCGTATTCAGTGGGATATCCTGCTGGAAGCCTACGGTGAATTCTGCGAGTTCGACACACACGAATTGTCACTGATTGAGCCTTTACGCGCTATGAGGATGGTTTATTATCTGGCGTGGATTGTGCGCCGCTGGGAAGATCCGGCGTTTCCGGCCAGCTTTCCATGGATGACGGACGAAGATTTCTGGCGCAGACAGATCGCTATTTTCAATGAGCAGACCCGGCTGTTGCAGGAGCCACCGCTGCAGCTGATGCCTGCATTCCAGGGCTGATCGCCTTTTCCGGTCAGCCTCTTTTGCTGTTAGGAGAGAGTTTCCAGATGAAAAAGATTTTATTCGCGCTGATTGGTGTTTTTCTGGCGTTCAGCGCTTCTGCTGCCCAGTTTACCGATGGACAGCAGTACGTCACGATACAGAAACCTGTTACCGGCGAGCCTCAGGTTGTGGAGTTTTTCTCTTTCTTCTGCCCGCACTGCTATGAATTCGAACACGTCTGGCACGTTAGCGACGCGGTGAAAAAAGCCGTGCCTGCCGGCACTAAAGTGACTAAATATCACGTTGAATTCCTCGGCGGCGAAATGGGCAAAGTGGTGACTCAGGCATGGGCCGTTGCCATGGCGCTGGGTGTGGAAGATAAAGTCACTGCTCCGCTGTTTGAAGGCATCCAGAAAACCCAGACCATCACCGATCCGGCCAGCCTGAAAGCGGCCTTTGTGAAGGCAGCCGGCATCAAGCCGGAAGAATACGATGCGGCCTGGAACAGCTTTGTGGTGAAATCGCTGGTAGCCCAGCAGGAAAAAGCAGCGGTCGATGTCGATCTGCGCGGCGTGCCGGCGATGTTTGTTAACGGTAAATATATGGTTAACAACGGTGGCCTGGATACCAGCTCGATGGATAATTACACGCAGCAATACGCTAACGTCGTAAAATTCCTGTTAACCCAAAAGTAAGCCATATTTTGACGCAGCGAGGGTTTCAACCTCGCTGTGTCGGTTAAACCGCCTCTTCATTTCCTCGTCAGATCAAAATTCTTCCGATCGCTTTTTCTTGCTAAAGATCCACCAGATCGTTTAGCCGCTAATTTATATCCACATTAATGCAAATTACCTTTGGGCAAGGATCCTTAGCGGTTAAATATTTAAGTTGTTGAAAATTAAGGATTTAAATAATTGGTATAGCCCGGTACGCCAGCTGTATTAATATGTTATGAAATTTACGCACAAAGTTATCCACAGGAAGCGTTTGCGAAACAGGCCGCAAAACAAAGGCGTGGCGCCCGGAGATATTTCATATTTCCGGTATAGCTGTGGCATCCTTACCCTATAGTGAAATTTAACCCGGAATGTGACAAACCTATGGCACAAATTGCAGAAAACCCGCTTATTCTGGTAGATGGCTCGTCCTACCTGTATCGCGCATATCATGCGTTTCCTCCGCTGACCAACAGCGCCGGCGACCCTACCGGCGCTATGTACGGCGTGCTGAATATGCTGCGCAGCCTGCTGCTGCAATATAAACCCAGCCATGTTGCGGTCGTTTTCGATGCCAAGGGCAAAACGTTTCGTGATGAACTTTTTGAGCACTACAAATCCCATCGGCCGCCTATGCCGGACGATCTGCGTGCGCAGATTGAGCCACTGCACAATATGGTCAGGGCGATGGGACTGCCGTTATTAGCGGTATCGGGCGTGGAAGCCGATGACGTTATCGGTACCCTGGCGCTGGAGGCGGGTAAAAAGGGCATACCCGTTTTAATCAGCACCGGCGATAAAGATATGGCGCAGCTGGTCACGCCAAATATCACCCTTATCAACACCATGAATAACGCTATTCTTGGCCCGGACGAGGTGGTGGAGAAATACGGCATTCCACCCTCGCTGATTATCGATTTTCTGGCGCTGATGGGCGACGCTTCGGACAATATTCCGGGCGTGCCGGGCGTAGGCGAGAAAACGGCGCAGGCGCTGTTACAGGGACTTGGCGGTATTAAAGATATCTATGAGAACCTGGATAAAGTCGCCGATCTCTCCTTCCGCGGTGCCAAAACCATGGCGGCTAAGCTGGAGCAAAACAAGGAGGTCGCTCTCCTTTCTTACCAGCTGGCCACCATCAAAACTGATGTGCCGCTCGATGCAGGCTGTGAAGAGCTGATCGTTAGCGAGCCTGCTGTCGAAGAACTGCTGACGCTGTTCCGTCGCTATGAATTCAAACGCTGGATCACCGATCTGGAAGAGGGTAAATGGCTACAGGGGAAAAAGGGCGGCGCTGCTGCACAGAAAACCCTGGCGGAACAGCCGGAAAGCCCGCAGCCTGAAGCGACCAGCATTCTGGCGACGGATGGCTACGTCACTATCCTTGACGAGGAGACCTTTGCCGACTGGTTGCAAAAGTTACAGGCAAGCGAGCTTTTCGCTTTTGACCTGGAAACCGATTCGCTGGATACGTTGAGCGCCAATATCGTCGGCATCGCTTTCGCTGTGGCGCCGGGTGAGGCCGCTTACCTGCCGGTTGCTCACGACTACCTCGACGCACCTTTGCAGCTCGATCGTAAAGAGGTGCTGGCGCGCCTGAAACCGCTGCTGGAAGATAAAAAACTGTTCAAAGTTGGTCAGAACCTGAAATACGATCGCGGCGTGCTGAACAACTATGGTATTGAACTGCACGGTATTAAATTCGATACCATGCTGGAATCCTACGCGCTAAACAGCGTGGTGGGCCGTCACGATATGGATACGCTGGCTTCACGCTGGCTGAACCATAAAACCGTGACCTTTGAGGAAATCGCCGGGAAAGGCAAAAAGCAGCTGACGTTTAATCAGATTGCCCTCGAGCAAGCGGCGCACTATGCGGCGGAAGATGCGGACGTAACGCTACAGCTGCACCTGAAAATGTGGCCGGAGCTGGAAAAAGAGCAGGGGCCGAAAGAGGTTTTCGAAAATATCGAAATGCCGCTGGTGACGGTGATCTCCCGTATTGAACGTAACGGCGTGCTGATTGACCAGGCTATCCTTGCCAAACATTCTCAGGAGCTGACCACGCGTCTGGCAGAGCTGGAGCAGAAAGCGCACGAGCTGGCGGGTGAGCCCTTTAATCTTTCCTCTACTAAACAGCTGCAAACCATTCTGTTTGAAAAACAGGGCATTAAGCCAACCAAGAAAACGCCCGGCGGCGCGCCGTCCACCAGCGAGGAAGTGCTGGCCGAACTGGCGCTGGACTATCCGCTGCCAAAAGTCATTCTGGAGCACCGTGGCCTTTCCAAGCTGAAATCAACCTACACCGACAAACTGCCGGTAATGATTAATCCGCTGACCGGCCGCGTGCACACTTCTTATCATCAGGCGGTGACGGCCACGGGACGCCTTTCTTCTACCGATCCTAATCTGCAGAACATTCCGGTACGCAATGAGGAAGGACGTCGTATCCGCCAGGCCTTTATCGCTTCTGAGGGCCATCAGATCCTGGCGGCGGACTACTCGCAAATCGAGCTGCGTATTATGGCGCACCTTTCTCAGGACAAAGGGTTACTGAGCGCCTTCTCGGCAGGAGAAGACATTCACCGTGCCACGGCGGCGGAAGTGTTTGGCATGGCGCTGGATAAGGTGACGGGCGAGCAGCGTCGCAGCGCAAAGGCTATCAACTTTGGCCTGATTTACGGCATGAGCGCTTTTGGTTTGTCGCGTCAGCTTAATATCGGCGCGGGCGAAGCCAGAAAATACATGGATCTCTATTTTGAACGCTATCCTGGCGTGCTGGAATATATGGAAAGCACGCGCCAGCAGGCGGCGGAAAAAGGCTATGTCTCTACGCTGGATGGTCGTCGTCTTTATCTGCCGGACATTAAAGCCAGCAACGCGATGCGTCGCAAAGCGGCCGAGCGGGCAGCAATCAACGCGCCAATGCAGGGCACGGCTGCCGATATCATCAAAAAGGCTATGATTGCCGTCGACGGCTGGCTGACGCCGCAGGCTAATCCTGATGTGAAGATGATCATGCAGGTTCACGATGAACTGGTATTTGAGGTGAAAACGTCGGAAATCGAAGCGGCAACGGTGAAAATCCGCGAGCTGATGGAAAACAGTATGCAGCTGGACGTGCCGCTGCGTGTCGATGTGGGCGTAGGGCATAACTGGGACGAAGCGCATTAATCTGAGGCCGGGCTAAGGCCCGGCTTTATCAATGTGATGGCAGAAAGCGCTTTAGCCTGTCAATTAATGAGCGTTTATAAGCGATGACACCGTGCATAACGCCAGCGCTAACCTGTTAGCGCTCAAACATTTTTTTTGCGCCTTCGCTACCTGAAAACTATTTTTCTGTGAAGTGTATTCGATAAAAAAGGGAATTTTGTGAAACGGGGCGGTAAAAAATCCTTTTGAGGCCTGAAAAAATCATGTAGAGTTGAAGATGTAGGGTACAGAGGTAAGATGTTCTATCTTTCAAACCGTTTACTTCACGTAACCGGATTTGGCTGAATATTAGCCGCCCCAGTCGTTATGACTGGGGCGTTTTTTATTGGGCGTCGTTCAGCCGGATATCAGGCTTCTGGTAACGTTTCTTCCGTCGCTGGTGGAATTTCACTGAACCAGCTGTCCAGTTTCAGGCGCAATTTATCGACGCCCAATTTCTTAAGCGAAGAGAAAGCTTCAACCTGTACATCGCCGACGAACCCTTTAGCGGCTTCGCGTACCAGATTTAACTGCGCTTTACGCGCGCCGGAAGCCAGCTTGTCCGCCTTGGTCAGCAGCACCAGCACCTGAATGCCGCTCTGTACCGCCCATTCAATCATCTGCCGATCCAGATCCTTCAGCGGATGACGGATATCCATCAGCACAACCAGCCCTTTCAGACACTGACGCATCTGAAGATATTCTGCCAGCGAACGCTGCCATTTTAACTTCATCTCTTCCGGCACTTCGGCATAGCCATAGCCAGGCAAATCCACCAGGCGATAGCCTTCGGTGACCTGAAACAGGTTAATCAGCTGGGTGCGGCCGGGCGTCTTACTGGTACGGGCCAGGCTCTTCTGATTGGTTAGCGTATTCAACGCGCTGGATTTGCCGGCATTAGAGCGTCCTGCAAACGCCACTTCAATACCGATATCGGCTGGAAGGTGGCGGATGTCGGGCGCGCTGGTGACAAAGTGGGTAAGGTTATAATTCCAGCCAGACAAGTTAGAAACTCCAGATAATAAGAACAATTGCGCAGAGTATACCCTGTATGGATTAAAAGCGCCCAGCCGCACGCGGCGCGGCGGTGGCTTTGTAAGAGATTGGCTATACTTTTTGCCAGAACTTTACCTTTTCTTTCCAGCTTTTAAAAATTAAGTTATTTAAAATCAATATCTTATTATTTTAAGGCCAAACATTAATAAATTTTTTCGTAACTTACCTTGTGAGTTTCTCCATATAGTCTACATTTGTTGTCAGAGCCAGGACGGCTCACTTCAGGATGAAGCGCTCAGGGGGATGCCAGGAAGGTACTGAGCAGGGAAGGAAAGTGTCGGGGAACGGCTCATCTGAAGGGAAAGGACTGCGTCCACGGAGGACGGCATGGCAAGGGAAAACCGGGAAGTTGGATGCCAAAAAGGATGCTGACTTAGTCAGTCCTTCTGCGGAAGGTGCGAAAAAAGGCGACAGGGTGACCTGGCGCCTTTTTTCTTTGTCTGCTTTCTGCTAGATTCCGCCGCAATTCTATACTGAAGATAAACAGTCTGAGAGCAGAAACCATGAAGCAACCTGTACGCGATTCGCAGAAAAAACCGGCGGCAAAAGCGAAGCGTAAAACGCGCGATGAAATCAACACGGAAGCGCGCGATCGTAAACGCGATAAGAAACATCGTGGCCACGCCTCCGGCAGTCGCGCTAACCCCGTAGCGGCGACAAAGAAAAACGGCGAAAGCGCTAAAGAGAAAGATCCACGTATTGGCAGTAAAACGCCGGTAGCGTTGGGCGCTGCTGCCGCGCAGCCCGCGAAAAAAGCTAAACCGGTGAAAAAAGCCGAAGAGAAGAAACCCCGTCTGACGCCGGAAGAAGAGCTGGCGAAGCTCGAAAACGACGAACGGCTGGATGCGCTGCTGGATCGGCTGGAAAATGGCGACACCCTGAAGGCAGAAGAGCAGGCGTGGCTTGACCAGACGCTGGATCGCATCGACACGCTGATGGAACAGCTGGGGATCGCGCTGGATGACGAAGTCGAAGATGAAGAAGCTGAAGAGGATATGTATCGCCTGCTTAAAGGCGGTAATTAATCCCGGCGATGCTTTTCGGACTTACTTAAAGGACGGCGCCAACGGGCGCCGTTTCTGCATAAGGTATCTCTGCCAATGATTTGGCCTGGATCAATTTACCTGCTGATTCTGTTCTGCTGCCTGCTCTGGATGTTGGGTAAACTACGGCGTCTGTCCCGGCTGAAAGCCCGGCTACGCAGACCGACCGTCCTGCCGACAGCGCCTCCGCGACGGTCAACACGCCAATGCAGGAGAGAATATCGTGACGCAGACAATTGAGTGGGATCCCGTCCTGCTGCAAAAATATAATATCTCGGGTCCCCGTTACACTTCTTATCCTACCGCGCTGGAGTTCAGCGAGGCTTACCGTGAAGCCGATTTTATCCGTGCCAGCCAGCGTACTCCCCATCGCCCGCTGTCGCTTTATATTCATATTCCTTTCTGCCATCGCCTTTGCTACTTCTGCGGCTGTAATAAAGTCGTTACCCGTCATCAGCATAAAGCTGACGACTATCTGGAAGCTTTAGCCGTAGAAATCGCCAGTCGCGCCACGCTTTTCCGCAACCGAACCGTGACGCAGATGCACTGGGGCGGCGGCACGCCTACTTTTCTCAATAAAGCGCAGATTTCCACACTGATGGCGCTGCTGCGTCAGCACTTTGCCTTCAGCGACGAGGCGGAGCTTTCCATTGAAATCGATCCGCGAGAAATTGAAGCGGACGTGATCGATCATCTCTTTGCCGCAGGTTTTACCCGGCTGAGCATGGGCGTGCAGGATTTCAATAAAGAGGTGCAGGAAAAGGTTAACCGCGTACAGGACGAGCAGACTATCGTCGCGCTTATCGAGCGGGCAAAGCGGGTGGGCTTCAGCTCTGTTAATCTCGATTTGATTTATGGCTTACCGAAGCAGACGCCGGAAAGCTTTGCCTTTACCCTGCAAAAGGTCATTGCGCTGAACCCCGACAGGCTTAGCGCCTTCAATTATGCGCATATGCCCGCGCACTTTGCCGCGCAGCGGAAAATTAAAGAGGCCGATCTGCCCGATCCCCAACAGAAACTGACCATCCTGCAACAGTCCATTGCCGCGCTGATGGCGTCCGGCTACCAGTTTATCGGTATGGACCACTTTGCCAGACCGGAGGACGAGCTGGCCGTTGCCCAGCGGGAAGGCAAGCTGCATCGCAACTTCCAGGGTTACACCACGCAGGGAGACAACGATCTGCTGGGCCTGGGCGTCTCCGCCATCAGTATGATCGGCGACGGCTATGCGCAAAACCAGAAAGGGCTAAAAGAGTGGTATGACGCCGTGGCTAAGCAGGGTACGGCGCTCTGGCGCGGCGTAGAGCTGTCGGGCGACGATATCCTGCGCCGCGAGGTGATTAAAACGCTGATGTGTAATTTCTCACTGGATTTCGCCGCTTTTACCTCGCACGGCGTCACCTTTACCGACTATTTTGCGGAGGATCTGGCGCTGCTTGAGCCGCTGATTGCAGACGGGCTGGTGGAGCGCAGCGAGAAGGGCCTTCAGGTCACTTCTAAGGGGCGCCTGCTGGTCAGGAATATCTGCATGTGCTTTGACCGCTATCTACGCCAGCAAACGCGCCTACAGCAGTTCTCGCGGGTGATCTGAAAAGAGGCGAGCATAAAAAAGCCGGAAACAAAAACGTTCCCGGCTTTTTAGTGCTGAAATTTTTGGCGCCTCAGCCTGGAAATTTCAGCATTGCTGCGCACAGCACGGCGGCCATAGCCGTTTGCGGCAGATGCGCGGCACCCGTCTGCGCGTAGTGCGTCACCACATGAATTAACGATTCCAGCATTATCTTCCTCCCCGATAACGGTTCAGAATGATACTGACTGATACCGATGTGTAAAGTCGCAAAAGCATAAAAAATGTGCGAATCGACGTTTTTTTATGCTTCTTCTGCTTTACTCCATACCCAGCTCTTTCAGCTTGCGGGTCAGCGTGTTTCGCCCCCATCCCAACAGTCGCGCCGCTTCCTGCTTGTGGCCTTGTGTATGACGCAGCGCGGTAGTCAGCAGCGTGCGCTCCATCTCTGGCTGTGCTTCCGATAACAAGTTTTGATGACCGGAACGCAGCGCGCGATCGGCCCACTGCGCCAGCAGCGTCGCCCAGCTGTCGGGCAGTGACTGCACGGGATTGTCCGGCGTGGCGGTTTCAAACAGCTCCGGCGGCAAATCCTGGATCAGCACTTCCTGGCCGGCGGCCATCACCGTCAGCCAGCGGCAGGTATTTTCCAGCTGGCGCACGTTGCCTGACCAGTGCAGGCGGGTCAGCGCCGTTTCGGTTTCGGGGTGCAGAATTTTTGCCTCGACGCCCAGCTCGCGTGCCGCGACCTGAAGGAAATAGCGCGCCAGACGAGGGATATCCTCACGACGCTCCCGCAGCGGCGGCAGATGCACGCGGATAACGTTCAGGCGGTGAAACAGATCCTCGCGGAATTTGCCTTCCTGTACCCGCAGCTCCAGGTTCTGGTGCGTGGCGGCGATGATCCTGACGTCGACTTTGACCGGCGCATAGCCGCCGACGCGATAAAACTGGCCGTCGGCCAGCACGCGTAATAAACGAGTCTGCACATCCAGCGGCATATCGCCAATTTCATCCAGAAACAGCGTGCCGCCGTCGGCCTGTTCGAAACGTCCCTGACGGATTTGATTAGCGCCCGTAAATGCGCCTTTCTCATGGCCGAAAAGCTCCGACTCAATCAGATCCTTCGGGATAGCCGCCATGTTCAGCGCGATAAAAGGCGCCTTCGCGCGCGGGCTGTGGCGATGCAGCGCGTGCGCCACCAGCTCTTTGCCCGTGCCCGACTCGCCGTTGATCAATACGCTGATTGAAGAACGCGAGAGGCGGCCGATAATACGAAACACGTCCTGCATCGCCGGCGCTTCGCCGATGATATCGGTAGTCGGGCCGCTGACCGGCTGGTTGCGCGGCTGCTGTTGCTCCTGATAGTGGCTGATCGCGCGTTCCACTAACGCCACGGCTTCATCGATATCAAAGGGTTTTGGCAGGTAATCGAATGCGCCTTGCTGATAGGCGCTGACGGCCGCATCCAGATCGGAGTGTGCGGTCATAATAATTACCGGCAGCATCGGATGACGTTGCTTAATTTGTTTCAGTAACGCCAGTCCGTCCATGCCGGGCATACGAATATCGGAAAGCAAAACGTCCGGGGTTTTAGTGGCAAGCGCGTCCAGCACCTCGCTCGCGCTGTCAAACGTGGCGCAGTTTAAACCGGCTCCAGTAAGCGCGCGTTCAAGCACCCAGCGGATGGAGCTATCGTCATCGACGATCCAGACTATCCCTCGTTGCATAGAAACCTCACTGGCGAATAGGCAAATAAACGGAAAATTCGGTGTGGCCAGGCCAACTGTTAAATTCTATTTTTCCCGAATGCTGATCGATCAGGCTGCGGGCGATCGACAGGCCTAAACCGGTGCCGCCTTCGCGGCCGCTCACCATCGGGTAAAACAGCGTGTCCTGTAGCTGAGCCGGAATGCCGGGGCCGTTATCTTCAATATCGATACGGGCCACCAGGCGATAGCGGACGCCGTGCAGCGTTAGCTGAAATGCGGTGCGGGTGCGCAGCGTAATGGCACCGCCTTTTTCTCCCAGCGCCTGTAGCGCGTTACGCACCACGTTTAGCAGCACCTGTTCGATTTGATCCGGGTCATGCGGCAGCTCCGGCAGGCTGGGGTCGTAATCTCTGATCAGCGTAACGTTATCGGGCAGCTCCATTGAGACCAGGTTAACCACGCGCTCGGCGACCTGATGGATGCTTTGCGTAACGTGCATGCCCGGCTGCTGCGGGCCAAGCAGGCGATCCACCAGGTTACGCAGGCGATCGGCCTGTTCGATAATGACTTTGGTATATTCCGTTAAGGCCGGGTCAGGCAGGGCTTTTGCCAACAGCTGCGCCGCGCCGCGTAATCCCCCTAACGGATTTTTAATTTCATGCGCCAGCCCGCGAACTAAATCCCGTGCGGCGACCTGTTGAGCATGCTGAAGCTGTTCCTGACTGAGGCGACGCTGATTGTCCATCGGCGCCATTTCCAGCAGGATTAGCCCGTCCGGCAGCAGCTGCGCCGTTAAAGACATAATATGCGCGCGACTGTCGACGACCAGCGTAACCTCGCTGTCGGTAAACCCCTGACCGGCATTCAGACTCTCGCGCATCACCCCGATGTTCAGGGAAAAATAGCCCATCAAATCCGGCAGCGGCGTGCCAAAGAGCTTGCGGGAGCTTTGCGCCAGCAGTTGCTGAGCGGCGGGATTGGCGTAATGCACCACCAGTTCGCTGTCGACCAGCAGTATGCTGTTAATCAGCGAGTTGAGGATCTGCCCGGCATCGGGCTGCGTGCCTGTTGCCATAACAGCGTTCTCCTGCACCATTTTAGTGCATTATAGTCATGGAACCTGAAATTCGTCTCTCTGCGCGTGGCGCTCACGGCGAAAAAAGCCCATCCGGAGATGGGCTGAAAATTTCCACGGCAACACTATCTCCGGCGTTCGTTACGCTGCGGCCCGTGTTCACCCGAATCACTGAGCCTGCCGTAGCCGCTTTAACGCGACGAGTCGCCGGAGTCAGAAATCAGACGCTGTAGTACAGTTCGAACTCAACCGGGTGCGGCGTCATGCGAACGCGATCCATTTCAGCCTTGCGCAGGTCGATGTACGCATCGATGGTGTCGTCGGTGAATACGCCGCCACGAGTCAGGAACTCACGGTCTTCGTTCAGCGCGTTCAGCGCCTCTTCCAGCGAGCCGGCTACTTTTGGAATTTCAGCTTCTTCTTCCGGCGGCAGGTCGTACAGGTTTTTGTCCATCGCGTCGCCAGGATGGATCTTGTTGATGATGCCGTCCAGGCCAGCCATCAGCAGCGCGGCGAAGCACAGATATGGGTTAGCGGCTGGATCCGGGAAGCGGGCTTCAATACGGCGCGCTTTCGGGCTGGCAACCACTGGAATACGGATAGAGGCGGAACGGTTACGGGCAGAGTAGGCCAGCATAACCGGCGCTTCGTAACCCGGAACCAGACGCTTGTAGGAGTTGGTAGTCGGGTTAGACAGGGCGTTGATCGCTTTAGCGTGCTTGATCACACCGCCGATGTAGAACAGGGCCATTTCAGACAGGCCGCCGTATTTGTCGCCAGCGAACAGGTTGGTGCCGCCTTTGGACAGGGACATATGGCAGTGCATACCGGAACCGTTGTCGCCAAAAATTGGTTTTGGCATAAAGGTCGCGGTTTTGCCGAAAGCGTGCGCCACATTGTGCACGACATATTTGTAGATCTGAATTTCGTCGGCTTTTTTGGTCATGGTGTTGAAGCGGGTGGCCACTTCGTTCTGACCTGCGGTCGCCACTTCGTGGTGATGAGCTTCAACAACCAGACCCATCTGCTCCATGGTCAGACACATAGCAGAACGGATGTCCTGTGAAGAGTCGACCGGTGGTACCGGGAAATAGCCGCCTTTCAGGCCCGGACGGTGGCCTTTGTTGCCGCCTTCATATTCTTTGCCGGTGTTCCATGCCGCTTCGATATCATCGATAGCCACGTGAGAGCCAGAGGTGGTCGCGCCGAAACGCACATCGTCAAACAGGAAGAATTCTGGCTCCGGGCCAAACAGCACGGTGTCCGCAATGCCGGAAGAACGCAGGAAATCTTCGGCGCGCTTGGCGATAGAACGTGGGTCGCGATCGTAGCCCTGCATGGTGCCTGGCTCAAGGATGTCACAACGAATGATAAGCGTAGAGTCTTCAAAGAAAGGATCCAGGACCGCGGTGGTCGCGTCCGGCATCAGCACCATGTCGGATTCGTTAATGCCTTTCCAGCCGCCGATGGAGGAGCCGTCAAACATTTTGCCTTCTTCGAAGAAGTCAGCGTTAACCTGGTGAGCAGGAATGGTAACGTGCTGCTCTTTACCTTTGGTGTCAGTGAAGCGCAGGTCAACAAATTTGACTTCATGCTCGTTCATCATCGACAGAACGTGTTCAGCGGACATACTTAACTCTCCTGGATTTGTCATGGTCGTCGGTTAGAGAACTTTCGCGGTGCGCTTTGCTTATCTCGCCCAGCCGACCGATAATTATGTTCTCTGACTGCTTAGCAACCGTTGTGGAAACTGGCCTCTTTCGCTTGTTATAATTAAAGCGAAAACTATGCCAACTTTCTTAATTGATGAAAAAAGCGCTATGATGCGCCCTCTCGTGAAACGGGAGCTGCACCATGATGGAAGTCGCGCACCATTATGGTGCTTTTGCGTGCGGTCAGTGCACAATAATAGTGCATTTTTCTGATAAAGGGTGTTTTTTGCACCGGAAACGGACCCGAAAGCAATCCCGAAAGTTATCTTTAATTGAAAACTGTGATCCTGTTCAGCTCTTCGATTAATCCGTGTACAATAGCGCGCTATTTCTAATGCCTGAGGCAAAGCTGTGATCGAAAATTTGCGTAACATCGCCATTATTGCCCACGTTGACCATGGTAAAACTACCCTGGTTGATAAGTTGCTGCAGCAGTCCGGGACCTTTGACGCCCGCACCGAAGCGACCGAACGCGTAATGGACTCCAACGATTTGGAGAAAGAGCGTGGGATTACCATCCTCGCAAAAAACACCGCCATTAAATGGAACGACTACCGTATCAACATCGTGGATACCCCGGGACACGCCGACTTCGGCGGCGAGGTAGAGCGTGTGATGTCTATGGTCGACTCGGTGCTGCTGGTTGTGGATGCAATGGATGGCCCTATGCCGCAAACCCGCTTCGTGACCAAAAAAGCGTTTGCTAATGGTCTGAAGCCGATCGTGGTCATCAACAAAGTTGACCGCCCTGGCGCGCGTCCTGACTGGGTTGTGGATCAGGTCTTTGACCTGTTCGTTAACCTGGACGCGACCGACGAACAGCTCGACTTCCCGGTTATCTACGCTTCTGCTCTGAACGGTATTGCTGGTCTTGACCACAGCGACATGGCAGAAGACATGACCCCGCTGTATGAAGCCATCGTGCAGCACGTTTCTCCTCCACAGGTAGAAATGGAAGCGCCGTTCCAGATGCAGATCTCGCAGCTGGACTACAACAACTATGTTGGCGTTATCGGCATCGGCCGCATCAAGCGCGGCAAAGTGAAGCCGAACCAGCAGGTCACCATCGTCGATAGCGAAGGCAAAACCCGTAACGGTAAAGTCGGCAAGGTGCTGACTCACCTGGGTCTGGAGCGTATCGACGCGACCGAAGCGGAAGCGGGCGATATCATCGCTATCACCGGTCTGGGCGAGCTGAACATCTCCGACACCATCTGTGACCCACAGAATGTGGAAGCGCTGCCGGCGCTGAGCGTTGATGAGCCAACCGTTACCATGTTCTTTAACGTCAACACCTCGCCGTTCTGCGGTAAAGAAGGTAAGTTCGTTACTTCTCGTCAGATCCTGGATCGTCTGCGTAAAGAGCTGGTGCACAACGTTGCGCTGCGCGTGGAAGAGACCGAAGACGCCGATGCATTCCGCGTTTCCGGCCGTGGTGAACTGCACCTGTCCGTACTGATCGAAAACATGCGTCGTGAAGGCTTTGAGCTGGCGGTATCCCGTCCAAAAGTTATCTTCCGCGAAATTGACGGTCGTAAGCAGGAGCCGTTCGAGAACGTCACCCTGGATATCGAAGAGCAGCATCAGGGCTCTGTGATGCAGGCGATGGGCGAACGTAAAGCGGACATGAAAAACATGGATCCGGATGGCAAAGGCCGCGTACGTCTTGACTACGTGATCCCAAGCCGTGGCCTGATCGGCTTCCGTAACGAATTCATGACTATGACTTCCGGTACCGGCCTGCTGTACTCCACCTTCAGCCACTACGACGATATTCGTCCGGGCGAAGTGGGCCAGCGCCAGAACGGCGTGCTGATCTCTAACGGCCAGGGTAAAGCGGTAGCTTTCGCCCTGTTCAGCCTGCAGGATCGCGGTAAGCTGTTCCTGGGTCACGGCGCAGAAGTTTATGAAGGCCAGATTATCGGTATTCATAGCCGTTCTAACGACCTGACCGTGAACTGTCTGACCGGTAAGAAGCTGACCAACATGCGTGCTTCCGGTACTGACGAAGCGACCACGCTGGTGCCGGCTATCAAGATGACGCTTGAGCAGGCGATTGAATTTATCGATGACGACGAGCTGGTGGAAGTGACTCCGCTGTCCGTACGTATCCGTAAACGTCACCTGACTGAAAACGATCGTAAACGCGCATCACGCGGCAGCAAAGAAGCTTAATCGCTTTTTTTAAGCTGTAATACAGGGCCGGATCTTTCCGGCCCTGTTTTTTTTCGCCTGTGGAACCTTCCTTCCAGATTTCAAAATCCTGCCCTGTTCAGCTTCTCTTTTTACCGCTAGAGTGAATACCTTACCGGAACAAATGGAGATGGCCATGCTGTATATCTTTGATTTAGGTAACGTCATTGTTGATATTGATTTCAACCGGGTTCTGGGCGTCTGGAGCGATCTGGGACGCGTGCCTTTGGCCACGCTGCAAAGCCGTTTTACGATGGGAGAAAGCTTTCATCGTCATGAACGAGGAGAAATCAGCGACGAGGATTTTGCCGAACAGCTGTGCGACGAGCTGGGTCTGGCGCTGAGCTTCGAACAGTTCACCGCAGGCTGGCAGGCTGTTTTTGTCGGCGTCAGGGCGGACACCATCCGTATCATGAACGGACTGCGCGCGCGCGGCCATCGGGTCGTGATCCTGTCTAACACCAACCGGCTGCATCAGCGTTTCTGGCCGTCGCAGTATCCTGAGGTACAAAGCGCGGCGGACAAGCTCTATCTTTCCCAGGAGATGGGGATGCGCAAGCCGGAAGCGCGTATCTATCAGCAGGTGCTGAGCGAAGAGGGCTTCACCGCCGACCAGGCTATTTTCTTTGACGATAACCAGGAAAATATCGACGCGGCGCAGGCGCTGGGCATTCAGAGCGTGCCCGTATTTGATGCGACCACCATACCGGCCTTTTTCGCTAATGCGGCCGATTAACCATTATCGACACCGCCTGCGGGCGACCTGGCGCTGGATAAAGCTGCTGTGGCAGCGTATCGACGAGGATGGCATGACGCTGCTGGCGGGGCATCTTGCCTACGTATCGCTGCTGTCGCTGGTGCCGCTGGTGGCGGTGGTATTTGCGCTGTTCGCCGCGTTCCCGGCCTTCGCCGATGTCAGCAGGCAGCTCAAGCTGTTTATCTTTCAGAACTTTGTGCCGGCGTCCGGCACGGTAGTTCAAAGCTATCTGGAACAGTTTGTCGCCAACGTCAATAAAATGACGGCGGTGGGCGCCTGCGGGCTGGTGGTGACGGCGCTGCTGCTGATGTACTCCATCGACAGCGCGCTAAATGTCATCTGGCGCAGCAAGCGCAAGAGGCCCCTCGTTTACTCTTTTGCCGTCTACTGGATGATCCTGACGCTTGGCCCGCTGCTGGCGGGTGCCAGCCTGGCGATCAGCTCTTATCTGCTGTCGCTGCGCTGGGCTTCGGTCAGCGGCGTCAGCGGACTGATTGACTACGGGCTGCGTATTTTTCCGCTGCTGCTCTCCTGGCTGGCTTTCTGGCTGCTCTACAGCATTGTGCCAACGCGGCAGGTACCGGGGAAAGATGCGCTGGTCGGCGCGCTGGTGGCGGGGCTGCTGTTTGAGCTGGGGAAAAAAGGCTTTGCGCTCTATGTTACGATGTTCCCTTCATATCAGCTTATCTATGGCGTGCTGGCGGTTATCCCTATTCTGTTCCTCTGGGTTTACTGGACATGGTGTATTGTCCTGCTGGGTGCAGAGATCACCGCCTCTCTCGGCGACTATCGCCAGCTTAAACAGGAAGAAGAAAAGGAAGAGAATGATTGCCTTAATTCAACGAGCGCTGAGCGTCAGCGTGACGGTAGCCGGTCAGACCATCGGTGAAATCGGGCCGGGATTGCTAATCTTACTGGGCGTGGAAAAAGGCGACGACGAGCAAAAAGCGCAGCGGCTGTGCGACCGCGTGTTGGGCTATCGCATTTTCAGCGATGAGAACGGCAAGATGAATCTTAACGTGCAGCAGGCTGGCGGCAGCGTGCTGGTGGTTTCGCAGTTTACGCTGGCGGCCGACACGCAAAAAGGCATGCGCCCAGGCTTTTCGGGCGGCGCGGCGCCAGCAGAGGCCGAGCGGTTATATGAGTACTTTGTCGCCTGCTGTCGCGAAAGAGGCCTTGTCACCGAGACGGGCCGCTTTGCGGCGGATATGCAGGTATCGCTGGTTAATGACGGGCCGGTGACGTTCTGGCTCCAGGTATGAAGCGGTCGGAAAGGCTAACGGGCGCTCCGGAAAAAGAGAATCACTTTATGTATCATCTTCGTGTACCTGAAACCGCAGAAGAGCTGGATATCTACTACCAGTTTCGCTGGGAAATGCTGCGTAAACCGCTTCGCCAGCCCAAGGGATCGGAGCGCGACGCCTGGGATGCCTTTGCGCATCACCAAATGGTGGTGGATGAAAGCGGCGCGCCGGTTGCCGCAGGGCGGCTCTATATCAATGCGGATAACGAGGCGGCCATTCGCTTTCTTGCCGTGCACCCGGCGGTGCAGGGCAAAGGATTGGGCACGCTGGTCGCGATGACGCTGGAGTCGGTGGCGCGTCAGGAAGGGGCCAAGCGCGTGGTGTGCAGCGCCCGTGAAGACGCCGTCGAATTTTTCGCCAAGCTTGGCTACGTCAATCAGGGCGAAATCACCGTGCCACAGACAACGCCGGTTCGTCATTTTTTAATGATTAAGCCGGTGATCACGCTGGACGATATTCTGCATCGTGCCGACTGGTGCGGGCAGCTGCAGCAGGCCTGGTACGAGCACATCCCGCTCAGTGAAAAAATGGGCGTGCGTATTTTGCAGTATACCGGGCAAAAATTTATCACCACGATGCCGGAAACCGGCAACCAGAATCCGCACCATACGCTGTTCGCCGGCAGCCTGTTTTCGTTGGCGACGCTAACCGGCTGGGGGCTGATTTGGCTGCTGCTGCGCGAGCGGCATTTAGGCGGCACCATTATCCTGGCCGATGCGCATATCCGCTACAGTCATCCCATCAGCGGCAGGCCGGGCGCGGTAGCGGACTTAGGCTCGCTGAGCGGCGATCTGGACAGGCTGGCCCGGGGACGCAAGGCGCGCGTTCAGCTGGAAGTCGAGCTGTTTGGCAATGAAGAGTGCGGGGCGGTATTTGAGGGCGTCTATATTGTGTTGCCTGCCGATCCGGATGGCCCGCTGGAGCCAGCCGGATCGAATATGCCTTAACGGCCTTTTTTCTTGCGGCCCGGCTGGGTAAAGCGCTTGCGGGAGGCCAGGTTGCCCGGCGTCTTCGCGCCTTCTTTACCGCCTTTATCGCCGCCTTTCGGCCCGCCGATGGCCGGTTTCTTCGCGGCGGCGGGCTTCGCTTTCGCCTGCGCTTTTTTGGCGGGTTTCGCTTCGGATGAGGAATCCTCAATCAGGCCGAACAGCTCGGTCAGCTCGTCGTCGGTCAGATCGCGCCACTCGCCCAGCGGCAGGCCTTTCAGGCTGACGTTCATAATGCGCGTGCGTTCGAGCTTAGTGACCTCGTAGCCAAAGTGCTTACACATGCGGCGGATCTGGCGGTTAAGCCCCTGCACCAGCGTAATGCGGAAAACAAACGGCGCTTCCTTTTGTACCTTGCATTTCAGCGTCACCGTGCCCAGCATCGGCACGCCAGCGCTCATGCCCTCAATAAACTCATCCGTCACCAGCTTGTTTACCGTGACCACATATTCTTTTTCGTGGTTGTTTCCGGCGCGCAGAATTTTATTGACCAGATCGCCGTGATTGGTCAGGAAAATCAGGCCCTGCGAATCTTTATCCAGGCGGCCAATAGGGAAAACCCGCTTGCTGTGGTTAACGAAGTCGCTGATGTTATCCCGCTCGCCTTCTTCCATGGTGGTGATAATGCCGACGGGCTTATTCAGGGCGATAAAGACCAGGTCTTCCTCATCGCGCGGCTCGATAAGCTGACCGTTCACTTTCACCACGTCACCGGCAAAAACCTGCGCGCCAACGGCGGCCCGCTTGCCGTTAATAAAGACATTTCCCTGTTCGATATAGCGATCGGCATCGCGACGAGAACAGATACCGCTCTCGCTAATGTATTTATTGAGACGTATGGATGAGTTGGTCAGCATGGTTCCTCCGTAAAAAAGCGGACTATACATTAACCGCGCTACGTTGCGAATACGGGTTAATCATATAGTCCGCTTACGGACAGCGTTTTTACCTGCTGCCGAGATTACCTGCCTGCACGGTCTGCTGAACTGACTTATCGCCAGCAACAGCGGAAAGCGAGCCGTTAACGGAAGGCTTCAGCGGCGCGTCTTTCGCCAGGCTGCCCTGCATCTTCAGCGTCAGCTCACCGTTTTCGGTCAGGGGCACCGCTGGCCATCCCCAGTCCTGCAACAGATTCAGCGGCGTTTCACGGCCATGCAGCGACAGCGAAAAGGCGCGCTGCGGCTGCTGCGAAACCGTTGCCAGCCCTTCGAGAAGGCCGCTGCGGGGAAACGCGCTCATCTCCGTGACGTTAATGGCATTACTGTCCGCCGTCAGGGCGAGAGAAGGATGACGCAGATCCACACGGTTAAAGGTCGCTTCCGCCGCGTTAAAGCTCAGGTTGCCGCCCCAGATGCCCCATTCCCGATCGCGCGCCAGCAGCAGGTTGCTGCCGTTGCCATCCAGCGAGGTCAGCTGGAAGGGAAAATCCGGATCGATATCAATAATCAGGTTATGGCTGACGTTCAGCTTTGTTACTTCCACAGCGTGCAGCCACGCCGGTAAACGGCTCAGCCAGAACGCCCGCCAGGCTGGCGGCAGCGTGTACTCCAAACCGGCGATTACCACGTCATCCAGCGTCAGCTTTTTATCGCTGCGCGTCCAGTTACCTGACGCGCGGATCAGCCCGTTAACCCAGCGGGAGCTGAACTGCGTCAGCGCCGCGCCCTGCGGCGAGAAGGTCATATTAACGATAGGATCGTTCAGCAGCAGCGCGCCATTTACAAAGCTGCTGGCGTTCATCGACAACGAGCCGTCCTCGCTTTCCCAGTCGCCGTCGCGCAGCGTTATATTTTTCAACGCCAGATTAAGATCGGTCACCGCCCAGTTCTGACCTTCCAGTCGGGCATCGGTTACATCCACTCGCTCGAAATGCACGACGGGCAGCGTCAGTAGAGGCTGTAGAAATTCGGCAAGCGTTTTGCTGCTTTGCAGACGCAGATTGTTCAGCCTTAGCGTGCTGACCTGCCAGCTGCCCTGCTCGTCACGCTGTGCGCTGGCCGTCACCGATCCGCGCGCCACGTCGGCGCCCATATTACTAAGCTCCAGCTGTTTGGACCTGATGCGGCCTTCAATCAGCACATTCCTGGCGGGAATGTCTTTAAACGTCAGCGATCCGGCGCTGAACTGGAAGCTGGCATTATTACCGATAAAGCTTGTCGCCTTGGGCTGCCACGGCATCACGCCGCCGTTTACGTGCTGAGCGTCCAGGGGCAGCATGTCGTGATGGCTGCTAACCGCCATTTCGCTCAGCTGCAAACGCGCTGCGGAAAGAGGCAGTTGGCTGGTTTTGCTGGTAATTCTTAGCGTACCCTGGTTAAGCAAAACGCTGGCAAAATGCAGCGGCCGTGAAAATTGCCCGGCGCTTAACCCTAAATCGACGCTTTTTGCCACCAGGGTGGCTGGTCGGGTTTTATGGCCGAACGAAACGTCATGAAGGATGAGATGCGATGGCGCGGAAAAATTATGCACCAGCTTGCCGACTGCCAGCTGATAACTACTGTGCTGGCTAACGGTGCGGCTGAGCCAGCTGGCTCCCCAGCGAGTTTGCAGCAGTAGATACAACACAATGACCAATGCCAGCAGGATAACCAGCAGCGAAAGAAGAATTTTTCCAACAAATTTCATGAGCTATCCCTGTGCGCTTGCAATAAGGGGTGTTATGCCTGATTTATGCGCGAAGCTCAACCCTGGGAAGACGGCAGAAGGCGCTTTGCCCTCTGCCGTTTACGCTATTTCTCCTGCGGGAAAAGCAGATTCAGGATGATAGCGGTAATGCCGCCGGCGGCGATGCCGGAAGAGAGCAGCGTTTTCAGCCATTCCGGTGCGAATTGCAGGATCAGCGGCTGTTGTGAAACGCCCAGTCCCACCGCCAGCGACAGCGCAATAATCATAATCGCCCGACGATTCAACGGCTCGCGCGAGACGATGCGCACGCCCGAGGCCGCAATCGTACCAAACATAACGATGGTCGCGCCGCCCAGCACCGGTTCAGGAATATGCTGCACAAAGCCGCTGACCGCCGGGAAAAGCCCCAGCACGATCAGCATCAGCGCCACCACGAAGCCAACGTAGCGGCTGGCGACGCCAGTCAGCTGGATCACGCCGTTGTTCTGTCCAAAACAGGAGTTGGGAAAGGTATTAAACAGCGCCGAGACGCACGAGTTCAGGCCGTTCGCCAGCACGCCGCCTTTCAGCCGCTTCATATAGAGCGGGCCGCTGACCGGCTGTTCGGAAACGTCGGAAGTGGCGGTAATATCGCCGATGGTTTCCAGCGAGGTCACCATAAATACCAGCATCAGCGGGATCAGCAAATTCCAGTCGATGCCCAGCCCGTAATAGAAAGGCTGTGGCACGGCAATCAGCGGCTGGTTCGTTGCGGCGGTTCCGGCGGGGAGCATATCCATCAGCCAGGCCAGCAGATAGCCAACGGCCATGGCTATCACCAGAGAAGCCACGCGCAAATAAGGATTACGCTGGCGGTTCAGCAAAATAATCACCAGCAGCACCGCGCCGGCGAGCAGCAGGTTCTTTGGCGCACCAAAGGTGTGATCGCCCATGGCGGCAAAACCGCCGCCGATAGAGGTCAGGCCGACCTGGATCAGCGACAGACCGATAATCATCACCACAATGCCGGAAACCAGCGGCGTAATTACGCGGCGCGCCAGATGCAGCACGCGGGAAAGCGCCATTTCGGTAACGGAAGCCAGCATCAGCGTGCCGAACAGGGCGGCCATCATGGTCGGCACATCCGCGCCGCCGTTTTTCAGCGCCATGCCGCCCATGATCAGCGGCGTCACAAAGTTAAAGCTGGTGCCCTGAATCGACAGCAGTCCCGATCCTATCGGCCCCCAGGTTTTTATTTGCAGCACCGAGGCGACCCCGGAGGCGAACAGTGACATGCTGATAATATGCTGCGTGTCCTGAGCGGGCAGGCCCAAAGCCTGGCAGATCAATAGTGCGGGCGTGATAACCGCCACAAACATCGCCAGCAAATGCTGGCAGGCAGCAAACAGCGTTTGCGGCAGCGGGGGACGATCTTCAAGGCGGTAAATTAATTCACTTTTTGCAGCGGGCGCTGCGCTGCGGCTGGCTTCAGAAAAATTAGCGGACATGCTCAGGGGTTCCGTGGCGAACAAAGTGGCGATTTTAAGCTTCTCCACGGCAAAAGCAAACGATTGCCAACAGCATCGGCTAAACGCCGGACGGCAAAGCGAACCACAATTCACTAAGCTTAATCATCGCGCCTGCGGGCCAGAAAAAAGGAAGCATACAATGAACGTATTTATTATTGGCGCAACGGGCGGCGTGGGGCGACGTCTCAGAAAACGGCTGGTCAATGCGGGCCATCAGGTAACGGGGCTGCATCGTCGGGACAGTCAAAAAGAGGCGCTGGAAGCCGATGGTGTAAAACCGGTCAATATCGACCTGATGAACACCAGTAGCGAAAGGCTGGCGGCGGCGATGCAGGGCTGCGATGCCGTGGTGTTCTCCGCAGGCGCAGCAGGCGCTGGCGTAGATCTCACCGACGGCATTGACGGCCGTGGCGCGCGCTTCGCTGCCGAGGCCGCCAGGCTGGCCGGTATTCAGCGTTTTCTGCTGGTTTCCGCTTTTCCGGATGCCGGAAGGGGCAAGGCGCCTTCGCCGGGCTTTGAGCACTATATGCAGGTAAAAAAGCAGGCCGACGTGATGCTTTCCGCCACCTCACTGGACTGGGTGATCCTGCGGCCCGGCACGCTGGTTAACGAAGCGGGCACGGGAAAAGTCAACGCCGGGTTGGCCATCCCTTACGGCACCATCCCGCGCGATGATGTGGCCGCTGTGCTGCATTCGCTGATTGAGCAGCCAGAGGTGAAAAGGGTGATTATTGAGTTAACCAGCGGCGAGCAGCCCGTTAACGAGGCGGTCGCCGCGATGGCTGCCTTTAGCGGCCGGTAGCCGCAGAGCAGGAGAAAAGACAGCAGGCTGCCGGGGGTCAGGCGTTGGTATAGCGCTCGGTTTCCGGCATCCAGCGTTCAATCAGCGCCTGCGCCTGTTCAGGATAGTGCTGATGAATATGGCGGGCGACGCGCTGCACTTCCGGGATCATCGCGCCATCGCGTACCAGATCGGCTACCTTAAATTCGGCGTTGCCCGTCTGGCGCGTGCCCAGCAGTTCGCCAGGACCGCGGATTTCCAGATCGCATTGCGCAATCACAAAGCCGTCGTTGCTGTCGCGCAGAACCTGCAAGCGTTTCTGCGCGGTTTTGCTCAGCGGCGCTTTATAAAGCAGCACGCAGTGGGAGGCAACCGAGCCGCGACCGACGCGGCCCCGCAGCTGATGCAGCTGCGCCAGGCCCAGCCTTTCCGGGTTTTCAATGATCATCAGGCTGGCATTAGGCACATCCACGCCAACTTCGATGACCGTAGTAGCGACCAGCAGGTCAATCTCGCCCTGTTTAAACGCCTGCATCACCGCCTGCTTCTCGGTGGGTTTCATCCTGCCATGCACCAGCCCGACGTGCAGCTCTGGCAGCGCCAGCTTCAGCTCTTCCCAGGTGGCTTCGGCGGCCTGGGCTTCCAGCTGTTCCGACTCTTCAATCAGCGTACAGACCCAGTAGGCCTGGCGACCTTCGCCGCTACAGGCGTTCTGCACGCGGGTAATAATATCGGCGCGCCGCGTATCGGGAATGGCGACGGTAGTGACCGGCGTACGGCCCGGCGGCAGCTCGTCAATGGTGGAGGTTTCCAGATCCGCATAGGCGGTCATCGCCAGCGTACGCGGGATCGGCGTCGCGGTCATAATCAGCTGATGAGGATGAAAACCCTGCTCCTGGCCTTTCTCCCACAGCGCCAGCCGCTGGTGGACGCCAAAGCGGTGCTGCTCGTCAATAATCACCAGCGCCAGGCCGTTAAACTGCACCTGTTCCTGGAAAATGGCGTGGGTGCCGACAATCATCGATACCTGGCCGCTGGCGATGGCATCCTGCTGCGCCAGGCGCGCCTTGCCTTTCTGCTTGCCAGCCAGCCAGCCAACTTCAATCCCCAACGGTGCAAACCACTGGCGGAAGTTATTGGCGTGCTGTTCGGCCAGCAGCTCGGTTGGCGCCATCAGCGCCACCTGTTTGCCCCAGGCGATAACGTTCAGGGCAGTCAGCGCGGCCACCAGCGTTTTGCCCGATCCTACGTCACCCTGCACCAGGCGCATCATGGGATAGCTTTGTGCCAGATCCTGCTCTATTTCCTGCACGACGCGCGCCTGGGCGTTAGTCGGCTTAAACGGCAAGGCAGCCAGCAGCCTGTCGCTCAGCGCATGGCGAGCCGGCATAGCTAAAGCACGATAGCGCTGCGCGCCGGCGCGCACGGCCAGCATACTGAGATTGTGCGCCAGCAGCTCTTCCATAATCAGACGTCGCTGGGCAGGATGCCTGCCGTTTTCCAGATCCACCAGCGCCATGTCGGGCGGCGGCCTGTGCAGCATCCGCAGCGCATCCGGCAGGCTGATCATGCCCTGGCTCAGCTCCTGCGGCAGAAGTTCGGCGACAGGACAGGTATCCAGCAACTTCAGCGCCTGATCGGTCAAGTTGCGCAGCGTCGCCTGGCGGATCCCTTCGGTCGTGGAGTAGACCGGCGTCAGCGTTTCCTGTAGCTCCACCACGCTGTTATCGCCCTGAACGCGATACTCAGGATGGATGATTTCGGCCCCGCGCTGGCCGCGCTTTATTTCGCCATAGGCGGTTACGCGCCGGCCGGGCGCCAGGCTGTTTTTCATGCCGGCGTTAAAGTTGAAAAAGCGCAGCGTCAGGATGCCGGTGCCGTCGCTGATTTGACAGGTCAGCATGCGGCGGCGGCCAAAGGAGATATCGCTTTGCAGCACTTCGCCCTCTACCGTGGCGTAGATGTTAGGCAGGAGGTCGTTAATAGCGTAAAGCTGGGTGCGGTCTTCGTAACGAAGCGGCAGATGCAGCAGCAGATCCTGCACGGTGGTCAGCCCGAGCTTCGCCAGTTTGCCAGCCTGGCTGGCACCAACGCCGGCAAGCGTGCTGAGCGGGATGGCGTCCATCAGGCGGCCCGTCATTTTTTACGTACCGATGCCTGCATGGTGGCCCACCAGTCGGGATCGGCAATCACCTCGCCCGTCTCGCTAATTTGCGGATAAGGTAAGCCTTTATGTTTGGCGACCCTGGCCAGAACGGGATAGCCGCCTTCAAACAGCAGGCGCTGCTGTTCGCTGTGGGAAAGCAGGCTCTCCTGACGCTGATACATGCCTGCGTTCTGGCGCTGGCGCTGCGCTTCATAGAGGATCAGTGCCGAAGCCACGGAAACGTTCAGCGACTGCACCATGCCGACCATCGGAATAACGATCTCCTGGTCAGCCAGTTCAAGCGCCTGTTGGGTGATACCGGTTTTTTCCTGACCCATCAACACGCAGGTCGGGCGGGTGTAATCGATTTCGCGGAAATCTACTGCTTTATCAGAAAGATGCGTAGCCAGGATCTGCATTCCCTGGCCTTTAAGATGCGTGACCGCATCGGCAATAGTGGGATGCGTTTTTACCTGCACCCAGCTGTTGCTTCCGGCGGCGGCAGAGGCCATGGTACGCATCCGGCTGCCCGGCCAGACCGCATGGACTTCATGCACGCCAACCGCATCCGCCGTGCGGATCACCGCAGAGACGTTATGCGGTTTGTGCACCAGCTCCATGCAGACGGTTAAATCGTGCTGGCGGGCAGTCAGCATTTCACGGATACGGGCAAAACGTTGAGCATTCATGCGCTAGTTTCGGTTGCGGTGAACTTTGATCACGTCAGGCATTACGCGGATTTTGCGCATAATATTCGCCAGATGAACGCGATCGCGTGCCGTCAGACGGATAAAGGCGCTGTAAACCCGGCCATCTTTCTCTTCCGTGTTCAGGCTCTGGATATTTGATCCGGCGGTGTTGATGGCCGCCGTCAGGTTTGCCAGCGCGCCCTGGTGGTTAAACATATCCACCTTGATCTCCGCCACGAACTCCTGCTCGGTAACCTTATCCCACTCTACCGCCATAAACTTCTCTGGCTCTTTCTGGTAGCCGCGAATATTACGGCAGGATTCGTGGTGCACTACCAGGCCTTTGCCGGGGCTGACATGCGCCACGATAGGATCGCCGGGAATAGGGCGGCAGCACTTGGCAAAGGTGATCAGCACGCCGTCGGCGCCTTTGATTGGCAGCTTGCCGCGCGATGGCGTACTGGAAACCACCGGTGCAGGCTGGTCGCTCTGCTGCAGGTTTTTCGCCACGACCACGCTCATGGCGTTGCCCAGGCCAATCTCTGCCAGCAGATCGTCCAGCGTCGCCAGCTTCATGCGTTCCAGCTCGTGCTGAATGCTCTCCGGCGAAATCTCGGCCAGCTTGCGGCTGCCGCCCAGCGCATGATTCAGCAGACGACGGCCAAGGCTGACCGAGTCGTCGCGCTTGAGGTTTTTCAACAGCTGACGGATTTTGGCGCGCGCTTTGGAGCTGACCACGAAGTTCAGCCAGGCGGCGTTAGGCCGTGCGCCCGGTGCCGTAATGATTTCAACGGTCTGACCGCTGGTCAGCGGCTGGGAAAGCGGGTAGGGCTGGCGATCGACACGCGCGCCCACGCAGGCATGACCGATATCGGTGTGCACCGCATAGGCGAAGTCAACCGGCGTCGCGCCCGCAGGCAGTTCGACGATGCGGCCTTCCGGCGTGAAAACGTAAATCTCGTCCGGGAAAAGATCCGATTTTACGCTTTCGATAAATTCAAAGGAGCTGCCCGCGCTCTGCTGCAGCTCCAGCAGGCTTTGCAACCAACGCTGGGCGCGGATTTGCGCGGTGGTACTGCTTTCGCCCTGCTCTTTATAGGCCCAGTGCGCCGCGACGCCCATCTCTGCCATCTGATCCATATCTTCCGTACGGATCTGCACTTCAACCGGTACGCCATGCGGGCCGATCATCGAAGTGTGCAGCGACTGATAGCCGTTGGCCTTGGGAATAGCGATGTAGTCTTTCACCCGGCCCGGACGAGGCTTGTAGAGGCTGTGCATCTGGCCCAGCACCCGGTAACAGGTATCCACGTCGTGAACGATGACCCTGAAGGCATAGATATCCATAATGGAATGGAAGCGCTGCTCTTTCAGGTGCATTTTGCAGTAGATGGAATAGAGGTGTTTTTCCCTGCCGCTGACGCGACACGGAATGCCGGCTTCCTGCAGACGACCGTCAATTTCCGCAAGGATTTTCTGGATCATCTCTTTGCGGTTGCCGCGCGCCGCTTTCACTACCTCTTTGATAACGCGGTAGCGGTTGGGATAGAGCGCCTCGAAACCCAGCTCTTCCAGCTCGGTTTTCAGGTGATGAATACCCAGGCGATGCGCCAGCGGACTGTAGATCTCCAGCGTTTCCAGCGCGATACGACGACGCTTATCCGGACGCAGCGATCCCAGCGTGCGCATGTTGTGCGTGCGGTCAGCCAGCTTGATCAGAATGACGCGGATATCCTGCACCATCGCCATGATCATTTTGCGAAAGTTTTCGGCCTGCGCCTCTTTCTTATCGCGAAATTTCAGCTTGTCTAGCTTGGAAACCCCTTCCACCAGTTCAGCCACGTTTTTACCGAACAGCTGTTCCATATCCTGATAGGTGGCGGGAGTATCCTCGATGACATCATGCAGAAGCGCGGCCATGAGCGTTTCATGGTCGAGCTTCATCTCCGCCAGAATACAGGCGACAGCAACCGGATGGGTAATGTAAGGCTCACCGCTGGAGCGAGTCTGTCCCTCGTGAGCATCACGTGCGACAAGGTAAGCTTGCTTGAGGCGCTTTATCTGGTCCTCAGGCAAGTATTTTTCAATCAGTTGATTGAGACTTTCAAACAGATACAAGGGCGAGCCTTCCGGCTGATGATTAACGACGACCTTCAGCGATAGCGGTAACAGCCTGCAGTTCTGCGGCTTCCTGCTCCTGCTGTTCCTGACGATCACGGACATCCAGAATCTGGTTGGTGATCAGACCTTCTTCGATCTCGCGCAGCGCGATAACGGTAGACTTGTCGTTTTCTTCCGGAACCAGCGGATCTTTACCGCCAACCTGCATCTGGCGAGCGCGACGAGCGGCGACCAGAACCAGGTCAAAACGGTTACCAATTTTTTCTACTGCGTCCTGTACGGTTACGCGTGCCATAAGTGTGATACTCCACGGTTGACGAAATGACTGGGCATCATACTGAGTTGTCCTCAGTCTGCCAACAGTTTGCTGATTAAAGCATCATGACGGGATTTTTGACGGCCCATTCGCAGACGCTCGGCGCGAATAATGGTTTTCAGATCGGACAGCGCCAGATCGAAATCATCATTCACAATAAGGTAGTCGTACTCCGCATAGTGGCTCATTTCCGCGACGGCCTGCGCCATACGCCGGGCAATGACCTCTTCGCTGTCCTGACCGCGACCGCGCAGGCGGCGATCCAGCTCGTCTTTTGACGGCGGTAAAACAAAAATGCTGCGTGCCTGCGGCATTTTCTGACGGATTTGCTGCGCGCCCTGCCAGTCAATATCTAAAAAGACATCCACGCCGGTTGAGAGCACCTGCTCAATCGCCCTGCGTGACGTGCCGTAATAGTTGCCGAAGACTTCGGCGTGCTCCAGAAAGGCATCTTCTTCGATCATACGACGAAATTCGTCATGGTTTACAAAATAATAGTGTTCGCCGTGATTTTCACCCGGACGCACGCCCCTGGTGGTATGGGAGATGGACACCTGAGTGTCATACAGCGGTTGCGTCTTTAGCAGCGCGTTAATCAGGCTGGATTTACCCGCGCCGCTTGGTGCTGAAACAATAAAAAGTGTGCCTTGAGCCATGATGATTTCTTGCTATGCCAGTCGGAGTTTACTTCCTGCACAGTATACACGGGTGAAGGCCAGGATGCAGCGTTTCGGCTGTTCTGCCGCGTTTTTTCTCTAAAACTGGAAGATGGCTCGCGGTACTGATGACAGGATTCATGCTAGGGAAAAAACTTTTCGATACGTTTTCCATAAGCGAACTTACGCTATCGCCATGTTCTGATTTTGCCGATTTAATAAGCGAAGCAGAGCAACAAGGGAGTGTGGAGATGCGAAGCATAGTAATAATGTTCGGGCTGGGAGGGTGCGCCATTGCACAGGCTTTTTGCCCCGTCTGGTCGCCCGCCCGGGCAGAACTGGAGATGACGGCGCTGGAAAAACAGCTGAGCGACTGGGATCGGGCCTACTATGAGCAGGGCATCAGCCTGGTAGAGGATGAACGCTATGATGCCTTAGAGAAAACGTATCACGACTGGCAGCGCTGCTTCCGGCCCGAAAGCGAGTCTCGTTCGCCGGCGCTGGCGAAAAGCGGCAAGGTACGGCATCCGGTAGCGCATGTTGGCGTCAAAAAGCTGCCGGACAGGCGGGCGGTGGTGCGCTGGATGGTGGGAAAGCAACCGCTGTGGGTGCAGCCAAAACTGGACGGCATTGCCGTGACGCTCTGGTACCGGCATGGGAAACTTGTGCGGGTAATCAGTCGCGGCGACGGGCTGCGAGGAGAAGACTGGACGGAAAAAGCACGCCATATACCCGCTATTCCGCAGCAGATAACGCTGGATGACGATCCCCTGGTTTTGCAGGGCGAACTTTATCTGAAGATGACCGATCACCAGCAGGCCAGCCAGGGCGGCGTTAATGCCCGCGCCGTCGTGGCTGGCGCAATGCGGCGTAATGAGAGCTCGCCGCTATTGGCACAGCTGGGCATGTTTATCTGGGCGTGGCCGGACGGCCCGGAAAAAATGCCGCAGCGCTTACAGCAGTTAAGCAAGGCGGGCTTCAGCATTATGGAAGCCTGGAGCAAGCCTGTTGCCAACGCTGATGAAGTCGCCGACTGGCGCGAACGTTGGTTTCATCAGCCTCTGCCCTTTGTTACGGATGGCGTGGTGATCCACGGTACGCCAGTAAAGGGCGCTTACTGGCTACCCGGCGATAATACCTGGTCAGCAGCCTGGAAATATACGCCGCTGAAAGTGAGCGCAGAGGTTCGCTCAGTCGATTTTCCTATCGGGCGGACGGGAAAAACAGGCGCGGTACTAAATCTGTTACCCGTACAGCTGGATGATAAAAAAGTCAGCCGGGTCAATATTGGCTCGCTTAAACGCTGGCAGGCGCTGGATATCGTGCCGGGCGACAGGGTCGCCATTAGCCTGGCGGGTCAGGGCATCCCCAGGCTTGACGAGGTCATCTGGCGGGTACAAAAACGGGGCAGGCCGCCCGTACCGGATGCTGATGCTTTTCATGCTCTGAGCTGTTTTGACTATACGCCTGCCTGTCGCGAGCAGTTTCTGGCCCGCCTTGTCTGGGCAAGCGGCAGACAGGCGCTGGCGATGACCGGCGTCAGCCGCAGCAGCTGGCAGCGCCTGATGCAGGCCGGGCAGCTGACCCATCTCTTTTCCTGGCTTGCGCTGACTCAAGAAGATCTGCGGAAAATTGCTGACCTCACGCCCGCCCGCGCAGACTGGCTTTACCACCAATTCTCGCTAAGCCGACGGCAGCCCTTCAGGCGCTGGGTAAAAGCCCTGGGCGTTCCTGTACCGGAAGGTGCCCTGAACGCTATTGAAGATAACGACTGGTCAACGCTACTGGCCCGACGGGAAGAGGCATGGCAGCAGCTACCAGGCATAGGTAAAACGCTGGCCGGGCAAATCGTGCGTTTTCTGCATCACCCTCAGGTGCAGCAGCTGATTGCTTATGCAGACGAGGCAAGGCGATGAACCTTTTAGTGATCGGCATGAGGATAGTTAAATACCGGCAGCCCCAGCCGGAAGCGCAACGCCAGCAGGCGCGCCAGAAAGCCAAACAGCAGCGTGATGATGATGGCCAATTCGTCGGATACCGGCGTTTTCAACAGCAGGATATAGAGCCAGCCGTAAGCAAAAGCGATACCGGCATAAAGCTCCTTCTGGAAAACCAGCGGGATACGGTTGCAGAACATATCGCGCAGCACGCCGCCGAAGACGCCGGTAATCACCGCACTAATAGCCGCAATAATCGAGGCATGGCCCATATCCAGCGCCACTTTGGTGCCGATGATAGAGAAAACGGCCAGGCCCAGCGCGTCCAGCACCAGGAAGACCTTGCGCAAATGCGGCATCAGCGGCGCCAGCTGGGTGGTAATAACGGCAGCCATCGCCACAATGACGATGTATTCGGGGTGTTTTACCCAGCCAAGCGGGTAGTGCCCAAGCAGCATATCGCGCACGGATCCGCCGCCAATGGCGGTAACGGAAGCGATAATAATTACGCCAAACATATCCATTTTACGGCGGCCAGCCGCCAGCGCGCCGGTCATGGCCTCTGCGGTGATCCCAATCAGATAAAAAACAGTAAGTAGCATAACCCGCTCCTGAGCAATCGGCGGCAAGCCTGCAGGATCCCAGACAGGTTGACGAGTGAATTTTTCTAAAAGCCGTTAAGTAAATGAGTTTACCTAATCTGAAAATAAAGTAACCGTGCGCGTCTCCAGGACAACGTTTTATTTTGTTTAAGTTTTTTTGAATCCGCTATTCAGCAATGGGCTTAGCCACCTGACATAGCATGATTAAAAAACTGCACGGCTGGATCCTGAAGTCGGGCAGGCTACCACAAGGACGAGAAAAATGATGGCAGGTGAAATTTTCCGACTGTTGGCAAAAGGGATCCATCCGGAAACAGGCGAGCTGTTGCCGCCAGCTTCTGTTGTGCATACACCCGATGCTATAAGGCTGTTGTTTGCTCTGGCTGAAGAGTTCAGCGGTGTGAATTTCAGTTCTGTAAAACGGCAAGAAAAAGTGAAGCTGACGCCAGAAGAGCGTCGGGAAAAGAATCGAGCGGAAGGGCGGCCTGGCAATGCTTATCTTCCCTGGTCTGAAGAGCAAAAACAGGAATTGATAGCGCTTTTCCGGCAGGGCCATTCCGTCAGCGAGCTGGCTGGCCTGTGTGAGCGTTCGCCGCGTTCAATCGCCATGCAGTTAGAAAAGCAGGCGCTTATCACGGCAGAACAAGCTGCGGCCTTTAGCTGAAGACTGGGCAGCCTGTACGCCGATCGTTGCCGCAGGTTAAAACCGGATCAGTTTTTCTTTACGAATTCTGATTTCAGCTTCATCGGGCCAAAGCCGTCAATTTTACAGTCGATATTATGATCGCCTTCCACCAGGCGAATGCTTTTTACCCTGGTGCCGATCTTAAGAGGCGTTGAGCTGCCTTTGACCTTGAGGTCTTTGATAACCGTCACGCTGTCGCCGTCAGCCAGCAGATTGCCGTTGGCATCTTTAACTACCAGCGCCTCTGTGGCTTCTATGTTGCCAGACCAGACGTGGCCGCATTCGGGACAGTTAAACAGGTCGCCATCCTGCCAGCTGTATTCGGAGTGGCATTCAGGGCAGGGAGGAAGAGTTTGCATAAAAACCTTAAAATTATCCGCAGGAAAAGAAGGGGGATTTTAGCCTGGTGCCGCCTGTAAAACTATTCATCTTTGGTGATATGCGTCAGGCACAGGGTTCATGCACTCACCAGTGATAAAAGTGTACGGCAGACAATAACTGTTTATGCATTGGGTCAATCATCTTACCAACCAGTTGGCTGTACGGCTCATAAAGAGCAAATTTGCGGGATAGCGATCGGGCTCACTCATGTTTTCTTCGCATGGTTGGGGACAATACGGGGGGAGCGGAAGATTTTATTGTTATCTCTACGCGAGGGGGGGGGGTTATTCATTTTTGATTTTTACTATCTCCCCACTTTCCTTCATACGATATATTTCATCATTAGTAGTAAAAGAAATTCCCATATTCTTACTGTCGCTAACAGAGAAGACTCTATTTTTTTCTATACAATTTTCAGGCGGTTTCATGTCGTCAAAGCAACGTCTGTCGTACTTCGCCTCTTCTTTGTATCCATCACCAAAATCCCAAAATACTATGGAAAAGAAGCCATCCTTTGCAGGCTTTGGGATGTTATATTTTGCTTTTAATACCTCCTTGTTTTTTAGCCACCAACTTATTTTCCCCCGATCGGTGAAAGGGAAATTTCTTACCAGAACAGAGCTAAACTCTTCGTCTTCATGAACCGCCACAATCTCTACCGAACGTAACGACAACCACAGGAAGAAGCCCAGCAGGGTGCAGCCAATCGTTAATAGCACATAAAGCGTTTTTTTATTTTTTGTTTTCATCGCGCCCTCCGAGGATCTCTACAGTGGCTTCCATGTTGGTGATAAATGGCCTGAAGCCAAAATGATTGTATCGCTGAAGTACGAACCAGATACGGAAGAACTGGAGCTGGTTAAATTTTGTTTTCAGTATATCGTCAGTGTCGAGACCAAAATGATCCTGTACTTTGTAGCGCACCACTGCCCGGAAACGACCATTATCAATATACAGTGATTTTATGGTGATATGCGTAGCCCAGGTATCATGAACGGTAATGCCCATACCATTGTAATTATCCTGGAATCTGTCAAATTTAGGTAGTTTACCATCTAAAATAACCTTCCTTAGCCTGTCTTTTTCCCCTGCGGGATAACATTTTTTTTCCCAATTGATATAAGTATTAAAAGCTTCTTTCAATAACAGACGTGTACTGTTTTCCTGCGAGTTATCCCTGATAATATGCTCCTTTAAAGCCCTGTCCAGCACTACATTCCGGAAAGGAGTACCCTTTTCGTTCTGCATATGGTCGATCATCTTTTCAATCAGATGGCTGTATGGGCCATAAAGGGAAAATGTGCGTGATAGCGATCGGAGCTCATCAAACAGGATAATGGCGCACTGCTGGCGAGTGATTTTCTCACCGGCTCCGCGCAGATTGCAGCAGAACATGGACTGAGGGCGATCCAGTGAGGAACGTCGGGTTAACGTATAAGGATCAACCCGATCGGAAATATAATTCAGCTGGTATTGGGATTTCAGCTCTGCTTCGGAAAGGTCACCACAGCGCATATCGTCGGCGTTGTAGTCGTCCATGCGTTTCCGAGACTTGAAAAAGGTACAGGGGAACTCCAGGGCTGGCATAACTTCGCCTCCTTGCGTGCAATAATCCATAAGTGCGTTCAGATAAAGCCAAATTATACGCCGCTGACGCGGCCTGTATAATATTAGATGCTCGGCAGACAAAAATTAGGAATATGGCCCGATTTTAGCGTCTTTTTCTGCATTGGGTGGCACCAGATGAAAACATCTTAAGGTACGTTCCGTATGTCTGGTGTAAGCCCTGGAAAAAACGATGATTTTAGTACTGTCTCAACCTGCGAGGACGGACTTATTCTTTTTTAAGTTTGATTATTTTACCCTCTTTTTTCATCCGATATTCGCCATCATTTAATATAAATATAGTGCCTCTGTTCCTGCTGGAACTGATTGAAAATACCCTGTCCTTTTCAATACAATTTACAGGCGGGTTCATATCATTAAAGCAAAGCCTGTCATTTTTACCTTCTTCTTTATAACCCTCACCAAATAACCAGAATGTCACATAAAAATGACCATCACTGTCAGGTTCAGGAATGCCATGTTTATCTTTTAACATACCTTTTTTTAACCATCAGTTAATCTTTCCTTTATCCGTTGGCGGAAAAATGGTGACCAGAACATCACTGAAACCATTACTTCTGTGGTGAACGGCTATGATCTCCATGGGGCGCCCCTCAAGCCGTTCTCCTGCCTTAATCCATGCCTGCATCTGAATATCTTTCAGCTTTGCCATAGTGTTGCATTAACATTGAATAGTGCTTTGTACCCAAGCTGGAGCGAGGAAAGTACTTTGGGTACAAAGAAAATGCGCGATGTTATGCAACAGCATGAAAATAATAAAGCCCGCAATTAGCGGGCTTTATTGGTTTTCTGCTACTGAGTGCGACTGTATGCAACTTTACTCAATATTCTGGATCTGTATCTGTTTATAACTCTAACTTGCTGAATTATATTGCTTATATGTAATTGCTTAACTTTTGGTACATTTATTGGTACACGTTATGAATACTTAGTACTGTTATGACCCTCTTAATGACAATTAATAGGCTTATAAGGGAAAACGCATTTCCCTAAATTATTTATTATTTTCATAATGGATCTTTAGCTTTTCTAACAGTCTATCTTGGGAATTTTTTGAAAGTCCGCTTAATTCTTTAAGAACCATGGCTTTGGCTCTTTCAATCTGTCCTTCCATTGCTAGTAATACTGCTTTATATTTAGCGCTAGTACGTAAAGATGAGGAGTATTTTCGCTGAATTTTATCTAAATGGTCAATCGCTTCTTTAAGTTTTACCTTATTGTTAAAATGAGCAGATATTTCTGCTTTAGTTAATGCTGGATATGTGACATCAGGGAAAGAAAGGATTGCTTCATCTATTATAGACAAACTTTCCTCTTCATTTGAATCAAAATAAGCTATAAGTCTAGCTCTCGCTGATTCCAACATCTCTTGCGCTCTAGGTGAAGAGTCAATTTCAAGCCTTTGAATTATAGACTTTAATACTTTTAAGTTTTCTTGGTTTTTATCTCTTGAAATCAAACATGTGAAATAGTTATTGGCATTTATAGGATTACTTGGGCGGTTTTCATAGTTTTCTTTTGCCAGGTTATATGCGAGATCATATTCTTCGTTAAGCATGTGTACCAATATTAATTCACTTAAAACTTTTGGGTCACGTCTCCCTTTTTCTAAAGCTCTACTCAGAGAGTCAAAGGCTTTTGAAAAATTCCCTGCTAAACGATAATAAAAACCATGTAAAAATGATGCATCAGGCTCGTTTAGTTTCCTAACTTCTGAAAAGAACTCACTATCTTTCAGCCGAGCTAAGCATTGACACTTAATATATCTTACTTGAGAGATTGTATTTTGATGAATTGTTTTTTCCTTAACCAATATTCTATTGGCTAGTACTAAAGCATCTTGGTAATTTTTCTTTTCATTATAAAGTTGCCTTATGGTTTTAACAAATACGGATGGTATTAGAAGACTGTCAGGAACTTTATCACCATTTTTTAAACTCTCTTGTGCTGAGAATAAATAGTCAGAGATGTCATAATTCTCAGATTCATTTTTCATCTGTTCCATAAAAGAGTTTATATGCTCTCTAATCTTTTTTTCAAATATACTACTTTTTCCAAAATTATTTCTACTGACATAATCGCGAATTACTTCACTGATGCGAAAATAATCTGGGGTAGAGCCAACTCTTTCACATACAGAAGAACGGAAAAGCTTATCAAGAAAAGGGGCATATTTTTTTTCATCTACTATTTCAAATAGTAGCCCATAGCTTATAAATTCAAACCTTGATATCAAATAAATAAGGTCAAGAGTATCATTATCATCCTTGAAATAATCTAAAACTATTTTTGCCTTATCTGCGCCATATTGCTGTATAATGTGCGACTGTTTTTTTGTTTCATTTATACCTTTTTCTTTAATAGTATCCACTGCAAAAAAAACTTGTTCAGGGTATCCAGTGAGGATATCTGCAAAAAAAGATATATCTTCTCGATTTAGTGTTAGCTTCTCGAATTCAGCATATCTTTTAAGTAATCCGTTCCTCTCGTTTTGCTCTAACTCTGCAAGGGACAATGCATAGAAGAAAGGATGTTCTCTATTTATTGATAAGTTCACTCTATTTCGGCTGGCTACAATAAATGTTAAGTATTCTTTTTTACTTATCTTGTTTACGATTTCTACAAACCAATCTACAATTTTTCCATCACCTTGAACTAATACTCCGTTGTCTTCAATAAGAACTCTTTCATCTTCTCGCTGAATTGTTTCAGATAATTTCTTTCCTAGCTCGATTTTTTCTTCGATGCTACCTTTTATTACATCCGCTATTTTTGCAACTTCGGTAAAACCTAGATCGTTTATCTTCAAGATGAAGTCTTCGATGCTATCTTGCGACGATAATGAGATTGTTGGGAATTCGTAATACTCTCTGACTATGTTTGCCTTGGCTAGGGAATGATTTAATAATGTCTTCCTGCCTATGGATTGCAATCCTGAACAGATTATAACTGTAGGTGATGGCATGGAAAAGTCATCTATTCTTTCTTCAATCTGTTTTATCTTCTCGTTTCTTCCGACAAAAATTTGTTTTCGTTCTTTAAGTCTTGGATGTATTCTCCATGATAACTCGATAAGCCGAGAGTTTATTTTTCTTGCTGCCACTTCCGGTTTTGATATGAGTTGTATATTTATTTTTTCCTTCATCCATAGCGGTAATCTTTCATCGCGATGGCTTATGTTTTCATCAATTATGATTGGGTAGAATATTTTTAGATCATTATTTAATATTTTATCTTCAGCTTCTATTATCTCTTTTTGAACCCACGGAGATTTTAAAGAGTGCTCTGAGATAAAAAGAATAAATAACGAGGTTTCATCAAGCCCTCTATATATTTCATCAATAGTAGGCATTCCTTTTTCAAACGTTTCTTCGTCAAATATTCTTACTTCTTTTCTAATGAGGCTAGCTACTTTCCTGACATAATGATTTTTGTCTTTAGAACTGTGTGAAAGAAAGCACTTTATCATTTTATTTATCCTGTAATTTCCGTGTGTGATTGTGATTTTTACTTCATGATAGCGCCCGGTTTTATATGGTAGCTATTATTTGAGTTCATCAAAATTTAGAGTTTCTCCTTAGTGTTCATATCTTCAATTGTTTGATTACGCGCGCAATGCTATCCCCGCCTCGCCTGCCCGCTTCGTACATCGCTTTTCATGCAGTTGCAGGCACAGGCTTAGGCCACGCCATTACTGGCCCTGCCTGTACTTCTCACACGCATTATTTGCATGCAAATCCATGCAGCTCTTGCATGCATCACTATTTATACTCGTCACCGTGCAGAAAATCTTTAGCTTTGCGCAAAAAAATCCCCGCCGTTTGGCAGGGAGAGTGTGAGGTTTTCGGTCAGTGCCGGAAGGCGCTTCCGTAGCGGCCCAGCGTCTGTGACTGGCGCTGAGGTGGCAGCGGGGGCGGAGCGTCGCAAACTTCGGGCTGTGGTGGCGCGGTAATCACACGGGTAATACTTTCGCTGGTCTTGAACGCACACGAGCATTCCGGATTGGTGCACTGATGATAACGTTCCTTAACCTGTTCGGACATGTAGCGGCTCGATTTGGCGTGCGCCGGGCTTTTGCAGTACGGGCAGTGCATCATGCCTGGCTCTCCTTCTGCTGTTTCTCAAGCTTCATTTTACGCTCCTGTAACCGCACGTGAATGGAGCACGGGCTGTTATACAGCTTCATATCCACGCCGGTCAGCGCCGGGCGATAAACGCCAATTTCTGACACGACAGGCTCCGCGTCCATATCCAGCCGCGCGGCTTCCGCCTTATCAGCCAGCACCTTACCGACCTCGCGGGCGAGTATCACCTCGGGCTCTTCGTGGTGTCGGTCAGTATGGCGCCCGTGGTCTTTGAGCCGGAGCGACAGCAGCTTAAGGCGGACGGCGCGTACCAGCGTCGGGCTGAGGTTGCGCATGGCGGCCTCCCACTGGCCCTCCGCGTACTGCGTAAAGGCCACGTTATGCGCGTTAACGTAGGCGTGGCCGGTATGCACGGCTTTTATCATCTCCCCCTCGTGCTCAAACTCCAGCTCCTCAATCAGGCCGGTGAACTCTTCGGCCAGCTCGCGGCTGACGATGCGCTGGCTGTGCTGCGCCCTCAGCTCGTCGGTAAGGTTGCCGCGCAGGCTGCGAAAGCGGGTGCGCCAGTTCGTTTCCGCTTCTTTGCCGTTCTCAATGGCCGCCTCGCGCTCTTTCTTGCTGCGGGCAATGGCGGCGGTGATGTCGTTGATTTTCATCATCTGCGCGGTGTGTTCGGCTCTGGCTTCGGTCAGGCGGATGATGGCGGGGCTTTTATTCTCGCTCATGATAATTCTCTCTCTGTAAAGAATGTTTGTATTCTGCCGTGGCCCAGCGGACAACGCCTGCTTTCCCCGTCTGCTCGTGGCTCAGCAAACAAACCCGGTGGCCCGCCAGGGAAAAGGCCCGGAAGGGCGTGTTGCCCGCGCCTCTGTCGGCAGTGGGGTGTAACAGGGGTAACACGGGTTACATCGCTGTTTTAACTGGGCTTTCAGGAAGCAGGTCTGTGTAACATTACGGGTTACAGCGGGTAACAGATGCGGTGTTACACCTGTTACCCTTTTGCTTTTATGGGGTGTAACAGTGCCAGCGCCCGGCTGACGCGGCTGTTACACCTGTTACCTCTGTTACCCTTAATAAATAAGACTCACGCACCATTAGCCCGGCACCTCGCTGTTAAAGACGTAGAGCCTGCGCACGTTCATCTCTGGCGGGCGAATGCTGGTCTGTAGCTTGCCGTCGTTGGCCGCCAGCAGGTAACCCTTGTCCGCACAGAGCCGGGCCACCTTGCGCGGGTCAAAGCCCCGGCAGATTTCCTTCCAGCCCGACGGCATCACGTAGAAGGTGGTGACCGTTTCCCGGCCCTGCGCGGCGTTGCCTTTCTCCACCCTGCGCCAGCCCACCATGTTGCCGGGGCGGTTGCGCTCGTCGTGCCAGTCGGCAAAGCGGCTGTACTGGTTGGCGGTGAAGAAGGTGCGCACCTGCTCCAGCGCGGCCATGTCTTCCTGGTTGGCCGTGTGTCCCCGGTCTTTCAGCCAGGCGTTCAGGCAGACCCGCGTTGCCCGCAGCGCTTCGCCTTCCGGCCAGCCGGTGATACCCATGCGCGTCGCCAGCTCCCCGGCCATCGCCACCAGGGCAAAGCGGTTGACCGCGCGGCCCACCTGATTGCCCGCGTCCTGCGGGGCCAGCGCGGCGGTGTACTCTTTCATCAGCGCCTTTGCCTGCGCCGTCAGCCCGTTCAGGTCGGCGGTCAGCGCCTTCAGCCACTCGCGGAACGGCGAGCCGTAGTAGCTGGCGGTGGCCCATTCCAGATGCTCCGCCAGCGCCTTGCCGCTCTCAAAGCCGTGCAGCTCCTCAAACACGCCGAACTTACCGGAGTCGCTGGGTATCTGTATCATCCTGACCTCCATCCCGGCGAAGGTGCGCTCGCCCGCCTTCGCGGCGTGCTCCGTCAGCGACAGCTCGCCCGTGGACAGGAATAAAAGCCGCCACTGCTTGCGGGTGCGCAGCTCGCCGTCCGTTCCTGCCCGGCCCTTGCCCTGGCCGTTTGCCAGCATGTAGGCAATGTTGCCCGCCTCGCGCCCGTCCACCTCGCGGATTTCATCGAGCATCATCGCCGCGTCGTTGCGGCGGCTGGCGGAGCCTTCCAGCGAGTTACCGGTGGCCCGCCACGTCTGCCAGTAGTCCGGGCCGCCGCATACCGAGGTGGCCGCCTTCATGGTGGTGGTCTTGCCGTCGGTGGATTCACCCTTCAGGTGGTAGCCTCCGCCGTCCATGCCAATCAGGCGCAGCAGCGGCGCGGCAAAGGCCAGGCTCACCGCAAAGGCCACGCGGGAGTTGCCGGTGCAGTAGCGGGAGACGTGCTCGCGCCACTCCTCCGTCGTGCCCGCCACCCGGAAGTCGCGCCCCTGCACCGAGGTGGTCTGAAGAATCACGCCCTCAGCGTCCTCGCCGTTCACCTCGTCCTGCAGGACGTAAACCTGTCCGTGCCAGCCGGTACGGCTCACGCAGGTAACGCGTCGCTCCGGCTTGCACAGCGAGATGTATTCCATCAGGCGGGCGCGGGCCTCGCCGGTGGTGCTGATGTACGACAGGCCGTTAACCAGCAGCACCCGGCGCAGCTCCTCGCCGCTGCCGCTCAGCATCTCCATCGGCATCGCCCACCTGCGCCGCTCGCCCCAGGTATCCTCCCACTCCAGCAGGCGGCCAAAGTTGCCGCCGTCGGCGTCGCAGGTAATGGCGGTAACGCGCAGCGGATTGCAGATTTTCACGTTCTGGATTTCCGTTTCGCCGTTGCGCTGCACCTGCTTTTCATACCAGAGGTAATCCTGCG
>Ga0209461_10000130_pt1 | contig 43864 bp, 39 predicted proteins | sample AgamicAsMarz_FD_187162 | JGI IMG/M metagenome (GOLD analysis project Ga0209461, IMG submission 187162) | Agave microbial communities from Guanajuato, Mexico - As.Ma.rz (SPAdes) (version 2) | ecosystem: Host-associated > Plants > Phyllosphere > Phylloplane/Leaf | place: Guanajuato, Mexico... | reverse complement strand
CCCTCGCCGGTATTGATACCGGCGCGCGGCTGGGGCACAAGATGATTGAGTTCGACGTCAAGCTCTCGCTGGACGGCGAAATTTTTTTGCTGCATGACGACACGCTCGACAGAACCAGCAACGGCTGGGGCATCGCCGGACAGCTGCCATGGGAAAAGCTGATCCAGCTGGATGCGGGCGGCTGGTTTGGCAAAGATTTCACCGGCGAGCGTCTGCCGCTGCTGTCTCAGGTGGCGCAGCGCTGCGCTTCTTACGGCATGATGGCAAATATTGAAATCAAGCCCACAACCGGTCTGGAAGCGGAAACCGGACGCGTGGTGGCGCTGGCCGCGCGCGAGCTGTGGCATCGGCAGACCGCGCCGCTGCTCTCCTCGTTCTCTTTTGAAGCGCTGGAAGCCGCCATGCAGGCCGCGCCGGAGCTGCCGCGCGGGTTGCTGCTGCACGAATGGCATGACGACTGGCAGCAGCTGACGCAGCGGCTGGATTGCGTCTCGGTACATTTCAATCATAAGGTGCTGGATCGGGAGAGAGTGGCGGCGCTCAAAGCGGCGGAGCTGCGGATTCTGGTTTATACGGTTAATCAACCCGAAAGGGCAAAAGAGCTGCTGGACTGGGGCGTTGACGCCATCTGTACCGACCGCATTGACCTGATAGGCGCAGATTTCACCTGAGGACGCTGATATAGCCGGCCGCCTTACTGAACGCGCGCCGGCTGCTGGCCTGACCTTAATGTGTATTCTGGCTGAATGGTGCTGCCGGGCTGCGATTGATAGCACTGAATCGTCTAACCGACGCGATTCGGCTACAGTCCGATCTTAATCCCTATTCTGGTGCACCGATGGCAGAGTGATGCTTCCGGGCGGTGATTGATAGCGCCGGATTGTCCAACTGGGGCAATCCGGCTGTTGGCCTGACCTTAATTTGTATTCTGCTGCACCGACGGCTGAGTAGTGCTGCCAGGCTGCGTCTGCAACACGCGCTGGGAAGCGCTGTTACGCTGATCCTGCACCTTTCGCTGTAGCTGCTGGCTTTGCTGCTGCTGATCCTGCTGCAGTTTCCGCTGTTGCTGAACCTGCTGCGTCTGCATCTGCTGCTGCATCCGCTGCGAGCTGGGGTTATAGCCCGGCTGGTTAGGCTGATTATTATTTAGCATATTGGCCATGCCGCTTAACGGCAGCAGCGCGGCACACACGAGTAACCATTTCATCAAATACCTCCCTAAGCTGTCTATCCAGTGTATGTCAGCCGCGCTGTTCTGGCCTGAGGGCCAGTCTGAATTTGTAGGTTTTCTCGCCTTTTCGCTTGTTTTGTGCATAGTTAGAGACGGTAAACAAACGTAAATAATTCTAATAAGAGGTGAATATGGGGCAGGGCAGAGTGACGCTGGCAGCATCGTTGATAGCAGGACTGATTTTCTGGCAGGGCGCGACGGCAGCGCCCACCGCGCCGCCAATCTCGTACGGCGTGGACGCCGATACTTTCCATCCGGTAAAAGAGCAGCACGGCATGGTCGCCTCGGTAGATGCGCTCGCCACCCAGGCAGGCGTGGACGTGCTGAAACGCGGCGGCAATGCGGTAGATGCCGCCATCGCCGTCGGCTATGCGCTGGCCGTCACGCATCCGCAGGCCGGTAACCTTGGCGGCGGCGGTTTTATGCTAATCCGCACCGCTTCCGGCCATGCTACCGCCATCGATTTTCGTGAAATGGCACCGATTAAAGCCAGTCGCGATATGTTTTTAGACGCCCAGGGCAACGCCGACGGTAAAAAGTCGCTGACCTCCCATCTGGCTTCCGGCGTGCCGGGCACCGTGGCCGGTTTCGCGCTGGCGAATAAAGAGTACGGCACGTTGCCGCTGGCGCAGCTGATCGCACCGGCCATCAGGCTGGCGGAAAAAGGCATCGTGGTTAACGAAGCGCTGGCTGATGATTTGAAAGTGTACGGCAAAGAAGTGCTGATTACGCACCCCAACAGTAAAGCCGTTTTTTATAAAGCAGACGGCCAGCCCTACGCGCGCGGCGAAAAGCTGGTGCAGCATAATCTTGCCCGTAGCCTGCGGCTGATTGCGACGCAAGGCCCGGACGCTTTCTATAAAGGGGAGATCGCCTCGGAAATCGCCGCGGAAATGGCGGCGAACGGCGGCCTGATCGGCAAAGCGGATCTGGCCAATTATAAAGCGGTCGAGCGTAAGCCCATCAGCGGCACCTATCGCGGTTATGAAGTCTTTTCTATGCCGCCGCCTTCTTCCGGCGGGATCCATATAGTGGAAATCCTCAATATCCTGGAAAACTTCGATCTGGCGAAAATGGGCTTTGGCAGCGCCGACGCTATGCAGGTGATGGCGGAAGCGGAAAAACATGCCTACGCCGATCGTTCTGAGTATCTGGGCGATCCTGATTTTGTGAAAGTGCCGTGGCAGGCGCTGACCAGTAAAGCCTATGCGAAATCGCTGGCCCAGCAGATTGACGTGAACAAAGCGCTGCCTTCGACAGAGATTAAACCCGGCAAGCTGGCGCCTTATGAGAGCAATCAGACCACGCATTTTTCCGTGGTCGATAAGCAGGGTAATGCGGTCGCGGTGACCTATACGCTGAACACCTATTTTGGCAGCGGGATCGTGGCGGGCAAGAGCGGCATTTTGCTCAACAACGAAATGGACGATTTTTCCGCCAAGCCGGGCACGCCGAATATTTATGGTCTGGTCGGCGGCGAGGCAAATGCGGTGCAGCCTTACAAAAGGCCGCTCTCTTCCATGTCGCCGACCATCGTCGCCAAAGACGGCAAAACCTGGCTGGTAACGGGCAGTCCGGGCGGCAGCCGTATTATTACAACCGTGCTGCAAATGGTCGTTAACAGCATCGATTTCGGTATGAACGTGGCGGAAGCGACCAACGCGCCGCGCTTTCACCATCAGTGGTTGCCGGATCAGCTGCGCGTGGAGAAAGGCTTCAGCCCGGATACGCTGAAGCTGCTGGAGGCAAAAGGGCAGCACGTTAAGGTACTGCCTGCGATGGGCAGCACGCAGAGCATTATGATCGGCCCGGACGGCACCCTGTATGGCGCTTCCGATCCTCGCTCTGTTGACGATCTGACGGCAGGTTATTAACGAGAGGGGGCGATATTTTATCGCCCCTGTGTTTTAAGCGGCGCGCAAACGCGCCATATAGAGCGCATCCACCTGTTTGCCGTTGCGTACGGCATAGCGCCGCGCCACGCCTTCCGTTTCAAAACCAAACCGCTGATACAATCTTACCGCCGTGTCGTTGTCGGCAAATACCGTTAGCTCAATGCGCTCGACGCTCAGCCAGCTATCGCACAGGCTGACCATCTCCTGCATCAATGCGGAGGCCACGCCGCGACCACGGTAGTGATAATCGACGCAGAGTCCAAAAGTCGCGGTATGCCGCCGACGCGCGCGGCCATTAACCTCCAGATATAAGTCGCCGACCACCTGTTCATCAACGCAGGCGACCAGCCGCTGCATGCCGGGCTGAAGTTTCTGTAGACGTTCCTGAACAAGCTGAAGCGAGGGATGAGGAAGCTGTAGCGTGTCGGTGTAGGTTTCCGGCTGGCTGACAATACGATGCAGCGCGGCAGCGTCTTCAACGACGGCGTGTCTTATCACTATCTCACTCATTCTCTCGCTCCTTTTGGTTATTTCCTGCTTAAATTCAGGGGATTCTGGCGCAAAAGCAAGCGAAAAAAATGCCGCAGAGGCTTTACAAGTGCGAATGATAATGATTATTATTGTCATGCGTTTTCGATTTGGGCTTCACGGACCGGTCGGGAAGGCACGACATTGCTCACATTGCTTCCAATATTATTTAGCCAGCTCGGGTGCTGGCTTTTTTTTTGCCTGCCCGGCGGCAACCTCCGTTTTCTCCCTTCTTATCTGCTTGCGCAAACGGTCTGAAAGACGCCTGTTAATTTCATCGAATAATTTGAACAGAGGAGACAATTTTCTCCGCTATCTTCCCGGTCAGCACAGGTCCAGACTATGTGAAAACGTTGAGGAGGATTGAACATGATTTACTTACGCAAAGCACAAGAACGCGGTCACGCTAACCACGGCTGGCTGGACAGCTGGCACACGTTTTCTTTCGCTAACTACTACGACGCCAACTTTATGGGCTTCTCGGCGCTGCGAGTGATTAACGAAGATGTTATTGATGGCGGCCAGGGCTTCGGCACTCATCCCCATAAAGATATGGAAATCCTGACGTATGTGCTTTCCGGTACCGTTGAGCATGAAGACAGCATGGGCAATAAGGAGCAGATCCCGGCGGGCGAGTTCCAGATTATGAGCGCCGGCACCGGCGTGCGTCACTCTGAGTACAACGCCAGCAAAGACGTGCCGCTGCACCTGTATCAGATCTGGATTATTCCGGAAAGAACGGGCATCACGCCACGTTACGATCAGCGTCGTTTCGCGGATGTTCAGGGCCGCCAGCTGGTGCTGTCGCCGGATGCGCGTGAAGGCTCGCTGAAAGTTTATCAGGATATGACGCTTTCCCGCTGGGTGCTGAAGCAGGGCGAGCAGGATACCGTACAGGTTGAGCCGAACCGTCGTATCTGGATCCAGGTGGTGAAAGGCGATGTCACGGTCAACGGCGAAAAAGCGGGCACCAGCGACGCTTTCGCAATCTGGGATGAAGCTTCGCTGAGCCTGGAAGCCGCCAGCGACGCCGAAATCCTGCTGTTCGATCTGCCGCCGGTTTAAGATCACACTTTGGGCGCGGCCTGCCGCGCCCTTCACCGTTTTCCCGCCAATTTTGTTACACTCAAGCGATCCACCCTCTGACTCCCTGAAAATAATGAAGAAGAAAAGACCGGTGCTACAGGACGTTGCCGATCGTGTGGGCATCACCAAGATGACCGTCAGCCGCTATCTGCGCAATCCCGATCAGGTTTCCGTTGCCTTGCAAAGCCGTATTGCCGCCGCGCTCGATGAGCTGGGCTATATCCCTAACCGCGCGCCCGATATTTTATCTAACGCCACCAGCCGGGCGATCGGCGTGCTGCTGCCTTCTCTTACCAACCAGGTTTTCGCCGACGTGCTGCGCGGCATCGAAGCCGTAACCGATGCGGCAGGTTATCAGACCATGCTGGGCCATTTTGGCTACAGCGCGGAAAAAGAAGAGCTACAGATGCGCTCGCTGCTGGGCTGGAATATCGACGGGCTGATCCTGACCGAACGCACCCACACGCCAGCCAGCCTGCGGATGATCGAAACCGCAGGGATCCCGGTGCTGGAGATGATGGACTGCGTTTCGCCTTGCCTGGATCTGGCGGTAGGGTTTGATAACGTCGAGGCGGCGCGGCAGATGACCCACGCTATCCTGCGCAAGGGACATCGCCGCACGGTTTATCTGGGGGCGAGGCTGGACGAACGTACTTTGCTGAAGCATCAGGGTTATGAACAGGCGATGCGCGAAGCGAACCTGGAGCCGCGCAGCATCATGATGGAAGAAGCCTCTTCTTTTTCGATGGGCGGCACGCTGATGCTGGCGGCGCAGCAGCGCTATCCTGATACAGACAGTCTGTTTTGCACCAACGATGATTTAGCGATAGGCGCCATGTTTGAATGCCAGCGGCAGGGGCTGCGCGTGCCGCAGGATATTGCTATCGCGGGCTTCCACGGCCACGACATCACCCAGGTGGTCACGCCAGAGCTGGCCACCGTGCTGACGCCGCGTGAAAAAATGGGGCAGGTTTCCGCCTCGCTCCTGCTGGCGCGCATTCGCGGCGAGCAAACCGGATCGCAGCAGATCGACGTCGGCTTTACGATTTCTGAAGGCGGCAGTATTTGATTCCATAGAGCCGATCCCGTCGGCTCTGTTTGATCCCATAGAGCCGATCTGCCCGGTTCTTTGTCCCTTTGTGCCGCAGCCACTCCTAATCTGTCATTTTTTTGAACCATCTCACATTTACCAGCTTTTTCCGCTCTGGCTGTTGCCATACTTCACGGGCGTCCAGACAATGTTACCGATAACAACATAACGCTAACAATAATGGGCAGGTCCCTGACATCTTCGCCGGAGTAAAACAATGAACAACTCTTTTCCGTCCAATCATGTATTTGTGCTGATGGGCGTATCCGGCAGCGGCAAATCGGCCGTTGCCAATGCCGTCGCTTATCATCTGAAAGCGGCCTTCCTGGATGGCGATTTCCTGCATCCTCGCAGCAATATTCAAAAGATGGCGGACGGTCATCCCCTGAACGACGACGACCGCCGTCCCTGGCTGAAGGCGATTAACGACGCCGCGTTTGCTATGCAGCGTACCAATCAGGTTTCGCTGATCGTTTGTTCCTCGCTGAAAAAGAGCTACCGCGACATTCTGCGCGAGGGCAATGACAACCTGTCGTTCATCTATATGAAGGGCGATTTCGATACCATTGAGGGCCGTCTGCGCGCGCGTAAAGGGCACTTCTTCAAGCCGCAGATGCTGGTCACGCAGTTTGAAACGCTGGAGGAGCCGGGCAGCGACGAGCGCGACGTGCTGGTCGTGGATATCAACCAGACGCTGGATGAAGTTGTGGCTACCACTATCGCCACCATCGAAGGTGCGATAAATAAGTAGGGTGTCATGGCAACTGCAACACTGGTATTAACCGCGGCAGGCTCTGTCCTGCTGCTGCTGTTCCTCGTGATGAAAGCGCGGATGCACGCCTTTCTGGCGCTGATGCTGGTCTCTGTCGGCGCCGGGATCTTCTCCGGAATGCCGCTGGATGACATTGCCGCCACCATGCAAAAAGGCATGGGCGGCACGCTGGGCTTCCTGGCCGTGGTCGTCGCGCTGGGTGCGATGTTCGGTAAAATTCTGCACGAAACCGGCGCGGTCGATCAAATAGCGATCAAGATGCTGAAAACGTTTGGTGAAAGCCGCGCGCATTACGCGATGGGCATCGCCGGGCTGATCTGCGCGCTGCCGCTGTTCTTTGAGGTGGCGGTGGTGCTGCTGATCAGCATCGCCTTCGCCGTGGCGCGCCGCACCGGCGACAACCTGGTCAAGCTGGTTATCCCGCTGTTTGCTGGCGTGGCGGCGGCGGCGGCGTTTTTGCTGCCCGGCCCGGCGCCGATGCTGCTGGCTTCGCAGATGCACGTCGATTTCGGCTGGATGATCCTGCTCGGCGTCTGCGCGGCGATCCCCAGCATGCTGATCGCCGGCCCGCTGTTCGGCAACTTTATCAGCCGACACGTGGAATTTACTCTGCCGACAGAGGACAACCATCCTGAGTTTGATGAGAGCAAGCTGCCCTCGTTCGGCTTCAGCCTGTCACTGATCCTGTTTCCGCTGGTGCTGGTTGGGCTGAAAACCATCGGCGCGCGCTTTGCGACCGAAGGCACTTCGCTCTATGAGTGGCTGGAGTTTATTGGCCATCCGTTTATCGCCATTCTGCTCGCCTGTTTGCTGGCGATCTATGGCCTGGCGTATCGTCAGGGCATGGATAAAGAGCGGGTGATGCAGATTTGCGGCAGCGCGTTGCAGCCGGCGGGTATCATTCTGCTGGTAATTGGCGCGGGCGGCGTCTTTAAGCAGGTGCTGGTGGATTCGGGCGTTGGCCCGGCGTTGGGGCATGCACTGACCGGCGCGGGCCTACCGGTGGCGCTGGCCTGCTTTATCCTGGCGGGCGCGGTGCGCATCATTCAGGGCTCCGCAACGGTCGCCTGTCTGACGGCGGTAGGACTGATTATGCCGGTAATTGAACCGCTGCATTATTCCGGCGCGCAGATGGCGGCATTATCCATCTGTATCGCGGGCGGTTCGATCATTTTCAGCCACGTTAACGACGCGGGCTTCTGGCTGTTCGGCCGTTTTACCGGCGCAACCGAAGGGCAGACGCTGAAGACCTGGACGATGATGGAAACCATCCTCGGCACTACCGGCGCTATCGTGGGTATGATCGCCTTTGCGCTGCTTTCTTAATGTATTGATCGGCGGGCGGCTTAGCGCCGCTCGCCTTTTTCTTTTGCTGAAGGAGGAAAAATCAGAAAGGGGAACAGCAGGTAGGGCGCAATAACTAATGAGGCAACCATCCCACGAGAATAGCCGGCGTCGTTGGCTCTGCGGACGCCACGACCAGACCGATCCCAAACAGTAAAATCTTGCCGTCAGCAGCCACTCTTTGACAGTCGCGATTGATTGTTATGCAGGCAACGGCTTCTGAATTACTTCTGAACCGAGCGGCGTAACATCGCATCCGGCAACGGTGCACCCAGATTTCCGATCCCGCCAGCTTCACGAATGGCAGATGAAAGTTCGATTGCTCGCTGGGTTTTATGCTGTCGAGCCATACGCATTACCTCTTCACGAGTTAACCCGTGTGCTGAATGCCCGGTTTCACAATCAGGTTTCAATGACATAGATCCCCCATTCCCTGTATTTTGAGACGTAATGATAGCCTGAATTTTGTTCATTTTCACTCAGTACTTCGTCATATAGCTTGCCAAGCCCGGGCCGGACGGGAATAGCTACCACGGCCTGCGGCGCGTATTTAGCAACAAAATCCGTGATTGCTCCGCCCACTGCTTTTAACATAAATTCTTTCAGCTCGAGCCAGGAAAAATTCATTTCTTTACCCGGCGAAAATAGAGGGGAATCGGTCATGACTGCTTCTAACGTGTAAAAATTGAAGAGATAAAAATCGTTTTGAAGGGTGTGAGGAGAATAGTCACCTGCGAAAATTTCATGAAACTGACTGGGCAGGCGTTCTATATCAATAATGTATTCCTCTGTCTTATCCGCTCTTTTTTCAACCGTAGCGATATAGCAGACGTTTCGGGTACGCATCGGCAGCTTAAAAGGCTGTACCGTAATTTTCATTATTGCCAATCCTTTGGACTTATCTTATCCGCTGTCAGTTAATAAATTCGCCTGAAAATTATACAGACCTTCAGAGAGTACAGACAGCGTTTGTTACTGTACTACCGAATAACTGATGCCCTGTTCAGGAGGAAAAGGCGCAATGCCGCACGACAGAAGCGGCAAAACATTTCATACAGTGGTTGTGTTCCGATCAGAGCTTCAGATAAGCGCGGATCCCGTCCAGGAACATCTGGGTGGCCAGCATAATCAGGATCAGGCCCATCAGACGCTCCAGCGCGTTAACGCCTTTTTCGCCCAGCAGCCGTAAAAACAGCCCCGAAAAGAGTAGGATCGCCACCGTAGCGCCCCAGGCGATCAGCAGCGAGCCCGCCAGGTAGCCGATGTTGTTGGGATACTGATGCGACAGCAGCATTAGCGTCGCCAGCAGCGAAGGGCCAGCCACCAGCGGAATGGCCAACGGCACCAGAAAAGGTTCTTCGCCTGCGGGCAGGCCACTGCTGTTGCTTTCGTGCGAGGGGAAAATCATCTTGATAGCGATCAGAAACAGGATAATGCCGCCGGAAATCGAGACGGTCTCCGTTCGCAGGTTCAGAAACGCGAGAATTTTTTCACCGGCAAACAGGAACAGCAGCATAATCGCCAGCGCGATCAGCATTTCCCTAATCAGCACCGTCCGACGACGTTTCGGCTCCAGATGCTTTAAAACCGACATAAAAATCGGCAAATTGCCCAGCGGATCCATAATAAGCAGCAATAATATGGTCACCGAAATCATCTCTGTCATGGGTTTCTCCTTCTTTCCACCGGGGCTGGTCTTCCGTTATAAGCAGCTCTGCTAAAAAAGCCGCGCTAATCGAATTAATTCACTTGCCACTTTTGCTGCATTTTGTAAGGTGATAGCCATATTTCTTTCTTATCACTTACTCTAACAGGTCAGGCGTTTTTGTCGCAGACAGTTTGCCTTTCGCCAGCGGGCGGCTCAAGGCTACTCGCAGACGGGCAAACCAGCCTGAAACAGGTGCAATATGAAATCAGTAGGCTTAATTGGTTGGCGCGGCATGGTCGGTTCCGTGCTGATGCAGCGGATGACGGAAGAGCGCGACTTTGACGTCATTCGCCCGGTATTTTTCTCCACGTCTCAGCATGGTCAGGCCGCGCCGCAGTTTGGCGGTCAGTCTCCGGGCCTGCTGCAAAATGCGTATGACCTGGACGCGCTGAAGGCGCTGGATATCATTATCACCTGCCAGGGCGGCGACTACACCACCGAGATTTATCCAAAGCTGCGTGCGGCAGGCTGGCAGGGGTACTGGATTGACGCGGCCTCCACGCTGCGTATGCAGGACGACGCGCTGATTATCCTGGATCCGGTCAACCACCACGTTATTCGTCAGGGTCTGGACAAAGGCATTAAAACTTTTGCGGGCGGCAACTGCACCGTCAGTCTGATGCTGATGTCGCTGGGCGGCCTGTTCGCCCAGGATCTGGTGGAGTGGGCGTCAGTGGCGACCTACCAGGCGGCTTCCGGCGGCGGCGCGCGGCATATGCGTGAGCTGCTGGCACAGATGGGAATGCTGCACGACGGCGTGGCGAAAGAGCTGCAAAATCCGGCCTCCGCTATCCTGGATATCGAACGCAAAGTCACCGAGATGAGCCGCAGCGGCGTGCTGCCAACCGATAACTTCGGCGTACCGCTGGCGGGTAGCCTGATCCCGTGGATCGACAAACAGCTGGAAAACGGCCAGAGCCGCGAAGAGTGGAAAGGCCAGGCGGAAACCAACAAGATCCTGCAGCCGGCGCGCACTATTCCGGTCGACGGCCTGTGCGTGCGCGTTGGCGCGCTGCGCTGCCACAGCCAGGCGTTTACGCTGAAGCTGAAAAAGGATGTGCCGCTGGCGGAAATCGAACAGCTGCTGGCTGCCCATAACGAATGGGCTACCGTGGTGCCAAATGACCGTGAGCTGACCCTGCGCGAGCTGACGCCAGCGGCGGTGACCGGCACGCTGAAAACGCCTGTGGGCCGTCTGCGCAAGCTGAATATGGGGCCGGAGTATCTTTCTGCCTTTACCGTTGGCGACCAGCTGCTGTGGGGGGCCGCCGAGCCGCTGCGCCGGATGCTACGACTGCTGGTGGATTAAGACCGCCTCGCCCTGCCAGAACGGCAGGGCGCTTTCACCTGCACGCGGTCGTGCCTGTCGTGCCGCGAAGGTTACTTTTCCATTTTTAATTTCCATATCTTTCCCAACATTAACGATAACAGTTGCGCTGTTTAAACATTCATCAACGGTCAACATGTCGCGATCGGTGAAAGCGGTTAACCGTGCGCCTTAACTGCATTTGTTCCCTGAGGGGAATTTTATCGCTCCGGCTTCCCTGCTTTTCCATGCCGCTTACTAATCTGTGAAAGTTTGATCTGAAAGCAATATTTTTTCTTCATTCGACCCTGGCTTTACTGGCGCCCTGGCTATGCTTAGCTGTATCGCCCGATTACGGGATGTTTGGCGCTGTCTGCCACGTCCGATCACGTTTTGAGTATTCAACAGAAGTTGTCGCACGCTGCGGCGGTTTTTTGCACAGGATGTCAGGCCGTACCCGCCAGCGTGCTTTTGGCTCAATGAAGAGCAGCGCATTCGTTTTTTTCTGAAAAAGGATCGCCTGCCATACATTACAGGTACAGTCATGTCAGAGCTTACGGATCGCCGGTTAATTAATGCGTTAATTTCCGGTCATTATGCTGACCCCTTTTCGCTACTCGGCATGCATCAAACCCCAAAGGGATTGACGGTGCGCGCCCTGTTGCCGGACGCCACCGAAGTTTGGGTAATCGAAACCAATACCGGCCGAAAATGTGCTCAGCTGGAATGTATTGATTCACGGGGATTTTTCGAAGGCGTGATCCCACGCCGCAAAAATATGTTCCGCTACCAGCTGGCCGTCACCTGGCACGGTCAGCAAAACCTGGTGGATGATGCCTATCGCTTTGGGCCGCTGCTGAAAGAGCTGGACAGCTGGCTGCTGGCGGAGGGCACCCACTTACGTCCCTATGAGAGCATGGGCGCGCACTCGGACGTGATTGACGGCGTTATCGGCACCCGCTTTTCCGTATGGGCACCTAATGCCCGTCGTGTCTCCGTGGTCGGCGATTTTAACTTCTGGGATGGCCGTCGCCATCCTATGCGGCTGCGTCAGGAGAGTGGCGTCTGGGAGCTGTTTGTGCCCGGCGCCGTGCAGGGGCAGCTTTATAAATATGAAATCATCGATAAAAACGGGCAGCTGCGGCTGAAATCCGACCCGTATGCTTTTGAAGCGCAGATGCGGCCGGACAGCGCCTCGATGATTTGCGGCATTCCGCCTAAAACCACCATGTCGGAAGCGGCCAGCGGGCCAACGATTTTGACGCGCCCATCTCTATTTATGAGGTGCATCTCGGATCGTGGCGTCGCCATACGGATAACAACTACTGGCTGAGCTACAAAGAGCTGGCCGAGCAGCTGGTGCCTTATGCCAAAGAGATGGGCTTTACCCATCTTGAACTGATGCCGATCAACGAGCATCCGTTTGACGGCAGCTGGGGCTATCAGCCTACCGGCATGTATGCGCCAACGCGCCGTTTCGGCACGCGCGACGAGTTCCGTAACTTTATTGCCGTTGCCCATCAGGCCGGCCTGAACGTGCTGCTGGACTGGGTGCCGGGACATTTTCCTTCCGATGATTTCGGCCTCGCCAAATTTGACGGCACCGAGCTGTATGAGCACGGCGACCCGCGCGAAGGCTTTCATCAGGACTGGAACACGCTGATTTATAACTTTGGCCGTCGTGAAGTCAGCAACTATCTGACCGGCAACGCGCTCTACTGGATCGAACGTTTTGGCATCGACGGCCTGCGCGTGGATGCCGTTGCCTCCATGATCTATCGCGACTACAGCCGGGCGGAAGGCGAATGGATCCCTAACCATTTTGGCGGCCGGGAAAACCTGGAAGCTATCGCTTTCCTGCGCTACACCAACCGCACGCTGGGCAACGCCGCGCCCGGCACCGTGACCGTGGCGGAAGAGTCCACCGATTTTCCGGGCGTCACGCGTCCGTCCGAAACGGGCGGCCTGGGCTTCTGGTACAAGTGGAACCTGGGCTGGATGCACGACACCCTGGACTACATGCAGGTAGATCCGCTCTACCGCAAGCATCACCACAACAATCTGACCTTCGGAATGCTTTACAACTCCACCGAAAATTTCGTGCTACCGCTGTCGCACGATGAAGTGGTGCACGGCAAGCGTTCTATCCTGGATCGGATGCCCGGCGACGTCTGGCAGAAGTTCGCCAATCTGCGCGCCTACTACGGCTGGATGTACGGCTTCCCCGGCAAAAAGCTGCTGTTTATGGGCAATGAGTTCGCGCAGGGCAAAGAGTGGAATCACGATATCAGCCTGGACTGGCATCTGCTGGAGGGCGAGGACAACTGGCACAACGGCGTGCAGCGCCTGGTGCGCGACCTGAACCATACCTACCGCGAGCATCCGCCGCTGTATCAGCTTGATTTTGACCAGATGGGCTTTGAGTGGCTGGTCGTGGATGATTTTGATAACTCGGTGTTTGTTTTTGTGCGCCGCGATCGTGAAGGCAATGAACTGATTGTAGTCAGCAACTTTACGCCTGTTACGCGCTACGACTACCGTTTCGGCGTTACGCAAGCGGGAAGCTGGCAGGAAGTGTTGAATACCGATTCCGCGCATTATCACGGCAGCAATGTCGGTAATCTGGGATCGATTAGCAGCGAGGCTATTCCGAGCCATAACCGCGAACACTCAATCAGTATGACCTTGCCGCCGCTTGCTACGGTGTGGCTGGTCAGGGAGGCCTCATGAGTCAATTGCAGCCCGGTAAATCCACGCCGACAGGCGCGACCTATGACGGCAAGGGCGTAAATTTTACGCTGTTTTCGCAACACGCCGAGCGGGTAGAGCTTTGCCTGTTTGACGAGCGAGGCATTGAAACGCGAATGGAGCTGCCCGCCCGCACCGGCGATATCTGGCACGGCTATCTGCCCGCCGCCAAACCAGGCCAGCTTTATGGCTACCGCGTTCACGGCCCCTGGCAGCCCGAAGCCGGGCATCGCTTCAACCCACACAAGCTGCTGATTGACCCCTGCGCGCGCGAAGTGATCGGTGAAGTTACTGACGATCCTCGTTTTCAGTGCGGCCCACAGGTTTTGGATACCAAAGACAGCGCGGCAGTTGCACCGCGCAGCGTGGTCGTGGCCGATGATTTCGACTGGGAAGACGACAAATCGCCGCGCGTGCCGTGGGGCTCCACCGTTATTTACGAGGCTCACGTACGCGGCCTGACCAAACGCCATCCCGGTATCCCGAAAGAAATCCAGGGCACCTATGCCGCGCTGGGTCATCCGGTGATGATCGACTACTTCAAGCGGCTGGGCATTACCACGCTGGAGCTGCTGCCGGTCGCCTTCTTCGCGCACGAGCCGCGTCTGCTGCGGCTTGGGTTGACCAACTATTGGGGCTACAACCCGCTGGCGCCTTATGCGCTGGATTCCCGCTACGCTTCCGGCGTGAACGACGTGCATCCGCGTGATGAATTCCAGCAGGCGGTGAAAGCGCTGCATGCGGCAGGCATCGAAGTGGTGCTGGACGTAGTGTTTAACCATACGGCCGAGCTGGATGAAACCGGGCCGATGCTGTCGAAGCGCGGCGTGGATAACAAAAGCTTCTACTGGCTGGACGAGCAGGGCAAGTATGAAAACTGGACCGGCTGCGGCAACACGCTCAACATCAGCCATCCTAACGTGCTGGACTGGACGCTGGAGTGCCTGCGGTACTGGGTTGAGGTTTGCCACGTCGACGGCTTCCGCTTTGACCTGGCGACGGTGCTGGGCCGCACGCCGGAATACCATCCGCACGCCTCTATTTTTGAAGCGATGCAGGAAGATCCGCTGCTCTCTCAATGCAAGCTGATTGCGGAACCCTGGGATATCGGCCCGGACGGCTATCAGGTCGGCAACTTTCCGCCGCCGTTTGCCGAATGGAATGACCAGTACCGCGACACGATGCGGCGCTTCTGGCTGAACGGCGACAGCAGCAATGCTGAGTTCGCCAAACGTTTCGCCGGCTCCAGCGATATCTTTAACCAGCAAGGGCGGCTGCCTTCGGCCAGCATCAACCTGATCACCGCGCACGACGGCTTTACCCTGACCGACCTGGTCTGCTTTAACGAAAAACACAACGAGGCCAACGGCGAAGATAACCGCGACGGCCACAACGGCAACTACAGCTATAACCACGGCGTTGAAGGGCTGAACGCGCCGCTGCTGGTAGCCGAGCACCGTTTGCGCAGCGTACACGGCTTATTGACCACGCTGCTGCTCTCGCAGGGCACGCCGATGCTGCTGGCCGGCGACGAACACGGCCACACTCAGCACGGCAACAACAACGCCTACTGTCAGGATAACGAGCTGACCTGGCTCGACTGGGAAAACAACAACAGCGGACTGTTTACTTTTACTGCTGCCCTGATCCACCTGCGCAAACGCATTCCTGCGCTTCAGGCCGATCGCTGGTGGCAGATTGACGACGGCAACGTGGAATGGCTTGGGCCGGACGGTCAGCCGCTGTCTGCCGACGCCTGGCACCACGGCGAACGCAGGATGCAGATCCGGCTGTCGCAGCATTGGCTGATCGTGATGAACGCCACCGAAGAAGTGTGCGACATCACGCTGCCACCAGGGCGCTGGCACGCCATTCCGCCCTTCGCCGGGGAAAACAACCCCATTCTGTTAACTGTCTGGCATGGAGCCGCGCACGGTGTGTGCGTGTTCCAGGAACAACCATAACAGGAGTCAGGCATGGCCACTTTAGATAAGAACGACCCTCTGATGTTGGCAAGACAATTGCCGTCGCAAACTGTAGCCCTGATCCTGGCGGGCGGACGCGGCACGCGCCTGAAAGACCTTACCGCCAACCGCGCCAAGCCTGCCGTCCATTTCGGCGGCAAGTTCCGCATTATCGATTTTGCCCTGTCAAACTGCCTGAACTCCGGGATCCGACGGATCGCGGTGATCACCCAGTACCAGTCGCATACGCTGGTGCAGCATATCCAGCGAGGCTGGTCGCTTTTTAACGAGGAGATGAACGAGTTCGTCGACCTGCTCCCTGCCCAGCAGCGCCAGACTACCGAGCACTGGTATCGGGGCACGGCGGATGCCGTGACGCAGAATCTGGATATTATTCGGCGCTATGAAGCGAAATATATCGTGATCCTGGCCGGCGACCATATCTACAAAATGGACTACTCGCGCATGCTGCTGGACCACGTGGAGAACGGCGCGAAATGCACCATTGCCTGCCTGCCGGTACCGATTGAAGAGGCCAGCGCCTTCGGCGTGATGGCGGTCAACGATCAGAACAAAGTCGTCGATTTCCTGGAGAAACCGGCCGATCCGCCGTCGATGCCGGGTAACGATACCCTGGCGCTGGCGAGCATGGGCATCTATACCTTTAACGCCGACTATCTTTATCAGCTGCTGGAAGACGATCTGAAAATTCCCGAATCGAACCATGACTTCGGCAAAGATATTCTGCCGAAGATCGTAGCGACCGGCGAAGCGCTGGCGCACTCCTTCAGCCTGTCCTGCGTGCAAAGCGATAAAGACGCGCCGCCTTACTGGCGCGATGTCGGCACGCTGGAAGCTTACTGGAAAGCCAATCTCGATCTGGCGTCGGTGACGCCGGAGCTGGATATGTACGACCGTGAATGGCCTATCCGTACCCATATGGAGCCGCTGCCGCCGGCGAAATTCGTGCAGGACAGGTCAGGCAGTCATGGAATGACGATGAATTCACTGGTATCGGGCGGCTGCATTATTTCCGGCTCGGTGGTAGTGAATTCCGTTTTGTTTTCACGCGTAAGAATCAATTCTTTCTGTAATATCGAATCCTCTGTGCTGTCGCCGGATGTGGTAGTGGGGCGCTCCTGTCGCCTGCGCCGCTGCGTTATAGATCGTGCGTGCGTGCTGCCCGAAGGAACGGTAATCGGTGAGAATCCGGATGATGACGCGCGCCGTTTTTACCGCTCGGAAGAAGGCATTGTGCTGGTGACGCGTTCCATGCTGGCGAAGCTGGGCTGGCGCAGTTAACCGCATAAAGTACAAAAATAAAGCACAGGTATTTGATGCGGAGGAACGCGTCAGAACAAGGTAAAGGAGCCGATAATGCAGGTTTTACATGTCTGTTCAGAAATTTTCCCGCTGCTGAAAACGGGCGGGCTTGCTGATGTTGTGGGAGCATTACCGGCGGCGCAAATTGCACAAGGGATTGATACTCGCGTATTGATCCCGGCGTTTCCGGACTTGAAAAAAGGGATACCGGATACCGAAGTGGTCGCCCGACTGCATACTTTTGCCGGCTATGTCGAGCTGCTTTATGGACAGTACGACGGCGTAGGCATCTATCTGATCGACGCGCCGGGACTGTACGATCGCCCCGGCAGTCCGTATCACGATGAATCGCAGTTTGCCTATACGGATAACTATCTCCGTTTTGCGCTGCTGGGCTGGATGGGCTGCGAAATTGCCTGCGGACTGGACACCTTCTGGCGACCGGAAGTGGTTCACGCGCACGACTGGCACGCCGGTCTGACCTGCGCCTATCTGGCCGCCAGAGGCCGTCCGGCAAAATCCGTGTTCACCGTACACAACCTGGCGTATCAGGGGCTGTTTTACGCGCATCATCTGGACGAAATCCAGCTGCCGTGGTCTTTCTTCAATATGCACGGCCTGGAATTTTATGGACAGATCTCCTACCTCAAAGCTGGTCTGTTCTATGCCGATCATATTACGGCGGTCAGCCCGACCTATGCGCGCGAGATCACCCAGCCGGAATTTGGTTACGGTATGGAAGATCTGCTGAAGCAGCGGCAGATGGAAGGGCGGCTGACCGGCATCCTGAACGGCGTGGATCCGCTGATCTGGGATCCGGAGCAGGATCTGCTGCTGACTACGCGTTATAACCGCGACGTGTTAGACGCCAAGCAGGAGAACAAGCGCCAGCTGCAAATTGCGATGGGGCTGAAAATTGACGAAAAAGCCCCGGTGTTTGCCGTGGTCAGCCGCTTGACGAAGCAGAAAGGGCTGGATCTGGTGCTGGAGGCGCTGCCTGGGCTGCTGGAGCAGGGCGGCCAGCTGGTGCTGCTGGGCGCGGGCGACGCGGTGCTGCAACAGGGCTTCCTGGCGGCGGCCGCGGAATATCCGGGTCAGGTCGGCGTGCAGATTGGCTACCACGAAGCCTTTTCGCACCGCATCATGGGCGGCGCCGACGTGATTATGGTGCCGAGCCGCTTCGAGCCTTGCGGGCTGACGCAGCTTTACGGCCTGAAGTACGGCACGCTGCCGCTGGTGCGGCGTACCGGCGGCCTGGCCGATACGGTCAACGACAGCTCGCTGGAGAACCTGGCCGACGGCATTGCCAGCGGTTTCGTCTTTGAAGACAGCAATGCCTGGTCGTTGCTCCGTGCCATTCGCCGCGCCTTTGTGCTCTGGTCGCGCCCTTCGCTGTGGCGTTACGTACAGCGTCAGGCAATGGCAATGGATTTTAGCTGGCAGGTGGCCGCCGTGGCCTACCGCGATCTCTATCAACGTCTGCTGTAAAGAACCCAGGAAAATTGATATGAACGCACCTTTCATCTATACCGCCCCAACGCTCAGCGTCGAGGCACTGAAGCACTCCATCGCCTATAAATTGATGTTCACTATCGGCAAGGATCCTTCCGTTGCCAACAAACATGAATGGCTGAACGCCACGCTGCTGGCGGTGCGGGATCGGATGGTGGAACGCTGGCTGCGTTTTAACCGGGCGCAGCTGTCGCAGGATGTGCGTCAGGTCTATTATCTGTCGATGGAATTCCTGGTAGGCCGCACGCTTTCCAATGCGCTGCTGGCAATGGGTATTTACGAAGACGCGCGCGCCGCGCTGGAAGAAATGGGTTTCGATCTGGAAGATCTGATCGGCGAAGAGAGCGATCCGGGGCTGGGCAATGGCGGTCTGGGCCGCCTGGCCGCCTGCTTCCTGGACTCGCTCGCCACGCTGGGCCTGCCCGGACGCGGCTACGGCATCCGCTACGATTACGGCATGTTTAAACAGAATATCGTTGACGGTCGCCAGGCGGAATCGCCGGATTACTGGCTGGAGTACGGCAACCCGTGGGAGTTCCAGCGCTTTAATACCCGCTACAAAGTCCGCTTCGGCGGACGTATTCAGGTAGAGGGCAGCCGTTCCCGCTGGCTGGAAACGGAAGAAGTGCTGGCGATGGCCTATGATCAGATCATTCCGGGCTTTGATACCGACGCCACCAACACGCTGCGCCTGTGGGGCGCGCAGGCGAGTAACGAAATCAACCTGGGGAAATTTAATCAGGGCGACTACTTTGCGGCGGTGGAAGATAAAAACCACTCGGAAAACGTCTCGCGCGTGCTTTACCCGGATGATTCGACCTACTCCGGGCGCGAGCTGCGTTTACGCCAGGAATATTTTCTGGTGTCGGCCACGGTGCAGGATATTCTTAACCGGCACTGGGTGATGCATCAGACGTTCGATAACCTGGCGGATAAGATTGCCATCCATCTGAATGATACCCATCCGGTGCTGGCTATCCCGGAGCTGATGCGCTTGCTGATCGACGAGCATAAGTTCAGCTGGGACGACGCGTTTGAAGTGACCTGTCAGGTCTTCTCCTACACCAACCATACGCTGATGCAGGAAGCGCTGGAAACCTGGCCGGTAGATATGATCGGCAGGATCCTGCCGCGCCATCTGCAAATTATTTTCGATATCAACGACTACTTCCTGAAAACGATTCAGGACTACTATCCCGATGACTGGGATCTGCAGTCGCGCATCTCGATTATTGATGAGAACAACGGTCGTCAGGTACGGATGGCCTGGCTGGCGGTCGTGGTCAGCCACAAGGTCAACGGCGTGTCCGAACTGCACTCTAACCTGATGGTACAGTCGCTGTTCGCCGACTTTGCCGCGCTGTTTCCTGGCCGCTTCTGCAATAAAACCAACGGCGTGACGCCGCGTCGCTGGGTGGCGCTGGCCAATCCTTCGCTTTCAGAAGTATTGGACGACACCATTGGCCGCAACTGGCGTACCGACTTAAGCCAGCTTGACGAGCTGAAGCAGCATATCGACTATCCTGGCTTTTTGAAAAGGATCAGCGATTCCAAGCTGACCAACAAAAAGCGGCTGGCGGCGCATATCGCCCAGAAAATGGATATCGTTATCGATCCTCACGCATTGTTCGACGTGCAGATCAAGCGTATCCATGAGTACAAACGTCAGCTACTGAACGTGCTGCATGTGATCACCCGCTATAACCGGATCAAGGCCGATCCGGATGCCGACTGGGTACCGCGCGTGAATATTTTTGCCGGTAAGGCCGCGTCGGCCTACTACATGGCAAAACATATTATTCATTTGATCAACGATGTCGCGCAGGTGATCAACAACGATCCGCAGGTGAAAAATAAGCTGAAGGTCGTGTTTATCCCCAACTACAGCGTCAGCCTGGCCCAGGTCATTATCCCGGCGGCCGACCTTTCCGAGCAGATTTCTCTGGCGGGCACGGAAGCGTCCGGCACCAGCAATATGAAATTTGCCCTGAACGGCGCGCTGACCATCGGGACGCTGGACGGCGCCAACGTCGAGATGCTGGAGCACGTCGGCGAAGAGAATATCTTTATCTTCGGCAACACCACGCCGCAGGTCGAGGAGCTGCGCGCCCAGGGCTATAACGCGCGTAAATACTACGAACAGGACGCCGAGCTGCATCAGGCGCTGACGCAGATCGCTACCGGCACCTTCAGCCCACAGGAGCCTGGCCGCTATCGTAATATTTATGATTCGCTGGTGAATCTGGGCGACCACTATCAGCTGCTGGCGGACTATCGCAGCTACGTGGATACCCAGGACAAGGTGGACGAGCTGTACCGCCATCCGGAGGAATGGACGCGCAAAACGCTGCTGAATATCGCCAATATGGGCTACTTCTCGTCGGATCGCACCATCCAGGAATATGCCGATGAGATTTGGGGCATTAAGCCGATCCGCCTCTAAGCTCTGCCGTGATTAAACGCTTTACCTGAAGACTCGCTGTGCTGTGTTTTTATACAGCGCAGCGAGAGTCAGCCTGAAGAAGTTTCTCCCCGCTTTGGCACTATTTTATTTTTTGTATCAGGCAAATAAATACCTCAAACAGAACGCCACGAGCACCTTCATTTCAGGAGCTGGCTGCCATTGCATTATCCGTAACTTGCTGGTGAAGGAGGGGTGACCACGGCGATCCGCCTGTAGCGCTAAAGGTCCGTTCTGAGCCTTCAACCTGAGTTTAAATTTGTACATTTCACGGCCCGCTGCGATATAATTTGCTCACTTTACCATCAGCAAAGGATGTCGAACATGCCGAGTAAAATTACTCTTTCTGAAAAGGTGGCACGGGAGAAATTAGGCGATCCGCAGCAATTTAAAGGTGGTGTCTATATTACCCAAAATGGCGCGACCGGACTCTTCGTTCAGCCCGCCGACGAACGTGAAGCAGAGCTTGCCGCCATCGCTAAAGAGCGTGAGCTTAATGCTTTAGGCAAAATTTTAATGCGCGGAAAAAATGACATTACTCAGGGACGCAAGATGACGCCGGAAGAGGCGTTAAAAAAATTGCGTGAAATAAAAGGATAATTCGCGAGGCTGTTATGAACAAGGAGGTTTACTTAGCCGAAACTGCGGTTAGGTCGCTACAGGAAATTAAATTTTATAAGCGCGAAGCGTCAATACGCGCGGGTATGCCCTATGCTGAAAGCGAAGAAGCGGCCCAGGCATTTGTTGAAAATTTGATGCTAAATAGCCTTGAACAGATTAGCAATGAGAGGCTGGAATGGGCTTACGATACCGATATGGCTAATCGCGGTATAAAAGTTAAACGCTACTACGATGCAAAACGGGATTATCTGTGTTTTTTTGATCACGATACTGATGATATCGCCGTCCTTTATTATGCCAGTCCACGCCAGAATCACACTGATGCGCTTTATCGATTGTTAATAAACCAGCCGCTCTGACAAAAAGGGCGGAAATCAATTCCGCCCTCTGTGTTACCGCTTTAGCCGTCAGCCCTTATGAGGCCAGCGATAAAACCGGTTTTTTACCGTGCTGGGCCAGCCATTCACCGACGCGTGCGCGCTCCTGCTCGTTCAGGAACATGCCCATTTTGGTACGGCGCCACAGCGCATCGTCCTGCTCGCGCACCCATTCCTTCTCGACCAGATAACGCAGCTCCGCTTCGTAGAAGTGGTGGCCAAAGCGTTCGCCCAGATCGTCCAGGCTTTTCGCCGGTTTCAGGAACAGCTCGGTGTTGCTGCCGTAGGTACGGGCATAGTGGCGAGCCATCGCTTCGGTAATAAACGGATAGCGGCGACGCAGGCTGGCGGCGTAATCCTCACGCGTGCCGGCGATATCGCCGCCGGGCAGCACGCAGCTGCGCGTCCAGGCCGGGCCGGCTTTCGGATAATACTTCGACAGCTTCTCCATCGCATGCTCAGCCAGCTTGCGGTAGGTGGTCAGCTTGCCGCCGAAGACCGACAGCAGCGGCGCTTTACCGTTATCGTCACGCACGTCCAGCGTGTAGTCGCGGGTGATGGCCTGCGGCGAATCGGATTCGTCATCGCACAGCGGGCGCACGCCGGAATAAGACCAGACGATATCTTCCTTGCTCAGCGTCTTCTTAAAGTGGTTGTTAAACACTTTCAGCAGATACTCGGTCTCTTTCTCGTCGATATGCACGTTTTTCGGATCGCCTTTGTACTCCACGTCGGTGGTACCGATAATGGAAAACTCATCCATCCACGGGATCACAAAAACGATACGGTTGTCTTCGTTTTGCAGGATATAAGCCTGCTTTTGCGTATGCACGCGCGGCACCACGATATGGCTGCCTTTGATCAGGCGAATACCGTAAGGTGATTTCAGCTGGAGGCCGTCGTCAAACAGCTGCTTCACCCAGGGGCCAGCCGCGTTGACCAGGCCTTTAGCCTGCCACGTGTGGGTTTTGCCGGTATCGATATCTTCCGCTTCTACCGTCCACATGTCGTTCTCACGCCAGGCGCGAGTGACGCGGGTGCGGGTACGGACTTCGCCGCCGCGCTTTTCCACTTCCTGTGCGTTGAGCACGACCAGGCGCGCATCGTCTACCCAGCAGTCGGAATATTCGAAACCGCGCGTAATTTCCGGCTTCAGCACCGAGTCTGATTCAAAACGCAACCCTTTGCTGCCCGGCAGGCTGGTGCGTTTGCCCAGATGATCGTACATAAACAGACCCACGCGGATCATCCATGCCGGACGCAGGTGCGGGCGGTGCGGCAGGCGGAAGCGCATCGGGAAAGCGATATGCGGCGCCATTTTCAGCAGCACTTCACGCTCGGCCAGCGCTTCGCTGACCAGGCGGAATTCGTAGTGTTCCAGGTAGCGCAGGCCGCCGTGGATCAGTTTAGAGCTGGCGGAAGAGGTAGCGCAGGCCAAATCTTGCGCTTCCAGCATCAGCACAGACAGGCCGCGTCCTGCAGCATCTGCTGCAATGCCAGCGCCGTTGATACCGCCGCCGATTACGATCAAGTCTTTGGTTTCCACGTCATCTCCTCCGATGTTCGGAATAGTTCTTAAATGTTCGTTTTCGAGCATTATAATAATCGCAAAGCGACACTGATGCCAGCCTTAACCGAATAAAAACATTTATGCGTGATGCAGGTAACAGAATTGTTCACGAAAAAGCCGTATAGCCCTGCATTTTGTTGGGTTATTGTCGGCTTTGTTCGCGATACAATAGCGGCCGCTTGTCATTATTCGAGAATCGATCATGGAACAATTTGAGTGCATCAACGTGCAGCAGGCGCAGGCTTTGCTGACCCAGGACAACGCCCTGCTGGTCGATATCCGCGATCCGCAAAGCTACGCTATCGGACACGCCAGCGGCGCTTTCCACCTGACTAACACCACGCTCAGCACCTTTATCCAGCAGAGCGATCTCTCTGTGCCGGTACTGGTGATGTGCTACCACGGCAACAGCAGCAAGGGCGCGGCGCAGTATCTGCTGACGCAGGGCTTCAAAGCGGCCTACAGTATTGATGGCGGTTTCGACGCCTGGCGCGCCGCTTTTCCACAGCAGGTTGATTCCGCCGCGGACTAACCGCAGACAGGAAACCATTTTTCAGCAACAGGGACTTTACCGGCGATGATGCGCATTACCGATTTTGCCAGCCAGCGCATGGCGCAGGCTTTTGTGGATTATATGGCGACGCGCGGCGTCACGCTGCGGATTGAGCAGGACAGCCGCTACACGCTGTGGCTGGATAACGATGCCCAGCTGGAGCTGGTCGAAAACGAACTTAATCAGTTTATCCGCGACCCGAATCATCCGCGTTATCAGATGGCAAGCTGGCACTCTGGCACCACCAACAGCGGCATTACCTATAGTCATTCCTCGCTGATGGCTAACCTTCGTGAACGCGCCGGGCCGCTGACTTTGATCGTAATGGCGGCCTGTATCATCGTGTTTATCCTGATGCAGATTGTCGGCGACGGCACCGTGCTGAGCTGGCTTTCCTGGCCGGATGTCGATCAGCATTTTCAGCTGTGGCGCTGGTTCAGCCACGCGTTGCTGCATTTTTCACTGGTGCATATCCTCTTTAATTTGCTCTGGTGGTGGTATCTGGGCGGCGCCATAGAAAAACGGCTGGGCAGCGGTAAGCTGTTTGTGATTATGCTAATCTCCGCGCTGCTCAGCGGCTGGATGCAGGCGAAGTTCAGCGGCGTGCTGTTTGGCGGCCTTTCCGGCGTGGTTTACGCGCTGATGGGCTACGCCTGGCTGCGCGGAGAGCGGGATCCCGCCAGCGGTATCTTCCTTGAGCGCGGCCTGATGGCGTTTTCCATCGTCTGGCTGGTGATTGGCTATATGGGCTGGTTCGGCCTGTCGATCGCCAACGCCGCTCACGTTACCGGGCTGCTGACAGGCCTGGCAATGGCCTTTGTAGACACCCGAAAAAAATAACGGGCAACAGGAGAGCTTTGTGAAGCAGACGCAACGACACGACGCCATTATCGATCTGGTTCGTCGTCAGGGCTATGTCAGTACCGAGGAGCTGGTGGATCACTTTACCGTCAGCCCGCAAACCATCCGTCGCGATCTGAACGAGCTGGCGGAGCAGAATAAGATCCAGCGTCATCACGGCGGCGCGGCGCTGCCCTCCAGTTCGGAAAATACCGCCTGGCAGGATCGTAAAATGATGTGGTCGGCGGAAAAAGCGCGCATCGCGCAGCGAGTGGCCAGCCAGATCCCGGACGGCGCTTCGTTATTTATTGATATCGGCACCACGCCGGAAGCCGTTGCGCACGCGCTGCTGAACCATAACAACCTGCGCATTGTCACCAACAATCTTAACGTGGCGATGCTGCTGATGAGCAAGCCCGACTTCAGCCTGATTGTGGCGGGCGGCGAAGTCCGCACGCGTGACGGCGGCATCATGGGCGAGGCGACGCTGGATTATATTTCTCAGTTTCGTCTGGACTACGGCATCCTGGGCATCAGCGGTATTGATATAGACGGCTCGCTGCTGGACTTCGACTATCACGAGGTGCGCACCAAGCGGGCGATTATCGAAAACTCGCGCTGCGTGATGCTGGTGGCCGACCATTCAAAATTTGGCCGTAACGCGATGGTCAACCTGGGCAATATGAGCCTGATTGACTATCTCTTTACGGATGAAGTGCCGCCGCCCGGCGTGTTGAAAACCATCGAGCAGCACGAGGTTCATCTGGAACTGTGCTAAACCCTGCCTGATAGCGAACCAGCCATCGACGCCCTGTCGATGGCTTTTTTAATTTTATCATCAGCCTGCATGAGCATTTTTTACTGTTCAGGTCTTAACTGTATGTGTTCCGCCAGTGTTCCTCTTACTCTTTTAAAAGGAAGCGGTATGTCGCAGCAGAAATTTAATCAGGCTCGTTTCGAGGCGGCGTTGGCCCGCCAGTGGCAGCGCACCGGCCTTTCTTCAGCAGATGAAATGACGTCTCACCAGTGGTGGCAGGCGCTCAGCGGCGCGCTGGCCGAGATGTTGGCCGCTGCCGCGCCCGCAAAGCCGGCAAAGCAGCAGCGCCACGTAAACTATATTTCCATGGAATTTCTGATTGGCAGGCTGACCGGCAACACGCTGCTGAACCTGGGATGGTATGACGAGGTAAAAGCGGCGCTGGCCGCTCACCAGTGCAGCCTGAGCGAGCTGCTGGAGGAAGAGGTCGATCCGGCTCTGGGCAACGGCGGGCTGGGACGGCTGGCCGCCTGTTATCTGGATTCAATGGCGACGGTCGGGCAGTCCGCCACCGGCTACGGGCTGAACTACCAGTACGGCCTGTTTCGCCAGTCCTTTGACGATGGCCGCCAGATCGAGGCGCCGGACGACTGGCATCGCGAGCGTTATCCGTGGTTTCGCCACAATAGCGCGCTGGATGTTAACGTCGGTTTCGGCGGGAAAGTCACCAAAAACAACGAGGGCAGCGTCGACTGGCAGCCCGCTTTTATGCTGCGCGGCGAGGCCTGGGATCTGCCGGTGGTCGGCTACCGCAACGGCGTAACGCAGCCGCTGCGGCTCTGGCAGGCCAGCCACGCGCATCCTTTCGATTTGACGCTGTTTAACGACGGCAAATTTCTTCAGGCGGAGCAGCAGGGCATCGAGGCGGCAAAGCTGACCAAGGTGCTTTATCCCAACGACAACCATCAGGAAGGCAAGCGCCTGCGTCTGATGCAGCAATATTTTCAGTGCGCCTGCTCGGTGGCGGATATTCTGCGCCGCCATCATCTTGCCGGACGCCATATTGCCGAACTGCCTGACTACGAAGTGATCCAGCTTAACGATACCCATCCCACTATTGCCATTCCGGAGATGCTGCGCGTGCTGCTGGACGAGCACCAGCTGGCGTGGGACGACGCCTGGGCCATCGTCAGTAAAACTTTCGCCTATACCAACCACACGCTGATGCCGGAAGCGCTGGAATGTTGGGATCAGCGGCTGGTGCGGGCGCTGCTGCCGCGCCACTTTATGATTATCAAAGAGATCGACAGGCGCTTTAAAAAGCAGGTCGATAAAGTCTGGCCGGGCGACGAGGCGGTTTGGGCAAAGCTGGCGCTGCTGCATGACAACCAGCTGCGCATGGCGAACCTGTGCGTGGTCAGCTGTTTTGCGGTGAACGGCGTGGCGGCGCTGCATTCGGCGCTGGTGGTTAAGGATCTGTTCCCGGAATACCACCGGCTCTGGCCAACCAAATTCCATAATGTCACCAACGGCATTACGCCGCGCCGCTGGCTTAAGCAATGCAATCCACAGCTGGCGACGCTGCTCGACGACACGCTGAAAGTGGAGTGGGTCAACCATCTGGAGGCGTTACAAGGGCTGGAAGCGGTCGCCGACGATGCGGCTTTCCGCCAGCGCTATCGCCAGATCAAATATGATAATAAGGTGCGGCTGGCGGACTATATTCACCGCGTGACCGGGATCAAAGTCAGTCCCGAAGCGCTGTTCGATGTGCAAATCAAGCGGCTGCACGAATACAAGCGTCAGCATCTTGGGCTGCTGCATATTCTCTCCTGCTACAAAAGGCTGCGTGAAGATCCCGATATGGCGTGGGTGCCGCGCGTCTTTCTGTTCGGTGCTAAAGCCGCGCCGGGTTATTACCTGGCAAAAAATATCATTTATGCCATCAACAAAGTGGCGGAGAAAATCAATAACGATCCGCTTATCGGCGACAAAATGAAGGTTGTGTTTATCCCGGACTATCGCATTACCGCTGCGGAACTGATGATCCCGGCCGCGGATATTTCGGAGCAGATTTCCACGGCGGGCTATGAGGCTTCCGGCACCGGCAATATGAAGCTGGCGCTGAACGGCGCACTGACCGTCGGCACGCTGGACGGCGCCAACGTGGAGATTGCAGAGCAGGTAGGCGAAGAGAACATCTTTATTTTCGGCCACACGGTAGACGAAGTGAAAGCGCTGCGGAAAAAAGGCTACGCGCCACTGAAGCTGCGTAAAAAAGATAAGCATCTCAACGCCATTCTGAAAGAGCTGGAGAACGGCTTCTTCAGCAATGGCGATAAACAAGCCTTTGCGCCGCTGCTTAACAGCCTGGGCGAGGGCGGTGATTACTGGCTGGCGCTGGCCGACTTCGCCAGCTATTGCGAAGCGCAAAAGCGCGCCGAACAGCACTATCTTGACCAGGAAGCCTGGACAAGGATGACCATCCTCAATACCGCGCGTTGCGGCATGTTCAGCTCCGACCGTTCTATTCATGACTATCAGCAGCGCATCTGGCAGGCCAAACGTACAGGGAGCAGCAATGGATAAAAAGAAATTTGAGCAGGCAGCAGCAGCGGCAGGTATCGCCGCCCAATACATCAACGCCAAAGGCGAGCAGGAAGAGATTTCCCCCGACATTCGGCAGCGCCTGCTGGCAGCGATGTCAACCAACCGCAGTAAACCCGGCCCAATCCCGCCGTGCAAGGTTTTCCTGCGCAAGCGGACAATGACGCTGGAAATCGGCGGCAAGGGCAGCTACCAGTGGCAGCTGACCAGCGAAAAAGGCCGTGACTATCAGGGCGAGATCAATGCCGGAGAAGCCCTCACGCTGCCTTCCTCGCTGGCCTATGGCTATCACACGCTGTCCCTGCGTCAGGGGAAAAAGAGCTGGCCGTGCCGGATTATCATTGCACCGAAACGCTGCTACGAGCCGGAGCCGCTGCGCCAGGGCGAAAAGTTGTGGGGCGCCTGCGTCCAGCTTTATACGCTGCGCTCCGAACAGAACTGGGGAATTGGCGATTTTGGCGATCTGAAGCAAATGCTGACCGAAATTGCCGAGCGCGGCGGGTCGTTTATCGGCCTCAATCCTGTCCACTCGCTTTATCCTGCCAGCCCGGCAAACGCCAGCCCATATAGCCCCTCTTCGCGGCGCTGGCTCAACGTTCTCTATATCGACGTTAATGCCGTCCCGGAATTTCAGGAAAGCAAAGAAGGCCAGCGCTGGCTGCGCGGTAAGGCCATCCAGAGTCGCCTGCAGCAGGCCAGAGAGGCCGAGTGGGTAGATTATGACACGGTAGGGGAGCTGAAAATGACGGCTCTGCGCTATGCCTGGCAGCGGTTCAGCCAGCGTCAGCAGGATGATGCCAGCCAGGCGCATTTTACCGCCTTTATCGAAAAGGGCGGTGAAAGCCTTTACTGGCAGGCCGCTTTCGACGCGTTGCATGGCGCCATGCGGCGCGAAAATAAAGATGCCTGGGGCTGGCCGGTGTGGCCGGAAAATCTGCGGGAAGCACATGGCGAAGCCGTACAGCAATTCTGCCGCGACAACGAGGACGAAGTGCGTTTCTGGCTGTGGCTGCAATGGCTGGCGAACCGACAGTTTGAAGAGTGTTGGCAGGTCAGCCAGCAGCACGCCATGCCGATTGGACTTTATCGCGATTTAGCGGTGGGCGTGGCGGAAGGCGGCGCGGAAACCTGGTGCGATCGCGAACTGTACTGTATGGATGCATCGGTAGGCGCGCCGCCGGATATCCTTGGCCCGCTGGGACAGAACTGGGGACTGCCGCCGATGGATCCGCATATCATGACCGCGCGCGGCTACCAGCCTTTTATCGACCTGCTCAGAGCGAACATGATGAGCTGCGGCGCGCTGCGTATCGACCACGTAATGTCGCTGCTGCGCCTGTGGTGGATCCCCTACGGTGAAACCGCCAATTACGGCGCTTATGTCTACTATCCCGTTGACGATCTGATGGCGATCCTGGCGCTGGAAAGCCAGCGTAACCAATGTATGGTGATTGGGGAAGATTTGGGGACGGTGCCCGTCGAGATCGTCTCAAAGCTGCGGCAAAGCGGCATCTACTCCTGGAAAGTGCTCTATTTCGAGCAGGAAAAGCCCGATCGCTATCGCGCGCCGGACAAGTGGGCGCGTCAGGCCATGGCGAGCGCCACCACGCACGACCTGCCGACGCTGAGCGGCTTCTGGAACGCTGTCGATCTGGAGATGGGCGAGAAGCTGGGTCTGTATCCCGATAAGGTGGTGCTGCGCGGTCTTTATGAAGACAGAGCGCGGCAGAAACAGGCGCTGCTGGAGGCGCTGCATCGCTACGGCTGCATGCCGAAAGACAGTGGCAAAAAGGCCGCCCTGGTGAAAATGACGCCGCAGCTGAGTCGGGGAATGCACCGTTTTCTTGCCGACACCGACAGCGCACTGCTGGGGCTTCAGCCGGAAGATCTGCTGGATATGGACAAGCCGGTTAACGTGCCGGGCACCACGGATCAGTATCCCAACTGGCGTCGTAAGCTCAGCAAAACGGTGACAGAAACCTTTGCCGACAAGCAGGTCAATCTGCTGCTGAAGGATGTGGACCGGCGGCGCAGGGTTGGGAAGAAAGCGTAAAAGCAGGGACGCGCTGAACCAGCGGCAGAGGGACGGGAAGCAAGCATAGAAGGAAGAAGGCGCTGCGCTGAACCGGCAACGGAGGGACGGGAAGCAAGTGCAGAGAGCGGAGAGCGCTTCGCGCGCTGGCACGGATGCCGTCCGATCGGCCTGTGCCAGCGGCAGCATCCTTAAACCCGCAGGGTACGGCTGCCCAATTCGCCGGGCATTTCGATTAGCAGGCTGAGTTTTCCGCCCATAGCCTCGATATAACGCTTGATAGTAATCAGGCGCCGATCGGCTCCGCTTTGTTCAATCTGTGTGATACGCGGTTGTTTCACGCCCATAGCTTCAGCAACGATTTTTTGAGACAGCGCCAGTTCTTCCCGCAGTAGCTGCAGGCCGGTTTCCAGAATCAGCTCGTCAGCCATCCGTTCAATCTCTGTGCGCTCGGCCTCTGAAAATTCAGCTTTCAGGAAATCATTCAAATTAGTCATTTTTCTTTCCTCTCCATTTCGGCCAGGTGTCGGCTGAACGCCTCAATAATTTAGTTCATCAAAGAATGTTGCTGCTTTGGCATATTCCTCTGCCAGACACAGGTTTTCAGCGGCTATTTCTGCATCGCTGTTTCTGGATGCGGATGTCAGTAACCGACATTTCTTTTTGATTGTCTCTTCCCACGATTTTTTCAGCGCCGTTATACTGGCGCTCTGCTCTGGAAAGTGCGCTATTGTTTTTTCTGTCGTCGCGCCAAGAGCCGCTTTCGCTCGTTCTTTTTTTACCACCGAGCTTTTATTTATCTCTTCAAGCTGTTTTATTTCTGCCTCGGTAAAAGCAGCATTTACATTGAAAGAAAAAACAGAGAGAAACAGGATTTTGTTAGTTATTTTCATAGAAACTGACCCTTCTGTTGAATCTGTCTTTAGGGACATTATGCCAAAGGGTTTCGTCTGCAATGACGCGCCCGAAGCCTTTCATATCGCCTGTATACGCCAGCCGTTGTAGATGCTTTCTGGTTTTCAGGTTATAGTCCCCACGGTAACGTAAATCTATAAGAATATCTTTTATCTTTTCCGGGATCCTGCTCCATGCCAACGTGGGTGATATACCAGGATCTGGATGATATTTAGTAATAGTAAACCTGTCCTTACAAATCCGCTCAACATCTCTTTTCAATTCTTCATAAGTATTTTTAAAAAGTTCTACCTGCTTTTTTTTCTGTTATATCGCTAATTGCACTTCTGTTTTTTATCACGAAATTGTAAGCTGAACAGCCTTTTAAACCAGCGCCTTTTGAGATTGCTTCTGCCTTTTCCCTTTCGATACCTGCTTTTTGCAGGCTGATGGATACTTCAATTTTGGTTTTGTCACCCATATCGTAGCCACGGCCAATCGTTACGCCAGAGTTATTGTTGCTACAGGATGCTGATAGACCAGGCCAGTGTATTTTTCGTGAGTAAAAATTGCTTGATTTTAAATTATCACCTTCGGCTCGGAAGGTTAATATACCTTTTTTCGGTTCTGACATGTTATTCAATCCTTTGAGTTGTGTTCTTTCTCTCTTTGCTTTCAGCATGGCCTTGTCAGGCTATCATTCCGGACAAATGATATCTCTTGCGTTCTCCTTTAATCAAGGGTGATTATTTTTCCGGCGCCTTTAAAGTAAGTAATAGTAAAGAAGGTTAATTGACCCTGTAACGTAATAAATAACTGGAAAATAAAAGATGAGGTGCCTGAAATATTATAAATACTGACGGAAGAAGCAGAAGCAGAAGCAGAAGCAGAAGCAGAAGCAGAAGCAGAAGAGTTGGGCCTGTGCAGCCATTTAACCAATCGGTATCAGAATTTATGTCCTGATTTTTTAAGGCATGAAAGAGGCTGTATAAAAAAACCGGGCGGCCCATGACTCACCCGGTTCATTGCGGTAGTTTAGCGCACTCAGTAGAAAGAGTGTTCGCCACGCTGGTGCTCGGTCAGATCGCGCACACCTTTCAGCTCGGGGAAGGTCGCCAGCAGCTCTTTCTCAATACCTTCTTTCAGCGTCACATCAACCATTGAACAGCCGTTACAGCCGCCGCCGAACTGCAGGATAGCGAAGCCGTCGTCGGTGATTTCCATCAGCGATACCTTGCCGCCGTGGCTCGCCAGCTGTGGGTTAATGGTGGCCTGGAGCTGATATTCCACGCGCTCGATCAGCGGCGCGTCGTCGCTCACCTTACGCATTTTGGCGTTTGGCGCCTTCAGCGTCAGCTGGGAACCCAGATTATCGGTGACGAAATCAATCTCGGCGTCTTCCAGGTAGGGCGCGCTCAGTTCATCAACGTAGGCGGAGAGCTTCTCGAACTTCAGCTCGGTGTCGGTGGCTTCTACCGCATCGGGTGGGCAGTAAGAAACGCCGCATTCCGCACCGGGCGTACCCGGATTGATAACGAATACGCGAATCTGGGTGCCCTCTTCCTGTTTTGACAGCAGTTTTGCGAAGTGCTCTTGCGCAGAATCAGTAATTCGGATCATGGCGATTGCTCAATAGTTGACTAAATTAGTGGGTTTATTTTACGCTCATCGCCGACGCTCTACAAGGTGCGGCAAAGGCACAGGACCTGTACGCTGGCCGCACCCGCACGCAGCAGGAGCCGGGCGATTTCTTCAACGGTGCTGCCGGTGGTGACGACGTCATCCAGTAAAGCGATATGCCGTCCTTTCACCTCGATTTCAACCTTAAAGGCGCCCCGCAGATTACGCCGTCTGGCGCGGGCCGATAAAAAGTGCTGAACCCGCGTCCTTTTTTTCCGGCTCAGGCCGCCCGGCGCGCAGGGAATGGCAAGCCAGTGCGCCAGATAGCGGGCCATATCGTCCAACTGATTATAACCACGCCGCCAGGCGCGGCTGCGATGCAGCGGAACGTAGAGCAGCAGATCGGGACGCTGGAGCCTGCCTTCACGACGGGCCGTTAACCAGGTTAGCAAAATCAGGCGCGCCAGCATCACCGATAGTGCTGTTTGCTGCGAAAACTTCAGTTTTTTGACCAGCTCTTTTAGCGGCGGCTGCCAGTCGGCGACGAAAATCAGCCGCTGCCACGAGGGCGGATGACGCTGGCAGCGGCCGCACTCCTCATTGGGATAAAAGGTAGATAAGCCACAGCGCGGACAGCAGCAGGGCGGTTTCAGGGCGCGCTGGCAGTAACTGCATATACCGTGATGGGCCAGCGTCAGCGGCATCCGGCATAGCCAACAGGCGGCGGGCATTGTTAGCATAGCGTCCTCCATGACAAAAACAGGATAGTAATAGATGGCTCAGCTTTACTGGCAGACAATCGGCACGGGAGATCGCGATCTTGTGATGCTCCACGGATGGGGACTGAACGCGGGCGTCTGGCAGAATATCATTGCGCGACTCAGCCCGCATTTTCGTCTGCACCTGGTGGATCTGCCCGGCTATGGCCGCAGCGAAGGGTTTCCGGCGATGGGCGTGGAGGAGATGGTGGCGAACCTGCTGCCCTTTGCGCCTGCCCGCGCCGTCTGGCTGGGCTGGTCGTTAGGCGGCCTGGTGGCGAGTTCGCTGGCGTTGCAGCATCCGCAACGCGTCAGCGGGCTGGTCAGCGTGGCTTCTTCACCCTGTTTTACCGCGCAGGACGACTGGCCGGGCATCAAACCCGAGACGCTAAGTAATTTTCAGCAGCAGCTGAGCGAGGACTTTCAGCGTACCGTCGAGCGCTTCCTGGCGCTGCAAACGCTGGGCACGGAAACGGCCAGGCAGGATGCGCGCCAGCTCAAAAGCGTGGTGCTCTCGCTGCCTGCTCCGGAAGTCAGCGTGCTGCAGGGCGGGCTGGAAATTCTGCGCACCGTCGATCTGCGCGAACCGATGCAGGCATTACAAGTGCCGCTGCTGCGTATTTACGGCGCGCTGGACGGCCTGGTGCCGCGTAAAATCGCGCCGCTGCTGGATGCGCGCTGGCCCGACAGCGAAGCGGTTATCATCGACAAGGCCGCACACGCGCCTTTTATTTCCCATGCCGAAGCGTTCTGCGAGCAACTGATTGATTTTGGATTGAAATTGCCGCGTTAATTTTGTCCAGAAAACTGGCGAATTGCGGGTTACCGATAATAATTATCAGGGGCTGCTGACCGCTTTACCTCTGAGTGGACAGGCTTCCTGTCCAGCATTCTCATCCGGCAGCCGACGACAATAACATTAACCGGGAGTGTCTCTGATGAAATTAAAAACGATGGCCGTTGCCTTTCTGGCGCTGTCCCTGCCTTTTGCCGCGCTGGCGGCGAAAGAGGTGACTAAAGAAGAAGTCAAAACCATGAACCTGGAAAAAATCGGCACGGTGCACACCACGGCGGAAACCACTTCGCCAATGGATGCCAAAGCGGTGCTGTCGAAGCTGGCGGATGAGAAGGGCGGCAAATACTATCTGATTATCGCCGGCCGTGAACACGGTAAATTCAGCGCGACCGCAGACGTTTATAAGTAAGCTTTCGGCAGGCAGAATTCATTCTGCCTGCTGTTTCTCTCCCACGTTTTTCAGCCACAGAAAGTGCCACGGCGGCAGCGTCAGCGGATGATTACTGTTAAAAATGCTGTTACCGGCAATATTACGGTAGAGCCGATCGTCCGGCAGCGTCCAGCTAACTTCTTTACCGCTCAGATTATAAATACAGAGCATCTCTTCATGCGTCTGCGCCGATCGACGTCGCAAAATAAACAGTGAGTTATCGCTTTCCAGCACTTCGGCAGGGTTATCGGGATGAAAAGCGGGCTGGCGCGTTCTTAACTGAATCAGCTGGCTCAGCCCATGGTACACCTTATGGCGTAACGAGCGGGTATCGCTGAGCGCGGCTTCAATCTCGCCGATAGCGTATTTTTCGCGGTTAATGGCCCGGTTGTGGCCCGCTACTTTTACCCCTTCCATATCGTTACGTGAACCCAAAATGCTCTGAATATAAACCGCCGGCACGCCGGGAAAAGCCAGCAGTACCGCATGCGCCAGCATAAAGCGCTGGAAGCGCACCTCGTCGCTGTCCTCTTTTTTATTCAGCGCATCCATATAGGTAACGTTGATCTCATAGGGGCTGCTGGTGCCGTCAGGATTGTTTTTATAGGAGATCAGCGCGCCTTCAAGCGCCAGATCCCTGACCAGCGACACGATTTCGGTTTCCGGCAGGATGCCGCGCAGCGGATTCAGGCCGATGCCGTCGTGCGAGGCCAGAAAGTTAAACCAGGTGGTGGTGCCGTTGCCGACGCCCAGCGAGGCTGCCCACTGCTTGAGCGCGCGTGAGGAGCCATAATGGATAGCGTGCAGCAACAGCGGCGGCAGCGAGAACTGATAGACCATCTGCGCTTCATCGCGCCCGTTGCCGAAGTAGCTGATATTGTCTTTATGCGGCACGTTGGTTTCGGTAATGATCACCGTGCCGGGCGCGACTTCCTCCGCGATAGCGCGGAACAGCTTCACCAGCAGGTGCGTTTTTTCCAGATGGATGCACGAGGTGCCGGGCGTTTTCCACATATAGCCCACCGCATCCAGCCGCACGTAGTCCGCGCCCTTTACCAGATAGTCGAGCAGCACCCTGACCATGCTCAGCAGCACCTCTGGCCTGGCGAAATTCAGGTCGATCTGATCGGCGCTGAAGGTGGTCCAGATAAAACGGGTTTCGCCGTTTGCCAGCGTAAAAGGCGTCAGCAGCGGCGAGGTTCTGGGCCGCGTTACCGCGCTGAGATCCGTGCCGGGCGGCATACTGATAAAGAAATCGTCCCAGCCGGGATCCTGTGCCAGATAGTGCTTAAACCAGGCGCTGTGGGCAGAAATATGGTTGCAGACGAAATCGAACATCAGCCGCGTATGCTGATGCAGTTCCGCCACGTCTGACCAGTCGCCGCAGATGGTATTGACCCGATGATAGTCAATGACCGAAAAGCCATCGTCGGAGGAGTAGGGGAAAAAAGGCAGAAGATGAACCAGGGTAAAGCACTTGAGATGCTGCTGATAAAAGCGGGAGAAGGTGCGCAGCGTGGGCGCCTCGCGCTCGCGGAACTGATCGGCGTAGGTAATCAGCACCACGTCTTTTTCGTCCCAGTGCGCTTTACGCTGGTAGCCGAGTTCTTTTTGCGTCTGCCTGATGGCTTCCGTCAGCTGGTTCAGCGTATCGGCGGGAAAAGCGCCCTCATAGATCTTATCGATTAAGTTATTGATAATTTCCATTTTTATAAAGTGAGCCACCGCATTGGTTTACAGCCACGTAATGTTCACTGTAGACCCTGGAAGCGAAATCGCAACTTCCTGCGGCGGCTGACGCTTTAGTGGCAGCTGCCTTTTTTACTGCATCCCATGCAGCCATTGGCATCAAGGGTTCTGACCGACAGCCGGGCTGGCGGCAGCCTGATGTTTTTCATCACCGCCAGCAGCAGCAGATTAAACAGGGCGACCGCGACCAGGACTATCGCGCTTGACTGCGGATGGCTGGTGAAGGTGGCAAGCTGATAAAACGTTGCCGCCAGGCTGTAGGCCAGGCTCAGCCCCCAAAAGTTTGAGAACAGCATCCAGCCGGTGCTGCTTTCGCGCGCTACCGCGCCCATCACCGACACGCAAGGCACGTAAAGCAGCACGAAAATCAGATAGCTATAGGCGGCGGTATCGCTGGCAAATTTGCTGTGCATCATGCCCATCGCGCCGCTTGCCATATCGCCGTCGCCTTTGCTGGCATCAAGCGGATGCAGCAGCACGCTCAGGCTGAATGTTTCCTTCACGCTTTGCCAGGTTTCCGTTACCGCCCCTTTCAGCTCCGCCAGCAGGCTATAGCTCTGTGGATCGAAGGTTTCTTCGTGCAGCGCCTCGGCGGTATAAAGCGTATTCAGCGTGCCGATAACCACTTCTTTCGCCATCGCGCCGGTGAGCAGCCCGACCGTAGCCTGCCAGTTATCGCTGCTGACGCCAATTGGAGCGAGCAGCGGGGTCAGCTGACGGCTTACCGTCGCCAGCGCCGAATCATTGATGCTGGAAACGGGCTGGCCGCTGAACGAAAAGCTGTTCAGACCGCCGATAATCACGCTCACGATCACGATGACCTTGCCGGCGCGCAGCACAAAGCTTTTCAGCCGCTGCCAGGTTTGCAGGCACAGGCTTTTCAGATGCGGCACGTGCCAGGCAGGCATTTCCATCATAAAAGGCGTCGCCTCGCCGCGCAGCAGCGTGTGCTTCAGCACCAGGCCAGTGACGATCGCGGCCAGGATCCCCAGCAGATAGAGGCTGAATACCACCAGCGCACCGTGCTGGCCGAAGAAAGCCGAGGCGAAAATGGCAAAGATAGCCAGCCGCGCGCCGCATGACATAAAGGGCGCCATCAGCAGCGTAATCAACCGTTCGCGCGGCGCGTCAAGCGTGCGGGTGCCCATCACCGCAGGCACGTTGCAGCCGAAGCCGACGATCAGCGGCACAAAGGATTTGCCGGGCAGCCCCAGCGCCTGCATCAGCCGATCCACGACAAAAGCCGCGCGGGCCATATAGCCGGAATCCTCCATAAAAGAGAGAAACAGATACATCAGGCCAATCTGCGGGATCAGCGGCATCACCGTATTGATGCCGCCGCCGATGCCCTGCGCCAGGAACAGCGTCAGCATGCCAGGGAAGTGCAGCGTTGCGCCCAGCCACTGCATGCCGTCGACAAAGATGGCCGCGCTACCCTGTTCAAACAGCGGTTGCAGCGCGCCGCCCAGGTTGATGGCGAGAAAGAACATCAGGTAAATCACCGCCAGGAAAATGGGGATACCCAGCCAGCGATGCAGCACCAGCGCGTCAAGCAGCCCGAAGAGACGAGGCGGAATGGCCGTCTGTTTTCCCCTGGCGCGCTGGCACAGCTTTTCAATCGCGGCATAGCGAGCCTGGCTGATGGCAAGCGGCGCTTCCGGGCCGATTTGTGCCGCCAGCGCTGCGGCGCGCTCACCGGCCTGAATACGGCACCAGACGTCGCCTTCCAGCATCTGCAGGGCCAGCCAGCGCCGACGCGAAAGCGGCAGCTGAACCGGCATGGCGGCCTGGAGCGTGGCGACGTGGCGCTCCGTTTCTTCGGGATAATCGACGGTCAATACCCTGGCCCGACCGTCAAAGTCGTCAATCGCCGCCTTCAGCCGATCGATGCCCGTGCCGCGTGTGGACACCAGCGGCAGTACAGGGCAGCCCAGCGCTTTTTCCAGCTGCGCCACATCGATATGGATATGCTGACTTTCCGCAATATCCAGCATGTTCAGCGCGACGATGCAGGGTACGCCCAGCTCGCGCAGCTGTAGCGTCAGGTACAGATTGCGGGCCAGGTTGCTGGCGTCAACCACGTTGATCAGCAGATCCGCCTCGCCGCTCAGAATATAGCTACAGGCGATCTGCTCATCCAGCGAGCCTTGCTCCGACATGGTGGTCAGTGAATAGGTGCCAGGCAGATCCACCAGCTGCACCTTGTGCTGCGCGGTGGTAAAGGAACCTTCCTTGCGTTCCACGGTGACGCCAGCCCAGTTGCCGACGCGCTGGCGGGCGCCGGTCAGCTGGTTAAACAGGGTCGTTTTCCCGGCGTTGGGGTTGCCGATAAGGCCGATCGTCGTGGTTTTCATAGTTCGCTCGCTTTCAGTTCAGGCAGTCAAGCTGGATAAGGGAAAGATCTTTGCGGCGCAGCGCCAGGCTGGCATAGCCGTTTTCGATTTTGACGGGGCCGCCGAACGGCGCCACGGCCTTAACCTGAAAGCGAGAACCGGGACAAAGCCCCTGCAACAGCAGTTTTTGCCGGAAGCCCGGACTGATAGCCGGAGAGAAACCTTTGATTGCGTAATAGCGATTGGCAAGAAATTTCATAGCACCACCCTGGCAGGCTACGCTGCCGTGATAATTGACTGGGGTGATTATATTGAGAATGATTATTACTTCAGTTGATGTAGGACAAATTTACGCCGAAGGAAGTTATCTGGAAAGTAAACAGGAAACAAAAAAGCGAAGGGCGCGCAAAAAAAATGCCGGTTAAGCGTGCGGATCGGGCGAGCCGCACGCTTTTTGCAGAACGGGCGCGTTAGCGCCCGCGATCAGGACTTCTTGCCGAAGGCGGCGGCCAGCGCATCACCCATCGCGCTGTTGCCCGCAGGCTGTGCGGCAGGACGCGGACGCGCTTTATTCTGCGCAGGGCGACCGGCGTCACGACCAGCGCTGCGGCGAGCGTTGGTTTCGCCCGGCTGCTCGTCAAGACGCATGGTTAAGGCGATACGCTTGCGCTGTAAATCGACCTCCATCACTTTGACTTTGACGATATCGCCCGCTTTCACCACCTTATGCGGATCGTCGACGAACTTGTCGGCCAGCGAAGAGATATGCACCAGGCCATCCTGATGCACGCCGATATCGACAAAAGCGCCGAAGTTGGTGACGTTGGTGACGGCACCCTCCAGCACCATGCCCGGCAGCAGGTCGTTCAGGGTTTCCACGCCTTCCGCAAACTGGGCGGTTTTGAACTCGGGACGCGGATCGCGGCCCGGTTTCTCCAGCTCTTTGAGGATGTCACTGACCGTCGGCACGCCAAACTTCTCGTCGGTGAAATCCACGGCGCGCAGATCGCGCAGCGCGGTTGCGTTGCCCATCAAATCGCTCAGCGCCTGCTCGGTGGCGGCCAGGATGCGCTCGACGACCGGATAGGTTTCCGGGTGAACGGTTGAGGCATCCAGCGGGTTATCGCCCTGGCTGATACGCAGGAAGCCCGCGCACTGTTCAAAGGCTTTCGGCCCCAGGCGGGCGACCTTCAGCAGCTGCTGGCGATTGCGGAAGCGGCCGTTCTCGTCGCGCCAGTTAACGATATTCTGCGCAATCATCTTGCTCAGGCCGGCGACGCGGGTCAGCAGCGGCACGGAAGCGGTGTTCAGATCCACGCCCACGCCGTTAACGCAGTCTTCCACCACCGCATCCAGCTTTTTCGCCAGCTGGCTTTGGCTGACGTCGTGCTGATACTGGCCGACGCCGATCGATTTCGGATCGATTTTCACCAGCTCGGACAGCGGATCCTGCAGGCGACGGGCAATGGAAACGGCGCCGCGCAGCGAAACGTCCAGATCCGGAAACTCCAGCGCGGCCAGCTCGGAAGCGGAATAGACGGAGGCGCCCGCTTCGCTGACGATGACCTTCTGGCCTTTAACCTGGGGGAACTGCTTTTGCACATCCAGATAAAAACGTTCGGTTTCGCGCGAGGCGGTGCCGTTGCCGATCGCCACCAGCTCAACCTGATGCTTTGTGCAAAGCGCGGCGACCGCAGCGGCGGCTTTGGCGGCCTGGCCGGTATGCGGATAAACCGTATCGGTGGCGACCAGCTTGCCGGTGGCGTCCACCACAGCGACCTTCACGCCGGTGCGCAGGCCCGGATCCAGACCCATCGTGGCGCGCATACCCGCAGGCGCGGCCATCAGCAGATCGTGCAGATTACGGGCGAACACGTTAATCGCCTCGTCTTCCGCGCGTTCGCGTACCGTGCCCATCAGCTCGGTTTCAAGATGCAGCATCACTTTAATGCGCCATGTCCAGCTCACCACCGCTTTGCGCCAGCTGTCCGCCGGGGCGTTGTTCAGGCGCAGGTTGAGATGGCTGGCGATGATCTGTTCGCCCTGGCTTTCGCGCGGCGGCTCGTCAAACTGCGGATCGGCGTTCAGTGCAAGCTGGAGTACGCCCTCGTTGCGGCCACGGAACATGGCCAGCGCGCGATGCGAAGGCACGGTAGACAGCGGTTCGTGATGATCGAAATAGTCGCGGAACTTGGCGCCTTCTTCCTGCTTGCCTTCCACCACTCGCGATACCAGATGGGCGTTTTTCCACAGGTAGTCACGCACTTTCGCCAGCAGCGCGGCGTCTTCCGCAAAGCGCTCCATCAGAATATAGCGCGCGCCGTCCAGCGCGGCTTTGGTGTCGGCCACGCCTTTATCGGCATCGACAAAGCCTGCGGCAAACTGCTCCGGCTCGTGGGAGGGATCCTGCCACAGGGCGTCGGCCAGCGGCGCCAGGCCCGCTTCGATAGCAATCTGCCCGCGCGTGCGGCGTTTCGGCTTGTAGGGCAGGTAAAGGTCTTCCAGCTCGGTTTTGCTCAGCGTGCTGCCGATAGCCTCGGCCAGCTCGTCGGTCAGCTTGCCCTGGTCGCCAATGGATTTCAGGATCGACTGACGGCGCTCTTCCAGCTCGCGCAGGTAGCCCAGGCGCGCTTCCAGCTGGCGCAGCTGGGTATCGTCCAGGCCGCCGGTCGCTTCCTTACGGTAGCGTGCGATAAACGGCACGGTGTTTCCTTCATCCAGCAGACGGACAGCGGCATCAACCTGTTCTGCCCGTGCCTGCAGCTCACTTGCAATTATGCGGCTCAGCGAATCTTTCATTGTCGGTTACTTTATGGCTTGAGAAACTGCGGCAAGTCTACGGATTGCCGACGGCAATTGCCAGCGTATGGCCTTAAGGAGGCCGCAGATCCGCAGGATTAGGATTGTTTAACGTAGGTGATGTCGTTGACGTACCAGCCCGCCTCGCCAACGGGCGTCTGCACCACGGCCAGATCGCCTACCTCTTTTTTCAGCAGCGCGCGCGCCATAGGCGAGTCGATAGAAATGTAGTCTTTGCGGCCGAAGATCTCGTCGTAGCCGACGATGCGAAAGCGCTTGAGTTCCCCGTCGTCGTTTTCCACTTCGACCCAGGCACCAAAGAACACTTTGCCTTCCTGCTGCGGCGAATAGTCCACGATGCGCAGCTGCTCCAGACACTTGGTCAGGTAGCGCACGCGGCGGTCAATTTCACGCAGGCGTTTCTTGTTGTACTGGTAGTCGGCGTTTTCGCTGCGGTCGCCCAGGCTGGCGGCCCAGGTCACTTTTTTTGTCACTTCCGGACGCTCTTCGCGCCAGAGATAGTCCAACTCGGCTTTCAGCTTGTCGTAACCTTCGCGGGTGATCAGTTTGGTTTTCATTGTCGTCCTTCTCTTTCTCGGGAGTGCGCGCATTATTTTGTTGCGGCCCGGCCGGCGATGCAAATACCTTCACGTTTTTTCTGGCCCGCCGTTACTGATTGTTTGTCCTGATCTTTCAGTGCAAAAAGAGGGCGGCTGAAGGGGTAGTTTCGCGGATAAATTAAAGATAAGCTGCTGTTTAATATGCTTTGTAACAATTTCGGCTAGAATATAAACCATTATTGACTGTTACATTCAGGCATCTTTTTTAAGAATACCGGCGCAGGCAATAGCGCCTTTGGAGTATCGAAATGCAAGAAAACTACAAAATCCTGGTCGTGGATGACGATATGCGTTTGCGCGCGCTGTTAGAACGTTATCTGACCGAGCAGGGTTTCCAGGTGCGCAGCGTCGCGAACGCTGAACAAATGGATCGTCTGCTGACCCGCGAATCCTTCCACCTGATGGTGCTGGACCTGATGCTGCCGGGCGAAGACGGTCTTTCTATCTGCCGCCGTCTGCGTAGCCAGAGCAACCCGATGCCGATCATTATGGTCACGGCGAAAGGGGAAGAAGTGGATCGTATCGTAGGGCTGGAAATCGGTGCCGACGACTATATTCCCAAACCGTTTAACCCACGCGAACTGCTGGCCCGTATCCGCGCCGTGCTGCGTCGTCAGGCCAACGAGCTGCCGGGCGCGCCTTCGCAGGAAGAAGCGGTTATCGCTTTCGGCAAGTTTAAGCTGAACCTGGGCACGCGCGAAATGTTCCGCGAAGACGAGCCGATGCCGCTGACCAGCGGAGAATTCGCCGTGCTGAAGGCGCTGGTGAGCCACCCGCGCGAGCCGCTTTCCCGCGACAAGCTGATGAATCTGGCGCGCGGCCGCGAATACAGCGCGATGGAGCGTTCTATCGACGTGCAGATTTCCCGTCTGCGCCGCATGGTGGAAGAAGATCCGGCCCATCCGCGCTATATCCAGACCGTGTGGGGTTTAGGCTACGTCTTTGTACCGGACGGCAGTAAAGCATGAGGCGACTCCGCTTCTCTCCCCGCAGTTCCTTTGCCCGCACGCTGCTGCTGATCGTCACCCTGCTGTTTGTCAGCCTGGTGACGACCTATCTGGTGGTGCTGAATTTCGCCATTCTGCCCAGCCTGCAGCAGTTTAATAAGGTGCTGGCGTATGAGGTGCGAATGCTGATGACCGACAGGCTGCAGCTGGAGGACGGCACGCAGCTTGAAGTGCCGCCAGCGTTTCGCCGGGAAATCTATCGCGAGCTGGGTATTTCGCTGTATACCAATGCGGCGGCGGAAGAGAGCGGATTACGCTGGGCGCAACACTACGAGTTTCTCAGCCAGCAGATGGCGCAGCAGCTCGGCGGCCCAACCGACGTACGCGTCGAAGTAAACAAAAATTCGCCGGTTGTCTGGCTGAAAACCTGGCTTTCGCCCGATATCTGGGTGCGGGTGCCGCTGACCGAAATTCATCAGGGCGACTTCTCGCCGCTGTTCCGCTACACGCTGGCGATTATGCTGCTGGCGATAGGCGGCGCCTGGCTGTTTATCCGCATCCAGAACCGACCGCTGGTGGACTTGGAGCACGCC
>Ga0209461_10000128_pt1 | contig 43981 bp, 50 predicted proteins | sample AgamicAsMarz_FD_187162 | JGI IMG/M metagenome (GOLD analysis project Ga0209461, IMG submission 187162) | Agave microbial communities from Guanajuato, Mexico - As.Ma.rz (SPAdes) (version 2) | ecosystem: Host-associated > Plants > Phyllosphere > Phylloplane/Leaf | place: Guanajuato, Mexico... | reverse complement strand
CGCGTTCGACCCCGACGTCCGCCGGCGCGGCCGAGACCGAGATCACGAACAGGGAGAGCGAGAGCAGCGCCACCGGCGCCAGCCGTATCGGTGAGGTGAGCATGTAGTAGATACGTGCGATGGGCCACTGGAGGTCCCTCGCACCCGCATGATCGCCGTCCTCGCCGACACCCACATGCCGAAGGGCGCCCGCCGGCTGCCCGACCTCTGCCTGCAGCGCATAGCTGAAGCCGAGGCGGTCATCCACGCCGGCGACTTCTTCGCGGCGACCGTCCTCGCGCAGCTCGAAAGCCTCTGCCCCGCCGTCCACGCGGTCCACGGCAACGTCGACGAGCCGGCCCTGCGCCGCGCCCTGCCGGCGGAGCTGGAGCTCCGTTTCGGGCGCCGGTCGGTAGCCGTCGTCCACGACGCCGGACCGGCCGCCGGTCGCCTCGCCCGCCTGCGCCGCCGCTTTCCCAACGCGGACGCGGTCGTATTCGGCCACAGCCACCTCCCACTCCACGAGGAGCAGGGCGGCTTCCAGATCTTCAACCCGGGCAGCCCGACCGAGCGCCGCCGGGCGCCGCGAGCCTCTATGGGACTGCTCTCCTACGAGGAAGACGAACTGGCCTTCGAGCACGTCTGGCTGTAGTCGCTCCAGCGTTTTTCGATCTCCCGGGCCCGGGTAAAGCCCCAGAGATGCCCGAAGAGGAAGAGCGACTTGACGAGGAACAGGCGATCGAGCGCCTCAACGTCGCCCTCGAGCGCCAGTACCGCTCTGCCCTGCAGTACTCGGTCGTCGCATCCAGCCTGCGCGGCCTGGAGGCGCAGGCCCTCCACGCTCTGCTGACGGAGTTCGGCGACGAGGAGCTCGACGGCGCTCGCCGCCTGATCGAGAAGATCGTCTCCTTCGACGGCGAGCCGACGACGGAAGTGGCCGAGATCCGATTTCAGAGCGCCATCGACGAGGCACTCGCCTGGCTGATCGAGTGCGAGCAGGAGGGCGTCGAAGCGCTGCAGGCGGCGATCGAGCCGACCGGGCGGGAGGGGCGCTCCGAGGCGCTGGAGCACATGCTCGAGCACCTGATCATGCGCAAGCAGCGCCAGATCGACTTCATGCAAAGAGCCGCAGAAGGCGGCTGAGACCACACGGAGGAACCGAGATGAGCGACGAGATCCGCAACAAGGACGACGCCAAGGGCCGCCTCAAGGAGGCCGCCGGCAGCCTCACCGACGACGACGACCTGAAGCGCGAAGGCCAGGTCGACAGGGCGGCCGGCGGCGCCAAGGAGGGGCTGGACAAGGCCACGGACAAGGTCAAGGACATCCTCAAACGCGACTGATGAGGTCGCCATCCCAGGAGGGAAGCGAGATGAACGAACCCGTCACACCAGCCAGCCTCTACGCCCTGCTGATCGGAGGGACGCTGGCGGTCGCCGGCGTCCTCGGCTTCTTCTACAGCTCCTCGTTCGGGAGCCCGGGGTCGGTGGACGCGGTGCTCGGCGTGCTCGACGTGAACGCCTGGCACAACCTGGTTCACCTGCTCAGCGGGGTGCTCGGAGTGCTCGCCTTCACCGCCGGTCCGCGCGCAGCGCGAACGTACGCTCTCGCCTTCGGCGCCGTGTACGTCGTCGTCGCGATCTGGGGATTCGTCATCGGCGGTGGCGAGTCGATCCTCGGCTTCATCCCCGTCAACGACGAGGACAACGTCCTCCACGCCGTGCTCGGCGTGCTCGGCATCGGCGCCGGCCTCGCCAGCCCCGAGGAGGCGGTGAGGGACACGCGCCCGGCCTGAGCGCGGCGGAGTCGTGGGGGCAGATCGCCTCAGCGCCCGGCGACGTGCAGCTCGAGCGCGTGGATCTGGCTCTGCCCGTAGGAGCCGGTCTGGACCGGCCCGGCGGCGCTGATCAGGTCTCCCGGCCCGGGCAGCGGGTCGGGGCGCAGCCCCGGGCGGACGTCGATCGCGGTCAGGCCCGGAAGGGTGATGCCCTGCGAGTCGGCGATCACGAAGTGGGCGTCGCCGTCGCCGTCTGGGTCGACCCGCTCGACGTAGACGATCCGCCCCTCAGCGGTGCGACAGCCGGGGCAGCCCGCCCGGGCAGCGCGCGGAAGCGACGGCCTCGGCATCGCGGCCCTCCCGACCCTGGGAAGACGATCGCTCGATCGGGGGCGGCGTCCCGGGATCCGGCGCGTCGCTCTCACTCCCACAGCCGGCGAGCATGGCGAGCGCCGCCATGCCTGCCAGCACGCAGGCCCTGCCGCTAGGCAAACTCGATCACGCTGCGGATCCCGTCCTGGGCCTCCATCAGCTCGAAGCCCCAGTTGACCTCGTCGAGGGCGATGCGGTGCGAGATGAAGGGCTCGACGTCGATCTCGCCGGCCATGCTGCGCTCGATCAGTCGTGGCACCTGGTCGCGCCCCTTGAGGCCCCCGAACGAGGAGCCGGCGACGCGGCGGCCGGTGATCAGCAGGCGCGGGACGACGTCGAGCGTCTCCCCCCTGCCGGCGACCCCGGCGACCGTGCACAGCCCCCACCCCATGCGCGCGGCTTCGACCGCCTGGCGCATCACGGCGACGTTGCCGGTCGCCTCGAAGGTGTAGTCGGCGCCGAAGCCGTCGGTCATCTCGAGGATCTGCTCGACCGCCCCCTCACCGCCTTCGAGCACGTCCGTCGCGCCCTGGCCGCGAGCCAGCTCGAGTCGCTCCGGGGAGAGGTCGACGCAGACGATGCGCTCGGCTCCCTGCAGCCTGCAGCCGGCGACCGCCCCCAGGCCGACCATCCCGGCGCCGAAGACGACGCAGGTGCTGCCGGGCTGCACAGCCGCCGTGTTGATCGCCGCCCCGAGGCCGGTCGAGAGGCCGCAGGCGAAGAGGCAGGCGTGCTCGAACGGCGCCTCGGGATCGATCTTGGCCAGGGCGATCTCCGGCATCACCGTGTACTCGGCGAAGGTCGAGCAGCCCATGAAGTGGCGGATGTCGTCCCCCTCGCGCGAGATGCGGGTCGTGCCGTCGGGGAGGAAGCCCTTGTTCTGCTGCTCGCGGATCGCCAGGCAGAGGTTGGTCCGCGGGTCGAGGCAGTGGACGCACTCGCCGCACTGGGGCGAGAAGAGGGTGACGACGTGGTCGCCGGGGGCGAGAGAGGCGACGTCCGATCCGACCCGCTCGACGACGCCGGCGCCCTCGTGGCCGAGCACGGTCGGCGCGTAGCCCGAGGGGTCGGCGCCGGAGGCGGTGTAGAGATCGGTGTGGCAGACGCCGCAGGCGACGAGCCGAACCAGTACCTCTCCGGCCTGTGGCTCGGCGAGCTCGACCTCCTGGACCGCGAGCGGCTCCCCGAACTCCTCGAGCACCGCCGCGCGCATCCTCATCGGACCGTCAACCGCTCTTGAAGCGGGCGGCCTCCTCGGAGCCGCCCGTCGCGTCGCCCTCGCTATAGGAGTGCGCTCCCGCGCCGGCGAGCGTGCCGCCGTCGACGATCAGGTACTCCTCGCGGATCGGGCGGCCGTCGAGCCAGCACTCGAGGATCTCGCGCGTCCCGGCCGCGTAGCGAGCCTGGGCGGAGAGGCTGGTGCCGGAGGTGTGCGGCGTCATGCCGTGGTGGGGCATCGAGCGCCACGGGTGGTCCCCCGGCGCCGGCTGGGGAAACCAGACGTCGCCGGCGTAGCCCGCCAGCTGGCCGCTCTCGCACGCCCGCGCGACCGCGTCGCGATCGCAGATCTTTCCGCGTGCGGTGTTGATCAGATACGAGCCGCGCTTCATCCTGGCCAGCATCTCCGCGTCGAACAGGTTCTCGGTCTCGGGGTGCAGCGGCGCGTTGATCGTCACCACGTCGCAGACCTCCACCATCGACTCCGCGTCGGGGTGGAAGGTGACCCCCAGCTCCCGCTCGACCTCCTCCGGCAGGCGGTGGCGGTCGGTGTAGTGCAGGCCGACCTCGAACGGCTTCAGCCGCCGCAGCACCGCGGAGCCGATCCGGCCGGCGGCAACGGTGCCGACCTGCATCCCCTCCAGGTCATAGGAGCGCGACGCGCAGTCGGCGATGTTCCAGCCGCCGTCGACCACCACTTTGTAGGAGGGGATGTAGTTGCGGACCAGCGCCAGGATCATCATCACCACGTGCTCGGCGACGCTGATGCTGTTCGAGTAGGTCACCTCGGCGACCGTCAGGCCGTGCTCGATCGCCGCCTGCAGGTCGACGTGGTCCGAGCCGATCCCGGCCGTCAGCGCCAGCTTCAGCTTCGGCGCCTTGGCGATCCGCTCGGCCGTCAGGTAGGCAGGCCAGAACGGCTGCGAGATGACTACGTCGGCCTCGGGCAGCTCGCGCTCGAAGACGGAGTCCGGGCCGTCCTTGTCGGAAGTGACGACCAGCCGGTGCCCACCCTGCTCGAGAAACTCGCGCAGCCCCAGCTCGCCCGAGACGCTGCCGACCAGCTCACCGGGCTCGAAGCCGAGCGCCTCGGGCGTCGGCGCGCTCTGGCCGTCGGGGTAGCTCTCGATCCTCGGCACCTCGTCGCGCGCGTAGGACGGCGGGTAGCCGTCGACCGGGTCGTCGTAGAGCACGCAGAGAACCGTGGCCATGACTAGACCACCTTCTCACCGATCAGGCTCCGGGCGCAATCGACGACCGTCTCCTCGACCGGGCGCGGCGACCAGCCGAGCCTGGAGCGGGCCTTTTCGCTCGACATCTCCACCCTGCGGCCGAGCTGGCCGACGATCGAGCGGATGCTGGGGTCGAAGATCGCCATCGCGCGCACGGCCAGGTCGGGGACGCGGCGCTTGGGGACCCTGGCGGCCTCCTCCGGGCCGAGGCGGTCGCGCAACGTTGCCGCCACCTCCGACATCCACCAGAACTCGTTGACCGCGATGAAGCGCTCGCCGCCGGCCTCGGGGGCGGTCATAGCCCGCAGCTGCAGGTCCGCGACGTCGCGGACGTCGACGATGCTGTACCCGAGCCGCGGCGTGCCGGGCATCCCCTTCAGAAGCCGCTCGATCAGTTCGAGCGAGAACGAGCGGTCGTCGCTCAACAGCGGCCCGAGGATGGCGCCGGGGTTGACCACCGCCAGCCGCCCCTCCTCGCCCCGCTCGCGGACGAGGTCCCAGGCGGCGCGCTCGGCGATCGTCTTCGAGCGGGTGTAGGGAGTCAGCTTGGGGTTGCCGGCGTCGGTCCAGCTCTCCTCGTCCAGCGGCACGGGCGAGTGGCTGGTGCTGCCGCCGACGGCCGCGACCGAGGAGGTGACGACGACGCGCTCGGCGCCGGCGTCGAGCGCCGCTCGCAGTACCCGCAGCGTCCCTTCGCGCGCCGGCACGATCAGCTCGTCGGGGTCCTCCGGCTGCACCGGCGGGAACGGCGAGGCGACGTGCATGACGTAGTCGCAGCCACGCACGGCCTCCTCCCAACCCTCGTCGTGGGAGAGGTCTGCGGCCAGCACCGCGAGCCTGCCGTCCGCCTCGACCTGCGACGCGACCCTGGATCGCACCTCGGGCTCCCGCGCCAGGTCCCGCACGGTCGTCCGCACCTCATACCCCTGCCTCAGCAGCTCGACCAGGCACCAGCCGCCGAGGTACCCCGAGCCGCCGGTGACGAGGACCGTCTTCATCCCGGCGACGGTACCACCGCCGCCCGGCTCTACAGGCCCAGCGTCTTGGCGATGATTTCGCGCTGGATCTCGCTGGTGCCGCCGTAGATGGTCGAGACCAGCGCGCCGCGGACGTGGCGCTCCATGTCGTACTCGGTCGCGTAGCCGTAGCCGCCCATCATCTGCATGCCCTCGAGGGCGACCTTCTTGGCGACCTCGGTGGTCTTCAGCTTCGCCATCGAGGCCTCACGAGGAAACAGCTCTGTGGGGTTGGCGTCGACCCGGGCGGCGACGTCGTAGGTGAGCAGGCGGCAGCACTCGATCTCGGTCGCGAGGTCGGCGAGCCGGTGGGAGATCGTCTGGAAGCTGCCGATCGGCCGGCCGAACTGCTTGCGCTCCTTGACGTAGACGAGCGCGTCGTCCATCGAGCGCCGCGCCATCCCCAGCGACTGCGCGGCGATGATCAGCCGCTCGACGTTGAGCCCCGTCATCAGCTGCATCCAGGCCTGGCCCTCGACCCCGAGCAGGTTCTCGGCCGGGACGCGGCAGTCGTCGAAGAAGACGTCGTTGACGACGCGCCCGCCCATCGTGTCGATGCCGCGGATCTCGACCCCGTCGCTGCCTTTGGGGATGCTCAGCATGGTCAGGCCGTCGTGCTTGCCGCCGCTGTCGTCGGTGCGGCAGACGAGCAGGATGTGATCGGCGACGTGAGCCTCGGAGATCCAGGTCTTCTGGCCGTTGATCACGTAGCTGCCGTTCTCGCGCACCGCCTTGCAGCGCAGGGCGCCGACATCGGAGCCGGCCTCCGGCTCGGACATCGCGATCGCCTCGACCGCGCCCTTGACGATCCCGCCGAGGATCTCCGCTTTCTGCTCCTCGGTGCCGAAGCGCTCGTAGGCGCCGGCGGTGATCGCGGTGACCGGGAAGCCGCCGATCGGGATCTGGCCGTAGGCCATCTCCTCGAGGAAGAGGCAGAGGTCGATCATGCCGCCGCCCGATCCGCCGTACTCCTCGGAGACCGCGATCCCGAGCCAGCCGAGGTCGGCGATCTTCCCGTACAGCTCGACGTTGTGCGGCTCTTTGCCGCCGTCGGTGAGCGCGTCGCGCTGCTCGCGGGTGCCGCACTCGCGGGCGGCGAGGTCGCGGATCGCCTCGGCGAAGGCCTGCTGCTCGCTGGTGAACGTCACTGGCATGGTCGGACTCCTATCTAGGCGCTGACGAGCGCGGTCTGGCCGGCGTAGGTCTCGCCGCGCTCGGCCTTCTCGACGAGGGAGGCGGGCGGCTCGAAGCGCTCGCCGTAGCGCTCGGCGAGCTCGCGCGCCCGGGCGACGAAGCCGGCCGGGCCGCCCTCGTAGCCGTCGACGTACTGCAGCACGCCCCCACTCCAGCCCGGGAAGCCGATCCCGAAGATCGAGCCGATGTTGGCGTCGGCGACGGACTCGATCACGCCCTCGTCGATGCACTTGACCGTCTCCAGCGCCTCGGCGAAGAGCATCCGCTCCTCGAGGTCCCGGAGCGAGATCGAGGCCGGGTCGTCGACCGGCGGGAACGCCTCGGACAGGCCTGGCCAGAGGCCGACGCGCTTGCCCTCCTCGTCGTACTCGTAGAACCCCTTGCCGGCGAGACGGCCGCCGCGGTCGAACTCGTCGAGCATGCGATCGATGACCGTCGTCGAGGGATGGTCGGCCCAGGCGCTGCCTTCGGCTTCCATCGCCGCTTCGTACTGGCTGCGGATTTTGCGCATCAGGTTGAGGTTGAGCTCGTCGGAGAGCTGCAGCGCCGGCGCCGGGTAGCCGGCCTGCGAGGAGGCCTGCTCGATCGTCGGCGCCGGGATCCCCTCGGTCAGCATCGCGATCGCCTCGTTGATGAAGGTCCCGATCACGCGCGAGGTGAAGAAGCCGCGCGAGTCGTTGACCACGATCGGCACCTTGCGGATTGCCTTGGCGACGTCGAGCGAGCGGTAGAGCGTCTCCTCGCTGGTCTCCTCGCCCTTGATGATCTCCAGCAGCGGCATCTTGTCCACCGGGCTGAAGAAGTGCAGCCCGATGAAGTCGGCAGGGCGCGAGACGCCCTCGGCCAGCTCGGTGATCGGCAGGGTCGAGGTGTTCGAGCCGAGCAGCGCGCCCTCGGCGAGGTGCGGCTCGATCTCGGCGAAGACCTTCGCCTTGACCGCCGGGTCCTCGAAGACGGCCTCGATCACGATCTCGGCGCCGGCGGCGGCGGCCGGGTCGTCGGTCGGAGTGATCCGCCCGAGCAGCTCCGCGCCCTTCTCCTCGGTCGAGCGGCCGCGCGAGACCGCCTTCTCGACCAGGCCCTGCGAGTAGGCCTTGCCGCGCTCGGCGGCCTCCAGCGAGACGTCCTTGAGGACGACCTCGATCCCCGCCTTGGCGGAGACGTAGGCGATCGCCGCGCCCATCATCCCGGCGCCGAGGACGACCATCTTCTTCGGCGCAAAGGGCTCGATGCCCTCGGGCCGGTTGCGGTCGCCGTTGACCTCCTGCAGGTCGAAGAAGAAGGCCTGGATCATGTTCTTCGCCACCTGGCCGGTGGCCAGGTCGGTGAAGTAGCGGCCCTCGATCGCGATCGCGTTGTCGAAGTCGACCTGGGCGCCCTCGACCGCCGCCGCCATGATGTGGTGCGGCGCCGGGTAGTTGGCGCCCTTCAGCTGCTTGCGCAGGTTGGAGGGGAAGGCCGGCAGGTTCTGGGCGAGCTTCGGGTTGGAGGGTGTGCCGCCGGGGATCTTGTAGCCCTTCTCGTCCCAGGGCTGGCTCGCCTCGGGGTTGGCCTCGATCCAGGCCTTCGCGGCCGGAACCAGGTCCTCGCGGGTGGCGACGACCTCGTCGACGAGCCCCATCTCGGCGGCCTTCGCCGGCCGCACTTCCTGGCCCTGGAGCAGCAGGTTCATCAGCGCGTCGACGATGCCAAACATGCGCACCGTGCGCACGACGCCGCCGCCGCCCGGCAGCAGGCCGAGTTTTACCTCGGGGAAGCCGAGCTTGACCTTGGGGTCGTCGACGATCACCCGGTGGTGGGTGGCGAGGCAGATCTCCAGGCCGCCGCCAAGAGCGGTGCCGTTGATCGCCGCGACGACCGGCTTGCCGAGCGTCTCGAGGCGGCGCAGCTGCCCCTTGACGATCTCGAGCCCGGCGGCGAACTCGGCCGACTGCTCGCGCGTCACCGTTTTCAGGTCGTTGAGGTCGCCGCCGGCGAAGAAGGTCTTCTTGGCGGAGGTGAGCACGACGCCCTCGATCTCGTCCTTCTCGGCCTCGAGCCTCTCGACCGTCGCGCCCATCGATTCGACGTAGGCGGCGTTCATCGTGTTCGCCGACTGGCTCGGGTCGTCGAGCGTGAGGACGACGATGCCGTCGTCGCCCTTCTCCCAGCGAATGGTGGTGGACTCCGTCATCTAGATCGCCTCCACGACGGTCGCGATTCCCATGCCGCCGCCGACGCAGAGCGTCGCCAGCCCGTATTTGCCGCCGGTGCGGTGCAGCTCGTCGATCAGCGTGCCGAGGATCATCCCCCCGGTCGCCCCCAGCGGGTGACCCATCGCGATCGCGCCGCCGTTGACGTTGACCTTCTCCATGTCGAAGCCCATGTCCCTGACGAAGCGCAGGACGACCGCGGCGAAGGCCTCGTTGATCTCGATCAGGTCGAGGTCCTCGGCGGCGACGCCGGCCTTCTCCAGCGCCTTGCGCGAGGCGGGCGCCGGGCCGGTCAGCATGATCGTCGGGTCGGCGCCCGAGACCGCCGTGGCGAGGATGCGGGCGCGGGGCGTCATCCCCAGCTCCTCGCCGGTCTGCTCGTTGCCGATCGCCACCAGCGAGGCGCCGTCGACGATGCCGGAGGAGTTGCCCGGAGTGTGGACGTGGTCGATCTCCTCGACCCAGTGGTACTTCTGCAGCGCCACGGCATCGAAGCCGCCCATGTCGCCCATCGCCTGGAACGAGGGGTTGAGCTTGCCCAGCGTCTCCACCGTCGTCCCCGGCCGGATGAACTCGTCCTGCTCGAGGACGACGTTCTCGTTCAGGTCCTTGACCGGGATCACGCCGTTGTCGAAGCGGCCCTCCTCGCGGGCGCTCGCGGCGCGCTCCTGGGAGCGGGCCGCGTAGGCGTCGACGTCTTCACGGCTGAACTCCTCGATCGTCGCGATCAGGTCGGCGCCGACGCCCTGCGGGATGAAGTAGGTGTCGTAGTTGGTCTCCGGGTCCATCGCCCAGGCGCCGCCGTCGGAGCCCATCGGGACCCGCGACATCGACTCGACGCCGCCGGCGAAGACGAGGTCCTCCCAGCCGGAGGCGACCTTCTGCGCGGCGATGTTGACCGCCTCGAGGCCGGAAGCGCAGAAGCGGTTGAGCTGGACGCCGGCGACCGTGTCGGGCAGGCCCGCCTTCAGCGCTGCGGTCTTGGCGATATCGGCGCCCTGGTCGCCGACCGGGGAGACGCAGCCGAGCACGACGTCGTCGACCCGGTTGGGGTCGAGGCGCTCGTTGCGGACCAGCATCTCGTGCATCAGCCCGACCACGAGGTCGACCGGCTTGGTGCCGTGTAGGGATCCGTTTACCTTGCCCTTGCCGCGCGGCGTTCGAATCGCGTCGAACACCAGCGCATCGGTACCTGCCATCGTCGAGGCTCCTCCCGTTCGTTTCGGCTGCTGGGGTCGGCAGCATAACATTCATTCCTGAACGCAAGTTTGGCTAGCATGGGCCGATGCCCTCTGCGCAGACCCCCGCCCGCCGCAGCCAGGCCGAGCGCAGCACCGCGACCCGCGAGGCCCTGCTCGACGCGACGATCGACTCGCTGGTCGAGGACGGCTACGCGAACACGACGACCAGCCGCGTCGCCGAGCGCGCCGGCGTCTCGCGCGGCGCCCACCTGCACCACTTCCAGACGCGGCAGGCGCTGGTCGCGGCGGCGATCGAGCGGCTCGCGCACCGCCGCTACACCGAGCAGCTGGCGGCGGCCGACGCGCTGCCGACCGGCCCCGAGCGGATGGCCGAGGGCCTCGACCTGATCTGGTCCAACTACGCGAACCCGCTCTTCCAGGCGGCGCTCGACCTCTGGACCGACGCCCGCACCGACCCCGAGCTGCGCCAGGCCCTGGTTGGGGTCGAACGCGGGCTCGACCGCCAGACCCTCGAGCTGGCCCGCCGCCTCTTCCCCGATCTCGCCGGCCGGCCCGACTTCGAGCGCCTGATCGAGATGGCCGCCGCCACCGCCCGCGGCCTCTCCCTGCTCGACACCCTCCACCCCGACGACGAGCGCAACCGCAAGCAGTGGGCGTTCTGCCGCGCCCAGCTGATCCAGCTCTTCGAACAGGAGCCGGTGGGGAGCTAGGCCCGGGTGAAGCGGTAGTCGTCGAGGTCGAAGCGGGCGCTGCGCCAGGCGACCTCGAGCGTCGGCGAAGCGCGGAACGGGGCGTCGCCGTGTTCGTCGAAGTAGTAGCTGTTGGCCGTCGCGCAGGCGCCTGAGAAGAACACCTGGCGGTCGCGGCGGCCCAGCATCTTCTCGAAGTAGCGCCGGTTCGCCTCGCGGCTGATCTCGACCGCGGTCGAGCCGCTGCTGCGGGCGCGGCGCAGGCAGCGCACGATGTGGCGCGCCTGGTTCTCGATCAGGGTGAAGTAGCTGGCGCCGTTGAAGCCGTAGGGCCCGAGGATCGTGAACATGTTCGGGAAGCCGGGGACGCTGACGCCCTCGTAGGCCTGGGAGCGGTTCTCTTCCCACCACTGCGCGAGATCGACGCCGTCGCGGCCGATGACCGGGTAAGGCGGCATGTTGCCTTTCTCGAAGACCTGGAACCCGGTCGCGAGGATCAGCGTGTCGATCTCGTGCTCGCCCTCGGCCGTGCGCACGGCCGAGGGCGTGATCTCCTCGATCGGGCTCGTCTCGAGGTAGACGTTGGGCCGGTTGAAGGCGGGCAGGTACTCGTTGGAGAAGCTCGGGCGCTTGCAGCCGAGCCCGTAGCGCGGCGTCAACTTCTCCCGCACCACCGGGTCGCGCACCTGGCGCAGGTGCCTGAGGCCGACGCGTTCGCCTCCGGCCGCGAGGGGCAGCACGCCATGGAAGTGCGCCGGCAGCGGGAAGTTGAGCTCGACGTAGATCTGGCTGAGCGCGCGCACCACGCGCTGCGCGCCGGGAACGCGGCGCAGCAGCTGGCGGGTCCGCGGCCGGATCGGCGCGTCGGGCTTGGGCAGGCACCAAATCGGCGTGCGTTGCAGCACGATCAGCTTCTCGACTTCGGGTGCGATCGAGGGAATCACCTGGACGGCGGAGGCGCCGGTGCCGACGATCGCCACCCTGCGGCCGCGCAGGTCCTGGTTGTGATCCCAGCGCGCGGTGTGCATGGTGGCGCCGGCGAAGCTGTCGACCCCGGGGACGTCGGGGGGCTTCGGCTGGCTGAAGACCCCGGTCGCCCCGACGACATAGCGCGCGGTGATCTCGGTCCCCCCGGCGGTCGCCAGGTGCCAGAGGTGGCGCTCCTCGTCGAAGACCGCCCCGGTGATCTTGGTGTCGAAGCGGATCCGGGAGCGCAGGCCGTAGGTGTCGACGCAGTCCTCCGCGTAGGCCAGCAGCTCTCTCCCCGGCGCGTAGACGCGCGACCAGTCGGCGCGCTGCTCGAAGGAGAACTGGTAGCTGAACGAGGGGATGTCGACGCCGATGCCGGGGTAGGTGTTCCAGTACCAGGCCCCGCCAACGCCATCGCCCGCCTCGATCAGGGCCCAGTCCCGTATCCCGGCCTCGTCGAGCTTGATCGCCGTGCCGATGCCGGAGAAGCCGGCGCCGATCACCGCGACCTCGTGCTCTGGCTGGGTGTCGCCGGGGACGGTCATGGTGTGTGTGCTTCGCGCAGCCTCCCCGTCTCCATCTCGTAGACCAGTCCCCTGACGGTAGCGGTGCTGGGGACGAACGGGCTCGACCTGATCCGCTCGACGCCGTCGCGCACCGAACGCTCCAGGTCCGCGAAGGCGTGGGCTTGCCAGCCCGGCCTCTCGCCCGTGTCCGCCTCGAGCTCCGCCGCGTACTCCTCGTCGGTGAAGGTGAGTAGGCCGCAGCCGGTGTGCTGGATCAGGACGACCTCCTCGGTGCCGAGCTTGCGCTGCGAGATCGAGAGCGAGCGGATCGCGTCCTCGGTGACGACACCGCCGGCGTTGCGGATCACGTGTGCGTCTCCGAGGCGGAGGCCGAGCAGCTCGAACGGATCGATGCGGGCGTCCATGCAGGTGACTACGGCGAGCTTCCTCGCCGGCGCGGCAGGCAAGGTCACGACGCTGGCCCGGTGGGTGGTGGGGTCATCAGCGCCACTGGAATAGCAAGTCCGGCGGAGCGGCGCAGGGTGGCGATGCGGCGGCCGGGCTGGACGGCGTCGCGGATCTCGCTGACCCGATCGCCCAGGCCGGCAACGGTGGCGTCCAGGTCGGGCGCGACGAAGGCGAGGCCCCAGAAGAAGGCGGGGCGTCCGGCGCCCCCTCCGCGCTCGATCGCCTCCTCGGGCTCCTGCACGACCTCGAGGATGACCGCGCCGAGGCGGAAGAAGGCCTGGCGGGGAGCGCCGGCGGGAGTCGGCTCCTCGCGGATGCGCCGCAGGTCGAGGCCGGCCCGCTCGAGCGCCGCGACGGTGCGATCGAGGTCCGGCGCGATTGCGACCACGTGGTCGAGCCCGGCGATGCCGTTCGGGTGACCCGGCGCCCCGTCGGGTGGCGGACGATCCGATCGCACGGTCGGCAGTCCGTCTAGCTCGGCGACCTCGACCTCACGTAGAGACCAGCCGGTCAGCCCGCGACCCTCCCCGCGTCCGGCCATGCGGATTCGCGTATCGCCGACGACACAGGTATCGCCGTCGAGCTCGAACCCCAGGGCCTCCCAGGCCTGCGAGGCATCCGCCACCGTCAGCTCGTCGATCGTCGGGGTCACGAGCCGCGGACGACGCTCTCCACGACCGCCTCTCCGCCGCGGCTGGGCAGCACCGTGACGCCGCGGAAGCGGGACTTCTCGTCCTTGGGCCGGGTGGCCCGGAGCCTGGCCCGCGCGAGGATTTTCGCGATCGCGACTTGCATCTCGAGCATCGCGAAGGAGGCCCCGATGCAGCGGCGCACGCCGCCGCCGAACGGGATCCAGGTGTAGGGCTCCGGCGCTCCTTCGAGGAAGCGCTCGGGCCGGAAGGCGAGGGGGTCGGGTGGGTACAGGTCCGGGTCCCACTGCAGCAGCGAGATCGAGGCCGCCAGCTGCGACCCGGGCTCGAACAGGTAGCCGCCCAGCTCCGTCGGCTCGGTCGGCGAACGGAAGACCTCGGTGACGACCGGCCTCACCCGCAGGGTCTCCTTGATCGTCGCGTCGAGGTACTCGCTGGACTCGCCCGCCTTCACCTCGGCGGTCAGGCGCTCCAGGGCAGAGGGCGTGCGCAGCAGCCGCTCGAACGCCCACCCGATCGACGTCGCGGTCGTCTCGTGCCCCGCGAGCAGGATCGTGATCAGCTCGTCGCGCAGCTCGCGGTCCGTCAGCGGCTCGCCATCCTCGTCGCGGGCCGACAGCAGCAGGGCGAGGATGTCGTCGTGCGCGTCGTGGTCGGCGTCTTCCCGGCGCCGGCCGATCTCCTCGTAGAGGATCGCGTCGACCCGATCGCGGTTGCGGACGAAGCGGCCCCAGGGGCTGAGCGGACCGAGGTCCTTCTGCATGACGAGCAGCACCGGGTTGATCGACGAGAGCCGCGGCAGGCGTCGCTTCAGCTCGGCGATGCGCACCGGGTCGGAGACGCCGAAGACGGTCCGAATCATCACCTCCAGGGTGATCTCCTGGGCGACGGTGCGGGTGCGGATCGTCTCGCCCGGGCTCCATCGGTCGATCTCGCGGTCGGCGATCTGCTCGATCAGCTCGGCGTAGTGCGCGATCGCCTGGCCGTGGAAGGGGGGCAGCATCAGCTTCCGCATGCGCATGTGCCGGTCGCCGTCGAGCAGCAGGAGCGAGGCCGGCCCGACGACGGGCTCCATCGTCTGGCGCGGCTCGGCGACCTCGTACGCGGCCGGCTTCCACTTGAACATCTCCTCGACCAGGTCGCGGTCGGCGATGTGGAAGAGCTCGCCCGCGATCGAGTCGTTGGAACGGAAGACCCGGCCATAGCGCTTGCGCATGGTGAGCCTCGCCTCGACCGGGAAGGCGATGCCGAGCCACGACTGCAGCGGGCCCGGGAGTGGCAGCCCTGGGATCTCCGAGGCCGGGCGAGCGGACGAGGTCACCCGTCAATCCTCTCGCAGGAGCTGGTCGAGGGTACGGCCGCTGAGGACCGAGCGGGGCTTTTCGGCGACCAAGTCGAAGCCCGGGCGCGCCTGCTCGTCCTTGCGCTTGATCAGCAACCACTGCGGCTTTTCCCCGGCGCGGGTGCGCTGCAGGGCGAAGCCGCCGGCGAGCTTCTCGCCGTGGAGGACGAAGACGGCGTGGCCGCGCTCGATCGCCTCGGGCCAGGCGACGCGACCGCCCTGCTCGTAGCGGCCGCGGTCCCAGACGATCACGCCGCCGCCGTCGGTCGGGCCCTCGAACTCGTTGTGGGCGAGCGAGTGATCGGCAACCTCGATCGCCATGCGCCTGACCGCGGGATCCATCGAGGGGCCCTTCGGCACCGCCCAGGAGCGCATCGCGCCGTCGACCTCGAGGCGAAGGTCGAAGTGACGGGCGGTGGCGGCGTGCTCCTGGACGACGAAGACACCGGCGCTGACGCCGCGGATCGCGAACTGCTCGTGGCCCTCGAGCTCGACCGGCTCGACCGACACCTCCTCGACCCGCGCGGCCGGCGGCCCCTCGCGCAGGAACGCGACCAGCTCCTCGATGGCGCCCTCCGCCCCCTCGGCGTGAACGAGGACGCCGTCCTCGGCGTTCCGCACCCAGCCCATCACCCCCCGGGCGCGCGCCTCGCGCACTGTGGTTTCGCGGTACCCGACGCCCTGCACCCTGCCACGTACCACTGCCCTCACTGCAACGGTGTCGTTCGCTTGCTCCCTCATCGCCAGTGACGAACTAGATCAGTTCCAGTTGAATATCGTGCTGTTCCATGGAACGCATGGTGAAAATCGTCATCGCACTGACGATCTCGTTCGGGATCCTCGGCAGCTCTGGCTGGACGGTCGGCGCCGCCCACGCCCAGGGTGACACCGAGAGCGCGCGGGCTTCGATCGTTGGAGGAAAAACGGCCTCGATCTCCTCCTACCCCTGGCTCGCGTTCGTCAGCTACGAGGGTTCGGTTGAGGAGTTCGGCTGCACGGGAACGGTCGTCGCGCCTCGCCTCATCCTGACCGCTGGTCATTGTGCGCTGACCGGAACCGGAAAGGTGGCGGTGGCATCCAACTTCGCGGTCCTGACCGGCACGGGCGATCTCAGGGAAGCCGCTCCAGAACGTGTATCCGCGGTCTCACAGGTCCTCGTATTCCCTGGCTATCAGCCCGTCCGCGCCCTCAACGACGCCGCCCTGCTCGTGCTGGCCGCGCCCGTAGCGGCGCCCGCGTTGCCACTTGCGTCCGCCGCCGACGAAGCCCTGCTGGCGGGCGGGACGCCGATCGCGATCGCGGGCTGGGGCCTGACCAGCTTCACGCCGCCGCAGGCCCCCGCGATCCTCCAGGAGGGCCAGACCACGGTCCAGAGCACACAGTTCTGTCAGCGCAAGCTACGCCGGGTCCTTCCCGTGTACAAGCCCGCCAACCAGCTCTGCGTGAGATCTCAGCTCGGGCCCGGCACCGGCCTCTGCGACGGTGACAGCGGCGGCCCCGGCATCGCCCGGCGACCCGATGGCAGTCCGGTGCAGATCGGCATCGTCAGCCTCAAGGGCGTGCTCGACTGCGACCCGAGCGCGCCCCAGGTCCTCGCGCGAGCGGACATCGTGTCTCCCTGGGTGGCCGCTTGGACGGCAGCGATAGAACACGGCGCGCCGGCGCCGGCGGTGGTGGTGCCCGATGTCGAGCTTCCGCCGGTGACCAGGCGCGAGGCCGAAATCGTCGCCTGGTTCGGCCTGGAAGCGGACTTCGGAAACCGATTCACGCGGGGTCGGTACCACAGGATCGGGTGCGTGCGACTCAACCGCGAGAAGGTCAAGTGTCGGGTGCAGTGGCTGAGAGGCGCCCACCTCTACCGGGGTGGAATCACCGTCTACACCGCCCTCCCCCGTGAAGGCTCTATCTATGAATATCGCTACAGGATCCGACGGTTCGACGTGAACTGCTGGATCAATAATCTGCGCCCCGTCCAGGCCTGCAACCCCCGGCTCTTCCGAAGATAGCCCCCTCCTCCATCTTTCTTCGCTTCCTCAAGTTCGGGGCCCTCGCCTGGGGCGGCCCGGCGGCGCAGATCGAGATGGTCAAGCGCGAGTGCGTCGACCGGGAGGGCTGGGTCAGCGAGGAGACCTTCAAGAAGACGCTCGCCGTCTACCAGGTGCTTCCCGGCCCCGAGGCCCACGAGCTCTGCGTGTACCTCGGGCGCACGCGCGGCGGCAAGCTCGGTGGATTCCTCGCCGGGCTGGGGTTCATGCTGCCCGGCTTCGTCCTCATGCTCGGGCTCTCGGTCCTCTACGTCGAGGCGAACCTCGCCGGACACCTCGACGAGCTCTTCTACGGGCTCAGCGCCGCAGTCGGCGCGATCGTCCTGCGCGCCGTCGTGCGGCTGAGCGGGACCTTTGTCACCGATGCCTGGCTGGCGACGATCGCGGTCGCCGCCTTCGCCCTCACCCTGCTCGGCTCGGCGCCCTTCGTCCTCGTCCTGCTCGGCGCCGGCCTCGCCTATGAGCTGCGGACCAACGCCGGGCGCTGGCTCGGCGGGGCCCACTCCCTCGATCCGGGCATGCTCGCGCTCGTCGCCCTCGCCGGCGCCGTCGGCCTCTCGCTGACCGCCGAGGTCTTCTTCGAGGGCCTGAAGGCGGGGCTGCTCACCTTCGGCGGCGCCTTCACCGTGATCCCCTTCCTGCAGCAGGCAGCGGTCGAGGACCACCGCTGGCTGACCGAGAGCCAGTTCGTCGACGGGCTGGCGATCAGCGGCATCCTGCCGGCGCCGCTGATCATCTTCTCCACCTTCGTCGGCTACCTGGCGGGAGGCACCGCCGGCGCCCTGGCGATGACGCTCGGCATCTTCCTGCCCGCCTTCGTCTTCCCGATCTTCTTCCACCGCTTCTTCGTCGCCGTCTCCGAGAACCCGCGGATCCGCCCCTTCCTGCTCGGGGTCGCTGCCGGCGTGATCGGCCTGATCGCCGCCGTCACCGTGGACATCGTCGACGCCAGCGTGGTCGACGTCCCCACCGCCCTGCTCGCGGTCGGCGCCTTTCTCGCCCTCAACCGCTGGCACGGCCAGCTCACGGTGATCTACGTCGTGCTCGGCTGCGGCTTCATTGGAGCGGCGCTGCAGCTGACGGTGCTCTGAACGCCGCCCGGTGGCGTTTCATCCACGCCCGTAGCTCACTGCCATTCCCCCGCTGTTGCCGGATTGCATGACGATATCCCTGCGCACCGCGTTGGGGTCGAATCCCCTTTTCGCCGCTAGGGGCTTGGACAGGGCGTAGAGGGCGAAGAGGAAGGTTTCGCTCGAGCCTTTCGGCGGGCAGATCGTGTAGCCGACCTTGCCGGAGCTGTTGCGGCCCTCGACGGCGCCCTTGGGCAGCCGCCCCGAGGGAATGCCGGTGAGGCTCGGGTCGAGACCCGCCACGGCCCAGTCGTAGAAGGGTTCGCCCGCGACAGGCTGCAGGCTCATCACGTAGAGCGCCAGCTCGGCGGCGCCCTCGGGCACCCCCTGCCAGGTGAGCTCGGGCCAGGTGTCCTTGCCGTCGCAGGTGTAGGCGGCGGGAAGCGTGACCACGCCGCCGGGCGCGGTGGCAGCGCTCGCGAGCGCCGGGCTTTCGAGCCGCATGGTCAGCACGGTGGCTTTGGCGCGCTGCTGGGGGGTGATCCCTTTCTCCCGTTCGCCCGAGGGGAGCTCGACAGGCCTGGGCTGGCCCTGGCTTCCAGGGCCCTGCTCGCCCTGACTCGAAGACCTTCCCTGCCTCGAAGAGGCCTGAGTCCCCGGGCCCGGGACTGGGTTCGGGCCCGGGGCGGCAGGCTCGTTCCCAGGCCCCCCGGCCTCCGCTTGCCTTCCCTGCGAGGTCGGCGTGCTCGCCGCCCGATCGTCGGGGGAGCCCTCGCCGCAGCCGAACAGGACGAGTGTCGCCGCGGCGGCGAGCGCCAGGACCCCCCTGGCGCTCGCCTGCCGGAGCCTGGGGCTCAGGAGACGCTCAGCGCCTCTTCCCGATTCCATCCAAACCCTTCGGAGGGGAAGAAGCCGTTCCATTCGACCGATCCGCCGAGCGCTTTCAGTTGCGTGCCGGTCGCTTTGAAGCTCGACGTGCTGAACGTCGCGCTTTCAGTTGCGTTGCTGAGCAGGCCGCCAGCGGAGCCGGTGACGTTGACCCACCACCCCCACATCGGGCAGAACCAGCCACCGTAGAGGATCCAGACGTCGACGCCTTTGACCGTCAGGTAGTTGCTGCTGCTGATCGTGCTCAGTTTGGCCGGCCATGGGAACGATTCCGCTTCGATCGCTTCGACCGTGCAGGTGGTGTTCGTGTAGCAGTTGAACAGGGGCAGGTCGACGACGTTTCCTTCGCCCGTCCCTTCTTTGTTCCAGATGTCGACTTGATAAAGGAAGTTGTCGCAGGTGGTCGTTACCCCCAACAAGCTGAGGCCGCTTTTTTCGGCCCCGCCGAGGAGCGTTTCCGTGCCTCCGAGTTCTTCTCCGTTGAACCTCCAGGCAGGAGCCGCGCTCGCGCTGGCCACAGATACGGCGCAGAACGCCGAGGCCACGAGCAAGCCCGCCAGGAAGGCTCTCGCTCTCTTCTTATTCATGATCTCTCTCCTTGCAGTGCTTGTTCGCATCGCAGACTGGGTAGGCGTCCTCGTGCTTCCCCTGCCGTCCCCCGCTCGGTAGACCGCGGTCGATTCTGGTTTGAGCACGGTTTGCTGCCTAAGAACGCCCGAGGTCTTCTACCTCACCGCTCAAACAAGTGCAAGCAATCAGCGCCGGCGTCGTCTATCTAGCTCGCGCCGTTGAGCCGGCCGAGGCGCTCGATCGCTGGCCCGACATTGGTGAGATACCGCTCCAGGGCAGCCTGCACCGGCGGCTCGCTCGCGTGGTCGGGAAGGGAGCGGAGCAGGTTTAGCCGGTTGCCCGCCAGCCAGCCCGAGAGGTCCGGCTCCCCCAGCCACCGCCTCTCGGTCCGCCAGGTGCGGCTCATCATGCCCGACCAGTCCTCGATGCCGCTTGGGTAGGGGTTGGGCGGGCAGAGCCGGTTCTTCTCCTCATCGCTGTCACGGTGGGCCTCGACCCAGCCGATCAGCGCCGCATTGAACGTCGGCGAGTTGTGCCGCACCTGCTGGATCACGACCCGGTCGGCCTCGAAGACCGGTGTCGCGGGAACGTTGCGCAGGCCGAGCGCCGTGCAGTCGACGTGCAGGACGTCGGGACCGGTCGCGATCTCCCCCTGCTCGAGCACTATCCGGTCGGCCTCGATCCGCCGCACGTGGCCGAGCCTGACGACGTCCTCGATTCGCCGCGTCGCCTCGAGCTCGCCGTCGCTGAGCATCGTGCCGCGATACATCGTCGCCGGCGTCGCCGGGTCGATGCGAAGCAGCCGCCCCGAGCCCTCGAGCCGCTCGCAGAGGTCATCGAGGCTCTCCGCCTGGGCGCCCGCCTCGGCGTCGAATGAGAGTCCGGCCATGATCGAGCCGACCTGCTCCAGCGGCTGGAAGTCCCGCCGGTGGTGGAACCAGGCGTCGCGGGGGCGCACCCAGCGGATCCGCTCCGGCTCGATCCCGTTCTCGATCAGCCAGGTGCAGGCGTCGACCGCCGTCTTGCCGGAGCCCATCACGGTGTAGGAGGAAGCCGATCCGGCGGCGGCCGGCAGGTCGCCGACGGGAGTGAGGCGGGCTCCGGGGGCGAGCTCGAAGGGCGGCGTGTGGGTTGCCGGCACCGAGGCTTCGAGGTAGCGGGCATCGACCACCTTGCGACGCGCAACCACGTCATGGACCTCATCGCCGGTCAGGTCGCGGACCCGCTCGCCGCCGGCGCCCTCCCCCAGGTGCTCGTGCTCGGTCAGCAGCCGAACCCTTCCCGTATCCACGAGCTTCGACGCCGCCGCGGCGAGGTGCTCGCGCACTTCCGCCCCAGTCGCCCGCTCGTAATAGCCGGCGTTCTCGCCGGTCTCGTCGACGCGGTCCTCGCCGAGCGGCAGCGAGCTGACTCCGTAATACGCAGACGGAGTGTGCAGGCGGACGAACGGATAGGCGTGCAGCCAGTGGCCGCCCGGAGCGGGCTGTCGGTCGACCAGGACCACTTCGACGTCGGCCTCCGCAACCAGGGCGTCGGCGAAGGCGAGCCCGGTGGCGCCGGCTCCGATCACCAGGTAGTCGGTCTCGATCTGCACGTCTCTCCTCCCCGGGGCTGAATAGTTCGAGCGGGCGCGGTGGCGATTCGCGAGCGACTCAGGCGCCCCCAGGGGCAGATGCGACGCCAGGTTCATGTGAGGTGTTCGCCTTCTCAACCCGAACAAGAATGTCGGTGAATGAGAATTCATCCCCCTGGATGCTGTCGCGAATAATCATCAGTCCCTGCTCAGCCAGGTCCTCTGCCGCGCGAGCCGGGGTATCGCGACTAGAGGGATAAATCTCCTTGATCGCTTCCCGCAGCGCTCCGTCCTGGTCCAGGTTGCCGACCGCGAACATCGTCTTCCGATCGCTGTCGGTTTTGGAGTCGGGTTTACGCCCGAATCCGATAGCGACTGCGATCGCGAGTAGATAACCATCCATGAGGTCGGCGATGTTGCCGAGCTCTTGAAGTCGCTCGAGGATCTCGCGCGAAGCGGGGCTCGCTCCGATCTGTACGAGATCTTTCTCCGGCGGGGCGGGTTCCGTGCCGTTCACGCTTTCTCCACCAGCTCGCTGCGCGCGCTCTCATTGTGGAGGATCTCGACCTCCGACGTGATCTTGCCCTTGATCGGCTCCAGATCCCGCTCGGGGTCGATCTCACCGCTATGAACCAGGAGCGTTACCTGGTCTGCGAGCGTCGGCACGAACCGCAGGATGTTCTCTCGGTGCTGGCGATCAAGCCGGCCAAAGGGAGTGTCCATGATCACCGGGCCCCGTCGAGCCGCCAGGCGGTTCAGAGCGCCGATCAGGGAGAGCGCCACCACCTGCTCTGCCCCCGCCGAGCGCACCGGAACGTCGCTGCCGTCTTTGGCGAGGATCGTCAGGCCGTAGTTCTCGTTGATCCGCAGTCCGGCATAGGTCTTGTCCGTAGTCAGCTCCCTGAAGATCTGGGACGCCTGCTCCTCCACGTCCACCCTCAACCCATCGGTCAGATCGCTGACCGAAGCTTCGTAGACGGCAAGCGAGCGTTCGAACAGATCCCGGGCGATCCGCATGTGCTTGAGCGTGGGCTCGTCCTTCTCCTTCATCGCCTGGCGATGCGCCTTGATCTCGTTCTGTTTCTCGACCAGAGCCTCCTCGGCTTTCGAGATCCCCATCTCCACCTGACCGAGATGCTTGCTCAACTGTTCGCGTTTTTGTTCGAAGTCGGGCACGAGTTTCTTGTCGACTCCGCGCAGGTCCGCTTCCACCTCGGCTTTGCGCCGGTCTTCCTTGAAGATCTTGATATCGATCTGCGCCAGGTCGGTCTCCAGTACCTTGATCCCGCTGGCCACGCCCGCTGGCGCGATCTCGCGCATCCGCCGGATGGTGGTGCCAAGCTGGTCGAGCCGGGATTGGTCGGCGAGCTCAGAGATCTGGCCCAGGCGATCGACGATCTTGTCGACGCGACTCTGTTCCCTTAGGCGCAAATCCTCCGGGATCGGCTGCCCACAGGTCGAGCACTCGGACGCCACCAGCGATTCTTCCCGGCTCTTCTTCTCGCGTTCGAGGTCATGCTTCTCGCTCAACGCCTTCCTGACCCGAGCCTGCTCACGCTCGAGCTCAGCGGTCTCGTGCTTCAGCCGCGGATCGAGGACGTCGCGCCAGAGTTCCTTGCCCAAGTCGCGACGCGATTGTCGCTTCTCCTCTCGCTCCTCCCGCAAGCTGGCCAATCTCTCTTCCGCCTGAGCGAGCCCTTTGGCGCTCTCGGCGAGATGCTCGTGCTTCAGCAGCTCCTCTTTCACCCTCCTGATATCGCCCAGGGCCTGCTCCTGCTGTCCGCGGAGGGATTCGAGGTCCTGTTCGAGATGGTCGATCTCGTCTTCGATCTTTTCCTCGGCACGCGCGCTCTCCTCGATATCCGCATGCTTCTTGGCCTCACGGTTGTAGGCACGCGAGGCCTCTTTCAGCAGGTGCACCAGGTCGGCTTTGCCGGACTGCATGGCCGGGACCCCGAGGATCATCTCGATTGCCCTCTTCACATGCCGGGCGTGGGTGGTGCTGTCCTCCTGCAGCAGCTCCTCGTACTCCCTGAGCAGCTCACCGTCGAAGAGGAAGAAGCGGGAAATCGACGCCGGCAGCATCGAGTTGACCGTGTCGTCGAACTTGTCGGCGGCGAGGATGTTTCCCCCTACCTGGACGTCGCAGTGAGTGGTGAAATCCCTCTCGGCATCCGGATCCGCCACGCTCTGCTTGGCCTGACGCTGCCGCTTCAGGCGCACGGCGGTGTCTTCGCTCGCGCCCCGATCGACCACCTCGAGCGTGACGCTGGCGCGCCGATCCCCCTCGCTCCAAGCGTCGCCGTTAATCAGCTTCCTGGTCGACATCGCGCCCCCGGCACGGTCCTTGGCTTCTCCGTAAAGGCACCAGCGAACCGCGTTCAGGAGGCTCGTCTTACCCGCCATGTTCTCTCCGTAGACGAGAATCAGCTCGTCCACATCTCCATTGAACTCCAGCTCGTGGGTGCCGTAGTAGGGGCCGAAGTTCTCGATCTCGATCTTCTTCAGGAGCATCATTTGGACTGCGATTCCTCCAGGGCGCGCGCCCGTGCATAGCGGTCGACGAGTTCGCGAATCTCCCGGCGGGGCTGGGCCCGATCGTCGTCGAACTGGTTCTGCTCCTCGATCGCGGCGATCTCCGCCAGCATGTCCGTAGGCACATCGGGGTGCATCCGCTTGCGGTTCTCCTCGAGTATCTCCCTGACCCGCTCTGCGGGACCGAGTGGCTCAGGCGTCGCCATCCGAGTCACCCTCCCCTCCGTCGTCCTCGATGCCGAATTCGCCCGCGCGGGGGGACCCCGGGTCGAGTCCGTGTTCGATCGCGAACCTTTCGATCTGCCGCGCTCCGCTCGCATTCTCCGCGTGCCTGGCGAACTCAGCGGCCCTGGCGATCTCCCCGAGGACCAACGAGCGGTAGGGGTCGCCCGGACTCTCCGCCGGCGGATCGACGATGACGTCGTGGATCTCGGCGCGGAACTTCCCAGGCGCGACTCGCAGAACCCGCCCACGGCGCTGGATGAACTCGCGCGGGTTCCGGCTCGAGGCGACGATCAGCGCGTGCGAGACCGAAGGAATGTCGACACCCTCATCAAGGCACTTGATCGCGACGAGGATCCCCCCATCCCGTTCGAAGCGAGCCAGGGTAGCCTCGCGATCCGATTCCATCTCTGCGTAATAGGGCATCGATTCGAGCCCCACGTCCGCCAGATCTCGGCGAATGCTCTCGAGTTGCGCGACGTCGTCGCAGTAGACGAGCCACCGCTGACCGGGCTGATGGGAGTCGGCGAGAACCTCGGCGGTCAACGCGGACTTGCCAGCGGCCTGCTTCGCGATCCGCGCCCGGCGAATCAGGAGGTTCTTGAGGTACGGGTCCAGATCAGCGATGCCCCCCGCTCCGTGCTCGTCCTCCCTCGCCGCGATCCTCTTGATCTCGGTGCTAAGCGCTTCCCAGTCCTCCTCCTCTTCCTCGGAGAGGGGAACCGAGTGGAGGTGGTAGTCGTAGCGGCACAGCCGTCCGGCCGCGACCGCGTCGGCGAGCGTGAACTCCGGTTGCAGGATCCCCCCGAAGTAGTCGAGCAGCCGCTCGGTCCCGCGCGGGTCTCCCGCGCGCTCCGGCGTCGCACTAAGGCCCAGGCGCGGCCCAGATGGGATCCCGAGGACCCTCGAGGCTCCACTGGCCCCGAGGCGGTGGACCTCGTCGGCGACGAGCAGCAGATGCCCCCCCGCGTCGAGCGCTTCGATGAAGTCGCCCCGCGAAGCGGTCGCCAGGGTGGCGATCGTCACCCTGGGCTCTCCCTCGGCGGCAGTGAAAGAGCGGAGCAGCGAGCGCCAGGACGAATTGCCGCCCCCGGCGAGAAGAAGCGCTGGGTCGAGGTCTGCCAGTTCGCGCGCCGTCTCGCTAGCCCACTGGCCCAGCAGGATGTTGCCGGGCACGATGACCAGGGCAGGCAGCCCCTCGGCAGCATGAGCGTGAATCGCCTGCAGTGCGGTCACCGTCTTGCCGCTTCCGGTCGCGTGCTTGAGGATGCCCTGTCGTCCCGCGTCTCGCCAACTGCGCAACGCCTCGTACTGGTGATCCATGAGCACCCGCCGGCCCCTCCGCAACCTCCGCTTCATCATCGACCGGAGCACCTCGACGGGGTCGTCCTCGACCCGCTCTACAAGCAGGTTCAGCACCTCCCCAGAGGGCGGAACGACCATCAGGCCAGCAGCTTCGTCGCTCCAGAGATCATCGAACTGCCGCGCATGGTCGGTTGGTCGCTGAGCCTCGGCGCCCCAACTGGTGAAAACCTCGAACGACTCGTGATTCCCCAGCGGATGCCACGCCGACCAGGTCTCGTTGACGCTGCCAGCAAAGGAGATGCGCCCATCTCCTTCGTCCTCGAAGATGCCGAACTTGTCGTGGAAGATCCCCCCGCCATGCCGGACAGCCAGCTTGATCTCTAGGCATCCATGGAGGATCAGCGCAGCGAGAATCTGCGCCCCAGCAGCGGAGTGCGGATGCTCGAGCATCCGGGCCAGTTCCTCGCGCAGCGCGTCGTCTGAGCATTCCGCCGCCGACTCGGCTTCGCGCAAGGCGTCGACGTCAACCTCCGCGAGATCGGGCGAGCAGACGAGCCGGATACCGCCTCCACGCAGGGCAAACGAGGCGACCTCCGTCCTTGTCAGGCCGAAGAAGCTGGACCTGAAGTAACCGGTCGCGCGGTCGTAGCGCACGGCCGAAGCCAGCGCCGGGCGGTAGAACGAGGCGAGGAGATCGTCTCGTCCGGTCGAGTATCGATCGCTCCAAACCGTTGCCCGGAGACCGTCCTTTGCGGGCCCTACGGTCGCAAGTTCGTCCCCCGCTCGCACAAGCAGCAGACTATTAGACCGTTGAAATGAACTCGAACAATCTGTCCTGAAACGCCGCCGCATCCTGTTCGCGGGGCAGCACGAAGGCCAGCTCGGTCGCGAGAGCCAAGGCCGCCTTTCCTCCCCGGAACTCCTCCCCAACTGCCGGATGGCCGAGGTTGAAGACGATCTCCCGCGGCCGGTTCTTAACGATCACCGGCGGACCGCTCTGGCGTCCACGCCTGAAAGCCAGCCGGTACTCCTTGCCGAGAACGTTCAGCACCGGATGCGCTAGGCGGGGGCTAACTGTTACCGAAAACCTTTCGGCCCCCTCTGGCTGAACGATTTCGTAGTCGCCCCGCCGCAGGTCTTCGCCCGTCGAGAAATCGATGTCGCTTGCCGGCAGCAGATCTGCGAGCCCGATCTCCTCGGCATAGCTGAGCGAACCGTTCTTGGAACTCGGCAGCGCCTTGACGCCGGTCTCCTCCATGACTCTCTCGGCGTATTCGGTAACCCTCGCTATCTCTTCCAAGGCAACCCGGTAGGCCTCTATAGAACGGCGCAGACCAACCTTCGAGCGTTGTGGCTGGGAGATGCGCTGCTTCTTGAAGGTCTCGAGCTCAGACATGAGGTAGCGCTGAACGATCTCGTAGTCTCGTGCTTCTTGGTTGAAGGAGGTCCGGTTGATATTGATGAGTCGATCGGTGTCGATTTCACCCATCAAAAAGATCTCACCGGCGATGTACTTTCGAAATCCGGGATCCGCCTCGACACCGAAGAAGGTCTGCTCCTCAACCGCTACGTTCTGAACCCTGGCAGTTAGCCCCGACCACCGGGGGGAGGCCTTGCGCTGATTTACCAAGAATCCTGCGACGACGATCTCACGTCGCTCACCGGGCATCACTGCCCGCAGGGTCTTGAAGATGGGACTCACCTGCCCTGACCACTGCTCACCGGGCTCGTCACCGTAGGTTCTGCGTGACAACATGGCATCAGATTGGAATGGCGAACTGATTCGAACTGGAGTACTCCAAGATTCGCAATGAGAAACAAGATGATCGACCAAGTCGGGACTCGTCTCAGAGAGCGCCGACAGCAGCCGCGACTCGGCGGTCATCGGCAATGGCAACACGCGGCGCAACTGGTCAACCAGGGAAAAATAAGCGCTGGGATCTTCACATACGGAGCGCAACTCCGGAGCCAAGCCCCGCAGGGTGATTCGGGTGAAGTGATCCTCGGGAGAACCAACATATGGGCGTTCGGTGACGATTCCCGCAGAAAACTCGGACAGAGGTTGTCGCCGCTCAGCGCGGTCGAGCGTGCCAGGATGGAAGAGCTGAGCCTCCACGCTGCTCTCTGAGCTTGCGCACTTTGACTCAAGAATCGCTTCACGCGCATAGGTCAGAAGGGCCAACGAACCGATGCCAATCCTTCCGAACTTGGTGGCGTCGCTGTACTTCGATGAGCCACCCAGACTCATAAACGATTGCTCCACGCCCTCGAGCGTCATGCCCTCGCCGTCGTCGTATACGACGAGTGTGTCCGGCTGCTGAGAACCGAAATCCAGGGACAGCTCAGTTGCCCCTGCATCAATTCCATTGAGCAGCGCCTCCCGAAGGGACTTATAGAGAGTGTCATAGGTCTGCCTACCGAGCTCCGAGAGAAGACCCGCTCGTGCCGTGTAACGCAGGGGCGTCCAACGCTTGTCCTCATCGGAGGTTGCGATCGCGTCAGGCAGCTTGCTAGTTTCGGAAGCCATCGACGGTCGCTCAGCTTGAGTCGGCCAGCTCGAGCTGGAGGTCATTGAACCTGTGCTTGCCGCCCTCCACGTAATCGGGGTCGACATCGATCGCCATCCATCGCCTATCCAAGGCCTCAGCGACCTTCCCCGTGACATTGCTGCCTGCGAAGGGATCAAGGACGAGGTCGCCGGGCTCGGTGAGCATCTCAATGAAGGGCCGCGGAAGATCCTCGGGGAATCGGGCGGGGTGAACCGGGAGCCCCTCCTTCTTCACGGCGTCGCGGTACTGCGCATCGTTGGCAGTATTGGAGACAACGAGAAGATTCGGCTGAATCGCACCTCCCCTGTCCTTCGTAAAGCCCTCTTTGATCACATGACCGGATGGACGTCGGCCACGGTTGTAGGTGCCCGTCTCTAGCAGGCGCTGCATTGCGGGACCATATGCTCCTGTGACCTTGGAGTTATCGGCCTTTGGGGTGGCGGACTTGGCAAGCCACCAGACGCAGTTGACCGAGTCCTTTGCCCTGACCCGCTCGACCGTGACCCACTGTGCCGGACTAGGAAGGCGCGCCGGATTGAACCAATAGAAGTCCTGTGCGAGAAAGAAGCGCCGCTCGGGTCGGCGACACAGCGAGACGAGCAGCTCAAACTGGTAGATCGACTTAACCGGGCTCCCGCTTTCCCACGCTCCACCGAGATCGATGACGAGGCTCCCACTTGACTTGAGGACGCGCCAAAATTCGTCGGCGAACGCCTGAAACCATCTGACATAGTCGTCCTGGCTGCTGTTCCCGTACTCCTTTGGCCTCGAAAGGGCGAAGGGCGGGGACGTGACGATTAGGTCGACGGTCTCATCGTCGGCGTTGATCTGCAGCGTCTCGACAGCGTCCCCTACGAAGGCCTTCCCACGCGCGGTCTCATAGATCAGCTCGGGATCAGGGAGATTCGCCACATTCGGAATCCTATGAGCCAGCCGCGACGGATGATCCGCGAGGGGTGGACGACCGGACTCGAACCGGCGACCGCCTGGACCACAACCAGGAGCTCTACCAACTGAGCTACGTCCACCGCGCTCCCCCAATCTAGCGGTAGCTTTGGGGCCGATGCGGCGGAAGAGCGGGATCGCAGCGCTTCGGGCAAGCGCGACTGGGGCGCAGGCGCGGGGCGCGGTTGCGATCGGGGCGCTGGCCGTGGGCGCCGCAGCTGTCGGCGGCTTCGCGATCGGCCGGCTCAGCGTCGGCCGCCTCGCGATCTGCCGCGCCGCGATCGGCCGGCTGAAGGTCGGCGAGCTGGAGATCGACCACCTGCACGTGCGGCAGAGCTCCGGCGAGGGGCGAAGCCGACATTGACCACAACCTGGGTGGGTGAAAGTCGGATGCGTGGTCTCGCCGCGGGGATCTGCACCGGGCTGGCGATGCTCCTCGCGCCGACGAGCGCCAGCGCCCTCGGCCCCTACCCCGATCTCGGCTCCTGCCAGGTCTTCCCCGACCCACCCCCCTCGCTCTCCCCCGCCGCGCCCTCGCAGCCGGACCAGTCGGCCTGGAACCAGGACATCTCCCGGACTCCGGTCGCCGCCAACTCGGCGGCGGTCATCGCCTACATCAACGCCCAGGGAGGCGACCGCCTCCATCCCGACTTCGGCTCGCCGCGCACCTACGGCTTCCCCTACGCCGTCGTCGGCGCCGGCCAGCGCAAGCTTCCGATCCGCTACACCACCTATGGCAGCGAGAGCGACCGCGGTCCCTTCCCCGTGCCCTCCCGCGCCCCGGTCGAGGGCGGGCGAAGCAGCGACGGCGACCGCCACGTGCTCGTCGTCGACCGCTCCCGCTGCATCCTCTACGAGCTCTACCGCGCCTTCTTCTCGCGCAGCGGCAGCGCCCACTGGAACGCCGACTCTGGCGTCAGCTGGGACCTGCGCTCGAGCGAGCTGCGACCCGACTCCTGGACCTCCGCCGACGCCGCCGGGCTGCCGATCTTCCCCGGCTTGGTCCGCTACGAAGAGGTCGCCGCCGGTCGTGTCGAGCACGCGATCCGGGTCACCTTCGAGAGCACCCGCGACGCCTGGGTCCACCCCGCCTCCCACTGCGCCGGCGACACCGCCAGCGCCAGCGCGCCGGCGATGGGGACGCGGCTGCGGCTCAAGGCCGCCTACGGCCTCGGCGGCTTCAGCGGCGGCGCCCGGGTGATCGCCGCAGCGCTGAAGCGCTACGGGATGATCGTCGCCGACAACGGCTCCAACTGGTTCTTCAGCGGCGCCAGCGACCGGCGCTGGGACGACGAGAACCTGAACCAGCTGAAGCGGATCCCGGGCAACGCCTTCGAGGTCGTGCGCAGCGCCGCCCGCCCGCACCTCTGCTGAGTCAGCCCGAATCGACGATAACGCGGCTGAACCGCGCCTGCAGGCGCGACTCCAGTTCCGCGCTCGCCCCCGCCGCCGCGGCGGCCTCCTCCGGCCCGGCGAGGACCAGGATCACATCGGTCGCCGGGAAGCTCTGCAGCTGGTCCTCGACCGCCTGCACGACGTCCTCGTCGCCGACCCGCGCCTCGGCCGCGATCCCGGCCTTGGCCAGCGCCGCGACCGTCGCCACCAGGCGCTGCTGGGCGCGGTGGCGGGCCGGCTCGACGTCGGAGGCCCAGCGGTCGAGGAAGCCGATCTGGGCCGGGGCGAGGACGAGCATCTCCGTGCCGTCGTCGCCGTGGACGCCGTCGCCCTGGGCCGCGCGGGCGATCTCGGCGACTGCCGCCGGATCCTCCACCGGGCAGGTGGCGACGACGAGGACGTGGCGCTGCAGGTCCCTCGCCGGCACCGGGCGAATCGGCCCGAGCGGACGCATGCGCGCCGCGACGACCAGGACGGCGAGCGCGGCGAGCGCCCCGACCGCGGCCCCGACCGCCGCGCCGCCGAGCAGGAATCCGGCGACGATCGGGACCACGATCGCGGCGACGATCAGGGGCAGCTTCCAGGCGGTCATCGCCCTAGGCTGCCACCACCGCCCCGCCCAGTCCAGACGGGACCGTGGTTGGCGCCCCGGCTACACGCGTCTCGTCCCCGCGCCTCCTCCGAGGCGAGGGATGAGCAGCAGCGCCAGGCCAATCAGGATGACGACGATTCCAAGCGCGTAGTGCACGAGGATCGCCAGGACGATGCCGATGATTATGAGCAGTATCGCTAGTGACATGGCGCCGACTTACCCGCGCCCACCGGCGCGCAAACCCGTGAACGCCGCGGCCGCCGCCTCGTGGTCGACCACCGGCTCCGGGTAGTCGAGGCCGCGGCGCACCTCAGCGCCCAGTCGCCACGGCTCGTGCACCGCACCGCCGGCGACCCCGGCCAGCTCCGGCACATAGCGGCGCACGTACTCGCCCTCGGGATCGAAACGGTGCGCCTGGCGAATCGGGTTCAGCACCCGGTTCGGCCGCGTGTCGTTGCCGGTGCCGGCGACCCACTGCCAGTTGCCGACGTTGTTGGCGAGGTCGGCGTCGACCAGCAGGTCGGCGAAGTGGGCGGCGCCGAGCCGCCAGTCGAGGTAGAGGGTCTTGGTGAGGAAGGAGGCGACGATCATCCGGGCGCGGTTGTGCATGTAGCCCTCGCCGGCGAGCTGGCGCATCCCGGCGTCGACGATCGGGTAGCCGGTTAGACCGCGACGCCACGCGTCGGCGAGGCGCTTGCTGCGCCGCCAGCGGTCGCCTCGGGAGCGGTAGTCGGCGCTGGGCAGGTCGGGGCGGGCGGCCATCACCTGGTGGTGGAAATCGCGCCAGCAGAGCTGGCGGGCGAACGCCTCCCCTCCGGGCCTGCCTTCGACCCGCCCCAGGATCGCCGCCGGCGAGAGGCAGCCGAAGTGCAGGTCGGCGCTGAGGTGGGACGTGGCGCCGGCGGCGAGGTCGTCGCGGCCGATCTCGTAACCGCCGAGCCCGCCGAGCAGCCAGCGCTCGAGCCGACGCCGTGCCGCCTCCTCACCCCCGCCCGGCAACCTCGGCGAAGGCTCGCCATCGCTCAGCTCGCGAGCCGGCGGGATCCGTCCCGCGCGTAGGTCCCCCGGCAGCGCCAGCCGGCGCGGCGCCTGCTCCAGCTTGCGGCGCGGCTGCTCGCGCCACGCCCGCCAGTAGGGGGTGAAGACGCGGTAGTGGTCGCCGCCGGTGGGGACGACCTCGCCAGGCTCGACCACGGTCACCCCGGGATGGACGCAGAGCTCGATCCCCTCCTCCACGCAGCCCTCTTTCAGCCGTCGCCGGCGGGCGCGCGCGTAGGCGCTGACGTCGTCGCTGAGGTGGATCGCCTCCGCCCCGGCCTCACGCGCCAGCCGCAGCGCCTGCTCGACCGGGTCGCCGCGGCGGACGACCAACCGCCCACCCCGCGCGTGCAGCGAGGCGGCCAGGTCGCGCAGGCAGTCGCGCAGGAAGGCGACCCGGTTCGGCGAGCCGCCGCGCCTTCGCAGCAGCTCGTCGTCGAGGACGAAGAGCGGCACGACCCGGTCCGCCGTGCGCGCCGCCGCCGCCAGCGCCGGCTGGTCGCGCACGCGCAGGTCGCGCGTGAAGAGGATGAGCGCGGTGCTCATCCCTCGCGCTCCTCTTCGGCGAGCGCCAGCCGCAGCGCCTCGTCGAACGACTCCGACTCGACCGCGAAGGGCTCGGCGCCGCTGGGGTCGGTGACGACGGTGGACGTGGTCAGTCCGTCGACGAGGGGGCGGGCGACGCTGGTGTCGACGGGAGTGATCAGGCCGAGCCAAAGCGATGAAAGCCACGGCGTAAGCAGCGGCAGCCGCAGCTTCAGCGGCGGGCGCTTGCCCATCGCCAGCGCCATCCGGTCGAGCATCTCCTCGTAGGAGAGCACGTCGGGGCCGCCGATCTGCACTTCCCGCCCCGCCGATTCGGGCACCTCGGGAGCGCGGCGCAGATACTCGACCGCCGCCTCGATGCCGATCGGCTGGCTCAGGGTGCGCAGCCAGGCCGGCGCGACCATCGCCGGCAGGCGAGCGACCAGGTGGCGCAGCGTCCTGTAGGACTCGCTGCCGGCGCCGACGACCATCGCCGCCCGGAAGTAGGTCAGCGGCGGGCCCTGGGCAGCCAGGGTCAGCGCCGTCTGGTGGCGGCTGCGCAGGTGCTCGGATGTGGACGGGTCCCCCAGCCCACCGAGGTAGACGACGCGGCCGACACCCTCCTCCCTTGCCATGCGGGCGAAGTTGAGCGCGCCCTGGTGCTCGCGCCGGGAGAACCCGGCGCCGGCGCCCATCGCGTGGACCAGGTAGTAGGCGACGCCGACGCCGCGACCGGCGCCGGCCAGGCTCGCGGCGACGGTGACGTCGCCCTCGTGCAGCTCCAGGCCGCGCGCCTCGAGATCGGCGGCACGACCGCGGTCGCGCACCAGGCACCGGACCTTCGCGCCCGAATCCGCCAGGGACTCCGCAAGCCGTCCGCCGACGAACCCGGTGGCTCCCGCGATGAGGACATTGGACGCGATTCCCACAGCTACCCGCAAGGCGGGTCAGACCATCAAGCTCCCGTCGGCGAGGCGTCGCTCGAGCAGATCGGCCGCCTCCTCGGCGGACCTGCCGTCGACCTCGATGACGTTCGCCTCCAACTCGCCGAGCCCACTGAAGCTCCGCCAGAGCCGCGTGAGCGCCTCGCGGTCGACCGGGGGCTGGCCTTCGCGCGCCTGCACCCGTGCCAGGCATGTCTCCAGCGGCGCCCGCAGGACCGCGTATGCGACCCGGTGGCCTGCCGCCCGGAGGGCGCCGCGCAGGGGCTCGAGGAACCACTCGGGGATGACGATGCCGTCGACGATCGTCGGGTAGCCGGCCTCGGCGTAGCCGGCGGCCGCCGCGGCGACGATCTCCATCACGACCCGGTTCTGCTCGTGCGACTCGGGCCGCCAGGGCTCGACGTAGCCGCTGCGGATGAAGCGGAAGAACGCGTCCGCTTCGAGGTGGACCGCGCGGGGAGATCGCCCGGCGAGGACGGCGGCGGCGGTCGTCTTGCCGGCGCCGGGAGGCCCGGTGACGATCAGGACCGGCGTGTCGTCGGCGGCGGGCAGGGTCAGCCCCGGGTGCCGCCGCCGCGCCCGTCCGGCGACCAGCCGGGCCCGCGGAAGACGTAGCCAAGCCGCTCGCGCCAGCCCTTCGCCCCGCGCACGTCGCGGGCCATCGCGGTGAACTCGTGGAAGGCGACGCGGGTCGGCCGGAAGGTGCGGATGTTCTGGGTCAGGCCGTAACGGGGGCGCTCGGTCTCACCCTGGAAGGTGCCGAAGAGCCGGTCCCAGACGATCAGGATGCCGCCGTAGTTGCGGTCGAGGTAGACCTCGTTGGCGCCGTGGTGGACACGGTGGTGCGAGGGCGTGTTGAGCACGTACTCGAGCGGCCGCGGCAGCTTCTTCACCCGCTCGGTGTGGATCCAGAACTGGTAGATCAGCGAGACCGCCTGCGCGGTGAGGATCATCCACGGCGCGAAGCCGAGCAGCGCCAGCGGCGCCCAGAAGGGCAGCGCCGTCATCGGCGTCCAGGTCTGGCGCAGCGCGGTCGAGAGGTTGTAGTGCTGGGAGGAGTGGTGGACGACGTGGCTCGCCCAGAAGACCCGCACCTCGTGGTGAATGCGGTGGAACCAGTAGTAGGCGAGGTCGTCGGCGAAGAAGAGCAGGACGTAGGTCCACCAGGCGTCGGCCGGCATCCTCAGCGGCGTCAGCTCGTAGAGGCCGGCGTAGATGAAGACGACGACGATCTTCCAGACCGCATTGATGACGACGTTGCCGCCGCCCATCGAGAGGCTGGTCCGCGTGTCGCGCGACTCGTAGCCGACCAGCTCCTCGTCGCGCGCGTACTTGAACGAGAGCATCTCGACCGCGAGCAGCAGCACGAAGGCCGGGATCGCGTAGATGATCAGGTCGATCACAGCGAGGGGCAATGTAGCGGCCGGGGGCTACGCTGGAGGCATCGGCAAGGTCATCTACACGGCGGAGGCGCACGTGACCGGCGGCAGGCTGGCCGGCCACGGCCGCACCAGCGACGGCCTGCTGGAGGTCGACCTCCGCACCCCGCCCGAGCTGGGTGGCGACGGCGACGGGACCAATCCCGAGCAGCTCTTCGCCGTCGGCTATGCCGCCTGCTTCGAGGGCGCCCTGGCCGCGGTCGCCCGCCGCCGCAAGCTCGAGACCGGCGACGTCGCGATCGACTCCAAGGTGATGCTGGTCACCAGCGAGGGGCGCAGCTTCACGATCGCGGTCGAGCTGGCGGTGACGCTCCCTTCGGTGGAGGGCGACGCCGCGGCGGAGCTGGTCGGGGAAGCCCACGGGGTCTGCCCCTACTCGAACGCCACCAGGGGCAACATCGACGTCACGCTGACCGCCAACGGCGTCCCGGTCGACGCCTGAGAGCCTCGCCGCTCGCGGTAGTACGCCCCCGGTTGGATTCGAACCAACGACCATCGGCTTAGAAGGCCGGTGCTCTGTCCACTGAGCTACGGGGGCTGGCAGGCGAAGGTTAGACCTGCTCCCGTAGGCTTGGTGCGATGCCGACGGTCGACGCAGGCGGTACCGAGCTCTACTACGAGCGCGCGGGCGAGGGTGAGCCGCTGCTGCTGATCCAGGGGATGAGCGCGACGCACCTGACCTGGGGGCGCCCCTTCCTCGATGAGCTCGAGCAGAGCTTCGACTGCATCGTCTTCGACAACCGCGGCATGGGGCGCTCCGGCGAGGCCGAGCTGCCCTTCTCGGTCGCCGACATGGCCCGCGACGCGGTCGCCCTGCTCGACGCGCTCGCGCTCGAGACCGCCCACGTCGTCGGGATCTCGATGGGCGGCATGATCGCCCAGGAGTTGGCCCTCGCCCACCCGGAGCGGGTCCGCACCCTGACGATCGGCGCCAGCTACTGCGGCGGGCCCAACGGGACGCTGATGGCGCCCGAGGACCTGCAGCTGCTTGGCACGGCCTACGCCTCCGGCGAGCCCGGGCAGGTCTTCCGCGCGATGTGGGAGATCAACCTCTCCCCCAGCTTCCGCGAGGACGACTCGCGCTTTGCCGCCTTCGTCGAGATGGGCTCGGCGCTCCCCGCGCCCCAGCCGGTCGTCCTGCAGCAGATGCGCGCCTGCGCCGAACACGACACCCACGAGCGCCTCGGCCGGATCTCCCTCCCCACTCTGGTCATCCACGGCGACGTCGACCGCCTGCTCGGCTACGGCAACGGCCGCGCGATCGCCGCCCTGATCCCCACCGCCAGCCTCGCGACCCTCGAGGGAGTCGGCCACATGTTCTGGTGGGAGCAGCCGCAGCGCTCGGCGGAGCTGATCCGCGAGCACGCCCTGGCGCCGGTCTGAGCCAGCCCTCCGGCGGCGCTCAGCCGCTGAGCTCGGCGCAGCCGGCCGGGTCGAGCTTGCCCCTGACCTTGAAGACGTAGTCCGGCTGGGGCGTGATGTCGGGCTCGGCGATGATCTCCTCGACCGCCGGGTCGTCCTGCAGCCAGTGGTAGATCCGGTACCAGTAGGGAGAGTCGAAGGCGTCGACGGTGAAGCGGCTGACGATGAGGAAGTCGTAGTCGCCCTCGTTGACAAGGCGGCGGAACTGCTCGCAGCTGGTCGGCAGGCGGTAGGTCCCGTCCGGGCCCTCGACGCCGATGTACTGGACGTAGTTGTCGAGGTTGCGGCCGTAGAAGCCGTACTGGCCGAAAAACATCTGACCCGAGCCGGCGATCCCGATCCGCTTCTCGCTCTGGTTGTGGGCGAAGGTGTAGGCCTTCTGCGGACCGCCTTCCTGCAGGAAGGGCGTCGTTTTCTCGTAGTGGTGCTTGTAGTACTGCACCTCCTGGGCGCGGCCGAGGCCGACCGCGAAGACGAGGATCCCGCCGACAGTGGCGGCGACCAGCCCGCGGCTGACCTGCCCGCGACCGCGCAGGATCGCCAGCGCCGCCGGCGCCCAGACCAGGGCGAGGGTGAGGAAGATCGTGCCGACGATGTAGCCGGGGTACCAGCGTGGCGTGGTCAGGACCGAGATCGCGAAGACGCCGCCCAGGAAGAGCAGAGTCTGCCAGGCGCGGCTGTCGGGCGCCCGCAGCGGACGCGCAATGGGCAAGAGCGCCAGCGCCAGCAGCAGTCCCGGCATCAGGTAGCGGGTGTTGGTGAAGAAGCCGGTCGGCGATCCTTCCTGGCCCGCCGCGGTCAGCGGCGTGACGACGTAGACGGCGGCGGTCAGCAGGGCGGCGCCGGCAAGCACGCGCAGGATCTGGTTGCGCGAGCGCACCACGATGTAGACGGCGGCGGCGACCGCGCAGATCAGGATCAGCGGCCAGAGCGGGCCGAGCGCGTTCTCGAGCTGGGGGAAGAACCACTTGCGGTAGATCGTCGGCTCGGTCAGGTAGTCGGCGACGGCGAAGCGTGGCCGCGGGTCGAGCGGCATCTGGTCGGGCTGGGGCAGGCTGAGCGGGCCCCAGCCGATCTGCGGGATCGGGTTGCCGCCGGTGTGGATCGCCGCCCGCACGTACCAGTAGCCACCGACCACGAAGGCGGGGATGCCGATCGAGGCGGCGGTCATCAGCCTGCGCCCCGCGCCGCTGACCACGACCATGCCGACGGCGATCGCGCCGACCGGCGCCAGCAGCGGCAGCTTCACCGAGACGGCGAGGCCGGCGGCGATCCCGGCCAGGATCAGCGGGCCCTTGTCGAGCAGCGGCGCGTCCCGCTCGGGCGTGTCCTGCACCGCGCCCGCGTCGGGCGCGCGGCGCTGGTGGCCGTTGATCAGGAAGGCGGCGAAGGCGAGCAGGAAGGCGAGGCCCATGATGTCGTTGCGCCCCTCGCCTGGCTGGGTCTCGATCATCACCCCAGCCGAGAAGACCAGCGCCGAGGCGACCAGCGTCGCCGGACCGACCTTGTATGGCCTGCCCACGCACCAGGCGGCAAGCAGGCCGATCGCCAGCCAGAGCAGGTTGATCAGCGGCGAGAGCCAGTCGTTGTCGAAGAGGACGATGCCGGCGGCGTGGACCAGCTCGGCGCTGCCCGGGTAGAACCAGGCGGCCAGCCGCAGCGGGTCGGTGAAGTGCAGCGGCAGGATCGTCCCCTCCTGGGCGATCCGGCCCGAGAAGGGCATGTGGTACCAGGTGGTGTCGCCGCCGAACATGCCGTAGTCGAGCGCCTGCAGCGAGGGGAAGGTCCACTCGGCGACGACCCAGGAGGCGACGGCGAGCGCCAGCACCAGCGCCGCCGTCTGCGCCCGCGGCGCCTCGACCTCGCGGCGCTCGCGCGGCGCCTGGCGCCAGCCGATCCAAGCGGCGAGCAGCCCGAATGCGATGCAACCGACGATCGTCCAGCCCAGCGTCAGGATGCCCAGCGTGCCGAGCAGCTGCAGGGCGAGGATCAGCAGCGCGCTGGCGATCGTCAGGTCGGCGAGACGGGCCAGGGCGCCTGAGAATTCGGGCACGATCCAGCGCCGCAGCCAGTAGCCGCCGAGCCCGAGCGCGGAGAGGATCCCGATGACGGCTAGGCAGCCGCCGATGTAGGAGGCGAAGGACGGGGTCACCGGCGCGGGATGCTATTCGCAGCGCCGGGCGGGCGAGCTAGGAGGCGGCGGCCGGGATGCGGCAGGAGACGCCGGTGCCAGCCAGCCCGCAGTAGCCGTTCGGCACCTTGTGCAGGTACTGCTGGTGGTAGTCCTCGGCGTAGTAGAAGGGCCCGGCCGGCTCGACCTCGGTCGTGACCGGATCGTGGCCGGCGGCGCGCAGCGCCTCGTCGTAGGCGCGCCGCGCCATCTCCGCCGTCTCCTTCTGGGCGTCGTCGACGAAGTAGATGCCGGAGCGGTACTGGGTGCCGATGTCGTTGCCCTGGCGCATGCCCTGGGTCGGGTCGTGCTCCTCGAAGAAGACCTTCAGGAGGTCGGCGTAGGAGATCCGCTCCGGGTCGAAGGCGACGAGCACCGCCTCGGCGTGGCCGGTTTGCCCGCTGCAGACCTCCTCGTAGGTGGGATTCGGCGTGGTCCCGTTGATGTAGCCGACCGCCGTCGCGTGGACGCCGTCGAGGCCCCAGAAGAGCCTCTCCGCACCCCAGAAGCAGCCGAGCGCGAAATAGGCGGTCTCCATCCCCTCCGGGAAGGGCGGCTGGATCGGCGTGCCAAGCACCTCATGGCGCTCCGGCGCCTCGAAGGCGGGCTCGCTGCGTCCGGGCAGGTTCATCTCCACCTGACGTTACAGTGCGCCAATCGGCTGCCTAGCGATCCTCCTCGCCCTGATCTCGCCGCGCCTAGCGCTGTTCGTCATCTTCCTCTTCAGCGACCTGCTCAGCCGCGCCTTCGACAGCTGGCTGGTCCCCTTCCTCGGCTTCTTCCTGCTGCCCTGGACGACGCTCGCCTACGCCTTGATGTGGAGCTCCTCGGACGGCGTCATCGGCTTCGAGTGGTTCATCGTCGTCCTCGCCTTCCTCTTCGACCTCGGCGCCTACGCCGGCGGCAGCCGCCGCCGCTACGAGCGCTGAGCTACTCGCCCGCCGACAGCGGGTAGGCGACCCGGACGTGGGCCTTGCCGAGGGCGAGGAAGGGGTAGCGCTTGACCTCGCCGCCCGCCAGGAAGGACACCTCGACGTCGATGAGGGCGATGAAGCTGTAGTCGGCGCGGTTGAGGAGATCGGAGAAGCGGCTCTGGTAGCCCTCCGGCGGCAGCGTCACGTCTCCCACGACGCGATGGAGATCGGTCTCGAAGACCGCCCGCTCGGTCCGGTACTCGCCCCCTGAGGCCCCCTCCACGGGGAGCAACTATAGGGCGACCGGTTGGACGCTCACGCGCCTCTCGGTACTCCGGGCGTACATAACCAGGACGTTTCGTAACTGTCGTTACGTTATTGCCATGGCCCGGCCCCTGGACCCTCGCGTCGACGAGGCGATCACGGACGCCACCCTCGCCCTGCTCAACGAGCGCGGCTTCGCCGCGATGACGATGGAGGACGTCGCGGAGAGGGCCAAGGTCGGCAAGCCGACAATCTACCGGCGCTTCCCCAGCAAGGCGGCGCTGGTGACGGGCGTGCTCGAACGGCAATTGCCCAAGCTGCAAGACCTGGAAATCCCCGCCCTGGGCGATACCCGCGCCGAGCTCCACGCCTTGATCTCGACGGGATTTCCCCCAGATGGCACGTCCTACGTCCGCTTGACCGGCGGCCTGATCGCCGAGCAGGAGCGCCACCCTGAGCTGATCGAGGCCTACCGCACCAACATTCTCCGCCCTCGCCGCGGGATCACCTGCGCGCTGATCGAACGCGGCAAGGAGCGAGGCGACATCCGAACCGACGTCGAGCCGGAGGACGCGGTCGACCTGATCGTCGGCGCCTTCCTGGCCCGCGTCTTCGCCGGCAAGGACACCGGCCCCGAGTGGAACGAGAGGACCTTCGAGACCTGGTGGGACATCATCAGGTCGAGGTGACGAATTCCCAGCCGTAGCGCGCCGCGGACGCCATCGCGGCGCCAGCGTCGGGCTCGTCCCGCGCCGTCGGCAGGCCGACCTCCAGGAAGAAGTCCTCCATGCCCGCCGGCGTAAAGACCACCACCCTCCGCCCCGGCCCGGCGCCGACGTTGCCGCCGGAGTGGACGACGCCCCTGGGGATGTGGACCGTCTCGCCGGCCGAGAGGCGAACCACCTCGCCGCCGACCTCCATCTCGAACTCGCCCTCGAGGACGTGGATCGTCTCGTCCTCGTTGGCATGCCGGTGAGCCGGCAGGGACCAGCCGGGCGGAGGATGGTCGACGATCATGCAGAGCGCGCCGCCGGTCTCCTCGCCGCCGAGATGCACCTCGGTGCGCACCCCGCCTGGCATCCAGATCGTCTGCGCCATCGCTGAGCCACGGTACAGCGAGTGAGCATCGGAAACGAGAGAATGAGTGGATGCCTCCGCCCCACTCGAGAAAGCCCCCCGAACGCAAGGACTATGGCTGGGTGATCTCCTTCGGCTGCAAGCCCACAGGCACGCTGCGCCGCCTCAAGGTCGACACCGATCCCGCATCTGACACCCGGCCGATCGAAGTTTCCTGCGTCTGCGGCGAGGTCCACCGCGTCACCGTTTCCCCATACCGTCGCCGGCGCTTCGCTGACGAGGCGTTCGACCTCGAGGTCAAATCGCTCGACGAGCTGCGCGACTAATCGGGGAGATAGGAACAAAATCGCTTGTTGAAGCGATCTCGGCCATCGTCCATATCACTCGCATATCACGGGCTCCGATTGAAGCGACGATGGGCAATCTCATAGACACTCGGCTTCCATCGTTGCGCAGGGTGGCGCTCGCCAACGGCAATGAGAACGAGGACCGGTTTCGCAGCTTCCTCATCGCCAGCCAAGACGGCCCCCCACTGCCCGACAGGGCGGGGAATGTAGAACTTTACGCAGCCACCGAGACGAGTCCCGTCGTGGCCTTCCTCTTCGCAGCGCCGCAGCCACTCGAAGGGCACGCCATCGCGCGCAATCTCTGCGACCACCGGCTCGATCACGGTCCTCGCCGCCCTTGTGCAGCGAACGAGATCCTCAGCAAGAACCTCGTCGACCACGCGAACTTCGAAGCGCGGGCCAGTGCCCGCACTCACTGCCGGCTACCCCTCGCCGTCGGTTGACAACGAACCGAAGTGCTGATCGAAATCCTCGCGGCTCATCGGGGTAGTCCCCGTTCGCTTGCGAATCTCCTCAATCGATGTCGCCTTGGAGGGCCAATCCGGCGCGTAGATGAGCCTTACCTCCGCCGCTTCCTCCTCGGTCATCGCCTTGACCTGCTCAATCAACTCAGCCTTAGTCATGGATCAATCGTAGCTTCCGCAGGCGCCGAACCTGGAAACAAGTCGTCTCGGACATAACATGCAGCAACTACTCCCTCGGCCCACGAATCGGTGCCGATTCTTTGCCCATCCAGAAATCCATACCGGCCTCGCCCTCTTGGGAGGCTTCCTGTAGCTGACGGGGAATTGCGAACGCCCAATTCTCAAGCTGCTCAGCGGTCAACCAAAAGCGCCCCTTCCAGTCGATTGGCTCACTCAGAGGATGAATCTGAAAAATCCCTGGGAGAAGCTCATGAAAATACTTCGGATCGATTGGCTCCTGGGTTGTCGCATAAACCCGGAACGCCACGGGTCCAAGCACGAACGTGGCTCCATAGGTATTGATCTCCCTGACCTCTTCGCCCGGCTGAACCGCTATCGCTATTCCCCAATGCGCAGTCCAGGTAGTTGTCGTTCCAGGCCACGTCGTCATCCACACCGCGCTTCGCCTGGGCAATTTATGCCTGTCGCACAGCAGTGACCGATGCTCCTGAAGAAATCCGCCTCCGGATCCCGGACTAGCCGCGTCGATCACACATGCAGACTTGAAAGCCCACCGCGCCAGTAGTTCGAGGTCCCTTTCGCTCAATCGCCCTGACTGACCTTGGAGAATCGGCGTCAAGATGACGCTGACCTCCCTCTCCAGTTGCGACATCCACCCGCTATTACAACCCTCGCAGACGACCTTCGCGGTTCGCGATCCAGGGATTGCTTCGAAGTCAATCTCCCTCGCATGGCCAGGCGTATGGTGGGTCACAGACCCCGGGCGCGCCTCATCGATACCCACCAGCTTGCGAAACCATTCGGGCGCAACATGCTCTCGCGTCAGAGGACCCCCTCCACAGAAGATGCAACGTCTCCTTGGCACTAGGACTTCGGGGCAACGTCGGCGTACCGCAGAATCGCTTCAGCGACCCTCCGCACCTCACCCGGGCGGGTACTGCCGAAGCACCGAATCATCACTGAACTGCTTGGGAGCAAATCGGGGTAGCGGCGAAGATCGCTCCAGTTTGGCCAATCGCCATGCCGCCGCTGAAAAGAGCGACAAGCGAGGGCGGCTTCAACCAGACTCCACCGCTTGCGACGTCGCCCAAGTTCCAAAGGAACCATTCCTGAGGCCTGTACCGCGTCATCGAAGCTGTCGAAGTGACGACGTATTGTCGAACAGCTAGGCAAGCGATTAATGGCACGACAGTCGGAGGCTCTAGGAGGTCGGCCGTGGTAATCGCGGAATCGCTGAAAGGCCGCAATGACCTGTCTCGATGTCCAAGATTCGCCGGGAAGTGGAAGCGACGCGTATCTCGCATCCTCATCCGAACACCGAGAAGTTGCCTCATGCAGGCGAGCGTCGGTGAGTGCTGCGTCTCCACCAGATTCTTCAAGGGCCGAGATAGAAGTCGGGCGCCGAGCGGTCCGATCCTCCAACAGGCGAAAGGACGCTCGCCGCAACAACAAGCCAATCCAGCGCTCGGGTTCCTTCTGAAAAAGCCATGGCCGCCGGTCCATGAGGACGGCAAGCTCCTCTTGAATAGCGTCTTCTGCATCAGCTAAATCGCATCGACGGGTACGGGCAAGTCGCCGTGCGCCGCGACGAAGTTGGTCATAGTCAAATCCAGCAAAAGCTTTTTCGAGCTCCTCGCTAGGCGGACTCCATTTGATGTGACACCCCGAGTAGACGATCCGGTCCAATGCTGGACCGTCAACTTCGGCGAATGCTGCAGCAAAGGAAGACGCCATCAGGCAGTTGGCGGCAGGACATAGACCGCTCTTCCGCCGTGTCTGTTCATTCGGATCTCCTCCTCGGCTTGCAGCGCCGCGCACACCTCAAGAACTCGGTCGACTGGCTCGCCAATAGCCTGCCCCAGTTCCTCGGGACTCGCATAGCCTCGATCCTTGATGGTCATCACAATCCGACCTTGCAGCGTTCCCTGCCGTTCAAGGGCGCCTGCAGCCTCAGTTGAAAGGCCAGCCCGAATGTCATATCGGGTATTCGAGCTACTCCCGAGGCGAACAATCCTTCGTTCCTTGAGCAACTGTCGAACAGCGAATTGAACCGAATGAGGGGACATATCCAACGCCCGAGCCAGTTCGCCTGAGGCAACCGGCCCGGCCTGCTCGCCAATCTGGCGAAAGACAGCCTCGCGTCGCCCAGCTACCGATTCTGCCGAGGTCGAGGGCCGTTTTCGACGCCTCCGGCGCTTAGGGGCTGAAGATGGATTCGTGATCGCAGACCCAGTTTTCCCCAATGCGATTTCGCTGTCCACCAACGCGCGCCTCGCGCGCTCCAACCTGTTCAGATCAAGATCGCGCGAGGCCTCGATCTCCCTTATCCGACGCGTAGCCTCTTCTCCCACTTCCCGCTTTTCAGCATCGATCGCCTCGACGACCTGTCTGTAGCTGCGCACCCAGAACCTCCTTGATCGCTCCATGGCTAGGTGGCGCCGAACATAACCCGGGCGCGGCTTGCGAGACCATCAATTACAGATAAAAGACTCCGGAGGTTCCGAAAAGAGGTTGTCGCACCGGCTCGGCGCACCTCTTTGAGCCAGGGGATCGAGGCCTCGGCGGTTGAGCCTGAGACCGTCGCGGGTTCAGGCGGAAGATCGGGGAGACAGGATTTGAACCTGCGACCGCTCGGCCCCCAGCCGAGTGCGCTACCAGACTGCGCCACTCCCCGTGGCTGCCCTACATTCTGACGAATCCAC
>Ga0209461_10000121_pt1 | contig 45119 bp, 33 predicted proteins | sample AgamicAsMarz_FD_187162 | JGI IMG/M metagenome (GOLD analysis project Ga0209461, IMG submission 187162) | Agave microbial communities from Guanajuato, Mexico - As.Ma.rz (SPAdes) (version 2) | ecosystem: Host-associated > Plants > Phyllosphere > Phylloplane/Leaf | place: Guanajuato, Mexico... | reverse complement strand
CCGACATCCTTGAATCACTGAATGGCATGGGCTACGTAAAGCCATCCCCAATCCAGGCTGAGTGTATTCCTCACCTGCTGGCGGGCCGTGACGTGTTAGGCATGGCGCAGACCGGGAGTGGTAAAACTGCGGCATTTTCTCTGCCGCTGTTAAACAACATTGACCCGACTGTTAAAGCACCACAAATCCTGGTGCTGGCACCGACCCGCGAACTGGCGGTACAGGTTGCTGAAGCAATCACCGAATTCTCTAAGCACATGCGTGGCCTGAACGTGGTTGCCCTTTACGGCGGCCAGCGTTATGACGTGCAGCTGCGCGCTCTGCGTCAGGGACCACAGGTTGTTGTGGGTACCCCTGGTCGTCTGCTTGACCACCTGAAACGCGGCACGTTAGAACTTTCTAACCTGCGCGGCCTGGTGCTGGATGAAGCTGATGAAATGCTGCGTATGGGCTTCATCGAAGACGTTGAAACCATCATGGCTCAGATTCCAGCCGGTCATCAGACTGCACTGTTCTCTGCAACCATGCCGGAAGCGATTCGTCGCATCACCAAACGCTTCATGAAAGATCCACAGGAAGTGCGTATTCAGTCAAGCATGACAACGCGTCCTGACATCAGCCAGAGTTACTGGACCGCTTACGGTCGTAAAACAGACGCACTGGTTCGCTTCCTGGAAGCAGAAGACTTTGATGCTGCCATCATCTTCGTGCGTACTAAAAACGCAACGCTGGAAGTAGCAGAAGCGCTGGAGCGTAGTGGCTATAACAGCGCCGCGCTGAACGGTGATATGAACCAGGCTCTGCGTGAGCAGACGCTGGAGCGCCTGAAAGATGGTCGTCTCGACATCCTGATTGCAACCGACGTTGCGGCCCGTGGCCTGGACGTTGAGCGTATCAGCCTGGTTGTGAACTACGACATCCCGATGGATGCAGAATCTTACGTTCACCGTATCGGCCGTACCGGTCGTGCCGGTCGTGCTGGCCGCGCGCTGCTGTTCGTTGAGAACCGCGAACGTCGTCTGCTGCGCAACATCGAACGTACGATGAAGCTGACTATTCCTGAAGTAGAACTGCCTAACGCAGAACTGCTGGGTGAGCGTCGTCTGGCCAAGTTTGCCGCCAAAGTTCAGCAGCAGCTGGAAAGCAGCGATCTGGATCAGTACCGTGCTCTGCTGACTAAAATGCAGCCGGAAGATGAACTGGATCTGGAAACCCTGGCCGCCGCACTGCTGAAGATGGCACAGGGCGAACGTCCTCTGATTCTGCCACCAGAAGCACCACGTCCTGCACGTCGCGAATACCGCGATCGTGACGAGCGTGATGGCCGTCGTGACAGCCGTGAAGCGCGTAGCGATCGTGGCCCACGTGAAAATCGCGAGAGTCGTGATGGTGATCGTCCACGTCGCGAACGTCGTGACGTTGGCGAAATGCAGCTGTACCGCATCGAAGTAGGCCGTGATGATGGTGTTGAAGTTCGTCACATCGTTGGCGCTATCGCTAACGAAGGCGACATCAGCAGCCGTTACATCGGTAACATCAAGCTGTTCGGTAACCACTCGACTATCGAGCTGCCGAAAGGCATGCCAGGCGATGTGCTGCAGCACTTCACCCGTACGCGTATTCTGAACAAACCGATGAATATGCAGCTGCTGGGTGATGCACAGCCAAACGAAGGCCGTGGCGATCGTCGTCCAGCCGGTGCTGGCGGTGAGCGTCGCAGCGGTCCGGGCGCAGCCAACCGTGAAGGTGGTCGTCGCTTCTCTTCTGAACGCCGTGAAGGTGGTCGTGAAGGCGGTGGACGTACTTTCAACCGTGAAGGTAGCCGTGGCCCACGTCGTGAAGAAGGCGCAGCTGCCGCTCCACGTCGTCGTGATGCATAACGACTTAACGTCGTAACAAAAAGGGAAGCCACTGGCTTCCCTTTTTTTATGCCTGTCAGGCACCGCCGCTAATCATGACGCGCTCGCCGCTGACATAAGCGGACTCCTCAGAGGCCAGAAACAGGGCGACCTGCGCCACATCCTCCGGCAGACCAAAACGCCCCAGCGGGGTAGCCGCCAGCAGCTGTGCCTTGAGCTGCGGGCTCATCCTCTTCGCGGCCAGCAATCCTTCGGTCAGAATCATGCCAGGCGCCAGCGCGTTAACCCGGATATTCCTGGCGCCCAGTTCGCGCGCCAGTCCCTGAGTCAGGGTATCCACCGCACCTTTGGTGGCCGCCCAGAGTACAGAACCCGGCGTGCTGTTTTTACTGTTCAGGGCACTAAGATTGATAATACTGCCACCATGCGCGGGGAAATGACGAATCGCCTGCTGACAGACCATCAGCGTGCCGAGCAGGTTAACGTTAATCTGCTGCTGCATCTCCTCCGGCGTCAGCGTTGCAAAATCGCCATGATGAAAACTGCCCGCATTATTCACCACAATATCGGGTGCGCCGAAACACTCAGCGGCGGTAGCGAACAGCCGTTCCACATCCCCCAGATGAGAGATGTCAGCCTGTACCGCCACGGCTTCACTACCCAGCGTGACGATATCGCTGACTACGTCAGCTGCTCCCTCCTCGTCCTGACGATAATTCACCACGACGCGCGCGCCCGCTGCGGCAAACGCGATGGCAATGGCCGCGCCAATGCCTTTAGACGCGCCGGTTACCAGTGCAATTTTATTCTGCAGTGCTTTCATTATGTCATTCTCCGCCGTAATGATTGCGTTGAAAGACTATGCGCGCGGGTGACGAAAAGCGGGTAGCGCAATCCTGCAAGCTTTTTGCACAATCCTGCAAAAGTGCTGCACCAGCACAGGCATTCCGCCAGACGTCAGGTAATATCGGCACAGAGAACGGAAGGGGAGAACGCAGTGACAGAGAGTAACCAGTGGCAGGCGCTGGCACAGTTAATTGCCCGTCATGCGCCGGAGGATGGCCGGCATTCCAGCGCCATCGACTGCCTGTTTTTTGGCCGGGTTTCAGCGCCCACTGAGCCGATGCACTTTGCTCAATGGGCCAGTTTTGCGCTGGTGGCGCAGGGCAGCAAAGCCCTGCATATGGGTGATGAGGTGCTGCACTATGGACCAGGGGATCTGCTGCTGGTGACGCTGGATATGCCAGTGCGCGCCTGCGTCACTGTCGCCACGCCGGAAAAGCCGAATCTCGGGATAGGTATCGCGATTAATGAATCCCGGCTCATGCGCTACCTTGAACAGTTTCCGCCAGCGCTGCCGCTGTCGACCGCAGGCAATGAACGTGGTGTCACCGTGCATAAGGTTTCACCTTTGCTGGTGGATGCGGTCATCCGGCTGGTGCGTCTGCTTGACCATCCGGAAGATATTGAGGCGCTGGCCCCGCTCATTGAGCAGGAGATCTTCTACCGGTTGCTGACCGGGCCGGAGGGATCGCGCATCCTGAATATGGCGCTGGCTGAGCGGCCGGGTAACCGGGTGGCGCAGGCTGCCCGCTGGCTGCGGGAGAATTTTCACCAGCCGCTCAAGATCGATCAGCTGGCCAGCAGTGTCGGCATGAGTATCTCTTCGCTGCATCATCACTTCAAAGCCGTAACGGCCATGACGCCGATGCAATACCAGAAACAGCTGCGGCTCAATGAGGCGCGGCGTTTGATGCTGGTGGAAAAGCTGGATGCCGGTACGGCAGGCTATCGGGTGGGCTATCAGAGCGCATCTCAGTTCAGCCGTGAGTATCGCCGCCTGTATGGGCAATCTCCGGCCAGGGATAGTCGTCAGCTGGCGGTGAGCCCGGATACCCTGCGCCCACCGCAAAACTGATTACAGGCTGTTTGCCGCTTCCATCGCAATGGCAAAGGAGCGCAGACGTGCCTCGCTGTCAAAAATCTGGCCATTAACCATAATTTCATCCGCCTGCGTTTCACGCATTAGCGAGGCCAGGCCATGACGTACCTTATCGGTATCGCCCACCAGCGACATGCTGAGGGCCTGCTGAACGCCATACTGCTCTGACGGCGACCAGAGATTATCCATGTTCTCAACCGGGGCCGGTAACGGGCCCGGTTTGCCGCGGCGCAGGTTAATAAACTGCTGCTGCTGCGAGGTAAACAGGAAGCGCGCATCACGCTCATTATCAGCGGCCACCACGTTAATGCAGACGGTGGCATACGGCTTGTCGAGACGCGCCGAGGGCTGGAAGTTCTCACGATACACGTGCAGTGCCTGGAAGAGCTGGTCAGGCGCGAAGTGGGAAGCAAAGGCAAACGGCAGGCCCATTTTTGCTGACAGTTGCGCGCTGTAGAGGCTGGATCCGAGCAGCCAGACCGGGATCTTCAGGCCCAGACCCGGCACTGGCTGAACCGGCAGTTGCGCATCCGGGTCAGCATCGAACCAGTTAATCAGTTCAGCCACATCTTCGGGAAAGGTGTCCGCGTGCATGCTGGACTGGTGACGGCGCAGCGCCATCATGGTGCGCTGGTCAGAACCGGGCGCGCGACCTAAACCGAGATCGATACGGCCAGGATAGAGAGAGGCCAGGGTGCCAAACTGCTCGGCGATGACCAGCGGCGCATGGTTAGGCAACATAATGCCACCGGAGCCCAGCTTCAGAGTCTCGGTGTTCGCCGCCAGATAGCCGATCAACACCGATGTTGCAGCGCTGGCAATCCCTGTCATGTTGTGATGTTCAGCCAGCCAGTAGCGTTCGAAGCCCAGTTTTTCAGCCTGACGCGCCAGCGCCAGAGAATTATGGAACGCATCCCGTGCGGTCGCACCCTGTGGAATCGGCGCAAGATCCAGCACGGACAGGCGAAGAGGTTTTTTATCAGACATGACTACTCCCGTTGTATGGCGCAGGCGTAAAAACCTGCACCATTTAGTATTACGCATCATTCCTTATATTAAAACTGCTAACCTCAGCAGGAATATAGCCGGTATGTGCTTTTACTCAGGATGCCAGCGTCATACCCGCCAGTTTGCGCCAGTAACCGTTACAATCGCTGCCTTTCGCGACCATAAGCGGAGCCTGACCGTTTTCATTGGCGCGGAAACGGTCGATCTCCGCCAGCGTCGACGTATCCTGCGGCGAGAGTCTCACGCAATCGACCTGGCCACGCATCCCCGCCAAATCGTTACCCAGGTTATAGCAGTAGCCGCTCATGGTCTGAATGCCATTGAGGACGAACACCTGTTGTCCCTCCTGAGAGTTGACGCGGCGACCTGTCGGATAGTTGATGCAGCAGGTTTCGCAGTCATCTTTCGCACGGTTTTCCGAGCGGGCAGTGAAACAGCGCGCTGACAGCGCCAGCGGCAGATGACCGTAACCCAGCACCTCCACCTCAAACTGCTGCCGGATACCCCGCGTCTCGCACTGCGCCAGCAGCTGTAGCAGCCAGTCACGCGACATCTCCACCGGCATACACCAGCGCGTCATGCCCTCTTTGACCAGCAGCTGCAGCGTGTCGGCATTATAGACATTCAGCGTGGGACCGGCGACAAAGGGCAAATGGCGCTCAGCGGCCATATTGACCGTGCCGATATCATTGGCTTCAATCAGGAACTCGCCATTTTCTACGTAGCGCTGCAGCTCTTTCAGCTCAGAGGGTGATTGCAGCAGCGCCAGCGTGCTGAGTACAACCTGCTTGCCGCTGGACGCCACGTCACGCGCCAGCGCCATCCAGCGGGCATAGGGCGTGGCGCGGCGTTTACTGCACACCGCTTCGCCGAGATAAATAATATCCGCACTACTGCGGGCAGCCTGCTGGTAGAAATCTTCCAGCGTATCGGTCGGCCAGTACCAGAGCACCGGCCCAAGGGCATATTGCATCATGACTCCTTATTGCCATTCACGGTGATAAGCACCCAGCGTGGTTTGTGTGCCTTCAGAGAGATCGCCCAGCGTCTGCATCCACTGTGGCGCCACGTCAAACTGTTCCGGCTGCGCCTTGCAGCGATCGATCGCCTGACGCCAGACGCGCGCCACATCAGCGACGTAGGCGGGACTGCGCTGCCGGCCTTCGATTTTCACCGAGGCGATGCCTGCCCGCAGCAGCTCCGGCAGCAGCTCCAGGGTATTGAGACTGGTCGGTTCCTCCAGCACGTGATAACGCTGATTGTTAACCTCATAGCGTCCTTTGCAGAGCGTCGGGTAACCGGCGCTCTCATCGGGGGCGTAGCGATCAATGAGCACTTCATTCAGGCGTGACTCCATGCCCTGCGGCGTCTGCTGCCAGCGCACAAATTTCGCCGGGGAGCAGGCACCTGCGCTGTTAGGTGATTCGCCGGTCATCCAGGAGGAGAGGTAGCAGCGGCCTTCCGCCATAATGCACAGGCTGCCAAAGGCGAACACCTCCAGCGGCACCGGCGTGCTGCGTGCCAGTTGTTTAACCTGATGAATCGACAAGACGCGCGGCAGCACCACGCGCTGCAGATTGAAGTGGCGATGATAAAAGCGAATCGCCTCAAGATTGGTTGCCGAAGCCTGCACAGAGAGATGACGTTCAACCTGTGGATAATGCTTCGCAGCATACTCCAGCGTGGCAATATCGGCCAGAATCAGCGCGTCGGCTCCGTTTTGCGCCGCCACATCAATCGCCCGCTGCCAGCGTCCCATGCCATCCGGATGGGCAAAGGTATTGATTGCTACATGCAGTTTGCGCCGATGCTGATGAAGATAGCGCGCCGCTTCAGCCAGCTTTTTATCAGTGAAGTTCAGGCCCGCAAAGTGACGGGCATTGGTGTCATCTTTCAGTCCCACATAGACCGCATCCGCGCCATTTTCTACGGCGGTGCGCACTGCGGGTAAGTTTCCTGCCGGGCAGAGCAGTTCCATAGGTGTTCCTCTCAACATGCGATGGGCGTCGAGTCTAGGCATCTGGTCTGGTCTGCGTGTTGATTTGAGGCAGTGAAATTTCAGTTCATCTTTCCCGGCAGCGTTTTTTCCCGCTATAGCCGCGTTTTTTATTGATCCCGGATGAGGCGCGCAGAAAAGGATATGGCAATATACGTAAAATTTTCTGAAGGGAGTGACGAAAGTGTTAGAGCGGATACATGCCCATTGTGTGAAGAACGGTCCAAAAATCTTAGGGTTACCTGTAGCGCTCACCCCATTCCCGGTCAAAAAGTTGCTGCTGCAACAACTCTTAAACTGGCAATTTCGCCATGCTTTGGCTGAAGGTGAGTTAGACTTTCTGAATGGTCGCCTGCTGGGTATCGAGATTGCCGATCTCAATCTGCAATGGATAACCACGCTGCAGGATGGCCGACTGGCGGTATTGCAACAGTCCGAAGCGGATGTCTGGTTTCGGAGCAATGCCAATGATCTGTTGCTGGTGGCAGCACGTAAAGCAGATCCCGATATGCTGTTCTTTCAACGCCGTCTGGTGATTGAAGGTGACACAGAACTGGGACTTGAGGTGAAGAACGTAATGGATGCTATTGAACCCGAGGCTATGCCCACCGCGTTACGCACGGCTATTGAGCAGATGGCGGCATTTGTCGACGCCGGCATGAAACAGGACGCGAAGGCCGCACAGGCACGCGTGGGTGCCGCATGTTGATCCGTAGCGAAATTGGTGTTGATGCCGCAGGCATCGACGTACTGCTCAGACGCTGTTTCAGTACCTCCGCCGAGGCGGAACTGACTCAGGCGCTGCGTGAAGATGGCCTGCTGACCTTAGGCGTGGTCGCCACGGATGATGAGGGACAGGTGCTGGGTTATGCCGCATTCAGTCCGGTCAGCGTTCAGGGCGACGATCGCGGCTGGGTGGCGCTGGCACCGCTGGCCGTTGATGAGACGCTGCGCGGTCAGGGCATTGCCAGCAAGCTGATTTATGAGGGGCTGGATACGCTTAATGAATTTGGCTACAGCGCGGTTGTCGTGCTGGGCGATCCGGCGCTGTTCAGCCGGTTTGGTTTTGAACCGGCTGCACGTCATGGCCTGCGCAGCCGCTGGCCGGGAACAGAGGCAACGTTCCAGGTCTACCGTCTGGCGGACAATGCTTTTGACGGCGCGGAAGGGCAGATCGACTACTCCGAGCCCTTTAATCGCCAGCCGTAATACTTAGCCAGCTCTCCAGACTGATCGGCTGACCCGCTACCAGCAGTAACTTCTGCTGACGGGTCAGTTGCTTAACCTGATACTCCAGTCTGGAGGCGCTGGCGCGATCGCCTGCCTCACAGTGAAACACCAGGTCCAGCGGACCTTTTCCGCGCAGCGCGCGGGCGCCGCGTCCGCTCTGGTGCTGAGCAACCCGGCGCATCACATCCGTGGTGATGCCGGTGTACAGGCTCCCTTTCGCCGTCCGGACGATGTAGAGTTGCCACTGCTGACCCATCGTAATCTATTCCCAAAAAAAGGTGCCGGGCAGTGTAGCGCGCTTCACGCTCCGGTGCACCGCCAGGAGTTTATCTTGTCCGATCACGCCCATCTGGTTCGTTACCTCAGAAAGCAGCATGTGCTTTCACTCTGCTGTACCGCCGACGATCAACTCTGGTGCGCTAACTGCTACTACGTCTTTGATGAGACACGCATGGCCTTCTGGATTATGACCGAACCCGATACCCGCCACGGTGAATTAATGGTACAGAATCCGCAGGTTGCAGGCACCGTCAATGGCCAGCCCAGAACTGTGCTGCTCATTAAAGGGGTGCAGTATCGTGGCCGGGTCAGACGGCTGAAGGAAGCAACAGAGCAGGTCGCGAGAGCGGCTTATCAGAAACGTTTTCCGGTCTCACGCAAAGTGTCGGCTCCGCTATGGGAGATTGAGCTGGATGAGGTGAAGATGACGGATAATGCGCTGGGATTCGGCAGGAAAATTGCCTGGCAGCGGGAAAAAACAGACACGCCCCTTTCAGCTGAAAAGGGCGCGGCGGATTTACAGCGCTTCGAGGATCCGCAGGGATTCACGGTTAAAGGCCGGTAAATCGTCCGGCGTACGGCTGGTGACCAGCTTATCGCCGTCCACCACCACTTCCTTGTCATGGAAGTCAGCACCGGCATTGATCAGGTCAATGGCAACGGCTTTAACGGTGGTCATTTTGCGACCGCGCACGCCGTTCGCGCTAATCAGCAGTTGTGGACCGTGGCAGATGGCAAAGATCGGTTTGCCGCTGGCGACAAACTCTTTGGTAAAGGCAACAAAACGATCGTCGCCGCGCAGCGCGTCAGGCGAGTGGCCGCCTGGCAGCAGCAGGGCATCAAATTCCGCCGGGCTGACATCATCAATGCTGCGATCAATGGTCACTTCCGCTTCGCCTTTCTTGCCTTTAACGACATTACCGGCCTGTTTCTCAATGGTCACCACCTCAAAACCCGCGCCTTTGTAGGCTTCCGCAGGTGAGGTAAATTCTGAGTCTTCAAATTCGTCGGTAATCAAAACCGCAACTTTCTTGCTCATCTTTTTTCCTCCTTAAAGTTGTGGAGCGCATGGCGCGCTTTCCGGATAACGTTGTAAGCCTGGTCGCTGAGCGTGAGAACGCAAGCCAGCCCATTAAGATCAGCTATCTTTTAAGCTGTCAGCAGTGAAATAAGGACGAATCTGAGATGAATCGCGTATTACTGACCGGTGCTACCGGCTTAGTCGGGTCGCATCTGCTGCGGTTACTGATTGAAGATACCCGCGTTGACGAAATCATCGCGCCCACCCGCCGGCCGCTGCCCGCGATGCACAAAGTGGTGAATCCGGTAGAAGCCGATCTCACCGATGTTTTGGGGCCGCTGCAATGTTCGCTGGACACGGTGTTCTGCTGCCTGGGCACGACGCGCAAACAGGCAGGCAGCAAACAGGCCTTTATTCATGTCGATTACACGCTGGTAGTGGATAGCGGATTATGCGGATTACGTCTGGGCGCGAAGCAGATGCTGGTGATCAGCGCGCACGGAGCTAATCGCCACTCACCGTTTTTGTACAATCGCGTCAAAGGTGAAATGGAGAATGCGCTGCGCCATCAGGGCTGGCCGCGCCTGACGCTGGTGCGACCTTCACTGCTGCTGGGGGATCGTGCGCAGAAACGTCAGAGCGAAAGCCTGGCGGGACCGCTGTTTTCGCTGCTGCCGGGCAACTGGCGGGCGGTTCACGCACGCGACGTGGCGCGCTGTCTGCATCAGCAGGCGTTCACGCCGGGTGGTGAAAGCGTCAACATCATTGAGTCGGGCGACATCCCGCGTCATTCAGCGTAACTGCCAGACGACCTGATTACGGCTGCCGCGCCATTGCAGCGTGGCATCTTTCTCCTCTTCGACAAAGCGGCCATCGATCAGCACGTCGAGATAGTCCAGCACGGCGCGCTGTGCCGCATTCAGCTCCTGCATCCGGTAGCCGGTCCAGAGCCAGATATCTTTACCGGGGCATGTCTGTCGCACCCGTTTCACCAGACGGCGAATATGCGGCACGTTATGCGGATGAAGGGGATCGCCACCGCTCAGCGACAAGCCCTGGCGCGGAATGCGTGTGTCCTGCAAATCCGCCAGCAATTGCTCCTCCATCGCCAGCGTAAAGGGCACGCCGGAATCAATACGCCAGGTGCTCTGGTTGTAGCAGCCGCGACACTGATGTTCGCAACCGGCAACAAACAGCGTGCAGCGGGTGCCGGGGCCATTCACGATATCCACATCGTAGTAACGATGAATATGCATCATCCCAGCGGTCCTTCGGCCAGATGCTTAACACGACGCTGCACTTCCTGCTGCTTACCGGCATTGAAAGGTCGTGCATCCGGGCTGCCAAGATAGCCACAGACCCGCCGTGTAACAGAGACGCGCGCCGGATCGTGATTGCCACAGTTCGGACAGGTAAAGCCACGGCTGGTACAGGTGAACTCGCCGTTGAAGCCGCACTCGTAGCACTCATCAATCGGCGTATTGGTACCGTAATAGGGCACGCGGTCGTAGCTGTAATCCCAGACATCCTCCAGCGCTTTGAGATTGTGCTGCACATTCGGGTATTCGCCGTAACAGATGAATCCGCCATTCGCCAGCGGCGGATAGGGCGCTTCAAAGTCGATTTTGTCGTAAGGATTCACCTTCTTCTCAACGTCGAGATGGAAGCTGTTGGTGTAGTAGCCCTTATCTGTGACGCCCGGCACCAGACCAAACTGTGCGGCATCAAGACGGCAGAAGCGGTCACACAGATTCTCACTCGGCGTGCTGTAAAGGCTAAAGCCGTAGCCTGTTTCCGCTTTCCAGCGGTCGGTGGCGGCGCGCATGTACGCAATGATCTCTACGCCTTTGGCGCGCAGCGCCGCATCATCGTAAGGATGCTGATGGCCGCCGCTGAGCGCATTCAGGGTTTCATGCAGGCCGATATAGCCCAGCGACAGCGACGCACGACCATTACGGAAAATAGGTCCTACCTCATCATCGGCATTCAGCCGGACGCCGCAGGCCCCTTCCATATAGAGGATGGGCGCAACGCGCGCTTTGGTCTTCTCCAGCCGCGCCACACGCGTCATCAGCGCTCGTTTAGCCAGCAGCAGGCGCGCATCGAGCAGCGTCCAGAAACGCGCTTCATCGCCCCCCGCTTCCAGGGCGATGCGCGGCAGGTTCAGGCTGATCACACCAATGTTGTTACGGCCCTCATGGATCTGCTCGCCATTCTCTTCATAAACGCCCAGGAAGCTGCGGCAGCCCATGGGCGTTTTAAACGAGCCGGTGACTTTTACCACCTGATCGTAATTAAGGATGTCGGGATACATCCGCTTGCTGGCACACTCCAGCGCCAGTTGCTTGATGTCGTAGTTAACGTCGCCCGCCCGGCGGTTGACGCCTTCACGAATGCTGAACACCAGTTTAGGGAACACCGCGGTTTTGCGATTCTTGCCCAGCCCTGCCAGCCGGTTACGCAGAATCGACTGCTGGATCAGCCGTGCCGCCCAGTCAGTCCCCAGACCAAAACCAAAGGTGACAAACGGCGTCTGGCCGTTGGCGGTGTGCAGGGTATTCACCTCATACTCCAGCGACTGAAAGGCGTCGTAGCACTCTTTATCCGTGCGCTGGCGCGCATACTGCTCTGCCTGCGGGATTTGCCATTGTCCGGCGATTGCCAGATGCCGGGCATAGCTCTGCTCAACAAACGGGGCCAGTACTTCATCAATGCGGTTAATAGTGGTGCCGCCGTAAATGTGGCTGGCGACCTGGGCAATAATCTGCGCCGTCACAGCAGTGGCGGTGGCGATCGATTTAGGTGGCTCGATCTCAGCATTGCCCATCTTAAAACCGTTGGTCAGCATGCCCTTCAGATCGATCAGCATGCAGTTGAACATCGGGAAGAAGGGTGAATAGTCGAGATCGTGATAGTGGATTTCGCCGCGCTCATGTGCCAGAACGATGTCGCGCGGCAGGATCTGCTGCTGTGCGTAGTGCTTCGCCACGATCCCGGCCAGCAGATCGCGCTGCGTCGGGATCACTTTGCTGTCTTTATTGGCATTTTCGTTCAGCAGCGCCGCGTTGGTCTGATCGACCAGACCGCGAATGGCGTGATGTAACTGGCTCTGACGATCGCGGGCGACATCGCGATCGTGGCGATACTCAATGTAGGCGCGCGCCAGCTGTGGATAAGGACCCGCCATCAGCGTCTCTTCTACCGCACACTGAATCTCATGGATAGCCACTTCCGGACGATCGGCCAGCCGCAGGGCAACGCGCTCAGCGACCTGCGCGCACCAGGCCGCATCGTTGACATCTGCTGCCCGTGCCGCTGCCACAACAGCCTGCTCAATACGCTGCGCATCAAAGCCTGTCCGGCATCCATCGCGCTTGATTACCACCGTCGCCATTTCTCTCTCCGTTAACTACATATGGGGGTCGGATGGATTCTATTCCCTACATGTAGTGATTGCTGTGAATTATTGCGCACGGATTTGACCTGAAGCAAGGAAGACTCAACCCGGCAGAAAATTCCGACGAATGTAAAAAAGCTGGTGATGGTTCAGGTTTCCTGCGGGATTCACTGGCGGATCGGCGTGCAGCAACTTTAATCAAAGTTCTGCCCTGTCAAACCGTTGACGTTACAAGGATGCCCGCCAATGTGGTTACCCCGTTCTCTGCTCCTGCTCGCTGCTTTTAGCCCGATCGTCATAGCCAGTCCGCTGCCCCTGATGCCCTGGCCGCAACAGGTGGAGCAGCCCGCCAGTGGCGGTGCGCTTACTCTGACGCCGCAGCTGACGCTGCAAATCTCAGGCGATCATCTGGCGGGGGCCGAAGCACGCTGGCTGGCGCGCATCAGCGATCAGACCGGCTGGCCGCTATTGCCCGCCACTCAGCCGGTGGCCGCACCGACTATCCGCATCATGATTGCAAAGGCAGTCGATCCACTGCCGCTGCCCGACAGTGATGAGCGCTATCAGTTGCAGGTAAATGGCGATGGCGTGCTGTTAACCGCACCCAGCCGTTTTGGCGCGATGCGCGGCATGGAAACCCTGCTGCAGCTGATACAAAACGGTGAGCAGGGCACGACGATTCCTTACGTCACCATTCACGATCATCCGCGCTTTCCGTGGCGCGGCGTGCTGATCGACACGGCGCGCCACTTTATGCCGGTAGAGACGCTTAAGCGTCAGATCGACGGCATCGCCGCCGCCCGAATGAACGTCTTTCACTGGCATCTCACCGACGATCAGGGCTGGCGCTTCGCCTCCAGCCACTATCCCCAGCTGCAGCAGAAAGCCAGCGATGGCAACTATTACAGCCAGCAGCAGATGCGGGAAATCGTGAAATATGCCACCGACCGCGGGGTGCGTGTGGTGCCCGAGCTGGATATGCCCGGACATGCCTCCGCGCTGGCGGTGGCGATGCCGGAACTGATCAGCGCAGCGGGTCCCTTTCAGATGGAGCGCGGCTGGGGCGTCTTTAAACCGCTGCTTGATCCCAGCAACGAACAGGTTTATCAGGTGATCGATACGCTGGTGGGGGAAATGGCGGCGATCTTCCCCGATCCCTGGCTGCACATCGGCGGCGATGAGGTTGATCCCACCCAGTGGAACGACTCGCCCGCGATTCAGCAGTTTATGCGCGACCACGATCTGAAAGACGCCCATGCGCTTCAGGCGTATTTCAATCAGCGGGTCGAGAACATTCTGGAAGCCCATCATCGTCAGATGGTGGGCTGGGATGAGATCGCCCATCCCGATCTGCCGCGCAGCATTCTGATCCAGTCCTGGCAGGGTCATGACGCGCTGAGTGCGCTGGCCAAAGAGAACACTCGCGGCATCCTCTCCACCGGTTTCTATCTCGATCAGCCTCAGCCTGCCAGTTATCACTACCGTAATGAGGTTACGCCACGCGGGCTTAACGGCCAGGATCGTCTCCGGCCAGGCGAACAGGCGCAAAGCTGGTCATTCACCATGCCGCGGCTGAAAGGCAGCCCGGTGAAGGGCAGCTTTACGCTGATTCAGGGCGCGCAGGGCTGGCGCGGTTTTATCGACTTCGACAGCAAAGCCCGGCGAATGGTCAGTGACATCAACTGGCTTTCAAGGCAGCAGGTGCAGTTCAGCGTGGATAGCTGGATGGGGCCGTTCCAGCCAGTAGTCACGCTGCAGCAGCAGTCTCTCAAAGGCTATGTTCTGGTGGGCAATGTGCGTTATCCCACCACAGGTGAGCGGTTAATGCAGCCGCCTGCGGGCATCGCACCCGCACTGCCCACGCCAGAACAGGTGCAGCAAAATTTGCTGGGTGGTGAGGCGGCACTATGGGCGGAAAACATCAACAGCCAGATCATTGATACTAAATTGTGGCCGCGCGCCTTTGTCGTGGCCGAGCGGTTATGGTCGGCAGAAAATGTCACTAACATGGATTCAATGTATTCGCGGCTGGCGGCGATGGATCGCTGGAGCACCGTGTCAGTGGGAACGCTGCAACATGCGCAGACGGAACAGCAGATGATGCGGCTGGCCAGCGGGTACGATATTGCCCCGCTGCGTGTACTGGCCGAGGTGCTGGAACCGGCGCAGTATTACACGCGTCAGCACCTGAAGTTTCAGGCGGGTCATTACGACTACCACGAACCCCTGAACCGGCTGGCTGATGTGCTGCCCGCAGAGAGTGAGGCGGTGCGCCAGCTGGAGCAACAGGTTGCCGTATTAATCGCTAATCGTAATAATCCGGCTGCCGCCTCTGCAGTTCGCGCGCCGCTGCAGCGCTGGCAGGCCAACACCATTACAGTGCTGCCAATCGTCAACGGCAGCGCAACGCTGAAACCGCTGGCACGCAGCGTGCAGCAGATTGAGGTGCTGAGCGCCATGGGCCTCGCGCTGGTGAATGCTTACGTCCGTAATCAGGCATTTGGTGCCAGTGAAGTGGCGGAGATGCAGGCGACACTGGATGCCGCCGCAGAGGTGCAGGATGAAACGGTGATAGCGCTGGTCAGGCCGCTGGAGACGCTGCTGCACGCCTTTCAGTAAGTACTGTGGCCGGCTGAACCGGCCTTCGTTGTGTCAGGCCGGACCGCTGACTGAATGGCGGCGCACCAGCGTCGGGCTGAACATGTGAGTCACTTCCGGCAGCGGCAGATCGTTGGCCAGCGCCAGGGCCAGCTGGGCGGCCTGCTGCGCCATCGTGACAATCGGATAGCGGACGGTGGTGAGGCGCGGTCGCACATAGCGCGATACCAGCACATCATCGAAGCCGATCAGCGACATCTCTTCCGGCACGCGGACGCCGTTATCGCTCAGCACCGCCAGCGCGCCTGCCGCCATGGAGTCGTTGTAGCAGGCGACGGCGGTGAAATTCCTGCCGCGTCCCAGCAGTTCCGTCATTGCCTGCTCACCGCCCACTTCATCCGGTTCGCCCCAGGTGACCAGTCGATCGCTGCACGGCAGGCCGTGCTCTTTGAGCGCATCGTAGTAACCCTGCAGGCGGTCTTCGGCATCGGAGATGGTGTGGGTTGAGCAGATAAAGGCGATATTCTGATGGCCGAGCTGGATCAGATGACGGGTCGCCAGCCAGGCGCCGTAGCGATCGTCGAGTGCAATACAGCGCTTTTCAAAGCCTTTGATCAGGCGGTTCAGCAGCACCATACCCGGCACCTGCTTCATCAGCACTTCCAGTTCTGCGTCGGGAATTTTCTTGGCGTGCACCACCAGCGCCGCGCAGCGGTGACGCATCAGCTGTTCAATGGCCTGCCGCTCTTTTTGCTCATTATGGTAACCGTTACCAATCAGCAAAAAGTTACCCGTGTCGCCTGCCACCTCATCCACGGCTTTAACCATTGCGCCAAAAAAGGGATCGGAGACGTCGCCGACAATCAGGCCGAGCGTTTCGGTCGATTGCTGCGCCAGCGCGCGTGCGTTGGCATTCGGATGATACTGAAGCTGCTCCATTGCCTGGCCTACGGCCTGTCGGGAGCTGTCGCTGGCTTTGGGAGAATTATTGATTACACGGGAGACTGTGGCGACAGAAACGCCCGCCAGTCGCGCAACATCCTTTATGGTAGCCATGCGTTGACCTGCTTTGGGGAAAACGTTTACACATCGCATCAGTGTTACGGAAAAGGGCGGACACATCAACCCGACAGAATGCCAGCGTCGTCGCAAAAAGGGGCAAAAACAGCCGCTGTTGCACATCTTCTGCTGAGACGTCGCCCCATGCTATGCTCAGTTTCCCACCTGGCAACCGTGAAAAAACAACGATGAAAACCAAAGTGCCACATCTGGCGCACTGGGGCGCCTTTACCGCCGTCACTGAAAACGATCGTCTGATTGGCTGCGAACCTTTCTTCGCCGATGCCGATCCGTCGCCGATGATCCACACCATTCCTGAGCTGGTCTATTCAGACAAACGCATTCGCCAGCCGATGGTGCGTCGCTCGTGGCTGAAGTCACGCGAAAAGAGCGACCGCACGCTGCGGGGCCGGGAAGATTTTGTCGCCGTCGACTGGGAAACCGCGCTGGACCTGGTGGCGGAAGAGAATCGCCGCGTTCGCGAGCGCTACGGTGCCTCGGGCATTTTCAACGGCTCCTACGGCTGGTCATCGGCCGGGCGCGTTAACCACGCCCGCACGCTGGTTCGTCGCTTCTACTTTCAGGGTGGTGGCGGCGTCGATCAGCAGGGCAACTACAGCTGGGGCGCCGCGCAGTTCTTTCTGCCCTATGTGATCGGCACCTATATGCCGCTGACCGGGCGGGTCACCGAGTGGCCGCAGGTGGTGGAACATGCCGAAATTTTTGTCGCCTTTGGTGGTCTGGCGCTGAAAAACGCCCAGGTCGCCTCAGGGGGCGCAGGGCAGCACAGCCTGAAACCGGCGCTGATGCAGCTGGCGGCCAAAGGCACGCCGGTCATCAACATCAGCCCGATGCGCGATGACTGCCCGGAATTTGTTAACGCCGAGTGGATCCCGATTCGCCCCAACACCGACGTGGCGCTGATGCTGGCGCTGGGTCACGAGATCACCCAGCGCGGCGCGGTTGACGAGGCGTTTCTTGCCAGCCACTGCACCGGCTGGCCGCAGCTGCGCGCCTATCTGCTGGGCGAAACCGACGGCGTGGCGAAAACCGCCGGCTGGGCCAGCCGTATCACCGGCATCCCGGCTGACCGCATCGTGCAGCTGGCGCAGCAGCTGACCGGCAAGCGCAGCTTTATTACCTGCTCCTATTCCGTGCAGCGCGCCCATCGCGGCGAACAGCCTTACTGGATGATGATTGCGCTCTCCTCAATGCTCGGTCAGCCTGGCCTGCCGGGCGCGGGGTTCTCATTCGGGCACGGGTCAATGAACAGCGTCGGCAATCCCCGTCAGGAGGGGCCAGCCCCGATGATGAGCACCGGCCCCAATCCGTCAGGGTTGTCGATTCCGGTGGCGCGCATCAGCGATATGTTGCTCAATCCCGGCCAGCCTTACCGCTTCCAGGGCGAAACCCTGCACTATCCCGACATCCACATGGTGCACTGGGCGGGCGGCAATCCTTTCCACCATCATCAGCAGCTGAACCGGCTGGTGGAGGGCTGGCAACGGCCCGATACGGTGGTGGTGCAGGATATCGTCTGGACGCCAGCGGCGCAGATGGCAGACATCGTACTGCCTGCGACCACCACGCTGGAGCGCAACGACATCGGCGGCTCCTCACGTGACCGCTTTGTGCTGGCCATGCATCAGGCGATTAAGCCACAGCATCAGGCGCGCAACGACTTTGATATTTTTGCCGATTTAGCAGAGCGTCTCGGCTATCGCGACATCTTTACCGAAGGACGCAACGAGATGCAGTGGATCGCGCATCTTTATCAGCAGTGTGCGACCGCGCATCAGCGCAAAGGCATCGATTTCCCGGCGTTTGATGAATTCTGGCAGCGCGGCTTTGTGGAAATTCCGGAAGGCGGCAAGCCTTATCAGTTTATGGAGGATTTCCGCGCCGATCCGCAGGCGAATCCAATCAAAACCGCCAGCGGCAAAATCGAGCTGTTCAGCCAGACCATTGCGGACTACCAGCTGGACGACTTCGCCGGTCATCCGGAGTGGCGTGAACCGCAGGAGTGGCTCGGTTCGTCCGTCAGCCGCGACTATCCGCTGCACATGATCTCCATTCAGCCGTCCGACCGGTTACACAGCCAGCTGGATGCCACCGACACGGTGCAGGGCAATAAAACGGCCGGACATGAAACGCTCTGCATGCATCCAGTGGATGCGGCCGCGCGCGGACTGGTGGAAGGCGATGAGATTGAGGTGAGCAACGCACGGGGTGTGATGCTGGCGGGTGTGCAGATCACCGAGGGCGTGACGCAGGGCGTGGTGATTATCGCTACCGGTGCGTGGTTTGATCCTGGCTTCGGCAGGGCGTGGCAGCCTTTTGATCGCGCCGGTAACCCCAACGTGCTGACGCTCGATATTGGTACGTCGTCGCTGACGCAGGGGCCAAACGCTATGAGTTGCCTGGTGGAAATCAAAAAACATCAGGATTGCACAATAGCGTAAGGATCTCATGGCTGGTTACATTTTGCGGGTAACTGTTGCGTTTAGGCGATAGCAGCCGATCAATCCCCTTTGCTACATTCAGGGTCCCAGAGGTATTGATGGGTGAACATCAATAGATTTTCTTGATTACACCAACCTGCGCAGATGCGCAGGTTTTTTTTGCCAAAAATCCGTTGCCAATAACGAACTGATACACAGTTTTCCTGTTATACGGCCAGCGCTTTCTTTATAACTGCTGGCACCAGCCCCTTTCTCTTTATTTTGCGCAGCGGAATGCCATGCCCCGGATTAAAAAACTACTGGGAAAAGACCAGATAAAAGCGCCGTTCAACCCTTTTCGTTTTCGACTGATCTGCCTGGGTGTCACAACCTGTCTGGTGGTGCTGCTGGCGCGCGTCGCGGACCTGCAGTTCCTGAATCAGCCGATGCTGGAGCACGAAGCGGATCAGCGATCGCTGCGAACCGTCACGCTGCCGACCAGCCGCGGTACTCTGCTGGATCGTAACGGCGAAGCCCTGGCGCTCAGCGTGCCATCGCGCGACGTGATTGCCGATCCACTGCGCGTGCTGGAGAGCAACCCCGATTTTACCAGTGCCAAATGGGCCTATCTTGCGGCGGCGCTCAACACCCGTCCCGAAGAGCTGGCCGCGCAGATCACCGCCAATCCAAAACGTCGTTTCCTCTATCTGGGACGTAAAGTCGAACTGGGTATCGCCAAAGACATTAAAGAGCTGAAGCTGAAAGGCATCAGTGAAGTGTATGACGACAGCCGTTTTTATCCGATGAGCGAAGCCTCTGCGCCGCTCATCGGCATCGTTGGCGCGGATAACGTCGGCCTGAACGGGCTGGAAAAAGGCTTCGATAAAGTATTGCAGGGCGAGCCGGGCAAAGAGGTCTATCGTCAGGATGCGGCAGGCAATATTATCGCGATGATCAACTACCAGCCGCCGACGCAGCCGCCCACGGTGCAGCTCAGCATCGACAAATATGACCAGTACACGCTCTACAGCAAACTGCGCGACGGCGTGCTGATCAACAAGGCGGACTCGGGTGCCGCCGTGCTGGTGAAGATTGACACCGGCGAGATTCTGGCGATGGCCTCTTATCCGTCGTTCAACCCCAACAACTATGAAGGCGCCACCCCGGCGCAGATGCGTAACTCGGCCATCAACGACAGCTACGAACCGGGATCGACCGTGAAGCCACTGGTGGTGATGGAAGCGCTGGAGCGCCATCTGGTGCGCCCGGACTCGGTGATTGACACCACGCCTTACAGCGTTAACGGCCACCTGATCCGCGACGTCGGCCACTGGCCGCGCCTGACCATGACCGGCATTCTGCAAAAATCGAGTGACATCGGCGTCTCTCATCTCGCGCTGGCGATGCCCGCGGAAGCGCTGGTGAATACCTATCATGCATTTGGCCTGGGCAAACCGACCGGATTAGGGCTGACCGGCGAAAGCGTCGGCTACTTCCCGCTGCACCGCGCCCGCTGGGCGGATATCGAGCGGGCGACCTTCTCCTTTGGCTATGGTCTGCGCGTCACGCCGCTGCAGATTGCCCGCGAATACGCCACGCTCGGCTCTTATGGCGTTTACCGTCCGCTGTCGATCACCCGCGTCACGCCGCCGGTCATGGGACGGCAGGTTGCCAACCCGGAAACGGTGAAAGAGGTGGTGCATATGCTGGAGAGCGACGTACTGCCGGGCGGAACCGGACTCAAAGCAGCGGTGCCGGGCTACCGTCTGGCAACCAAAACCGGTACGGCGGAAAAGATGGGCACCAGCGGCAAGTATGATGGCGGCTACGTCAACTACACTGCCGGTATTGCACCCGCCAGCCATCCTGAAGTGGCGCTGGTGGTGATGATCAACCATCCGACGGCGGGCGATCACTTCGGTGGTTCAGTTGCTGCGCCGGTGTTCGGCAATATCATGGGGCCGGTACTGAAACACATGAACGTTGCGCCGGATGCCATCTACACCAAACCTGCGGCCAGTCCTTCGGACAAATCTTAGTTAAATCAGAGTGTAAGCGAGGCGTGAGGAATATTCACACCTCGTTGCACTTCCCCGAATTCGGTTGCGTTTTCCCGCTGTCTCCGCGCAGTCAATCAGTGCGAGGATAGCAGTCCCAGAGGTATTGATGGGTGTGAAAACAACACCGCTTCGGCAGTGAGATCCCTGTTATTACACCAACCCACGCAGATGCGTGGGTTTTTTTTGCCTGCACACCGGCCCCTGCTTTTTCGGTTGTATCAATCGCCGTTAAATCATCATCGTTCTTAACGAAACCCTGACAGTTTGCCGATAGAAACGCGCGTCGCCTTTCACCGATAATGGCCGCCGTGACGCCTGGCGTTTTTTTGCTCGCCACAGCCGTTTTTCACTGCCGCATTCCGCACGTTCCGGGATTTCTTTTTCTGCTTATCTGAAGAGTTCGACGATGACTCACCTTTCTCGCCCCGCGCGTTCCTTTGGGCTTAAATGGCTGCTCCTGTTGCTGGTTATTGCGATTGTCGCGGGCGTTATCTGGCGTCTGCTCTCGTCGGGGCACGGGCCGGGTGAGGGAATGCCGCCGGGCAGACCGGGTTCGCCTGGCATGATGGGCGGCAGTGCAACGCTGGTTCACAGCGGGGTTGCCAGCACGGCGGATGTGCCAGTATGGCTGAATGCGCTCGGCACGGTGATCCCCAACGCCAGCGTGACGGTGACCAGCCGTGTTGACGGCCAGCTGGAGCAGGTTTTCTTCACCGAAGGGCAGAAGGTCAGCGCCGGGCAATTGCTGGCGCAGATCGATCCGCGCAGCTATCAGGCGACGCTGAACCAGTATCAGGCTGAACTCAGCGAAAACCAGGCGCTACTGAATAGTGCCGGGCTGACGCTGGCGCGCTACCGCAAACTGGCGGCGCAGGATGCGCTGGCGCGTCAGGATCTGGACACGCAGATTGCCACCGTCGGGCAGTATCGCGGTGCGGTCGCCGCCGATCAGGCGCAGATAGCCAGTGCAAAGCTGAGCATTGAATATGCCCGGATCACCGCACCAATCAGCGGGCGCGTCGGTCTGCGTCAGGTCGATCCCGGCAACATGGTGCAGAGCTCCAGCAGCACCGGTCTGGTGACCATTACCCAGATGCAGCCCGCCGCCGTCACCTTTAGCGTGCCACAGAGCAACATCCCGGCGCTGGTCAGCGTGCTGTATCAGGGCCAGAGCCTGCCCGCCACGCTGTTCGATCAGGACAACCAGCATCAGCTCGCCAGCGGCGAAGTGAAGTTCATCAGCAACCAGATCGACACCGCCACCGGCACCGTGGCGCTGAAAGCGGTGTTTGTCAATCAGGATGAGTCACTGTTTGCTAACCAGTTTGTGAATATCAGGCTGCAGACCCGGGTGCTGAAAGGCGCGACGGTGATCCCGGCGCAGGCGCTGCAGCTGAGCAGCGATGGCAGCTTCGTCTTTGTGATCAATAAAGATCACACCGTCACGCGCAAAGCGGTCACCACCGGACCGGCGTTCGGCGACGATCAGCAGGCGATCCTCAGTGGCGTCGCACCGGGCGATCGGCTGGTAACGGAAGGAATCGACCGTCTGACCAGCGGCAGCAAAGTCACGCTGGCGGATGAGACGCCCGCTGCCGGTGCGGTATCGAAATGAATCCGTCTCGCCTGTTTATTCTGCGTCCGGTCGCCACCATTCTGCTGATGGTCGGCGTGCTGATCGCGGGCATCTTCGCCTATAAATTCCTGTCGACCTCGGCGCTGCCGCAGGTGGACTATCCGACCATTCAGGTCACCACGCTCTATCCGGGCGCCAGCCCGGATGTCATGGCGTCGTCGGTTACCTCACCGCTGGAGCGCCAGTTAGGGCAGATGGCGGGGCTGAGCCAGATGAGCTCCACCAGCGCCAGCGGCTCGTCGATCATTACTCTGAAGTTCAGCCTGGATCTGTCGCTGGATGTGGCCGAGCAGGAAGTACAGGCGGCCATTAACGCGGCAAATAACCTGCTGCCCGACGATCTGCCTAATCCGCCGACCTACAAAAAGGTCAATCCGGCGGACAGCGCGGTGGTAACGCTGGCAGCCAGCTCAGACACGCTGCCGCTGACAGAGGTGCAGGACCTGGTGAATACCCGGGTGGCGCTGAAGCTGTCACAGATTTCCGGCGTCGGAATGGTAACGCTGGCGGGCGGACATCAGCCCGCGATTCGGGTGCAGATGAACCCGCAGGCGCTGGCGGCGCATCATCTGACGCTGGAGGCGGTAAATACGCTGATCGGCAACAGCAACGTCAATGGCTCCAAAGGCGGCTTTGACGGCAAATATCATTCGGTCACCATCGACGCCAACGATCAGCTGCGCACCGCCGAAGAGTACGGCAACCTCATTCTCACTTACGAGAACGGCGCGGCGCTGCGCCTGAAAGATATCGCCCATATTGAACAGGGGCCGGAGAACAGCTTCCAGTCCGCATGGGCCAACAACCAGCCCGCGATTGTTATCAGCGTGCAGCGTCAGCCGGGTGCAAACGTGATTCAGGTGGTGGACAACATCAAGGCGCAGCTTCCTGCACTGCAGGCGGCGCTGCCGGACGGGGTGAAGATGACGATTCTCTCCGACCGCACCCAGACCATTCGCGCCTCAATCAGCGACGTGCAGTTTGAGCTGATGCTGTCGATTGCGCTGGTGGTGATGGTGACCTTCCTGTTCCTGCGCAACGTGGCCGCCACGCTGATCCCCAGCGTGGCGGTGCCGCTGTCGCTGGTTGGCACCTTTGGCGTGATGTATCTGGCGGGCTTCAGCCTGAATAATCTGTCGCTGATGGCGCTGACCATCGCCACCGGCTTTGTCATCGATGACGCGATCGTGGTGGTCGAGAACATCTCCCGGCGGCTGGAGCAGGGCGAGTCACCGATGGAAGCCGCGCTGAAAGGCTCACAGCAGATTGGCTTCACCATCATCTCGCTGACCTTTTCCCTGATTGCGGTGCTGATCCCGCTGCTGTTTATGGGCGATGTGGTCGGGCGGCTGTTCCGGGAGTTCGCGATTACGCTGGCGGTGGCGATCCTGGTGTCGATGCTGGTGTCACTGACGCTGACCCCGATGCTGTGCGCGTATCTGCTGCGGCACATTCCGCCCGAGCAGCAGTCAACCTTTGCCCGCAAGGGCGGCGAACTGTTCGAGACCCTGGTGCGCGGCTATGATCGGCTGCTGACCGTGGTGCTGAACCATCAGAAACTGACGCTGCTGGTGGCGCTGGCGACCTTTGGACTGACGGTGCTGCTCTATCTGATGGTGCCGAAAGGCTTCTTCCCGACCCAGGATACCGGGCTGATTCAGGGTGTTACCGTTGCGTCACAGGATGTCTCGTTTAACGCGATGGCCTCGCGGCAGCAGGCGCTCTCTAAGCTTATCCTGACAAATCCGGCGGTGGAGAGTGTCTCATCGACCATCGGTATCGACGGCACCAACACCAGCCTCAACAGCGGACGGTTGCAGATCAACCTTAAGCCGTTTGGCTCCCGCGATCTCAGCGCCAGCGAGGTGATCAGCCAGCTGAACCAGGCGACCAGCGATGTGCCGGGTATCCGGCTCTATCTGCAGCCAGCGCAGGATCTCACCGTCAACGATCAGGTCTCGCCGAGTCAGTATCAGTTCACCCTTGACGACGCCGACAGTGAAAATCTGGTCAGCGAGACGCCGAAACTGGTGGCAACGTTGCAGCAGCGGCCCGAGTTTAATGGCGTAGTGAGTAACCTGCAGGATCAGGGGCGCGTCTCTTACGTAGAGCTGAACCGGGACAAAGCGGCGCGCTTTGGTATCACCGCGTCAGACGTGGATACTGCGCTCTATAATGCCTTTGGTCAGCGGCTGGTCTCGACGATTTTTACCCAGTCGAATCAGTATCGGGTGGTGCTGGAAGTAGCACCGGCTTACCAGCAGGGGCCGGCGTCGTTTGATGAGGTTTATCTGCAGCCGTCCACCAGCAGCAGCTCGTCGTCATCCACCAGCACGACGTCATCTGCCTCTTCGTCCACCTCTTCATCCACGTCGACGTCCACCTCAGACTCGGACAGCACTACGGCCAGCAGCGGCATGGTAAAACTCACCGCTATCGCCACGATTCATCAGCGCACCGGCTCGCTGATGCATATGCGGCTGAATCAGTTCCCGGCGGTGATGATCTCCTTCAACCTGAATCCAGGCTACTCGCTGGAGGATGGACAACGGGCAATTGCCGACGTGCGGCAGCAACTGCAGCTGCCGGAGAGCACCACGCTGCGTTATCAGGGGGAAACCTCGGCGTTCCAGAGCGCCACCGGCAACACGCTGTGGCTGATTCTGGCGGCGCTGATCACCATGTATGTGGTGCTCGGTATCCTCTACGAAAGCTTTATCCATCCGGTGACCATTCTCTCTACGCTGCCGTCGGCGGCGGTGGGTGCGTTGCTGACGCTGTTGCTGGCAGGCACGGAGTTCAGCCTGATTGCGCTGATTGGCGTCATCCTGCTGATCGGCATCGTGAAAAAGAACGCCATTATGATGATCGACTTCGCACTGGAGGCGGAACATCAGCAGCACCTCAGCGCGCGTGAGGCGATTCATCAGGCCTGCCTGCTGCGCTTCCGCCCGATCCTGATGACGACGATGGCGGCGCTGCTCGGCGCGCTGCCGCTGATGCTCGCCTCCGGCTCGGGTGCCGAACTGCGGCAGCCGCTGGGACTGGTGATTGTCGGCGGGCTGATTGTCAGTCAGGTGCTGACGCTCTTCTCCACGCCGGTCATCTACCTCTGGTTTGACGGGCTGGCGCAGCGCGGCAACGCCTGGGTGAAACGCCGTCAGCAGCAGGCGCGGAGCGGGCAATGAACCTGACCCGGCTATTTATCTTTCGTCCGGTGGCGACGCTGCTGCTGACGCTGGCGATCCTGCTGCCCGGCGCGCTGGGCTACCGGCTGCTGCCGGTGGCACCGCTGCCGCAGGTCGATTTCCCGACCATCATGGTCAGCGCCAGCCTGGCGGGGGCCAGCCCCGAAACCATGGCGGCCACCGTCGCTACCCCACTGGAGCGTTCGCTGGGGCAGATTGCCGGTATCAGCGAGATGACCTCCAGCAGTTCGCAGGGATCCAGCAGCATCATCCTGCAGTTTGAGCTGGACCGCGATATCAACGGCGCGGCGCGCGACGTGCAGGCGGCGATCAATGCGGCGCGCAGCCTGCTGCCGAGCGCGATGGCCTCGCTGCCAACTTATCGCAAAGCCAACCCGTCAGATGCGCCGATTGTGATGCTGGCGCTGACCTCCGCCACCCGTACGCCCGGCGAGCTTTACGATCTGGCAGAGAGCAGGATTGAACAGGCGATGGGCCAGGTGCAGGGCGTGGGCGAAGTGTCGCTGATGGGCAGCGCCTTACCGGCGGTGCGCATCGATCTGCAGCCGCTGAAGCTGACTCATTACGGCATCTCGCTGGAGACGGTGCGCGCGGCCGTCGCCAACAGCACCACCAATCTGCCTAAGGGGATTTTGCAGAGCAGTGACCAGTCGTGGCTGGTGGACAGCAACGGCCAGCTGGAAAAGGCCGCCAGCTACCGTGATCTGATCATCACGTATCAGCAGGGCAAGGCGGTGCGGCTAAGCGACGTCGCCACGGTCTATGACTCGGTGGAAGATCGCTATCAGGCGGGATTCCTCAATGCCACGCCTGCGGTGATGATCGGCATTAAACGTCAGGCGGGCGCCAACATGCTCGAAACTATCGACGCAATAAAAGCGCAGCTGCCGCTGCTGGAAAAGAGCCTGCCCGCTGACAGCCAGCTGAAAGTGGTGGTTGACCGTTCGCCCGGCGTCCGCGCCTCACTCTATGACACCGAAGAGACGCTGCTGATCGCGGTGCTGCTCGTGATTGCGGTGGTGTTTATTTTCCTGCGCAATCTGCAGGCGGTGATCATTCCGGCCCTGGCGCTGCCGGTGTCGCTGATCGGCACCTGCGCGGTGATGTACCTGCTGGGTTACAGCCTGGATAACCTGTCGCTGATGGCGCTGATTATCTCCACCGGCTTCGTGGTGGATGATGCAATTGTGGTGCTGGAGAACATCACGCGGCACATTGAGCGCGGACTCAGCCCGCTGCGGGCGGCGCTGCGCGGGGCGCAGGAGGTGAGTTTCACCGTGCTGTCGATGACCGTATCGCTGATCGCGGTATTCATCCCGATCCTGCTGATGGGCAGCATTGTCGGGCGGCTGTTCCGTGAGTTTGCCGTGACGCTCACCGTGTCGCTGCTGATCTCGCTGTTTGTCTCACTCAGCCTGACGCCGATGCTCTGCGCGCGCCTGCTGAAACCAAAGCCGCCTGTCAGTCGGCGGCCGCATCCGCTTTATCAGTTTATTGAAAACCAGCTGAACCGCCTGCTGGCCGCCTACGGGCGCGGGCTGGCCTGGGTGATGCGCCATCAGAAACTGACGCTGCTCAGTCTGCTGCTGACCGTACTGCTGAATGTTTTTCTGTTTACCGTAGTGCAGAAGGGCTTCTTCCCGAATCAGGACACCGGGCTGCTGATGGGCGCGCTGCGCGCCGATCAGAACATTTCATTTCAGGCGATGAAGCCGAAGATGCTGATGTTCACGAAGATCATTCAGGAAGACCCGGCGGTTGAGAGCGTAATGTCGTCGATGGGCAGCGGGATGTTTGGCTCCCGCAATAGCGCCAGCTTCTTTGTGCGACTTAAAGATTTTGACCAGCGCGATGCCACGGCCAGCGAAGTGGCCAACCGGCTGACGCGTAAAACCAGCCACATCGCCGGGGCGCAGATGTTCCTGATGGCGGCGCAGGATCTGCACATCGGCGGACGCAGCGCTAACGCCACGTATCAGTACAGTCTGCAGGCGGACGATCTTGATCTGCTGCGGATCTGGACGCCGAAAGTACAGGCGGCGCTGGCGGGGATCCCCCAGCTCAACAGCGTGGACTCCGACTCGCAGACCGGCGGTCAGGAAGTGGAGCTGACCATTGACCGCGACCGTGCTACCCGGCTGGGCGTCAACGTGAAAATGCTCGATACGCTGCTGAACAATGCGTTCAGCCAGCGGCAGATCGCCACGCTCTATCACACCCTGAATCAGTATCACGTGGTGATGTCGCTGCAGGACAGCGACACCGCGAATCCGGAGACGCTGCAGCAGCTCTATGTGATTAATGACAGCGGTGACCGCGTGCCGCTCTCCGCCTTTGCCCGCTTCAGCGGCGGCAATGCGCCGCTGTCGGTGGCGCATCAGGGCCAGTCCGCCACCAGTACCGTAGCATTCAACCTCAATGAGGGCGTCTCGCTGGAGCAGGCGCAGTTACTCATCAAACAGGCGATGGCGAAGCTGGGCCTGCCATCGACCATTCATGCCGGTTTTGCCGGTACAGCTGCCGCCTTTTCCCAGCTGACCGCCACCATGCCATGGCTGATTCTGGCGGCGCTGGCGGTGGTCTATATCGTGCTCGGCGTGCTCTACGAGAGCTACATCCATCCGCTGACCATTCTTTCGACGCTGCCGTCTGCGGGCGTCGGGGCGCTGTTACTGCTGCTGCTGACCAACACGCAGCTCACGATCATTGCGCTGATTGGCATCATCCTGCTGATTGGCATCGTGAAAAAGAACGCCATTATGATGATCGATTTCGCCATCGACGCGGAACGGCGGCAGGGCATGTCGCCGCAGCAGGCGATTACCCAGGCGTGCCTCATGCGCTTCCGGCCGATCATGATGACTACGCTGGCCGCCTTTTTTGGCGCGTTGCCGCTGGCGCTGGGCAGCGGCGGTGATGCCGATCTACGCAGCCCATTAGGTATCGCCATCGCGGGCGGTCTTGCGCTCAGCCAGCTGCTGACGCTGTTTACCACGCCGGTTGTTTATCTGTGGCTCGACCGGCTGGGCCGTGCCACTCAACGTCAATGGCGTCGTCTGCGCCATGCGGAATCCTGATCCATGAAACCATTTATCCCGTTTATTGTGCTGCTGCTGGCTGGCTGTAGCGTGGGTCCTGACTATCAGCGCCCGGCGGTGGCGATGCCGGTTCACTATAAAGAGGCCAGAGGCTGGCAGCAGGCAACGCCGCTGGATACGCAAAGCAAAGGCGAATGGTGGTCGGTCTACCATGATGCCACGCTGGGCGGGCTGCTGAGCCAGGTGAGCGTATCGAATCAGAACGTGGCAACCTATGCCGCGCAGTACCGGCAGGCGCAGGCGCTGGCGGCGGAGTCACGCGCGGCGCTGTTTCCTTCGCTGGGCTATGACGGCAGCGTGACGCACAGCGGCAGCCATGCGACCAATAGCAGCGTTCGCACCACCAGCAGCAGCCATCAGGCGGAGCTGAGTGCCAGCTGGGAGCTGGATCTGTGGGGCAAACTGCGGCGCACGCTGGAGGAGGACCGCGCCAGCGCTGCGGCCAGCGCGGCAGAACTGGCCAACATCACCCTGAGCGCCCAGTCTGAGCTGGCGCAGGACTATTTCCAGCTGCGCATCATGGATCAGAAAATCGCGCGCTATCAGCAGAGCGTTGACGCCTATCAGCGCTACCTGAACGTCATTACCAATCAGTATCAGGCGGGCACCGCATCGCGGGCGACTCTGGCTCAGGCGCAGCTGCAGCTGGAGAGCGCCAGCGCCTCGGCGCAGGATTATCAGTGGCAGCGCGCGCAGATGGAGCACGCCATTGCGCTGCTGGTCGGCAAAGCCCCCGCCGACTTCAGCCTGGCCGCCGTGCCGCTGACGGCCTCGCTGCCCGCCATTCCGGCGGGCCTGCCAGCCGAACTGTTGCAGCGCCGACCCGACATTGCCTACGCCGAACGCAACATGGCCGCTGCCAATGCCGCTGTGGGTGTGGCGGTGGCCGGTTACTATCCCGACCTGACCCTCAGCGCCAGCGGGGGCGTCAGCGCTTCCGTGCTGCATTCGCTGTTCTCGCTGCCGAATCGCGTCTGGTCGCTGGGGCCGGAGCTGAGCGGCACGCTGCTTGACGCGGGCGCGACCTCTGCCAAAGTCGATCAGGCGCGGGCAGGCTGGGATGCCAGCGTCGCAACCTATCGTCAGACGGTGCTGTCCGCGATGCAGGAAGTGGAAGATAAGCTGGTGGAGCTGAACACGCTGCAGGGCGAAATCGCCGCACAGCAGCGCGCCACCGATGCAGCACAGACCTCGGCGCGGGTGACGCGTCTGCAGTATGAGGCAGGCATGATTAACTATCTGGATGTAGCGTCCACGGAGAACAGCAGCCTGAGTGCGCAGCAGAGTTTGCTGACGCTGCAGAGCACGCAGTGGGTCAGCAGCGTGGCGCTGATTGCCGCGCTGGACGGAGGCTGGCAGGCCCCTGAGGCGGCGTCAGGTAACCGATAATTCGGTTGTCGAACCGCGTCAAATCCTGCATCGTGAGGGGCTAATTTTCACGATGCTAAGGAACCGGCATGGCTTTCAAAATTTTACGCCTGATATTTCGCCTGTTATGGCGGGTCGAACTGCGTGGCGACGTCGCCGAACTGCATAAGCAGAAGGTATTAATCACGCCGAACCATATGTCGTTTCTTGACGGCATGCTGCTGGCGCTCTTTTTACCGATTAAACCGGTATTCGCCGTCTACTCGACCATCAGCGAAAGCTGGTTTATGCGTCTGATTAAACCCTTTATCGACTTTGTGCCGCTGGATCCGACCCGGCCTATGGCGCTGAAGCAGCTGGTACGGCTGATTGATACGGGCCGTCCGGTGGTCATCTTCCCGGAAGGACGGATAACGGTGACCGGATCGCTGATGAAAATCTACAGCGGGGCTGGCTTTGTCGCCGCGCGCTCAGGCGCGAATGTGGTGCCGATGCGTATCGAAGGCGCAGAGTTCACGCCGTTCGGTCGTCTGGCTGGCGTGTTTAAACGTCGCCTGTTCCCGCGCATCACCCTGACCGTGCTGCCCGCGACCCGCATTCCGATGCCGGAGGCGAAACGGGCGCGTGACCGTCGCGTGCTGGCCGGTGAACATCTGCATCACGTGATGATGGAAGCGCGCATGGCGGTGCGTCCGCGTGAAACCCTGTTTGAGGCGTTCCTGGCGGCACGGACACGCTATGGCGCGTTCAAGCGCTGCATCGAAGATGTGAATTTTAAACCCGACAGCTACACCGGACTGCTGAAGAAGTCGCTGGGCGTGGGCCGTATTCTGGAGCGCTACAGCCAGCCGCGTGAAGTGGTAGGGCTGCTGCTGCCCAATGCCACCGTCACGGCAGCGGCGATTTTCGGGGCTACGCTGCGCGGGCGTGTTCCGGCCATGCTCAACTACAGCGCAGGCGTTAACGGCATGCGGGCTGCACTGACCGCTGCACAGATCAAAACCGTTTTCACGTCGCGGCAGTTCCTGGACAAAGGCAGCCTGTGGCATCTGCCGCAGGGGCTGGATGATGTGCAGTGGATCTACCTGGAAGATCTGAAAGATACCGTCACCGGTAAGGACAAGCTGTGGATCCTCGCGCATCTGCTGATGCCGCATCGCGCCCAGTTGCCTCAGCAGCCGGAAGACGCCGCCATGGTGCTGTTTACCTCCGGCTCTGAAGGCAACCCTAAAGGCGTGGTGCATTCCCATAAAAGCCTGCTGGCGAACGTCGAGCAGATCCGCACCATCGCCGACTTCACGCCGCGCGACCGCTTTATGTCTGCGCTGCCACTGTTCCATGCGTTTGGTCTCACCGTCGGGCTGTTTACGCCGCTGATGACCGGCGCACAGGTCTTCCTCTATCCCAGCCCGCTGCACTATCGCATCGTACCGGAGCTGGTCTATGACCGTAACTGCACCGTGCTGTTTGGCACCTCAACCTTCCTGGGTAACTACGCGCGCTTTGCCGCACCCTATGATTTTGCCCGTCTGCGTTATGTGGTGGCGGGTGCGGAGAAGCTGCAGGAGAACACCCGTCAGCTCTACATCGAGAAATATGGCATTCGCATTCTCGAAGGCTACGGCGTAACCGAGTGCGCGCCGGTCGTGGCGATTAACGTGCCGATGGCGGCGAAGACGCACACCGTGGGACGCATTCTGCCGGGCATGGATTCACGACTGATGTCAGTGCCAGGCATTGAGCACGGCGGACGCCTGCAGTTGCGCGGGCCGAACGTGATGAAGGGCTATCTGCGCGTCGAGAATCCTGGCGTGCTGGAAGCACCGGTCGCCGACGATGGCGAAGGCAATATGGAAGCGGGCTGGTACGACACCGGTGATATCGTCAGCTTCGATGAAGGCGGCTTCTGCCAGATTCAGGGTCGTGCCAAACGCTTTGCGAAGATTGCCGGTGAGATGGTGTCACTGGAAATCGTCGAGCAGATCGCTCTCAAAGCGTCGCCGGACAAACAGCACGCCGCCTCGCTGCGCCCGGATGGTCAGCGCGGTGAGGCACTGGTGCTGTTCACCACCGATGCTGAGCTGGCGCGCGACAGGCTGCAGAAAGCCGCCCGCGAGCTGGGTGCGCCAGAGCTGGCACTGCCGCGTGATATCCGTGTTATGAAGCAGTTGCCGCAGCTGGGCAGCGGTAAACCCGACTACGTCACGCTGAAAAAAATGGCGGAAGAGGAGCAGGCATGAGCCTTGATCGTAATGCGCCGCTGATGTCGCGTGGCATGATCGCCGTGATTATCGCCCAGTTCTTTTCGGCCTTCGGCGATAACGCGCTGCTGTTTGCCACGCTGGCGGTGCTGAAAAGTCAGTTCTATCCCGAGTGGAGCCAGCCGGTATTACAGATGCTGTTTGTCGCGGCCTACATTCTGCTGGCGCCGTTTGTCGGTCAGGTGGCGGACAGTATGGCGAAAGGGCGGGTGATGATGCTCGCCAACAGCCTGAAGCTGCTGGGCGCGCTGGTGATCTGCTTCGGTTTCAATCCCTTCGTCGGCTATACACTGGTGGGCGCGGGCGCAGCGGCCTACTCGCCGGCCAAATATGGCATCCTTGGTGAGATAACCCACGGCGAGAAGCTGGTGAAAGCCAACGGGCTGATGGAGGCGTCGACCATCGCCGCCATTCTGCTTGGCTCGGTGGCAGGTGGTATGCTGGCTGACTGGCATATTCTGGCGGCACTTGGGATCTGTGCGCTGACCTACGGTATTGCCGTGGTCGCGAACCTGTTTATCCCGAAGCTGCAGGCGGCACGGCCGGGGCAGAGCTGGCAGTTTGGCGTGATGACGCGGAGTTTCTTCAGGGCCGCCACGCTGCTGTGGCGTGATGCGGAAACGCGCTTCTCGCTGCTCGGCACCAGTCTGTTCTGGGGCGCAGGCGTGACGCTGCGTTTCCTGCTGGTGCTCTGGGTGCCGGTGGCGCTGGGCATCAATGACAACACGACGCCAACCACGCTGAATGCCATGGTGGCGATCGGTATCGTGATTGGCGCGTCGGCGGCGGCGAAGCTGGTCACGCTGAAGACCGTGCGTCGCTGCATGCCAGCCGGTGTGCTGATTGGTGTGATGGTGGTGGTCTTTGCGCTGCAGCACGCCCTGATGAATGCCTATTTAGTGCTGATGCTGATTGGTGCGCTGGGCGGTTTCTTTGTTGTGCCGCTGAATGCGCTGCTGCAGGCGCGCGGCAAAGAGAGCGTCGGGTCAGGCAATGCGATTGCGGTTCAGAACCTGGGTGAGAACAGCGCCATGCTGATCATGCTGGGGCTCTATACGCTGGCGATTAAGGCGGGCGCACCTGCGGTGGCGACGGGCGTCGGTTTTGGCGTGCTGTTTGCGCTGGCGATTACGGTGCTGTGGCTGTGGCGACCGGCTAAGCGGTAACGAAAATTCGCCGCCTCTCTCCGGCTTGCGCGGGGAGAGGCGGCCTGAGCTTAGCGACGGACGGCAATCGCTTCGATTTCGATCTTCACATCTTTTGGCAGACGCGCCACTTCAACACAGGAACGCGCCGGGAAGTCAGCCTCATGCTCGGTGAAAAACGCTTCATACGTCGCGTTGACCGTGGCGAAATCATTCAGGTCCTTCACGAACACCGTGGTTTTCACGATGTCACCCACCTTCAGACCCGCGGCTTCAACAATCGCCTTCACATTTTCCAGTGACTGACGCGCCTGTGCGGCAATGTCATCTGCCACCTGGCCGGTCGCCGGATCGACCGGGATCTGACCTGAGGTAATGATCATGCTGCCCAGATCGACACCCTGAACATAGGGACCGATTGCGGCAGGGGCTTTTTCAGTACTGATTTCACGAGACATCATGGCTCCTTTGATTATGTCGTCAGGCGGCGATGCCGCCGGTGTTGCCCATTATAAGGTCGGGCAGGGCGATTACCAGTGACCCAGCACCACATGACGGGCGAACTCTTTCTCGCAATATTTGCACTTCAGATGCACATCGTCGGCACGCTGCTTCACGGCAAAGCTGGAGAAGACCGGCTCGCTGCGGCTGATGCAGTTGCTGTTGGGGCAGGTCAGCACCCGTTCAACGTGATCCGGCAGCGTTGGGGCAATCTTCGCCACCACTTCATAGTCGTCGATGCGGTTAACCGTGGCATGGGGCGCATAGACCGCCAGCTGATTGACCTGATCGTCGGTGAGAAAGGTGTTCTCAATCTTGATCAAATCTTTGCGGCCCATCTCGCCTGACGGCAGATTCAGACCGATGGTAATGCGCTGATCGGTTTCGGTCAGCCGGAACAGGGAGAGCAGTTTAAAGCCGATCTGCGCCGGAATATGGTCGATGACCGTGCCGCGTTTGATCGCTTCGACCTGCAATTTATTGTCCTGCGTCATGGGGAATCTCCTTACAGGGCGAGTTCGCTGTTTAAAACCAGTGCCAGCAGAGCCTGGCGCGCATAAATGCCGTTACCCGCCTGCTGGAAATACCAGGCATACGGGGTTTTATCGACGTCGGTGGTGATCTCGTCGATGCGTGGCAGTGGGTGCAGCACCTTCATGTTGTCGCGTGCGGTACTGAGATCGGCGGCGCGCAGAATGAACTGTGCTTTGACGTTGGCATACTCAGATGGATCGAGCCGCTCTTTCTGCACCCGCGTCATGTAGAGGATATCGAGCTGCGGCATCACCTCTTCAAAGCTGTCGTGGCGGGACCAGGCAATGTTCTTCTCATCCAGCATATCGGTGATATAGGCTGGCATCGCCAGCGCATCGGGCGCGATGAAGAAGAAGCGGTTGCCATCAAACTTCGCCAGCGCCTGTGTCAGGGAGTGCACGGTGCGGCCATACTTCAGGTCGCCGACCATCGCCACATTCAGCTGATTAAGACGGCTCTGCGTCTCCTGAATGGTGAAGAGATCGAGCAGCGTCTGCGTCGGATGCTGGTTCGCACCGTCGCCGGCGTTGAGAATCGGGATTCCGCCGGAGAACTCGGTCGCCAGCCGCGCCGCGCCTTCCTGCGGATGACGCATCACGATTGCATCGACGTAGGTGCCGATGACGGAAATGGTGTCGGCCAGGGTTTCGCCTTTTTTGCCCAGCGAGGTGTTACTGCCGTCTGCAAAGCCCACTGCGGACGCGCCAAGGCGATGAATTGCGGTTTCAAACGACAGGCGGGTACGGGTCGAGGCCTCAAAGAAGCAGCTGGCGATCACCTTGTGCTTCAGCAGTTCCGGCTGCGGATGGGCTTTCAACTTTGCGGCGGTGTCCAGTGTCAGTTCCAGCTCTTCACGACTGAGGTCGTTGATTGAAATAATGTGCTTGCGATATAGCGGGTTAGGCATAGCTCTCTCCTCTGCGCGGCCGGATTGCGGACAAAAAAAAGCCCCTGATTAAGGGGCTTTTTTATGATCGGGTCGATGACCGAAAGAAACAGCAGCACCGCCTGCGGTCAGGCGTGATTGAGCGTCAAATTGTCCGCTGAGCTGTCGCATATTTCCTCCGGCAAATTGGGCCGCATTATACCCGTTCGCGGTGGAGCGGCAAGAGGAAAACATGCACAACGAAACCGTTTGCGGCTGTGCATCTTTAATGATTATTCAGGGTGCGACAGGCTAACATCTGAAGATATTGGCGAAATGGCAAAGTGAAGTTGCCAGCATTGTTGAATTACAGTGGGGCTAAAAACACTGTCGATACTCCGTGGCAGGCAAACACATAAGTAAGCAAATAACTGAGGATATTTGGGTTAAGTCCTGAGCGGTGTATGATGTGCATATATCCACACTAAGTTCAGGGAAAACGGGATGGAGATGGTACTGCCGGTTGACGGCTATCATTCAGCAGCGGAGTTCATGGCTGCCATGCAGGGAAGCCGGGGTGATACACACTGGCTGATGAAACAGGCAGAGCACTGGCACGGTGGCATCCACCTGTATGATAGTTTTGCCGGCAGCGCCGTCTGTAAACCCGGCAGCTCCGGCCTGAAATCCATGACGGACGGTCACGTGGTTGCCTGGCGGCTGAACGATGATTATCAGACCGCAGCGTTCGGAAAAAAGAGGCTGAAATTCAGCTCCACCTTCCTCCTTATCAAATCCAACTGCACCCCCGACAGTGCCAGGCCCGATAACGCGCTGGATTTCTATACCCTATGGATGCAGATAGCGCCATTATCTGAGTACGGCGTCACTGGCGTCCGGACCGCAACCGTCACCGCCGGCACGCTCAAAATCCGCCAGGACAACACGTTTCCGGGCTGGGTGCGCGACGGTCTCAGCTAGGGCATCAGCGTTCCGCGCGATGTGCTGAGGCACTATGAGGTGCCTGAGGATACGCACACCACGCTGCCGCGCGGTACCGTGGTGGAAGTTAAGCAGGAGGCTGCTTTTCTGCTTAAAGGCAGGCCGGCCCCGTTTATCTTCGTGTCTGTGGTGTCGGTACCCGAAGGGGCAAAGAGCGGGTTATCTGCCGGAGAGTCCGGCTGGATTTCGGGTCTGGCCAGGTTCGTGAAGCGGCATGAGGATACCCTGCCGGCCTGGATGCAGGCCGCCCGTAAGCACGGCGTATTTAATCAGGTGGTGACGGTTTCCGGGGAGGATGCGCCGGGGGTAAAGGCGGGCGAGGTTATCGGTCACCTGGGCCTGAGTGAGCGGCCGCACGGTGCCCCTGAGCACTTCTGCCATCTTGAAATATTCAGCCAGGACGCGCGCATGAAAAGCTTCCTGGCAAATGCGGCCGGAGTAACAACCGGGACGACAGAGCTGCATACGCTGACGGGCAGAACGCGCTGGATGTACCGGGAAAGGGAAAAGACGTTCATTGTGGCCGGCGTGGATGGTGACCCGTCACCCAGTACCGCGGAGCACTACACGCCGGAAGGTGAGTGCCGCAGATTGGAAGCGGACGGAAAGAGCTGGTACCACATCCCCGGTGAACTCGCATGGATGGCGGCGGAAGACGTGGAGAAGGTGAATCAGTTTGAGCTTGAAAAGCGGGGCTTTATGCCGCTGGAGCAGGAGGACGCACCGCAGAGCATTTTCCAGACCCCGAAGGAGGACTGGCTGCGGCAAGTATTCGGGCGGCTCGAAGCGCTAGCCCGGAGTGAAACGCGGGACATGTACTCAGCCAGCTATACGGAAAGGTACCAGATGCTGCTGAAGCAGATGGATGAAAACCGGGACGGCGTGATTGACGCCGGGGAGCTGTGGCGTTTCCTGCACAACAGCCAGCCGCACATCCGGTATCAGGTGGAGCGCCTGCACCACAGCGAGTGGCTGAAGGACGGGATGTCGGCCCTGTGGCAGGCCGCACTGGATGAGCAGGCGAAGAAATATCCGGATATGGCGCTGTATAACCGCGACTTCATCAACGCGCTGGTGTGGATGAAAGAGGTGCCGGAGATCCGCAGCGGTGAAGCGCTGTGGCATGTGCATCCGATTGTGTTTCTTGATGCGATAAAGGTTAATGAATATGATTTTTCCACAAGAGAAAGCACTATTCACGCAATAATCGAAGAAAGTAGAAAACAAGGATTAAACCTCCATTCACAGATCGCATATATTTTAGCTACGGTTAAAAGAGAGACTGGAGATATATTTCAGCCCGTAAGGGAGGGAGACTGGTCAGGACATACTTCAACAGATGAGTATCGAAGAAAACACTATCGCTATTATCCATACTACGGGCGAGGGTATGTTCAAATTACATGGGATTACAATTATAAAGCCTATTCAGAAAAGTAGGGTGTTGATTTATTTTCTGAGCCAGACAAAGCACTGGAACCCAATAATGCTTTGTTTATCCTAATAGACGGTTTCAAAAATGGTGTATTTACAGGTAAGAAGTTGTCTGATTATGTTAATGACATTGAATCTGACTTTTTCAATGCCCGAAAATGCATAAATGGTTTAGATGACGCGGCGCAAATAAAAGAATTTGCTAACGAATTTCTTACTAAGCTTGACTCAGGGGAACTGAGGTGAAAAGTAAGTTGTTTATTCTGATGCTATTATTAAATAGTTTTAGCTCAATTGGTAGTGAGCTAAGATGTGGCTGGTTACAAAATCCCAGCCCAGGAAATCACTGGATTATTGATAAAGATGGATTGTGGGATATATCTTCTCAGGGAGGGTTTATTGCTGATGGAATTGATAAGCTAAAAGATTTTAGCGATAAACAATATGTTAAAATGAATGGAGGTTATGGTTATGGTTATGGTTATGGGTGTGCTTGTGTTAAGGTTGATGTAGACCATGTTAAAAAAAGAATAACAAAGGTTTATAGTGAGAGCATATTACCTCTTAATCGTTGCCAAAATGATTCGAACCTTCATCGTCCCTGACATGTATTCAGCCAGCGATACGTAAAAACTACATGAGATATCATTGCGAATTCATGAAACAACATTACTGTGATAGCGTATGTAAAAATAAAATAAGCTACTGCGTGCATCTCAATAATCAATCATGACTTAGTTATTGAGGATCTTTTTAAACTCCTTGATAACTGGGCGTAATCTTTTGTCCTGCAAATGAAAAAACCACCTCTGGAGGTGGTTTTTTCGAAAGTTAAGATTGATGGGAAAAAACTTTCTTAAACAGCAACAATTTTATCTCCTGTCAGGACTCTGACACATCAGCCCTGGCCCAGCGTGGCAACCATCACCGCTTTGATGGTGTGCATCCGGTTCTCGGCCTGGTCGAACACAATGCTGTGTGGCGACTCAAATACCTCGTTGCTCACTTCCATGCCGTTGGGCAGATCGTACTGTTCTGCCATCTGCTGGCCCAGCGTCGTCTGATCGTCGTGGAAGGCCGGCAGGCAGTGCAGGAATTTCACCTGCGGGTTGCCGGTCAGATCGAGCATCGCGCGGTTAACCTGATAGTCACGCAGCAGGGCAATACGCTCGGCCCAGACTTCTTTGGCTTCGCCCATCGACACCCAGACGTCGGTGTAGATAAAGTCAGCGCCTTTTACGCCATCAGCAATATCTTCGGAGAGGGTAATTTTGCCACCGGTCTGCTGCGCAGCGTCGCGGCACTGCGCCACCAGTTCGTCCTCTGGCCAGCAGCTCTTCGGTGCCACCAGACGCAGATCCAGACCGACCTGAGCGGCGGCTTCCAGCATGGTGTTACCCATGTTGTTGCGCGCATCGCCCACATAAACCAGCGTCATCTCGCTGAGTTTTTTGCCCGGCAGATGCTCCTGCATGGTCAGCAGGTCAGCCAGCAGCTGGGTGGGGTGAAACTCGGTGGTCAGACCGTTCCACACCGGCACACCGGCGTGTTCCGCCAGCGTCTCTACCAGCTCCTGACCGTAACCGCGATACTGAATGCCATCGTACATGCGGCCCAGCACCCGCGCGGTGTCGCGCATTGACTCTTTATGGCCGATCTGACTGCCACTCGGGCCGAGATAAGTGACGTTTGCACCCTGATCGTAAGCGGCAACTTCGAAAGAGCATCGGGTACGGGTCGAGTCTTTTTCGAAGATGAGCGCAATGTTTTTACCTTTCAGATACTGCACTTCGCTGGCGTTTTTTTTCGCCTCTTTTAATTCAGCAGACAGGGAGAGCAGGTGATCGATTTCGGCGGGGGTAAAATCCAGAAGTCTGAGAAAATGGCGCTGATACAGCTGACTCATACAACACTCCGGTAATCATCAAAATGAATTAAAATTCAATTTAACCGTATGAATATTCATTTTCAAGTCTGGAGCTAATAAACTTTTCGTTTTGTGTAGTGGCGCGACAGGCAGTGTGGGAAAATAATTGATTATTGCCGAACTCAGAGAGGACATTGTCATGGCATATGAAGCATTACTGGAAGAGCAGCAGGAAGAGACGCGGCAGATTATCGAAGAGCTGCTGGAGGATGGCAGCGATCCTGATGCGCTCTATACCATCGAGCATCATCTCTCATGCAATAACTTTGATTCACTGGAAAAAGCCGCGGTTGATGCGTTCAAGCTGGGTTATGAAGTGACCGAGCCGGAAGAGCTGGAACTGGAAGATGGCACTACCGTGATGTGTGTCGATATCATCAGTGAATCTGCGCTGAAGCCTGAACTGATTGATGTGCAGGTTGAACAGCTGGTGAACCTGATTGGTAAGTACAACGTCGACTACGACGGCTGGGGCACCTATTTCGAAGATCCTGATGCCGAAGATGAAGACGAAGATGACGACGCCATCGAAGATGAAGATGATGATGGTATTCGCCACTAAGTAGCCGGGGCGGAGAGTTCTCCGCCTGTCACTTCTGCCACGCCTTTTGACATCATGAACTACGCACCCTTACTCGAACCGATCTATCAGTTTCTGCACTGCCGCACGCCACAGGCCTGGATTGATGAGGCGCGCAAGCCGGAAAACCTGACCCTGCTGTTAACCGACCATCTGGTGTGTGAGCTGAAAGCTGCCCAGACTGCGGTGTGGCTGATTCGTAAATATGTCGCCGACAAACCCAGCGGCGACGCCATTCTGGCGTGGCTGAAGCCCTATGAAGATTTTATCTTTCGCGAAGATGGCGACAGCGAATTTATCAACGCCCATAAGAACCTGACGAAACGCATCATCGTGCGCAATGCGCTGCCGTGGGCGGATGAACTGGTGGAGAAGATGGTGCTGCTGATTAAAGAGGAGCTGCATCACTTCTATCAGGTATGGGAAATTATGCAGTCGCGCGGGCTGGTCTATCAGAAGATCACCTCCAGCCGTTATGCCAAATCGCTGTTGCGTGAAGTGACCACCCATGAGCCAGAGACGCTGGTGGATAAGCTGATTTGTGGTGCTTACATTGAGGCGCGATCCTGCGAGCGTTTCGCCAGTCTGGCACCGTATCTTGATGATGAACTGGCGAAATTCTATATTTCGCTGCTGCGCTCAGAGGCGCGGCACTATCAGGACTATTTAACGCTGGCGGCGCAAATCGCCGGTAAGGATATTGCGCCGCGGGTGCAGGCGATTGGCGTTACAGAAGGGCGGTTAATCAGCGAACCCGACAGTGAGTTACGTTTTCACAGCGGCGTTCCGGCGTTCTGATTCAATCATATCAGCGGGGCTGCCTGCCCCGATTGTCACAGCAGTTTCAGCATCCGCACTTCGCAGTCGACATGGCCGGTGCAGCCCATCGCGCTGTCGATATGCTCAAAGCCCAGCGACTCATAGAGTTTAATCGCCCGCGTCAGGCTTGCGGTGGTTTCCAGATAGCAGCGACGGAAGCCGTGGCTGCGCGCATGCTCCATCGCCCTCAGCGCCAGTTCGCGCGCCAGACCCTGACCGCGCACCTCGGGCAGAAAGTACATCTTTTGCAGTTCGCAGATATCGGGCGCGCTGCAGGCGAGAGGCGCAACCCCGCCGCCACCCACCACCTTGCCCTGATACTCAACAATCCAGTAGGCGCTCTGTTCGGCACTGTAAAGCTCAAACAGCTGGTCGAGCTGCGGATCGGAAACGGTATAGCCCTTGTCAGCCGTCAGGCCGAACTCCGCAGAAACGTCACGGATCACCTTGGCAATATGCGGATTATCGGCGGCCGTAATTGGCCGCACCTGGAGGTCAAAATGCGGGATGGTACTGGTCGTCATCATCTCTTCCGGATTTGTACGAGGTCAATAAAAAAGCCGGGCAAGCCCGGCTTTATGAATAAGCTGTCAGCTAAGACGCTTACAATGCCGCAATGACCGCCTGCTGTTCAATCAGTTTTGCTTTTGATTGTTGCAGGTCTGCCACGCGTTCGCGCTCTTTCGCAACGACCGCTTCGGGCGCGCGTGATACAAAGCCTTCGTTCGCCAGCTTGGTCTCAATCTTCTCGATCTCGACATCCAGCTTAACCAGCTCTTTCGCCAGACGCTCCAGCTCGGCGGTTTTATCCACCAGATCTGCCATCGGGATCAGCAGCTCTGCGCCTTCAACCAGTTTGGTCACCGACACCGGACCTTTCTCGCCTGCAGGCAGAATGGTCAGGCTTTCCAGACGCGCCAGGCGCGACAGGAAGTTGCGGTTCGCTTCAACGCGACGCAGTGCCGCTGGCGAGCAGTCACGCAGCAGCACATCCAGCGGCTTGCTCAGCGCGATGTTCATCTCGGCACGGATATTACGCACCGCGACGATCGCCTGTTTCATCCACTCAATGTCCGCTTTCGCTTCGGCATCTTCTTTCGCCGCATCGTACTGCGGGAAAGGCTGCAGCATGATGGTGTCGTCGCTGATATTTTTCAGTCCATTCACGCGCTGCCAGATGGTTTCAGTGATAAACGGAATGATCGGGTGCGCCAGACGCAGCAGCGCTTCCAGCACGTGAACCAGCGTATGACGGGTGCCACGCAGTTCAGCTTCACTGCCGCTGTTCATCACCGGCTTGGTCAGCTCCAGATACCAGTCGCAGAACTGGTTCCAGGTGAAGTCATACAGCAGGTTAGCCGCGATGTCGAAACGATAGCTATCCAGCGCTTCACGGTACGCTTTCACCGTGTTGTTGAACTCGGTCAGGATCCAGCGATCCGCCAGCGACAGCGTCATGTCGCCGCCGTTCTGTCCGCAATCCTGGTCTTCGGTGTTCATCAGCACAAAGCGGCTGGCGTTCCACAGCTTGTTACAGAAGTTGCGGTACCCTTCCAGGCGCTTCATGTCCCAGTTGATGTCGCGTCCGGTTGAGGCCAGCGCCGCCAGGGTGAAACGCAGCGCATCGGTGCCTGATGGCTCGATGCCGTCCGGGAACTGCTTCTCGGTACGTTTGCGGATCTTCTCCGCCAGCTGTGGCTGCATCATGTTGCCGGTGCGTTTTTCCAGCAGCGCTTCCAGCGAAATGCCGTCAACCATATCCAGCGGGTCAATCACGTTGCCCTTGGATTTCGACATCTTCTGACCTTCTTCATCGCGGATCAGACCGGTCATGTAGACGGTTTTGAACGGCACCTGCGGTTTGCCGTTTTCATCTTTGATGAAGTGCATGGTCAGCATGATCATGCGGGCAATCCAGAAGAAGATGATGTCGAAGCCGCTGACCAGCACGCTGGTCGGATGGAAGGTGCGCAGCGCTTCGGTGTTTTCCGGCCAGCCCAGGGTGGAGAAGGTCCACAGACCTGAGGAGAACCAGGTATCCAGCACGTCATCATCCTGACGCAGCGCCACATCGGCGGCCAGGTTGTTCTCGGCGCGGACTTCATCTTCGGTACGGCCAACGTAGACGTTACCGTTGTTGTCATACCACGCCGGGATGCGGTGACCCCACCAGAGCTGACGGGAAATACACCAGTCCTGAATATCGCGCATCCAGGAGAAGTACATGTTTTCATACTGCTTCGGCACGAACTGGATGTCGCCGTTCTCAACGGCTTCAACCGCGACTTTCGCCAGCGGCGCGGTACGCACATACCACTGGTCAGTCAGCATCGGCTCGATCACCACGCCACCACGGTCGCCGTAAGGGACGGTCAGATCGTGCGGTTTGATCTCTTCAAGCAGGCCCAGTTCGTCGACAGCGGCAACAATCGCTTTACGCGCGGCGAAACGTTCCATGTTCTGGAAAGCGGCCGGGATCTCATCGGAACAGGCATCGCTGGCTTCGCCGTTGGTGTCATACACCTGAGCGCGGTCGCGGATATCACCATCGAAGGTCAGGATGTTGATCATTGGCAGCTTATGACGACGACCGACTTCATAGTCGTTGAAGTCATGCGCCGGGGTGATCTTGACGCAGCCGGTGCCTTTTTCCATGTCGGCGTGTTCGTCGCCAACGATGGGAATCAGACGGCCAACCAGCGGCAACATCACAAATTTGCCGATCAGATCTTTGTAACGCGGATCTTCCGGGTTGACTGCCACGCCGGTATCGCCCAGCAGGGTTTCCGGACGGGTAGTGGCAACAACCAGGTAATCTTTACCGTCGGCGGTTTTTGCGCCGTCAGCCAGTGGATAGCGGATATGCCACATGGAGCCTTTGCTCTCGCGGTTTTCCACTTCCAGATCGGAGATCGCCGTGCGCAGCTTAGGATCCCAGTTCACCAGGCGCTTGCCACGGTAGATCAGGTTCTCTTTGTAGAGGCGAACAAACACCTCTTTCACGGCGTTGGAAAGGCCATCGTCCATGGTGAAGCGCTCGCGCTCCCAGTCGACGGAGTTACCCAGGCGGCGCATCTGGCGGGTAATGGTGCCGCCGGATTCCGCTTTCCACTGCCAGATTTTCTCGATGAACGCATCGCGGCCATAGTCCTGGCGCGTCTTGCCCTCTTCAGCCGCAATTTTGCGCTCAACCACCATCTGCGTGGCGATGCCCGCGTGGTCAGTACCCGCCTGCCACAGGGTATTTTTCCCCTGCATACGCTGGTAACGGATCATGGTGTCCATGATGGTTTGCTGGAAGGCGTGACCCATGTGCAAGCTACCGGTGACGTTCGGCGGCGGGATCATTATGCAAAAGCTTTCCTGGCTGGTATCGCCATTCGGTTTGAAGTAGCCCTGCTTTTCCCAATGCTCGTAAAGCGGCTGCTCGATATCTTGCGGGTTATATGTCTTTTCCATTTCTGCTATGTCGTTTCCGGCTGTGGTGGCGCTGCCGTATTCAATTGGAATCCAACGCTGCGATATGCTTTGTAGCGGTCGCGCGCCAGTTGTTTGAGAGCGTCCTCGTAAGGAACGAAGTCTATCACTTCATGGAAAGCAGTAGCAAAATCTGCGAAGTGGGGCAGCAGGCTAATCAGCAGGTCGCGCTGTGAACTGCCGCGACGCTGTGGCCAGGCCAGCTCGACCGGCGCACCGTAGCGCGGGCCTTCACCCGCCAGGTTGTGCGGCACGAAGGCGTTTGCCGGTCGTTGCCACAGCGCTTCGTCGAGACGAATGGCTTGCTGTTCATCTTCGCAGGCGATCAACACCCGCTTTCCGGCCCGCCAGCGTGTTTCCGCCAGATTGCACA
>Ga0209461_10000120_pt1 | contig 45370 bp, 47 predicted proteins | sample AgamicAsMarz_FD_187162 | JGI IMG/M metagenome (GOLD analysis project Ga0209461, IMG submission 187162) | Agave microbial communities from Guanajuato, Mexico - As.Ma.rz (SPAdes) (version 2) | ecosystem: Host-associated > Plants > Phyllosphere > Phylloplane/Leaf | place: Guanajuato, Mexico... | reverse complement strand
GAGCTCTTCCGTGGCTACGAGCTGTCCCCCTCGTCCCCCTCGCTGGCGCTGGCCGAGGCGGGTCTGCGCCAGTCCGGGTTCGAGCCGGTGCGCACCTTCACCGGCGGCGGCAGCGACGCCAACGCCCTGCTCGCCAACGGCTTCGACTGCGTCCTGCTCGCCAACGGCACCGAGGCGAACCACACGCCGGACGAGAGCGTCAGCGCCGCCAACCTCGACGCGATGCTCAGGGTTTGCGAGGCGATCGTCTCCGAGGCGGCCGCGAAGGAGTGAGCAGCGGCCGGCTGAAGCTGCGGCGGGCGCTCGTCGTCGACGAGGACCCGCTGACGGTCGAGGTCGACGGCGAGCGTCGCCCTGCCTGGGCCGACACCGGCCTGCTGGGTGAGATGCGTGTGGGCGACGAGGTCGTCGTCAACGTCGCCGCGCTCGACCTTGGACTTGGCTCGGGCGGCTTCGACGTCGTCCACGTCAACCTCAGTCGCGGACTGCAGGGCGGCGGGGGAGGGGGCGAGCACGTGATCAAGCTCAACTACAGCTCGCTCCAGCACCCGGTCGAGCCGGTCGAGCGGCCGCTGGCGGAGACGCACGGACCGCCGGCGACGCCGGTGCTCGTCCTGCCCCTCCACGGACACCTGGCGCCGGCGGCTTGGTCGGCGGCTCAGGCCGCACCCGAGGCGAAGATCGGCTATGTGCAGACGGCGGGCGGCGCCCTGCCGGGATCGCTCTCGCGCGACGTCGCCGAGCTGCGCGAGCGCGGCCTGCTCTGCGGCCACGTCACCGCGGCTCCGGCGTACGGCGGCGAGCACGAGGCGATCTCGGTAGCCGGGGCGCTCGACGCTGCCGCGCACGGGCTCGGCTGGGACGCGATCCTCGCCGGCCCCGGCCCAGGGATCATCGGCTCCGACACGCACCTGGGGCACGGCGGGCTGGCGGCCCTCGACACGGCTCACGCCGCGCTCGCGCTCGGCATGCCGACGCTGCTCTCGCCCCGGCTCTCGGCCAGCGACCCGCGCGAGCGCCACCGGGGGGTGAGTCATCACACGGTGACGGTGATGCGGATGCTGCTTGGCGCGGTCGAGATCCCGGTTCCCTCCGACAACCCTGTCGTCACGGCGAAGCTCGCCGACGCAGCCGCCTGGCGCCACAAGTTGACCGAGGTCTCCGCCGACCTCGAGGCGTACGCGGCAACCGGCCTGCCGGCACGGACGATGGGGCGTTCGCTGGAGGAGGACCCGCTCTTCTTCGCCGCTCCGCTCGCCGCGGGCGGCGCCTTGCGCGCCAAGGGTTGAGCGCCGCCGGCGAGAACCAGCCGGCATGGCAGTCGCAGTCGAACCGCAGTCAGCGGCGAGCGCGCGTTTCGAGGGCCTCGTCCTCGACTTCCTCGCCTACCTGGAGCTGGAGCGCGGCCTCTCCCGCAACACGCTGGGCGCCTACCGAACCGACCTGCTCCAGTACGGCGAGTTCCTCGCCGAGCGCGACCTCGATGCGCTCGCCGCACGCCCGGCGGACATCTCCGACTTCCTCGCCGACCTGGCGACCGGCAACGGGCGGCCGCCCTGCTCGGCGGCGACGATCCACCGCAAGGCGGCCTGCCTGCGCTCCTTCTACAAGCACCTGCGCCGCGACGAGCTGATCGGCGACGACCCGACCGCGGCGCTCTCGGCGCCGCGGCGGGCGAAGAAGCTGCCCCAGGTGCTCAACTACCCCGAGGTGCAGAAGCTGCTCGCGGCGCCGACCGGCAGCGAGCCGACCGCGCTGCGCGACCGTGCCCTGCTGGAGACGATGTACGGGTGCGGGCTGCGCGCCTCGGAGACGATCGGGCTCGAGCTCGCCGACGTCGACCTGACCGAGGGCCTGCTGCGGGCGCGCGGCAAGGGGAGCAAGGAGCGGCTGGTGCCGCTCGGACGGCAGGCGATCGCGGCGATCGGCGCCTACCTGCGCGGCGGCCGGCCGAAGTTGGTCGGCGAGCGCCACGAGCCGAAGCTGTTCGTCAACTTCCGCGGCGGTCCGCTCAGCCGCCAGGGCCTCTACAAGATCGTCCAGCGCAACGCCCGCGCCGCCGGCCTCGGCGGCCGAATGAGCCCGCACACCCTCCGCCACAGCTTCGCCACCCACCTGCTGGCGGGCGGCTGCGACCTGCGCGCGGTGCAGGAGATGCTCGGCCACGCCGACATCTCGACCACCCAGATGTACACCCACCTCTCCGGCGAGCAGCTCAAGGACGTCTACTTCCGCAGCCACCCCCGCGCCACCACCGGCTGACTTCGTCTTTCTTCGTGCATACGGACTGCTAGAGGCGAAGTCAGCTTGGTGTAGAACTGCTCGCGTGCCCGAGCTGCCCGAGGTCGAGACCGTCTGCCGGCAGCTCGAGCCCGAGATCGAAGGACGGGCGATCGAGCGGCTCGAGGTGCTCGACGCGCGCTGGTGCCGCCCGATGCCGCCGCGCCAGCTGGAGAAGGCGGTGGCCGGGGCGACGATCGAGGGCCTGGGGCGGCGCGGCAAGTACCTGCTGCTGGCGCTCGACGGCGAGCGCACGTTGGTCATGCACCTGCGGATGACCGGCAACCTCGTCCTGGTCGAGGGTGAGGACAAGCTCGACCCCTCGGAGGGAATGAGGCTCTACGAGGGCGAGCGCTCAACCTCCGAACGCCACCTGCGCGCCCGCTTCGCGCTCGACGACGGGCGCGAGCTCTGGTTCACCGACCCGCGTCGCTTCGGCGAGGCCTTCCTGATCGACGACGCCGATCTCGAGGCGCGCTTCGAGCGGCTCGGGGTCGAGCCACTTTCCGACGCGTTCACCCCGGAGCTGCTGGCCGCGGTCAGCGCCGGCCGCACGGCGCCGCTGAAGTCCTTCCTGCTCAACCAGTCGCGGGTCGCGGGAGTGGGCAACATCTACGCCGACGAGGCGCTCTTCCGCGCCCGCCTGCACCCGCTCTCGCCCGCCGGCTCGATGCGCTCCGAGCACCACGAGGCATTGTGCGACGCCGTCGTCGCCGCGCTGGAGGCCGGGATCGACCGCGGCGGCGCCTCGATCGACGACTACCGCGACGGGCGCGGCGAGAAGGGGACGATGCAGGACGAGTTCCTCGTCCACACCCGCGAGGGAGAGCCCTGCCCCAACTGCGGCGAACCGATCGTGCGCATCGTCATCTCCGGCCGCTCGACCTACTACTGCCCGCACTGCCAGGTTCGCCTGCGGCGCGGGCCGCGCCGTCGGCGTCCGGCTCGTCGTTCACCTTAGGTTGCGTGGCCGGAAAGACGCTGAAGACGGAGGCCGTGGTCCTGCGCAGCATCCGCTACGGCGAGGCCGACCGCATCCTCCACCTCTACTCGGCGAACAAGGGCCGGATCGGGGCGATAGCGAAGGGGGCGCGGCGGCCGAAGTCGCGCTTCGGCGGCAGGCTCGAGCCCTTCTTCCGGCTCGACTTCGTCCTTCACGAAGGGCGCGGCGAGCTGCTCACCGTAACCAACGTGGCCACGGTCGACGGCTACCCGCGGCTGCGCTCATCCGGGCCGGCGCTGAGCGCCGGTGCCCGCGCCTGCGACGCGGTCCTGCGCCTGCTCGACTCGGCGGAGGCGAACCGCCCCGCCTACAACCTGCTCTGCCGCTACCTGGCCCTGCTCGACGACCCGACGATGGGGCGGGCGGCGGCGGTGGAGACTGCGCTCTCATTCCGGCTGAAGCTGGCGCTGGCCGCGGGCTTCGCGCCGGAGCTCGCCTCCTGCGCGCGCTGCGGCGAGGCCGAGCACCTCGCCGGCTTCTCGGGGGCCGCCGGGGGCGTCGTCTGCTCCAGTTGCGAGGCGGGGTCCTTCCCGCTCTCCGAGGAGGCGCACGGCTTCATGGTCGAGGCGATCGCCAGGCCGCTGGCCGAGGCGCCGCACGCCGGCGAGCGCGAGCTGCGCCAGGTCGAGCGGGCGGTGGGCGAGACCCTCGAGCATCACGCCCATGTCCAACTGCGACCCGCGGCGTGAGGGTCGATCCCGGCAGGGATTCCGCTTAACTTTTTGCGAATGGAAGTGGACGGGCTTGACGCCCCGTCGCGTTGCGCGCAAAAAGTACAAGACGCTCCGCCCCTGCCGGGATCGACCCTTAGGATCGAACGGGATGGACGCAACGGTGACGTTTGAGGATCGGGTGCACGCCTGGGAGGAAGAGTTCCTTTCTCTTTACGCGACCCGTTCCTACCCCGCGCGGCGCCGGCGCGAGGAGCCGGACAGTCCGCTCCGCACCCCGTTCCAGCGGGACCGCGACCGCATCGTCCACTCGAAGGCGTTCCGCCGGCTCAAGCACAAGACCCAGGTCTTCATCGCCCCCGAGGGCGATCACTACCGCACGCGCCTCACCCACACGCTCGAGGCCTGTGGGATTGCTCGCACCGTCGCCCGCTCGCTGGGCCTCAACGAGGACCTGACCGAGGCGATCGGGCTCGGTCACGACCTCGGCCACCCACCCTTCGGCCACACCGGCGAGGAGGCGCTCGACGAAGCGACGCGCGAGGCCTGCGGCGGCGGCTTCAAGCACAACGTCCACTCGCTGCGGGTGGTCGACGTGCTCGAGCGCGAGGGCCAGGGGCTGAACCTGACCGAGCAGGTCCGCGACGGCATCCTCAACCACACGGGCCCGGACAAGCCGGCGACGCTGGAGGGTCGCGTGGTCAAGCTGGTCGACCGCGTCGCCTACATCAACCACGACATCGACGACGCCCTGCGGGCGGGGATCCTGCGCCAGGAGGACCTGCCGGCGGCTGAGATCGAGCTGCTCGGCCCGACCGGCTCGGCCCGGATCGACACTCTGGTCAAGGACATCGTCGCCCACTCGGCGGGGACCGGCGACATCCTCCAGGGCGAGGAGGTGGGTGGCGCGATGCTGCGCCTGCGCAAGTTCATGTTCCAGCGCGTCTACCTGGGTCCGGAGGCGCGGCGCGAGCACGAGCGCGCGCAGCGCGCGGTGAGCGGCCTCTTCGCCCACTACATGGAGCACCCCGAGGAGGTGCCGGAGGGCGAGCCGGGGGCGGGGGAGTGCCAGCGCGTGGTCGACTACATCGCCGGCATGACCGACCGCTTCTGCATCGCCAAATTCACCGAGCTCACCATCCCCGAGGAGGCGCGCTTCTAGTGGCGCTGATCTCCAACGACAGCCTCGAGCAGGTCAAGCAGGCGGTCGACATCGTCGAGGTGGTCTCGGCTCACACCGACCTGCGCCGCCAGGGGGCGCGCTGGGTCGGGCTCTGCCCCTTCCACGAGGAGCGCACGCCCTCGTTCTCGGTCGACGCCCAGGAGAAGCTCTACCACTGCTTCGGCTGCGGGGTGGGCGGCGACACGATCAAGTTCGTCGAGGAAAAGGAGGGGCTCGGCTTCGCCGACGCGGTCGAGCTGCTCGCCGACCGCTACGGGGTCGAGCTCGCGCGCGAGAAAGAGGACCCAAAGGCGGAGGCGCGGCGGGCGCAGCGCCGCCGCCTGGAGGAGCTGCTCGCCCGCGGCGCCGCCTTCTACTCGAGCTACCTCTGGGACTCGGAGGAGGCGAGCAAACCGCGGGATTACCTCGCCGGCCGCGGGCTCGGCGAGGAGGTGCTGCGGGCGTTCGGCGTCGGCTACGCGCCCAGCGCCTGGGACCAGCTGCTGCTGCGCGGGCAGCGGGCCGGGTTCAAGATCGAGGAGCTGCGCGCCGTCGGCCTCGTGCAGCGGGGGCGGGGGGGCGGCGAGTACGACCGCTTCCGCGAGCGAATCATGTTCCCGATCCGCGACCGGCGGGGGCGGGTGCTCGGCTTCGGCGGCCGCGCGATGCGCTCCGACCAGGGCGCCAAGTACGTCAACACAGCCGAGACCGACTTCTTCCACAAGAGCCAGATGCTCTACGGGATCGATGTGGCCAAGGCCGAGATCGCGAAGGCGGGGCGGGCGGTGGTCGTCGAGGGCTACACCGACGTGCTGGCCCTGCACCAGGCGGGGGTGGAGGAGGTCGTCGGCGTGATGGGCACCTCGATCACCGACGAGCAGGTGGCGGCGCTCTCGGGGATGGTCGAGGAGGTGGTGCTGGCGCTCGATGCCGACGTCGCCGGCCAGGAGGCGATGCTGCGGGCTCAGCGGGTCGCGGCGGGACGGAAGATGCGGCTGTTGGTGGCGGCGATGCCCGCGGGGGAGGATCCGGCCGAGATGGTCGCCGCCGAGGGCGGGGCGGAGCGGTTCCGGGAGCTGCTGGCCGGCGCCGTCGAGCTGGCCGCCTTCCAGGTCGGCCTCGTCCTCGACGGGACCGACACCGGCTCGCCGGCCGAGCGCGATCGGGCGCTTGTCGAGGTGGCGCCGGTGCTGGCCGGAATGGGAGAGAGCGTCAGCCGCGACGATCTGGTGCGCAGGGTGGCCGAGCGGCTCGACCTCGAGCCGGCGATGGTGATGGGGAGGGTGGTGGCGTCACAGCCCACTGCCGGCGGGACCAGCCAAGCGCAGGCGCCGCGCCCGGCGGCGAGCGCGGCGCCACGGCGGCGCAGCACCGGCGAGCTGACCTCGCGCGAGCGGCGCGAGCGCGCCCTGCTGGCGATGTGCATCGCGCTGCCGAAAGAGGGGCGTCCCTACCTCGACCGGCTGAGCGACGAGCACCTCTCGGCCAGCGGCGCCCGGGCGCTCGCCTGGCTCCGCGACCATCTCGACGACCCGGCCTCCGACCTGCCCCACGACGACGACGAGCTCGCCGGTCTGATCGCCGAGCTGGTGATGCTCTCTCGTAACGAGCCCGCCTCCCCGGACGCGATGGAGCTCAACTTCCTCCTGCTCGAGCAGCGCCGCATCGAGGCCGAGATCGCCGCCGCCGGCGAACGCGACGACTACGAGCGCCGCGCCGCCCTCAGCCGCGAGCGCGCCACCCTGGTCGAACGCATTGCCCGCACCGAGCGCGTCGGTTAGCGAAACTTTCTGTCTGATAAGACTGGCATGATTTCCGCATGGACAAGCGGTTCTTGGAGGAATGCCTGGCGAAAGGCATGTCGCTGGAAGCGATCGGCAAGCTGGTCGGGAAGCACCCGTCGACGGTCAGCTACTGGCTGAAGAAGCATGGATTGGATGCTCACAATGCTGCTCGGCACGCGCCAAAAGGCGCGCTGGAGAAGGAGCAACTCGAAGCGCTAGTAGCAGCTGGTCTGACGCTCCGTGAGATTGCTGAGCGGCTTGATCGGAGCGTCGCGACGATTCGCCATTGGATGGGTCGCTATGAGCTCAAGCCGATTCGTCGTCGACGGCAGCAACCCGCTGGGACCCCCAAGCGAGCCGAGCTGCTTTGTCGTCGACATGGCCAGGTCGAGTTCGTCCTCGAGGGTCGTGGCTATTACAGATGCGTGAAATGCAGACTGGAAGCGGTCTCGAGGCGACGTCGCACTATCAAGCGCACACTCGTCGAAGAGGCTGGCGGTCAATGCGTTCTCTGCGGATACTCTCGGTGTCAGCGCGCTCTGCAGTTCCATCACCTGGATCCGAGGACGAAGAGCTTCCATATTGGCGATCGCGGGCAATGCCGGGCGCTTGCGCGATCACGAGAGGAGGCACGCAAGTGCGTTCTCCTGTGCGGTAACTGCCATGCTGAGGTCGAGGCAGGAATTGTCGAGATGCCGCTAAATTCTCTTGCCGATGCTGATCCGGGGTAGCTCATTTGGGTTAGCACGATCCGGGGTAGCTCAATTGGTAGCAGCGCGCGGCTGTTAACCGCGAGGTTGTGGGTTCGAGTCCCACCCCCGGAGCTTTTTGAGGCGTGCGCGGTCAGGCTCGCGCGCGACTGCGGGCGAGCTGCTCGACCAGCTCCGCCCCGCGTGCGGCGCCGTCGTGCTCACGGCTCCAGGCGGCCAGTTCGCCCGCCCGTGTGGAGAAGGAGGGCTCATCGAGGATGCGGCGGGCGGCCCAGCGCAACGGCGCCGGCTTGCAAAGTCGCCAGGGCAGTGAGAGCCCAGCTCCGGCCCAGGCGACCCGCATCGCGGTCTCGCTCATGTCGCCGATCAGGGGGGAGACGAGCACCGGGGCGCCGGCGCCGAGCGCCCGCGCCACGGTGCCGTGGCCCCCGTGGGAGACGACCAGCGACGCCGCCGGCATCAGCTGGCTGTAGCTGAGCCATTCGACCAGGGTCGCGTTCGGCGGCGCCTCGATCGGCTCCTGTGGCACGACGCGGTTGGTCGTCGCCACCACCCGTACCGGCTCGTCCGCCAGCGCCGCCAGCGCCGTCCGCACCAGGTGGTTTTCCGAGTCGTGCGCGGTGCTGGGCGCGACAAGCACTAGCGGATCGTCGCCCGGCGGCAGCTCGATCTCGGGGTGGGGCAGCTCGAAGGTCATCGGTCCCGTCACCTCGACCCCGGCGGGCCAGCGCCGCGGGTACTCGAGCTGGGGGAAGGTCCCGACAAGCGCCAGGTCGGGGCTGATCCCGCCGTGGAAGCGATCGAGCGGCGGCAGGCTTAGCCGGTCGCGCTGGATGTTGAGATCGCGCCGGCCCTGCTCGAGGCCGATGTCCAGCATCCGCTGCCCCGCTCGCCAGACACCGCGCCCGAGTGGCGTCCGCGGCGGCCGCAGGCCGACGGCGAAGAAGGGCAGGCCCGGCTCGACCACGGGGTAGATGTGGGGGATCAGCGTCGCGAGGGGGATGCCGGCGCGCTCCGCCGCCAGCGTCGGCGCCAGCGTCAGGATGTCGCTGACGACGGTGTGCGGCCGCAGGTCCTCAAGCAGCGGCAGCAGGGCGCGGGCCGCCTCGGCCGCGTGCGCGCCTTCGGGTGAGTTGGGGTCGGGCGGGGGGAACATCCGGTATTCCTCCGCCGCCGCGAAGCCCAGCCCGGCGCCCTCGACCGCGGCGCGCCGTTCCTCCCAGGTCTCGATCGTGACCTCGTGGCCACGGGCGGCCAGCGCCTTGCCCAGGGCGATCGCCGGAAACGCATGGCCCGCGTCGCCGAAGGCGGCGACCAGGAGCCTAAGGGGCGTCGAGTCCCTCACCCGGCCGCGTGAAGACGATCTCCGGCACGTGGCAGTTGCGCGACGTGCTGAGCAGGAAGCGCACCGCCTCTCCGATGTCCTCGGGGCGGATCATCTCCTCGCCTGGGACCTGGCCCTTGGCGAACTCGGTCATTGGCGTGTCGACGAAGCCGGGCGCAAGCGCCGTGCACTGGATCCCTTCGGCGCCGGCCTCGCGGTGGGTCGACTGGGTGAAGTTGATCACTGCCGCCTTGGTCGCGGCGTATACGGAGAGCCAAGCCTGGCCGCCCTTGCCAGCGATCGAGGCCGTGTTGACGATCAGCGCCTTGCCGTGCTCGGCGCCGGCTTCGCGCAGCAGCGGCAATCCCTCGCGCGTGCCGAGGATCAGCGCCCGCAGGTTGACCCCGAGCTGCATGTCGAGGTGCTTGGTCTGGATCTCCGCCATCGGCGCGCCGATCCCGACGCCGGCATTGTTGACGAGCACGTCGAGCCGGCCGTAGGCCTCGCGGTGCTTGGCGAAGACGCCGGCGACGTCGTCCTCGTCGGTCATGTTGGCGGTCACGCTCTGCAGCTCGATGCCGTCGGCGCGCAGGCTCTCGGCCGCTGTCTCGAGCTTCTCGGGCCGCCGCGCGGCGATGGTCAGCGCGTAGCCCTGCTCGCCGAGCACGCGGGCGATCGCCAGCCCGATTCCGCTCGAAGCACCTGTGATCAACGCCGCTCGGTCAGCCACTTTCGCTCCTTTCGCTCTCCCAGACTGCCGCGCACCCTACCCGTGGGCGCGGGGCGGGGCGGAATGAGCCGCCGCGCCGCAATAACATGGCGACGATGCGCCTCCGCAGAGCCCTTGTGGCACCCGCCTGCCTGCTTGCCGCCGCCGCGCTTGTCGTCGGCTGCGGCGACGATTCCGATTCCACGACCTCGTCCGGGTCGGGTTCGGCGGAGAGCCGCCCGGCGCCGCCGAAAAGCGCTTTCCCAAGCGCCGCCGGCAAGTCGCTCGCAGAAGTGCTCGAATCCGAGATGGTCGACGGGCCCTCCGAATTGGTGGTCTCGCCGGCCGCCCTGGCCTTCTACACAGGTGACAGTCGCTACCCATTCGGCGTTTTCCGACGTGACGGCTCGCAGGTCACCGACGCCGAGGTGGCGCTCTACTTCGCCCGGATGCCGAAAAAACAGGGTGCGGCGAGCACGGCCGGCAAAGAACCCTCGGCCGCGCCGGAATCGGCCGATCGCGAGACCGCGGCTGCAGCTCTCAACCAGCCCGCCGTGGGGCCGTTCCCCGCCCGTGTCGAGAGCCTGCAGACGCAGCCCGCCTTCCGGGCACGGACGACGACCGACGACCCCGACGCCGCCCAGGCCGTCTACGTCGCCGACTTCGAATTTCCCAGCGACGGCGAGTGGCGGATCGCCGCCTTGGTCAGGGACGGCGACGAGGTGACCAGCTCGCTGGTCGGCAGCACCGTGGTCGGCAAGTTCAAAGGGGTGCCCAGGCCCGGTGAGCAGGCTCCGAAGATCCACACCCCGACCGCGGAGGACGTCGGAGGCGACCTCTCCCAGATCACGACCCGCATTCCACCGGACACCCAGAACCAGGTCGATTACGCGGACGTACTTGGCAAGGAGCCCATCATCCTGCTCTTCGCCACTCCCCAGTTCTGCACTAGCCGTGTCTGCGGACCGGTGGTAGACATCGCTGAGCAGGTCAAGGAGCGCTATGGGGACAAAGCGGAGTTCATCCACATGGAGATCTTCAACGAGAACGATCCGAAGAAGGACGTGCGCCCGCAGGTGCGCGCCTTCCGCCTGCCGAACGAGCCGTGGCTGTTCGCGATCGACCGGCAGGGCAAGGTCCAAGCCGATCTCGAGGGCGCCTTCGGCGTCGACGAGCTGACCCGCGTGGTGGAGGAAGTGACGGCGGAATGAGCGAGCAGAAGACACCCGACGCCGAGCAGCAGAAACTGCTCGAGGCTTTCGCCGAGGAGGCAAAACGCCGCTGCGACGTGATCGCCGCCGGCCTCGCGACCGAGACGACCGACTTCGAGACGATGCGGGCCGAGGCCCACGCGCTGCGGGGAACCGCCGGCGCCGTCGGCCTGCGCCGCCTCGCCGAGCTCGCCGGACTGATGGAATCCGACCTCGACGAAGCGAAGAAGACCGGCCTGATCCGCGGCGGCCGCTCCCACCAGGTAGCCGACGCCGCCAAAGCCCTCGCCGAAGGCGCCTCCGCAGCCGCCGAAGGCAAAGAAGAGCCCGCCGACGTCGGCCGCTCTCTCGCCCAGCTCTTCAGCCCCTGAGCAGCCGCCAACCCCATCCGTCTCCCGCTACGCTCGACCCCGAGGGGCGGTAGCTCAGCTGGTTAGAGCAGCGGACTCATAATCCGTCGGTCGAAGGTTCGAGTCCTTCCCGCCCCACTACGAAAATGGCTCTATAAAGCCAAGTAAATAAGAGCCACTTGGCACGAAGTGGCGAAAATTGGTCCCGAATTGGTCCCGAAACGCGCTAGAATTCGGGCACTGATGCGACAGCCAGCGCCCCGCCCGATCTCCGGCCACGTCTTCAAGCGCAAGGGGAAGCGCGGTGCGGTCTGGTACGCGAAGTACCGCCTGCCAGATGGCAGCCAGCAGAAGAAGCGACTCGGTCCGGCCTGGACGGAGAAGACTGCGCCGCCCGACGGCTACTTCACCAAGGGCAAGGCCCAGACGCACCTGGACGAGATGCTGCGCCAGGCTCGGGACGGCTCGTTGCCGGGGATGGTCAAAACCGGCAAGACCTTCACGGACGCGACGGCCGAGTGGCTCGCCTACTGCGAGAACGTCCGCGACTGCAAGCCGTCCACGATGCGCGACTACCGCAACATGGTCCGCGTCCTCGACCGCGAGTTCGGAAAGCGCAAGATCGAGACGATCACGACCGAGGACATCGACCTGTGGATCAGCGGCTACGGCGGCTCCAACCGGACGCGGCAGAAGTACCTCGTCTGCCTCGGCTCGATCTTCAAGCGAGCGATGAAGGTCTATGGCCTTCCTCGCAACCCGGCCGATCTCGTTGAGCGTCCTCGAGTCCGCCGCGCGGCCAAGATCGACGTGCTGCGACCGGAGGAGGTATTGGCGCTCGTCCGGACTGCGGGGTCGGATCAAGACGCGGCGATCTTCCACACGGCGGCATTCGCAGGTCTGCGAATGGGCGAGCTGCTGGCGCTGCGCTGGCGCGACGTGGATTTCACCCGCCGCACGATCCACGTCCGCGAGAACTGGACTCAGGGTGAGACGACGACGCCAAAGGGCGGGACGGAGCGTGCGGTGCCGATGGCCGAGGAGGTCGCCGAACGGCTGGCGCGGCTGGGCCAACGCGACCACTTCACCACCGACGATGACCTCGTCTTTTGCACGCCGGGCGGCCAGCACGTCGGCTACAAGTCCTTGAAGGAGCGCTACCGTGCGGCGCTTAGGGCAGCGAACCTGCGCGAAGACTTCCGCTTCCACAACCTTCGCCACACCTTCGGCAGCACCGTGATCCGCCATGCCGACTCGCGCGAGGTCATGGAGTGGATGGGCCACGCCGACCTGACGACGACCAGGCGGTACCTCGCTTTTGTCGATCGCGAGGATGCCGCGAAGCGAGTCTCGGAAGCCTTCCGCTTGGAGGAGCCGCAAGCGTCGCCGGCACCGGCCTCTGCGGCTTGACGCCGGCCTACCTGCGCTGCCGTGTTCCATAGGTGTGCTCAGAGACCCAGCTCTCCAGATCAGAGCGCGTGAACCTCAGCCCACGATCGCCAATCCGCACATGCGGCAGTCCCCGCGAGCGGACCAGCTCGTAAAGCGTGCTGCGCGGCACCCGAAGGAGCCGCGCAGCCTCATTGGCATCCAGCAAGGGCTCGGTGAGCAGCGGGGCATCGGCCATTGGTCTCTGCTCTTGTTGTCCAACGAGAAGGCGATTTGCCCCGCCTTCCTGGGATTTCTTAACAATCGGCCGCGTCTTGCGCGGGAGGCTATTGGTGATCTACGGGCCCTCCTCTGAGGTGTCGCGGAACGTTCCCGGTTGGTAATCACCCGAATGCCAGACGATCCCGGCGAGCAAATCGTCGGAGGAAACTTCGAGCGCGTCCCTGAGCTTGACCAGCGTGTCGATCCGGGCAATGCGCAGCCCCCGCTCAAGCTGGCTTATCTCGGTTCGGTGGAGCGAGGCTCGAAGGCTTAGCTCCTCTTGGGAGAGGTCGGCCAGCTTGCGCTGACGGGCGAGGTTGTCCCCGAAGCGGCCGGCGATATCAACGAACATCGCTCTCGCCTCCTGAAAGCTGACCGAGCAAGTCTTGAAGCGCCTCATGCTCGGATATCACCCGCTCGTACTCGTTCTCCCGGTCGTAGATCTGAGCGAGGTCGCGGAGCACGTCGCGCACGTCGCGATCAGGGACGATGCAGCCACTGTCGAGCGCCGCCAGAAGCTTCTCGTAGACGGCCTCTTCTCGATGCAGACGGCGCGGCTCTTTGAGCTGCTTGGGGTATTGGGTCAACTCTTCTTGAATGCCGTTGCGGGCGATCTCAAAGAGGTCGCGCAGAAACTTGCGGTGCTTGGCGGGGATCGTCAGGGCTACGGCATCGTCGTCCCCCATAGGGTTGATGCAGGACATGAGGAGCTTCGCCTCCTTGTGTCTCAGGCGGCCCGTCGTGTTCACCCACGGCGGGTCGCCGTTGTCTGGAGCCGGTATGCCGCTACCGTTCCCGTGCGGCGGGGCGAGTGACCCTTGACCCGTCGCCACGGGGCCGGTGTTCCAGCACGCGGCCCCACTTATGTTTAGGCCGCGAGTTTAGCAGGAATATATGGCGAACCGTAAACGCAAGATTGCCCACCGAGACCTGCCTCAGCCTGCGCTCGGGAAGGCAGTTCGAACACTACGTCAGAAACAAGGCGACACGCTCAAGACACTCGCGCCAAAGGCCGGAGTCACCTGGGGCACGCTCGGGGTAATCGAGCGCGGTGAAGCCAACCCGACCTGGGGAACCGTCCGCGAGATTGCATCGGCGCTTGGCGTCTCTGTCTCCGAGCTGGCAAAGCTGGCTGAGAAGTTCGAGAAGTAGACCCGCTCGGCTAGACCTGCGAGACCAGCGGTAGGGCGCGTACGCGAATCCTGGAAGGCTCGATGACCACGACGCTGCCGGCGGCGAGGTCGCCCTCGATCGCTTCGAGATTCGACAGCAGCGTTTCAGCCTGCCGGTCGGGCCTTCGCTGAGTGCCATGGCGGAACAGGACGACCGAGGGTGAGTGCTCTTGGCGAGTTGCGAGCAACGTGCCGAAGTCAGTATCGGCCGAGACGATCACCCGCTGCTCTTGCTGGGCGCGGACGAAGATCTCCTCGTCGCTGGCAGCCTGCATGCCGTAGTCGCGCACATGAGCCGTGTCGTGTCCGGCAGCCTTAAGCCGCTCAGCGAGCGTGGGGGAGAGCGCGTTGTCGATCAGGAACTTCACCCGGGGATGGCGAGCGGCAGCTCCCGCTCCCGCACGGCCTCGGCCGCGTAGCGCATGGCCTCGCGAACGTCCTCGGCCTCCAGGTCCGGGTAGGCGGCGAGGATCTCAGCCTCATCCATGCCGTCGGCGACCATGCCGACGACGGTTGCCACCGGAATCCGCAGGCCGCGGATGCAGGGGACTCCGCCCATCTGGTCAGGCTGCACAGTGATTCGCGTGAAGCTCATTGAGCCAGCGTAGCGCGGCGGGAGGTCAATTCTGGCTCGAATTCATTCATCAGCACGAAGCCAGTAGCCAGCAGAGATCCCAAAAACGCAGAGCAGGCAGAGGCACAGAAACCTGAGCCACCAGTGCTCTGCACTGAGATTGAGGAGGCCTCTGCATCAACTGACCTCCTCAACAACCAACGGCAACCACCCTCACGCCTCATCACTTTGTTAAGAGAGCGGGGCAAAACGCGCTCCCGCTGGACAGAGGGGGTGATGCTGTCCATCGGAAAGCTCGGGATCGGCCAGGAGCGCTACTACCTCGACAAGGTCGCCGAAGGCGCGGAGGACTACTACTCCGGCGAGGGCGAGGCTGCCGGCGAGTGGATCGGCGACGCCGCCGACCGCCTCGGCCTCGAAGGCGAGGTCACAGCCGACCAGCTCACGGCGATGCTCACCGGCCGCAACCCGGTCGACGGCGAGCCGCTGCTCGGCCACCAGGGCGTGCCGGGGAAGGGACCGGTCCCCGGCTTCGACCTCACCTTCTCAGCGCCTAAGTCCGTATCGCTTCTCTGGGCGCTCGGCGGACCCGTCGCCGCCCTCGAAGTCCAAGCAGCCCACCGCGAAGCCGTTGTGGCGGCCCTCGGCTACATGCAACGCGAGGCGTGCTGGACGAGGCGCGGAGCGGGAGGCTCTGAGTTCGTCCCGGGCTCGGGCTACCTCGCCGCCGCCTACCGCCACCGCTCCTCGCGAAACGGCGACCCCCAGCTCCATACCCACGTCCTCGTCGCCAACGCGACTCAGGGACCGGACGGCCGCTGGACCCGCCTCTACCACCCGGCGATCTACGACCACGCGACCACCGCCTCCTACATCTACGAGGCCCACCTGCGCCACGAGCTGAGTCGCCGCCTCGGGGTCGAGTGGCAGCCGACCCGCAAGGGCATTGCGGAGATCGCGGGCTTCGCCGACGAGCATCTGCGCGCCTTCTCGACCCGCCGCGCTGAAATCCTCGAGGCGGCGGGAGCGGATGCCTCAGCGGCCTCGCGCCAGATCGCGACGCTCGCTACTCGCAAGCCGAAGGATTCAGACGTCTCGCGCAGCGAGCTGCTGGAGCGCTGGTGCACGCGCGCGGATGAGGTCGGTCTCGACCGCGAGACGATCGAGCGCACCTTCGACCCAGAGGCGGGGCTGAGACCCAACGCCGCCGTGAGCCGCACGGTCTCTACCTGGCAGGTAGACCGTGCGGTCACGGCGGCGGCGTCCCACTTCGACAGGCGAGACGCGATCCAGGCGGTTGCCGACTCGCTTCCCCAGGGAGCGACGGGAGCCGAGGTCGAGCGGTTGGCCGATGCCTTCCTCGCCTCCGATTCCGTGATCCAGATCGGCGAGAGCCGTACTGGACCCCGCTACACGACCCGGCGAATTTGGGAGCTTGAGCGCGAGGCGCTAGCGGCGGTCGAGAGGATGCGCTCACAGGGACCGATGCCAGCGGGCGAGCTGGTCGCAGCGCGCATGATCGCCGTCCACCCGACCTTGAAGGACGACCAGCGCGAGATGGTCCGCCGCCTTCTCACCAACTCAGAGGGAGCCGAGATCGTGATCGGCGAGGCGGGCACCGGCAAGACCTTCGCCATCCTCGCTGCGGCCGAGGGTTGGGCACAGGCCGGGATCGAGCTGCGTGCCGCAGCTCCGACCTGGCGGGCGGCGAACGTGATGCGTTCAGACGGCCTCTCCGCCACCACCGTCGCCGGCCTCCTGGTCGAGCTTGATCGCGCCGAGCATGAGGGCAACGACGGACTTCCCCAAGGATCGGTCCTGCTTGTGGACGAGGCGGGGATGGTGGACTCGGCCACCCTGGCGCGGCTTGTCTCCCATGCCGAGCGAGCGCAAGCGAAGCTCGTCCTCGTCGGCGATCCCGAGCAGCTCGGCGAGATCGAGGCGGGCGGCCTGTTCCGAGCGCTCGCCGAGCGCGGCGAGCCGATCCACCTTGACGAGGTGATCCGCCACCGCCACGACCTCGACCGCGACGCGGCAAAGCGAATACGCGAGGGCGAGGGCCGCGAGGCGCTTGCCCTCTACCAGTCGCAGGAGCGGGTCACGGTCGCCCCGAACGCCGAGGAGCGCCGCGAGGCGATGGTGGGCGACTGGCACGAGGCATTCGAGCGCGGCGAGGACGTCGTGATGGTCGCCAAGCAGAATGCCGAGGTCGCGCGGCTGAACGAGATCGCGCGCGAGGTCCGCCGTCAGGCCGGGCAGCTCGGCCGGCAGGAGATCGAGGTCGGCGAGGCGAGTTTTGCCGTCGGCGATCTCGTCATCACCCGCGTCAACGACCCGCGCGCCGAAATCTTCAACCGCGAGCGCTGGCGGATTGCCGAGGCCGACGCGGCCGAGCGGCGTATGACCCTCGAAGGCATCGACCAGGCCAAGGCGGTCGAGATCGGGGCGGACTACCTCGCACAGACCAACTCGCACTCAGACGCTCCCGCGCTCGAACACGCCTACGCCGTCACGACCTACTCGGCGCAGGGCACTACCGTAGACCGGGCATTCGTCGCGGCCGACCCCTCGATGGATAAGCAGGAGCTATACGTCGCCGCCTCGCGCAGCCGCGAGGAGACGTACATCTACGCCACGCCGGAGATTCAGACCCACCGCGAGGAGATCGCGCCGGAGTCGCCCTACTTGCGCGATGGCATCCCGCACATCGCCGAAGCCGCCGAGCGCGACCGCTCACAGCTCGCCGCCCACGACGAGGCGCTTCGTTCGAAGTTCTCCGGCCTGCCGACCGAGGAGCTGGTGGCCCGACGCGCCGAGCTGTGGGCTGCCGCAGACCGGGAGACCGTCCTTGCCGAACGGCGGAGCCGCTTGCAAAAGCGGATCGAGCGAGCCCGCGAGCGCATCGACGACTTCGCAGTCGAGCGCGAGGCCGCGCAAGAGCTGCCGCGACGCCAGCGCCACGACGAGCTGGCCCGCATCAAGACCTGGGAGGCGAGGTCGCTCGAAGCGATCGCACGCCTCGAAGTCGAGGCTCGGGGGACGGCCGTCGCCGGGCAAGCCGCGCGCCAGGAGCTCGCGGTCGCCGATCAGGTTCTCGCGCAGCGGCGTGAGCTGGCAATCATCGCCGCGCGCATCTCTCCGCCTGCCTATGTCAAGGCCGAGCTGGGGGAGAGGCCGACCGATCCGACCAAGCGGAAGGCATGGGATCGCGGCGTCTCGCAGATCGAGAGCTACCGCCAGGAGCATGGCGTCACCCACCCGAACAGAGCCCTTGGGCGAGAGGCGAAACGAGGAGCCGAGCGAGCACGGCAGGAGGCCACGTGGCGGCGAATTCGAGAGGCACAGCGAGCCCTTGGGCTGGAGCAGTACGCGGCGAGAGCGCGCCGGCTCGGCAAGGGACTGAACATCGGTCGGTGAGTTGTCGCTCCGACCCCCGGCGATTGAAGTACCGCGAGGCCGGCTGTCAACCCCCTGCGGGGTCGGGCGCGAGCGTCGTTGACTGTCGCCTTCGCGGTGCTGGTGGTGCGAGTAGTCGGGGTGGTCAGGGCTCATCCGTCGTGCGGCATATCGTTGTCGTGTGCGCCGTATCGGTTCACTGCTCCAGTTTCTCTTTGGCTTGGCGCTTTTGCTTGCCCTCGTCGCGGCGATCGGATGGCTGATTTACACGACCGTGACCGAGGCACCCGCCGTCGTGGCGGCGGTCGTTACCGGCGTCCTCGCAATCCTTGGCTTGGGGTTTCAGCGCTTCTTTGAGCAGCAGCATGAGGACAAACGTCTTCGTCGAGAACGAATGGCGCCAATTTATGAGCAGCTGGTAGCTCAGCTCCATGAAATTGCGGGCGGGTCGACCGATCAGTCGGAAGTAGAGAGCTTCTTCGGCGAGTTGGCTCAGCGGCTCCAGATGTGGGGAGCTCCTCCTGTTATTCATGCGTTCAACGCTTGGCGCGCGACGGCTCAGAACACTGTCGACGGCGAGATTCCCTGGGACATGTTCTTTGCGTACGAGAACCTTCTCCTAGTGACCCGTGCGGACCTTGGTGTCTCGAACGACACGCTTGAGCGGGGTGACATTCTGCGGATCTTCATCAACGACTTCGACGCACTCCTAGAAGCGGAGGACAAGAGTTCCTTCTCGGCCGTGTCGGCGGCTTGAATCTCTATGAGCGCCGAGGCCCTGGAAAAACCGAGAGTTGCGGCTAGATCGCATTCCGGGCTCGGCGAGATCAGGTGCAATGTCGCCTGATCTTTCGCTGACGCATCAGGCAGCGCAAGGGCTCCAAGACCTAATGGTCGCTCGCGCGACCTCTGAGCCCAACATCCCGATCAGTGAGTACAAGCGTGCCCGCGCCATCGTGATGGCGGACAAGGGCGTTAAAGACATCGTCCCTCAATTCGTGAGGTCATGCCATACGCCGAATGCTTTCTGGTCCTACATTCGAGAAGTCGCAAGCGGCAGCGGCAGCTGGTCGGCACGGAGTGCTCACATCTACGACGCTTTTGCTCCGCTCCTGGAAGCAACCGAGAGTTTCGAGGAAAGCCCCGCGGGGGCGCTCGTTGACGAGGGGTTGGCTGAGCTGGACTCGTCTGCAGTGACAAAGGCTTGGGAAAAGTCCCTTGACCGCCGGCAGCAAGACCCAGACGGTGCGATTACGGCCGCTCGAACGATGCTGGAGTCGGTCTGCAAGACAATCCTTGATGACTTGCCTACTGATCCCGACGATGACTGGGAGGGCGACGATCTTCCGAAGCTCTACCGGCGTGTTGCGAAGGAGCTTCGGCTCTCACCCCAAGAGCACACGGACAAGGAGTTGAAGCGAATTCTTCAAGGCTGTGTCTCTGTGGTTGTTGGCCTTGGCAGCGTTAGAAACAAGGTTGGCGATGCTCATGGAACAGGCCGGCATGGCTATAGACCCGCTGAGAGACACGCCACTCTTGCCGTGAATCTCGCCGGCGCAATGGCCCTGTTTCTCATTCAAAGCTCAGAGGGCCTTCGACAGCACTACGAGGAAATGGCTCGAGATGCACTCGCGGAGGAGGATTTCTGATCTCCAAACTTGACCGCGAAATTGGCCCCGACTTCACCGAACTCAGCCAAACTTCTCGGATCTGATTCGCCCTGTCAGGCAAGATTTAGCTCTATAGACGGGTTGCGGCGCGAGCCATTCGGGGAGCAAGTTTGAGTTCTGCTCGCCCCGCTTAGCTATTGCGAGCCGAGCACAACCGCGACGAGGACGGCGGCAATCGCGGCCAGGAGACCGGCCCAAAGAACGAACTCGTTGCCGTGCTTCCTGCCGAGCAGGAGGCGGACGCCGACCAGGGCGAGGGCAACGCCGCCAAATATGCTGCCGCCGACTCCCCACGGGGTATGGAAAACGGCAAGGGGAAGCGCCAAAGCGATGCCGGTGCCGATGGCGATCAAGCTAATGGCCACTGCGAGGCGGCGGTTTCGCTTCTTGCGACGATCATCGTCCTCAAGTCGGGTCTCGACCGTCTTGAGGCGGCGGTCCGCATCGTCGGCGCGGGCGGTACTACGGTCGCGGTCTGCCTCGATTTCCTCCAGCTTCTCCTCTAGAACCCCCTTCTCTGCCTGCCAGCGGTCGCGGTTGTTCTGGGCGTGTCGATCGCGATCGGCCGAATCGCGGTCGTGCTGGCGTTGGGCCTCGACCGTCTCGGTTTCAGAACGCCGTAGCGCCGCTTCGATCTCCCGCAACCGCTGCTGACTAGCCTCGACCGCTTCCTGCATTTCCTTGGCCTTGGCGCTATAAGCGGTCTTGACAGCACGCCCAACGACAGCCTCGTCATCCGTGGAGATTGCCTTGCCGATCGCCGCGACCTTGGCGGTGTCGGTGAGGACGGCGACGGCCATCTCGGGCGATGCGTCCTGGTAGTGGTCCATGCGCCCGACTACCTCTTGGACGACGCTGGGGTTGACGGCAGTTCGGTAGCCGACAAAGGGCGAGGTGAGGAGGTCAACGACGGTGCGGTCGAAATCCTCAGTTCGCGGGGTCAGCGCTCGGGTGATCTGAACCCAGACGGAAGGCGATATGCAGAAGGGGAGGCCCGGCGGCTCGTCGCCATTGTCAGGGACCTTCGTGGCGAAGCGCGGCAGCTTGGAGTCGTAGGTGAGGAACCAAAAGCGGGCGTTGGATACGGAGATGTTGCCGTCACCACGCAGGCGCTCAACGAGAAGCCGACACTTCGCGTCGTGCTCCAGAACGACGGGCTCACGCTGATAAGGCCATCGCTCGGCATTAAGAAGGGACGCGTACAGTTTGACTCTCTCGTCCTGCTGGTCGATCTGGGTGCATCCCTCGGTGATTTCCTTGATTCCGAGGGCGGCTAGATCCTGGTCGAAATGTTCGAGACGGTCGAAAACATCCTTTGGTTGGACGCGCTTCTCCTTATAGGTCTGCCAGAAAAGCCGATTGAAGCCCTTGTCGCCCTCGGTGCGAAGCATGGTCTCGGCGAGCTCGGGACGGATGAGGCTGCGTCGGTTCTCGATGTCGCGCCGAGAGCGGGCGATGCTGGTGCGGAGCTCTTCCATCGTCCAGGGGGTAACAGCAAACTCGAAGCCGAGATCCTTGCTGAGTTGGATGAGGCGACGCGATGAATAGACTTCGTCGGAGGGAGCAGCTCCGAGAACCGCGTAGAGGAAATTGGTGTCGAGGTATATGCGGTGACCCTCGAGTTGGGCCTGGACCAGTTGCTCGGCGCCCGGATCAATCGTCAGGACCGTCATGTAGAAGCTGGTGTTGAGCAGGCCAGCCAGGAAGCGACGCTGGTCGGGGGTTGGAGTACGAATAAAGAGAGGAAGTGCTGTGGCGCGCAAGGAGCCAAGCTCGCCCTCTCGCTCGGGAAGTCGGTCGAAGCCCTCGGCGTCGACCGCGTCGAAGAAGTGGCGGGCGCGGTCCTCCTCCGGGTAGAGCATCATCGCCGCCTCGGCACCATGTCGGGCGATAATCAGATGGAGCCAGTCGCGCAAGTCCGAGCAAAGCAACTCGATCTCGTCCTCGGTAAGGCCGGGGGCCAAACGGCGCACAGCGAGTTCCCACTCGCGGAAGGCTCGGTCCTCGACCTCTTGAGACTCCGTTGCTCGGGCTTGGAGCTGAGCGAGCGCTTCGCTGGAGAGTTTGAAGCCGCCGCCAGCCTTGACGGCAGTATCGGTTGCGATCAGGTCGTCGATGATGGGACGCAACTCATCGACCTCGACCTCAAGACCCCAGAGGTCGGCAAAACAGCGTCTGCAGTCCAATAGCGAAGGCACTTCCCCATCGTTGATGGCGGCGACCGCCATGACGAGATCGTGGATGACAGCGCGTAGGTCAAGGCCGCCTCGGTCCCAGGGGCGGTACTGAGCGAGGCGTCCAATGTCGGGTACTGCTTGAGTCTCCACGAACCCTGAAAGCTAGCCTGGGCCCCGGCGGATTCCAGCAATCCATCAGGAGCAGAAAAACTTGGTCCCGAAATTAGTCCCCAACTCCACCGAACTCAGCCGAACTCCTTGGACGTGATTCGCTCTATCAGGCCAGATTCGGCTCTCTAGACGGCTTCCGGCGCGACTCATAATCCGTCGGTCGCTGGTTCGAGTCCAGCCCGCCCCATTCAAAGTGCCTGCAAATCGGTCGGTTCTGGGTTGCGCAATCTCGTTTGGTCTCAAGCTTGGTCCCGAAATGGTCGCGTGGTCGGTCGCTACACTCGCTCTATGAGCGACCCCCTACACCTCACGATCCTCTACGAGGAGGGAGACGACGGTTGGATCGTCTCTTCGATCCCCGAGGTTCCCGGCGTGCTCAGCCAGGGGCGGACCAAGGAGGAGGCCCGAGAGATGGCCCTGGACGCGCTCGGGGGAATGCTTGAGCTGCGCGCAGCCGAGCACGAGCCGCAGGGCAGGGCAGTTGGCAGCGAGTCGCTGAATATCGTTGCGGCGTGAAGCGCCGAGATCTTGAGCGACATCTGAAGAAGCACGGCGCTCGTTTGTTGCGTGAGGGTGGCCGGCACAGCTACTGGGGTATGGATGCCGAGCACTCAACCTCGGTGCCGCGTCATCGCGAGATCGCCTTTCCGCTGGCTCGCGCGATCTGCAAGCAACTTGGCATTCCTCCCCCCGAGGGCTCACGGTGAGCGCAATCGACGATTTTCGAGCCGTGCGGGATGACGCTGACAGGGAAGGTCGTGATCCTCGCAAGGAGCTGGCCTACAACGAATCGCTGAGGGCTCTGACACAGCAGGCGAGCGTGCTTGACGCGCTGCGAACTCGAACGGGCATCCTGCTTGCGGCACTCTCGGTGACCGCCACGTTTCTCGGGCCTATGGGGCTGGCCGATGACTCTCTTACCGGCTTTGGTTGGGCAGGAACTGGCGCGTTTGCCGTGGCGGCCTTGGCTGCACTCGGAGTTCTTTTGCCTCGAGACAGATGGGAATTTTCTATGGATGCGAACACCATCATTGATGGATACATCGAGGATCCTGATCCTGCGAGCCTGGACGAGATGCATCTCGAATTCGCGCGACTGAATCAGCACTGCTTTGAAAAAAATAAACGTCGTCTGGGGTGGCTATTCTGGTCATTCCGAATCTCGGTTGCCGGCTTGGCGGTGTCTATTGCCTTCTGGCTCGTCGCGATTTCCGGATCTGAAAATGACCAAGAGATCCAAACAGGGAACCAGCAAGGGTCCGTCGCGAGGGGGGCGAGTCCAGAAGCGGGCCGACCTCAGCCTTCCGCCCGCCCGATCATCGGGCGGCGGAGGTAAAACGCGCCCCAATCCGGTTCAGCAGGAGACTCGCAACAAGCCGAAGGGCTAACTGGCCGTCCACGGCTGGTTCGTGTTCGGAAACTTGGCCCCGAAATTGGTCCCCAGCTTCACCGAACCAGCTGAGCCCCCGGGTCGAAGTCGCGGATTGGAAGGGCATGTCCCATTTGAGCCTAAGGTTCGGCTTCGTCGGTGGAGAAACCGCATCGCTCTCTCTACTTCAGTCCTGCATCACAAGGGACCGAGGCGCTGCCTCCTCAACCAAGTCCACCCCCAGCGCCTCGACGACCTGTGGGTCGAACTGAGTTCCTGCGCAGCGGCGGAGCTCGGCTAGGGCCTCGGTCGAGGTGAGGGCCTCGCGGTAGGGGCGGTTGGACGTGAGGGCGGCGTAGGCGACGGCGACGGCGATGATGCGGGAGCCGAGGGGGATCGAGTCGATGGCGAGTCCGTCGGGGTAGCCGCTGCCGTCGCAGCGCTCGCAGCTCGAGCGCACGAGGTGCGCCACGGGCGCCAGGTCGGGGGCGGCGGCGATCATCCTCTCGGCCTCGAGCGGGTGGCGGTGGAGCATGAGGGTCTCCGCCTCGTCCAGCGGGCCTTCTTTCTCCAGGATCGCCTCGGGCACGGCGAGCAGGCCGACGTCCTGCAGCTCGGCGGCGAGGGCGACGTCGTCGATCTCCTCGCGGCTCAGGCCGAGTCGGCGGCCCAGCTCGATCGCCCTGTAGGCAACTGTGCGCAGGTGGTCGCGTCGTTCCGAGCGGCGGGCGCTGAGGGCGGCGACCAGAACCGCGTGGGCCTGGCGCCTCGCCGAGTGCTGGTGGCCCTGCTTGTGCACGGCGAGCCGTTGGCAGGCGATCTGGAATGCGGTCTCGGCATCGCTGGCCTCGCGCGGGATCGCGACCTCGCCGTAGGTGCGGCCGATCGGTGTGTCCTGGTCCTCGGCGCGCAGGGATGCGGTGGCGAGAAGGACGACCTCGCCGAGCTGCTGCTCGGCGGCCGGCACGAGCACGGCGAAGCGGCGCTCGTCGAACCGGTAGGCGGCGCCGCCCAGCGGCTCGACGTCTACCGCCAGGTGCCGCGCGATCCCCCGCAGCAGCTCCTCGGCCGCCGCGTAGCCGTAGCGGTCGCCGTACGCCTGCAGGTCCTCGACCTCGAGCAGGATGAGAACGCGCCCGGCATTTGGCGCCGCGGCGAGCGCCGCTTCGACGTCTGAATGCAGCGTGCGCCGGTTGGGCAGCCCCGTCACCGGGTCGCTGAAGGCCTCGAGATCGCGCCGCTCCAGGTCCAGGCGCTGCCTGCGGTTCGTTTCCAGCGTCCGCGCGCAGACCGTGACGATGAGGCCCAGGGTCAGCCAGAAGATCAGCGCGGGCATGCGCTCGTTGACGTGGTCGTAGACCAGCAGCCCCACGGCTGCGGCGACGAAGACGAGCGGAGCGATCAGGGATCGCCAGCCCCGCGGTCCGATCACCCCGGTCGCTTCCAGCCGCAGCCAATCGATCGCCTTCGCCACGGACGGTTCATCCTCGCTACCCCACTTTTTTGCAAGGGATGCGGACGATTGGTCTAACCGCGTCGCGAAATTGCAAGCTCGCGACCAGTCATCCTTCGTGTGTGACCGACGCCGAGGCGATGGACGAGTTCGAGGCCCTGGTCGCCGACGCGATCGACGCCCTGCCCGAGCAGTTCCAGCGGCTGCTCGAGAAAGTCGCCGTGATCGTCTCCGACCTCGGCGCCGAGGCGCACGCCTACGGCCACTACTTCGGCGACGGGCTGGCGCAGGAACGCTTCGAGGACAGGATCGTGATCTACCGGGACACGCTGGTGCGCGACTTCGGCCACGATCGCGAGCTGCTCGCGAAGCAGGTCGAGCGCACGCTGCGCCACGAGCTCGCCCACCACCTCGGCTGGGACGAGCGGGGGGTCGGCGACCTGGGGCTCTGAGTGCGAGGCGGGCTCGCCGCTAGCGAACCCGGCAGTCGCGCGCTATCTCGGTGGTCAGCGTCCTGCCGTCGGCGAAGGAGAAGGTGGTCCGGGCCAGTGTGAAGAAGCCGATGCGGAAGCCAGGCGGGGCGGCGCAGCTGGCGCTGAGGAAGCTGCGCGGAGCTCCCCGGTACCGGTACTCGCGGCCGACCGTCAGGTCGATGTCGGTGATGTAGCCGGTGTCGGCCGCGATCCGCGGAATCGAGGCCGAGAAAACCGTGCCGAACTGGCCGCGGGACCGGCGCGAGATCTCGAACGGCAGGACGAAGGTGACGCGAACGGGGTTGGAGCTGAAGATGTGTAGGAACGCCGCCGGCCTGCCGCGTGAGCGGCCGTTGAAGATCAGCGCCCTGCCTTCGGCCGGGAACGGCGCGTCGGGGAATATGACGTTGGCGGCGAAGCGCCCACGGCCCACCAGGGCCGGCCGGCATCGTTCCAGGGCGGCCTCCGTGGTGGTCAGCTGGAGCTCCGCGGGGTCGCAGGTCGGCAGGCCGGCGAAGGAGACCAGGCCCTGGCGATTGACGGCGATCGAGATGCGCCTCAACGGCGGTGGGTTGCTGCCGTCGACTGTCCGGATCGAGCTGTCGAGGTAGGCGGTGACCGGCGCGGGACGGTCCCGGGGCAGCGCCCGCGGCGCCAGGCGGCCGTCGAAGGAGACGCGCAGGTTGCCCTCCTGGGCCTGCTCACCCGAGGCGGCGGCGGCCCCGAGCACGGTGGCGGTCGCGAAGGCGATGGAGGCAACGATTCGTCGCATGGCGTCCCACCGAAAAGTCTAGGAGCGGCCGGGCCCGGGTTTATTACGGTCGCGAGTAGGGCCTAATCGCGTTTGGCGTCGCCGCCCGGGTGCGTGACCCGTTCCGCTTGGTGGCGGACTTCCGCCGCCGCCTCGCGCGTGGCGGCGAGCGCCTCCTGACTCGCGGTCGCGACCCCCTCGCTCGGCTTGCCGCCGACGACGTCGCGGAAGGCTTCCTTGAAGCGCTCGGTGCGGCGGTCGGGGCTGAAGCGCTCTTCTGCCTTGACTCGCTTCTTCGGCCGCCGTTCGCCGTAGCGGCGCCGGCCCCAGGGCGAGCCCGGCTTGCCGATCCGCGCTGCGCCGTAGATCGCGATCGGGAGGACGAAGAAGCCGACCGCGCCGTGCAGGATCCGCTGCTTGGCGAAGCAGACCGCGACCATCGAGAAGACGATCAGGGCGGCGATCAGGCTGCCCACGGTTTCCTGGATCGACCTGGTCTCGAAGCTGAACGGGCTGACGCCGAGCAGGAGCAGGCCCATCAGGGCCGCCGCGATCACCGTGGCGTCGATCGAGATCCGCCCCTCCTCGGCCCAGTAGACGTCGTCGAGGTAGACCCAGAGGGCGAACTCGTCGATCGTCAGCCCGGCGCCGACGCCGAAGAGCGCGGCGCAGATCTCGGTGTAGGGGCTGTCGCCGAGGGCGACGAAGCCCACCGTGCCCGAGACCATCATCGTGACGATGCCGAAGACGAGGTGGTGCACGTGGACGCCGCTGTCGCTGACGACGCTGCCCGGCCACCAGGGGACCCTGGGACTGCGCATCAGCCGCGTGCTCATGCGGATGAAGGAAAAGGAGAGGACGAACCCGACCAGCACCAGGAAGATCCCCTGCTTGCCCTCGGCGACGAGCTGCTCGTCCCAGAACTCGACGACTATCGAGGCGGCGCTCATCGCGGCTCCGAGTGTAGTTCCGTCGCGACGCCGTCCTTTTCTCCGATCAGCCAGACGGTGATCAGCACGGCAGCGACTGCGTAGAAGGGGGTGAAGGCGAGGTTGGCGAGGACGTCGGCCAGCCACTCGGAGAGGAAGGTCTCGCCGAGCAGGTCGTGGGCGATGCCGGCCGCCAGGGTGGCGATCGCGTCGCCGACGAGCTCGATCGGGACCAGCACTGCGAAGACGGCCCAGAACCTGCCGCGGATCAGCTGCACGCTGCGAGCGAAGGCCGCTCGCACGCCGCGCCCCTCGATCTCGACCACCGGCGCCGCGAGCGCGAACCAGACGAAGGCAGCTGCGCCTGGCGCGACGAGCAGGACGAGGCCGACCGCGACCACGACCCCGTAGAGCAGGTCGATCGCGATCAGCCGCCGGTACTTGACCATGCGCGCGATTTCGCCCAGCGAGGGCGGTCTGTCGTCATGGGGGTGGGTGAGCAGGATCGCCACGGAGCCGGTGTAGAAGACCTCGCCGAGCAGTCCGGTTATGGCCAGCGCCATCACCGCAAGCAGCACGCCGAGGATCTGCAGCGCGCCGTCGAGGTCGAGGGCGTTGATGTCGGGGTGGATCGCGATCGTGTGGACGAGCCCGACCGGGATGAAGACGATCACGGCGAGCAGCAGTAGCGACGGCGCCCATCTCAGGTAGGTCCGCCCGATCTCGGCGTAGAGGGGAAGCGGCCGCAGGCGGTCGGTCACGCCGACATCAAACCGGGTTTCGGTCCGGCGGCGTTCAGCGACGGCGGCGGCCGGCTGGACGCCGCCCGCGCTTCTCGAGCCGCGACTGCGAGGACTCCGTCGCCGGCATCTGCTTCAGGTCGCTCAACTGCGGGATCAGCAGTTCTTCGCCGCAGCGCCGGTGCCAGTGGTGGTGCTCGGTGCCGCCGAGCTTGAAGACGTACTGCACCACGGTGTGCTCGGAGCCGATCTCGATCTCGCCGTGGCAGCCGGGGCAGCGGTAGAGCTTGCGGGCGATGCCGCGGATCAGCCAGGCCTCGTCGCCGTCTTCGTCGATGCCGCGGAGGCTCCAGCGTTTGTCGGGCAACCCGGAGTAGTCGCCCATGAGCGTCTACCGCCTCGAGAGCCAGGCGAAGCCCGCCGCCATCGCCAGGTTGGCGACCCCGGCGAGGCGAAGCCCGAGCTTCGAGCCGGGACGGCTGACAGCGGGGGACTCCGACCAGAGCGCATCGGTTGCGATCTCGGTCCCGCGCAGCCAGGCGAGCGCCCACCAGTCGCGCTGGGCGCCGCGGCGGTCCGCCAGCGCGTGCGCGGCGGCGAAGGTGAGCCAGATCGGCCCGCAGCGGCGGAACAGGTGCGCCGCGTCGGGCGAGGGCTCCTCGTGCCCCAGCACCTTCAGCGTCGTCTCGGGCGCGGCGATCGCGGCGCTTCCGAGCACGAGGTCGAAAGCGATCATGTTGCGGTTGGTGAGGCGCAGCGCCTGCTCGAGCGTCATCTGGGGGAGTGCCTGGAAAGTCGCGGGGTGACTGCCGCCGTTAATCCAACCAGATCAGGCGCGGAAGGGAAAGCGCGGGTCCCGGCGAAATGGACGGCCGTGACCAAGACCGCGACCAAGACACCCGCCCAGCTCAAGAGCCTTTCCGACTACATCCAGGAGCGCTTCGAGGACTTCTCGCGTTCCCAGAAAGACGTCGCCCGCTACATCGTCGATCACCTCGACGAGGCAGCCTTCCTCACCGCCGAGGAGCTGGCCCGGAGAGCGAGCACCTCGTCCTCGACGGTGGTGCGCTTCTCCCAGGCCCTCGGCTTCGAGGGCTACCCGGAGCTGCAGCAGGCGGCGATCGAGGAGTACCGCAACGGGATCGCCACCAGCGCCAGCGCCAAAGCCGGCAGCGGCGGAGCCCTCTTCTCCTTCGACCACAGCGAGCTCGAGGGCTCGCTGGGCGCCGACTACGCCAACCTCGAGGAAACTGCGCGCAACCTGACCCGCGAGCAGGTCGACGGCGCGGTCGTGGCATTGGCCGAGGCGCAGCGCATCGTCATCGTCGGGGTCGACCAGATGGCCTTCTTCGCCAGCTACCTGCGCCACACCCTGAGCTTGCTCGACATCCGCGCCGAGATCGTCGCCAGCACCGGCGGCGAGTCGCTGCAGCGACTGGGCCGGATCGACGACGACACCCTGGTCATCATCCTCTCCAGCGGCCGCGCTCACCCGTTGTTGCTGCGGGCGATGAAACTCGCGCTGCACCGTCGCGCCAAAACCCTGGCGATCTCCGATGCCTCGATGTCCGAGGTCGGCGAGCACGCCGAGCTGACCCTTTACTACTCCTCCAACAGCCCCTCCTTCGCGCGCTCCAACACGGCCTTGATGGCTCTTGTCCAAGCGCTGGCCCACGGCTTGTACGCACGGGACGAAGCGGCGCACCGCGACCGCATCCGCGCCTACAAGCTGAAGTAGCCCCCACCCCGCTGACTTCGTCTTTTTCCGTTCTGCTGGACTGGGAAGTGCGAAGTCAGCGCTGCGTGGCTGCAGCGTAATATGCCCTCCGATGACTGAACGAGCCACCTGGCGCGTCAAGACCGGCCTCGCCGAGATGCTGAAGGGCGGCGTGATCATGGACGTGGTCACGCCCGAGCAGGCGCGGGTCGCCGAGCAGGCCGGTGCCTGCGCCGTGATGGCGCTGGAGCGGGTCCCGGCGGACATCCGCAAGGACGGTGGGGTGGCCCGGATGTCGGACCCGACGATGATCAAGGGGATCCAGGAGGCGGTGACGATCCCGGTGATGGCGAAGGCGCGGATCGGCCACTTCGCCGAGGCCCAGGTGCTGCAGGCGCTGGAGGTCGACTACGTCGACGAGTCCGAGGTGCTCACGCCGGCCGACGAGAGCAACCACATCGACAAGCTCGCCTTCGAGGTGCCCTTCGTCTGCGGCGCGACCAACCTAGGCGAGGCGCTGCGGCGGATCGGCGAGGGGGCGGCGATGATCCGCTCCAAGGGCGAGGCTGGGACCGGCAACGTGGTCGAGGCGGTGCGTCACATGCGCGAAATCAACTCGGGCATCAAGCGTCTTTCGCAGCTCCGCCCGGAGGAGCTGGCCAGCGCCGCCAAGGAGCATCAGGCGCCGCTTGAAGTGGTCCGCGAGGTGGCAGAGGCCGGCCGCCTGCCGGTGCCGCTCTTCTGCGCCGGCGGGATCGCGACGCCGGCCGATGCGGCGCTGATGATGCAGCTCGGCGCCGAGGGCAACTTCGTCGGCTCCGGCATCTTCAAGAGCGCCGATCCGGAGCGCCGCGCCCGGGCGATCGTCGAGGCGACCACGCACTTCAACGACCCCGAGCGGGTCGCGGCGGCTTCGACGGGTCTCGGGGAGGCGATGTCGGGGCTGGAGATCTCCGAGCTGGCGGCCGCGGACGCGCTCCTCCAGGACCGCGGTGCCTGAGAACGCCTCGGGCGAGCGACTCTCGATCGGCGTCCTGGCGATCCAGGGGGGGTTCGAAGCGCATTCCTTGATGTTGCGCAGTTTGGGCGCGAATACGTGCGAGGTGCGTACTGCCGAGGACTTCGAGGGGCTCGACGGTCTGGTCATTCCCGGCGGCGAGAGCACGACGATCTCGATGGGGATCGAGGCCGGGGGGCTGGAGGGGCCGATCCGGGCCCACTGGCAGAACGGCGGCGCCGTGCTCGGCACCTGCGCCGGGATGATCGTCTGCGATGACGCGCATCTCGGCCTGATCGACGCCACCGCGAGGCGCAACGCCTTCGGTCGCCAGCTGCAGAGCTTCGAGGCGGACCTCACGGTGCGGGGGGCGGGGGACGAGCCGCTGCGCGCGGTCTTCATCCGCGCGCCCTGGGTCGAGCGCCACGGCCCCGGTGTCGAGGTGCTCGCCGCGCACGAAGACCACCCGGTCGCGATCCGCGACGAGCGCGTGCTGGCCTGCGCGTTCCACCCGGAGCTGACCGACGACCCACGGCTGCACGCGTTGTTCATGGCGATGACTACAAGTGCCCGCGATCGAGAGCGGGAGCGAGAGGAGGCTGAGCGGTGAAAGACCCGAGAGTGGAGGGATTGGCGAGCATCCTGGTTGGCTACTCGACCGAGGTGAAGCAGGGCGAGACGGTCGCGATCGAAGGATCGAGCCTGGCCGAGCCGCTGCTGCTCGCGGTCTACGAGCAGGTGTTGAAGGCCGGTGCCCACCCGATCCTCAACGTCGGCCTCGAGGGCCAGTCCGTCGCCTATTACAAGCACGCCAGCGACGAGCAGCTCGACTGGATCTCGCCGGTCAGCGAGTGGATGGCCGACAACGTCGACGTCCGTATCGCGATCGCCGCCAGCGCCAACACGCGCGAGCTCTCGGCGATCCCGCCGGAGCGCCAGATGCGCCGCCAGGCGGCGACCGGCGACCTGCTGGGGAAGATGATGGAGCGCAGCGCCGCTGGCGACTTCCGCTGGGTGGTCACCCTCTTCCCGACCAACGCCTTCGCCTCGGAGGCCGAGATGAGCCGGGTCGACTACGAAGACTTCTACTACGGAGCCTGCCTCGCCGACGATTCCGACCCGCTGACCGCGTGGAAGCGGACCTCGGCGGAGACAGAGCGGCTGGCGGAGTGGATCCAGGGCCACGAGGAGGTGCGGGTACTCGCCCCCGGCACCGACATCAAGCTCGGCATCGCCGGTCGCACCTTCATTCCCTGCACGGGCCGTCACAACATGCCGGACGGCGAGTTCTTCACCGGCCCGATCGAGGACTCGGTCGAGGGCGAGGTCACCTTCCACCTGCCGGCGGTGATCGGGGGTCGAGAGGTCTCAGGGGTGAAGCTGCGCTTCGAGTCCGGCAAGGTCGTAGACGCCTCCGCCGAGCGCGGCGAGGAGTTCCTGGTCGAGCTGCTCGATACCGATGAGGGAGCCCGGCGCCTCGGCGAGCTCGGAATCGGCACCAACTACGCGATCGACCGCGGCACCCGCGAGGTCCTGCTCGACGAGAAGCTGGGCGGCACCGTCCACATGGCGGTCGGCCGCAGCTACCCGGAGTCGGGCGGCGTCAACGAGTCGGCCGTCCACACCGACCTGGTCTGCGACCTGCGCGGCGGCGGCAAGATCGTCGTCGACGGCGAGGACTTCCAGGTCGACGGCAAATTCGTCGTCTAACGGCTCTCAGCTGTTCGGGATCGGCGATCCCGCGAGGAAGAAGAACCAGAAGGTGAGGACGACCCCGGCAAGCAGGACCGAGCCCATCAGCACCGCCTCGACCACCGTGGTGGTGCCGGTGGGCGTCGAGCTGTCGCGCATGCTCTTCATCCAGGCGGGTCGCATCGGCGCCAGGCGGTTGGTGCCGGTGACGCGCACGTAGAGCTGGTTGAGCTGGGTCAGCAGCCAGGCCGTGAACAGGATCGAGAGGATGATCCCGACCGCGACGACGATGTAGGGGCCGGTGGCGGGGAACTGGGTCTCGGAGACCTTGGAGCCGATCCAGATCCAGCTCAGCGGGATCGCCGTCCACAGCGAGAGCGCCGCGAACAGCATCACGACGAAGATCGCCATGGCCGCGAGCGCCCTGCCCACTGAGTGCGTGTGCGGTTCGGCTGCCATCTCCCTACTCATAGAATGTAACTCGATGTCAGGTCACTCAAAGTGGTCTTCCATAAAGCACAAGAAGGGCGCCGCCGACGCCAAACGCGGCAAGCTCTTCACCAAGCTGGCGCGGGCGATCACGGTTGCGGCGCGCGATGGCGGCCCCGACCCGGACGGAAACCCGGCGCTGGCGACCGCGGTCCAGAAGGCGCGCGACGCCTCGATGCCGAAGGACAACATCCAGCGGGCGATCGACCGCGGCAGCGGCGTCGGCGCCGACGCCGGGGCGATCGAGCGGATCCTCTTCGAGGGCTACGGGCCAGGCGGGGCGGCGATCCTGGTCGAGGCGCTGACCGACAACCGCAACCGCGCCAGCGCCGACGTCCGCCACGCATTCACCAAGCACCATGGCAGCCTCGGCGAGCCGGGCTCGGTCGCCTGGATCTTCGAGAAGCGCGGGGTCGTCGTCGTCGACGCGGAGCGCTACGGCGAGGACGACCTGATCACGGCGATCGACGCCGGCGCCGAGGACGTGCGCGAGGATGGCGACTCGCTGCGGGTGATCGCCGCCCCCGCGGATCTGGGCGCCGTGCGGGCCGCCCTCGAGGAGGCCGGGGTCGAGATCCAGTCCTCAGACCTGTCGATGGAGCCGAAAAGCACGGTCGAGGTGAAGGGAACCGACGCCGAATGGCTGCTGCGCCTGGTCGACGCGCTCGAGGAGCACGACGACGTCAACGAGGTCCACGCCAACTTCGACGTGCCCGCCGAGGTAATCGAGCGCATGGCGGTATGAGCCGCCGCCCCCGGACGCGGGAGCGAATGCCTGTCCATATCTGATTCTCCAGGCATTCGCGGGAGCAGAGGAGGCGGCGGATGTGGAGGCATCCGAGCGTTTTCCCAGAATCAGTCCCCATGCAAGTGGTGATGGGGATAGACCCCGGTGCCGCCAATCTCGGCTTCGGCGTGGTGAGGATCGAGGGCAACCGCATGGTCGCCCTCGACGGCGGCGTGGTCGACACCTCGCCCGACCGGCCGCTCGAGCAGCGCCTCGAGCACATCCACGAGAAGCTCTCCGAGCTGATCGCCTGGCACGAGCCGAAGGCGATGGCGCTCGAGGATCTCTACTTCGGCAAGAACGCGCACTCGGCGATGACCGTCGGGCGGGCCAGCGGGGTGGCGATGCTGGCGGCTGCTCAGCGCGACGTGCGCTGCTTCACCTACACGCCGCAGGCGATCAAGAAGGCCGTCTGCGGCTCCGGCGCCGCCGGCAAGGCCCAGGTCCAGCGCATGGTCGGGACCCTGCTCGGGCTGCCTGAGCCGCCGACGCCCGACCACGCCGCCGACGCCCTCGCGGTGGCGATCTGCCACGGCGGCTTCGCGCCGCGCGAAGCGATCGAGGCCGCGAGCACGGCGACGGCGGGGGGGCTGGCCGGATGATCGCCGCGGTTCGCGGCGAGGTGATGGTGCGCCGCCCCGACCACGTCGTGATCGACGCCGGTGGCGTCGGCTACCGGCTCACCGTCTCCGCCGAGACGCTGAAGGCGGTGCCGGCGGCTGGCAACGAGGGCTTCCTGCACGCCGAGCTGATCTCTCGCGAGGACTCGCTCGCCCTCTTCGGCTTCGCCTCCGAGGAGGAGCGCGACCTCTTCCGCGAGCTGATCTCGGTCAGCGGCGTCGGCCCCAAGGTCGCGGTCGCGGCGCTCTCCGGTGGGCCGGCGCGGGAACTGCTGCGCGCGATCGCCGCCGGCGACGCCAAGCGCTTCCAGGCGGTGCCGGGGATCGGCAAGCGGACTGCGGAGCGGATCATCGTCGAGCTGCGCGAGAAGGTGGCTGGGGCCTTGGAGGAGGAGGTGGTGGCCGCGATCGAGGAGAGCGGCGACGCCCGCGCCCTGGCCAGAGACGGCCTGGTCAACCTCGGCTACGCGCCACTCGAGGCGGAGCAACTGCTCGACGGGATAGAGAGCGACGATCCCCAGGAGCTGATCTCGACCGCCCTGCGGCGGGCGAGGACGGGCGCAGCATGAGCGAGAAGCGGATCAGGACGCCGGGGATCGACGAGCCGACGGGGATCGACGAGGTGCGTATCCACGATGCGCGCGCCGACGCTCCCGACGAGGATCTGGACCGGTCCCTACGGCCGAGAACCCTTCAGGACTTCGTCAACCAGGAGCAGGTCACCGGCCAGCTCGCGATCTTCATCGAGGCCGCCCGCGGCCGCGGCGAGCCGCTCGACCACGTGCTGCTGGCCGGCCCGCCGGGGCTCGGCAAGACCTCGCTCGCCCACATCGTCGCCGCCGAGCTGGAGGTGCCGATGGTGCAGACCGCCGGCCCGGCGCTCGAGCGCAAGGCCGACGTCGCCTCCTTTCTCACCGCCCTGGAGCCCGGCAGCGTCTTCTTCGTCGACGAGATCCACCGGCTGGGGCGCGCGGTCGAGGAGACGCTCTACCCGGCGATGGAGGACGGCGAGCTGCCGGTCGTGCTCGGGCAGGGCGCCGGCGCCCGCACCGTCACCTTGCCGCTGCCCCCGTTCACCCTGATCGGGGCGACCACGCGCGCCGGCCTGCTGACCACGCCGCTGCGCGACCGCTTCGGGGTCTGCCACCGGCTCGAGCACTACGACCCCGCTCACCTGGCCGAGATCGTGATCCGCTCGGCCGGCATCCTCGGGGTCGAGATCGACGCCGAGGGCGCGGAGACGATCGCCGCCCGCTCACGCGGCACGCCCCGGGTCGCCAACCGGCTGTTGAAGCGGGTTCGCGACTACGCCCAGGTCAAGGACTCGGGGGCGATCGACGCCGCCGTCGCCGGCGCCGCGCTGGAGATGCTCGAGGTCGACGCCGGTGGGCTCGACCGCAGCGATCGCGCCCTGCTCGACGTCGTCGCGACCAAGTTCTCCGGCGGTCCCGTCGGCCTCTCGACGCTGGCGATCGCGGTGGGCGAGGAGGCCGACACGATCGAGGACGTGATCGAGCCCTACCTGCTGCAACAGGGCCTGCTGAAGCGGACTCCCCGCGGGCGCGTGCTGACGCCGCGGGCCTACGACCACCTCGGCCTGCCGGCGCCCGAAGGAGCGAAAAGTCTGTTCTGAGTAACCTGGCGGGGGATGCCGTTCTTCATCTGCCCCAACTGCGGCAACAGGGAAGCCAGCACCGACCGCACGGCCGGTTTCAGCACCCGTCCCAAGGGCTGCTCGAAATGCGGCTTCGGCTTCGTCTTCGAGCTGCTCGACGACTACTACCCGGCGCCCAACGCGGCCTTCTTCGTCTGCGACCGCGAGGCCAGGGTGATCGACGCCGGCCGCGGCAGCTTCGAGCTGACCGGGCTCACGGACGAGGACGTGATCGGCCGCCCGGTGCAGGAGGTCCTCGGCCTCCAGTGGCGGGAAAAGGGGAACGGCGGCGAGACCGCCGACACCAACGGCGACGGCCTCACCGACCCGATCGAGACCTCGCTCGAGTGGGGGGTGCGCTCGCTCGGCAAGCGTGTCTCCGTCAACGCCGAGGGGGACATCCCGGCCGAGGCGGTCGCCGACGTCTTTCCCGCCTACGACGAGGACGGCGGCCTGCTGATCGTCCTCACCCCCAACGGATAGGCGCGCGAGATGGGGAGGAGGCGCCGACACGTATTCGTCCTGGCCTTCGTCCTCGGGCTGATCGCCGCCTCCGCGGTGGTCATCGGGACGATGTCGACCAAGCTCGGCCTCGACCTCAAGGGCGGTGTCGAACTGATCTACCAGGGCACGCCGACGAGCCAGGTGGAAGAGGTCAGCACCGAGGACATCGACCGCTCGATCGACATCATCCGCGAGCGGGTCGACGAGCTCGGCGTCTCCGAGCCTGAGGTCTCGCGCCTCGGGCTCGATCAGATCTCGGTCAGCCTGCCCGACGTCACCAACGCGCAGCGGGCGATCGACCAGGTCGGCACGACCGCGCAGCTCTACTTCTACGACTGGGAGCCCAACCTGATCGGCCGCGAGCGCGCGATCGGAGGCCGCCCCGGCCAGCAGCCCTCGCCGGAAGCGCTCAAAGAAGCGACCGACGAATGGAAAGCGGCCGGGCGCAGCATCAGCAAGCTCGAGAACCAGCAGCTGCTCTACGCCGGCGCCTACCCGACGGCCTACGGCGCCGTGCAGCTGGCGGCGGAACAGAAACCGGTCGAGAACTGCGAGAACTGCTCGACCGACCGGACGCGCTTCTACCTCTTCACGAAAGGCGGGCAGCCGAAACTGGTCGCCGGCCCCGAGTTCGCGCGGGAGGACCTCTACATCAAGCCGACCGGCGAGAGACGCGCCGCGGGCGGCACCGTGGTCGAAGTCCCGGTGGGGACGATCGTCGTTTCCGAACAGCCGGTCGACTCGGGCGGAAAAGTGGTCGAGGACGCCGAACCGGGCTGGTACGCGCTGAAAGACGATCCGGCGCTGTCGGGCACCGACATCACGGACCCGAAGCAGGAAACCAACGAATTCGGCCAGCCGAACGTCACCTTCAACTTCACCGACGACGGCCAGGACGCCTTCCAGGAGGTGACGCGGGCGATCGCCCAGCGCGGCCAGGCCTCGACTATCGGCGCCGCTAATGACCAGACCGCCGAACAGAACTCCGGCCACTTCGCCGTCGTCCTCGACAACGAGGTGAGCACGCGGCCGATCATCAACTTCGCCGAGAACCCCGACGGGATCGACGGGCGGACCGGGGCGCAGATCTCCGGCGGCTTCTCCAGCGTCCAGGAGGCCCAGGACCTGGCGACGATCCTCCAGATCGGCGCCCTGCCAATCAACCTGAAGCTGATCAGCCAGACCCAGGTCTCGGCGACCCTCGGCGAAGAGGCGCTCGACCAGGGATTGACGGCAGGCCTGGTCGGCCTCCTCCTGGTGGTCGTCTTCCTGATCGCCTACTACCGCTTCCTCGGCGTGGTGGCCGCACTCGGGCTCGTCGTCTACGGGATCTTCTTCTTCGCCCTGATCAAGCTGATCCCGATCACGATGACACTGCCTGGGATCGCCGGTCTGATCCTCACCATCGGCGTCGCGGCGGACTCCAACATCATCATCTTCGAGCGGATCAAGGAGGAGGTGCGTGCCGGCCGCAGCCTCTCTTCATCGATCGCGGTCGGCTACCGGCGTGGGATCGGCACGATCATCGACGCCAACGTCATCACCTTCTTCACTGCCTTCATCCTCTTCGTGCTGGCGACCGCCAGCGTCAAGGGATTCGCCTTCACCCTCGGCATCGGCACGCTCGTCTCGCTGTTCACCGCGGTGGTCTTCACGCAGGCTCTGCTCGCGATCTTCGGTCGCGGTCGCCTGCTCTCCTCGCCACGGATGCTGGGCGCCTCGCCGGAGTCGAAATCCCGCTGGCGCTTCGACTTCGTCGGCGCCAGTCGCTGGTTCTTCTCGATCTCGGGCGCGATCCTCGTCGTCGGCGCGCTTTCGCTCGCCGTCAGCCAGCTCAACTTCGGCATCGACTTCGAGTCCGGGACGCGGATCAACTTCGCCCCCGAGCAGAGCGCCAGCGTCGAAGACGTGCGCTCGGCGATCGAGGAGGACGGGCTGGGCGATGCCGAGATCCAGGAAACCGAGGACGAGCAGTTCGGCGCCGGATTCCAGATCCAGTCCGAGGAGCTGCAGCCGGGCGGCGTGGCGAATGTCGAGGAGGTGTTGGCCGAGGAATTCGGGATCCAGCAGGGGAGCTTCGAGAACACCAGCGTCGGGCCCACCTTCGGCGAGCAGGTCGCCCGCAGCGCGGTCCTGGCGATCATCTTCTCGCTGCTGCTGATCTCCGCCTACATGGCCTTCCGCTTCGAAGCGAAGTACGCCGTGCCGGTCCTGATCGCGGTCGCCCACGACATCCTGATCACGGCGGGCGTCTACTCGCTTGTCGGCGAGGAAGTCTCGAGCGCCACCGTGGCCGCCTTCCTCACCATCCTCGGCTACTCGCTGTACGACACCGTGATCGTCTTCGACCGCATTCGCGAGAACGTGCCGCGGATGCCCAGGGCGGCGTTCTCGCAGATCGTCAACCGCTCGATGAGCGAGGTCCTGACCCGCTCGCTGATCACCGGGCTCTCCTCCGTCTTCCTCGTCACCGTGCTGCTGATCTTCGGCGGCGCCACGCTGAAAGCCTTTGCCTTCGCGATGATGGTCGGCATCTTCTCCGGGACCTATTCCTCGATCTTCATCGCCGCGCCGGTGCTCAACGCATGGAAGGAACGCGAGCCGAGCTTCCAGCAGCGGCGCCAGCGGATCGCGACGGCGCATGGCAGCGTGCCCGCCTTCGCCGACGAGATCGAAGTGGCGAGGCTCGACGAGGATGAGGATGTAGCCGGGGTGGCCGAGGTCGAGGCGCCGGTCGCTGCAGAGCTCGAGCCGGAGCCGCAGGCGAGCCCGGTGGCCACCGCCGAGGCGCCGGTCGACGGCGATGGCGCGGAACCCGCTGCGGACGGAGAGCCGCCGGCCGCCGACTCGGCCTCCGCCGAGCGGCGTGAGCGCAACCAGCGCCGCCGCGAGCGGCGCCAGCAGCGCCGCAAACACGGGAGGAGTCGATAATGGCCCTGGTCGTCTGGTTCACGATGGGCCTCGCCCTCTGGCACTTCACCGTCTTCCTGCCCGACCGCTTCTGGCAGGGCATCATCGGCGCCCTGCTTGGCTCGACCCTCGGCGCCGTGATCTTCGGCGCGGTCGTGGCGGTCGCCTCGGGCAAAAGCCTCGGCGATACCGACGTCGGGACGGCGCTGGTCGCCATCCCCGGCACGGCGATCGGCCTTGGCGTGGTCTGGTTCCTCGGCGTCCGCACCGAGGAACAGCAGCAGGCTCAGGCATAGCCAACCCGCATCTTCCGCATTCCCAGGCATGAATTTCCGTCGGGAGCGCCTCCTACTTTGGCGACGTGGCGGAAACTGCCAACACCTACGAGGCTGAGCCCTTCGACTTCGCCGAGGCAAGGGCGCTGGTCGATGAGCTGGGCCTGAGCGAGCCGGTCGCGATCACGCTTGTGCGACGCGGCCATCGCACGCCGGATGCTGCGCGGACCTTCCTCGCTGCGGACGAGTCCCACGATCCGGCCGAGTTCAAGTCGATGAGCACAGTGGTCGACCGCATTCGGGCCGCGATCGGCGACGGTCAGGAGATCACCGTTCACGGCGACTTCGACGTCGATGGCGTCTGCGCGACCGCGATCCTCCTCAGCACCCTGCGCGAATTGGGCGCCGAGTGCGACTGGTTGATTCCGGATCGCCTCGGCGACGGCTACGGCCTCAGTCCAGCAAACATCGAGAAGCTCGCCGAGCGAGGAACGAAGCTTTTGATTACCGCCGACTGCGGCATCACGGCAGTGGACGAGGTCAAGACCGCGCAGGAGCTGGGGATGGACGTGATCGTCACGGATCATCACCAGCCTGGCGATCAGCTGCCGGACTGCCCAATCCTGCATCCATCCGTCGACGGGTATCCATTCGAGAGCCTTTGCGGGACCGCAGTTGCCTGGAAGCTCGCTTGCGCGCTGAAGGGGGACTCCGCCTCCGATCTCGATCTCGTAGCGCTGGCCACCGTCGCCGACCTCGTCCCGTTGGTCGGCGAGAACAGGTCGCTTGTGCGTCGAGGCCTGGAGGAGCTGCGGCGGGCGCAAAGGCCAGGGGTTCGGGCGCTGATCGCGGCGTCCAAATGCGAGCCGACGGAATTGGATGAGAGCGACCTGGGGTTCCGGCTGGCGCCGAGGATCAATGCTGCGGGTCGTCTCTACAGGGCTGACGCTGGGGTGGAGCTGTTTCTGACAGACGACGAGGGCCGAGCAGCCGAGATCGCTGCCGAGCTGAACCGCGCCAACGGCGAGAGGAGGGCCACCGAGAGGGAGGTCGACGGTGCTGCCGAGACGGCCTGGCGGGGGCTGCCGGAGCGTTTGCAGGAGGCGCGTGGACTGGTCGTCGCCGGCGAGGGGTGGCACCCGGGCGTGATCGGGATCGTCGCTTCGCGAATGGTCGAGCGGCACAACCGCCCGACCGTGGTGATCTCGCTCGACGAGGAGGGCAACGGGCGCGGCAGCGGGCGCAGCATCCCGGGGTTCGATCTGCTGGCGGCGCTGGAGGCCTGCTCGGAGCACCTGGCTGGGTTCGGCGGTCACCGCGCAGCTGCCGGGCTGCAGCTTCGCGCTGAGAATGTCGCCGCCTTCCAGGACGCCTTCGCCGCGCATGCGGATGCCGTCCTCGCGCCCGAGGACCTGGGGCGGAGGGAGCGAGTCGATGCGCTGGTCGGCGGTCCGAGCCTCGGGCTCGAGCTCGCCGAAGAGCTCGGCAAGCTCGGCCCGTTCGGCATCGGCAATCCCGGGGTGCGCCTGCTGGTCCCCTCGGGCCGGATCCGCGACGTGCGCCCGATGGGGGAAGGGAAGCACGCTCGCTTCAGCTTGCACAGCGGCTCCCACCGGGCGCTCGGGGTCGCCTTCGGCCGCTCGCGCCTCGGCAGCGAAGGCGAAGCGCTCGACGCGACCGTGCGGCTCGAGGTCAACCGCTGGAACGGAGCGGTCGAGCCGCGCCTCGTCCTGCGCGAGCTCTACCCGCTGGAGGCGATCTGCGAGTGCCCGGACGGAGAGTGGTGGAACCGCTTCGAGCGCGAGCTGCGGCTGCCGCTCGAGGCCCCGCAGGGCAACGGGGCCGCAGGCGGGCCGTCGGGCAGGGCGGTCTTGCGCAGCGGCGGCTCCGGCGAGTCGACGATCGCCGAGCTGCTCTCCGGCGGCAGCGAGGTGCTGGCGGTCTGCGTGGACGCCTCGCGCCGGCGCGAGCTCGCCGCCCTGTCCCGCTTCGGCGTCCCCGCCAGCGACGCCCACTGCGAGCGCTGCGGCGGCCTGCTGGTCGAAGGGCTGCGCACTCCGGCGATCGCCGACTACGCGGCGCTGGAGCGGACCCCCGACCTGATCGCCGAGTACGAGCACGTCGTCCTCCTCGACCCACCCGCGTCCTCTCTGCACGAGCAGCTCGCCAGGCGGGCCGTAGATGGATGGAGCGGAAAAGGACATCCTGGCTATCTGCACGAGGCCTGGGGCCAGGCGGAGGTCGGCCAGGCTCTCGCCGCCCTCGAAGAGAGCCTCGCCTGCCGCCCGGCCCTGATCGCGGTGTTCAGGAACCTGCGGGAGGCGGGAAGCGCAAGCGGGGAGCCGCTGCGCGAAGCCCTGTCGGGCCCTGGCGCCGACCTGCGCGGGCCCGAGGGCGCGGCGCGCTGCTTCCGCGTTCTCGCCGAGCTCGGCCTGGTCGAGGGCGACCCCGATGGGGGGCACGGGGAGATCGGGGTCGTATCCTCAGAGGGGACAGACTTGGAGCGCTCGGTCGCGTTCCGCACATACAGCGCCCGATTCGAGGAGGGCCGCCGATACCTGGAAAGGCACAGACAGCCGTAGAGCACGCAGAGCTCCTCGCCGATCTCTTCGCCGTGGTCGAGGAGTTCGACTCCTCCGCGGACGCGGACGGCGTCGCCGTGGGCGGCAATGGGAGCAGCACGACGCTCGCGGTGGCGGCGATCGATCGGGCCGCGGTCGAGCGCGCCTTCGAGTTCGCCTGCGAGCGCCACGCCGACCAGAAGCGCCGCTCCGGCGACGAGTTCATCACCCATCCGGTCGGGGTGGCCCAGGTCTGCGCTGCGATGCGGCTCGACACCGAGACCATCTGCGCGGCCCTGCTGCACGACACGGTCGAGGACACCAGCGCCAGCCTCGAGGAGATCCGCGAGGAGTTCGGCGAGGAGATCGCCCAGCTGGTCGACGGGGTCACCAAGCTGACCGGGATCGCCTTCGAGAGCCGCGACGAGCGTCAGGCCGAGAACTACCGCAAGATGATGGTGGCGATGGCCACCGACATCAGGGTGATCCTGATCAAGCTGGCCGACCGCCTCCACAACATGCGCACTCTGGGCGCGCTGCCGAAGCAAAAGCAGCTGACCAAGTCGCGCGAGACGCTGGAGATCTACGCGCCGCTCGCCCACCGGCTCGGAATCCACGCGATCAAGTGGGAGCTGGAGGACCTCGCCTTCGCCACCCTGCACCCGCGCAAGTACAAGGAGATCAAGCAGCTGGTCGCCCAGCAGCGCACCGAGCGCGAGGACTTCGTCGAGGATGCCGGCCGCTTTCTCTCCGGCGAGCTGGACAAGGTCGGCATCGAGGCCGAGATCTCCGGCCGCGCCAAGCACTTCTACTCGATCTACACCAAGATGACCAAGAAGGGGCGCGAGTTCAACGAGATCTTCGACCTGACCGCGATGCGGGTGATCGTCGGCTCGGTCAAGGACTGCTACGGCGCGATCGGGGTCATCCACTCGCTCTGGAAGCCCCTGCCCGGGCGCTTCAAGGACTTCGTCGCGATGCCGAAGGCCAACATGTACCAGGCGCTGCACACGACCGTGATCGGGCCCGAAGGCAAGCCGCTCGAGATCCAGATCCGCACCGAGGAGATGCACAAGCTGGCCGAGTACGGGATCGCCGCCCACGTCACCTACAAGGAGGGCGGCGGCGACGACCCGCGGCGGGAGAAGATGACCTGGCTGCGGCAGCTGGTCGAGGCCGAGGGCGAACAGGACCCGGCCGAGTTCCTCGAGTCGCTCAAGGTCGACCTGTTCGAGGACGAGGTCTTCGTCTTCACCCCGAAAGGCGAGGTGAAGAGCCTCTCCGCCGGCTCGACGCCGCTCGACTTCGCCTACGCCGTGCACACCGACGTCGGCCACCGCTGCGTCGGGGCGAAGATCAACGGCAAAATCGTGCCGCTCTACTACCAGCTGCGCTCCGGCGACATCGTCGAGGTGCTGACCGCGAAACAGAAGCGCGGTCCTTCGCGCGACTGGCTGAAGCTGGTCCGCACCAGCCGCGCTCGCAACAAGATCCGCGCCTGGTTCAAGGAGGAGGGGCGCGAGGACGCGGAGCGCAACGGCCGCGAGGCGCTGGAGGCGGCGTTGCGCAAGGACGGTCTGCCGATGCAGAAGGTCGCCGGCTCGCCGCTGCTCGCCGACGTGATCCGCGAGATGGGCCACCGCAAAGCGAGCGAGTTCTACATCGCCCTCGGCCAGGGCAAGCTCTCCGCCAAGCTGGTCGCCAGCAAGCTGATGCAGCGGCTGAAGGCCGGCGAGGCGGTCGAGGACACCGAGCCGCTGGGCATCTCCGACGCGCGCGAGGACAAGGCGCGGCGCACCAAGGACGCCTCCAACTACGGGATCACCGTCAAGGGCGCCGAAAACGTCGTCGTCAGGCTGGCCAAGTGCTGCCGCCCCGTTCCCGGCGACGAGATCGCCGGCTACGTCTCGCTGGGGCGGGGGATCACCATCCACCGCACCGACTGCAAGAACATGAGGGCCCTGAAACGCGACCCGGAACGCTTCGTCGAGGTCAGCTGGGACGGTGAGAACGAGGCTTCCTACCGGGTCGAGATCCAGATCGAGGCCTACGACCGCACATGCCTGCTGGAGGACCTCTCGCGGGCCTTCTCCGAGGCCGGGATCAACATCGTCGGCGCCAGCTGCATGACACGGCACCCGATGGTGAAGAATCGCTTCGTGGTCGAGGTCGGGGACACCGAGCAGCTAAAACAGTGCATCACCCGGCTGCGCAACGTCGAGTCGGTCTTCGACGCCTACCGGATCACACCGTCCGCCGCGGGGGTGAGTGTTGACTGAGCTCTTTGCCCGCCCGGGTGTGTACGGATGAGCCAGTCGGTCACCATCGCGCTGAGCGAGTTCGCCCTGGTCGCGCTGCGCGGCGAGGAGCATCGAGACGGCGCCCAGGTGTCGGCGCGCATGTCACGCGCCATATGGCACTACCTGCGCGACATGGAGACGGATCGACCGGGTTGGCGCTACCCACGCTTCCTGCTCGAGCGGGAGCGAGCGAGGATGGTTGAACTGGAGTTCAGCATCGACCCGGACCTCTGGCGCTCGTTCGAGCGGGAGGCCGGGCGCCAGGGCGTCTCGGTCGAACAGCTGGCCGAGCACGCGGCCCTCTACTTTGCCGCCGCGGTCAACGCCGGCTGGGCCGAAGGCGGCGATCCGGCGGAGCGAGCTCCGCGCAAGGCGAAGCGCTAGGCGGTGGCGGCGACCACCGGCTCGGCGCCAAGTGCGACCAGGTTTGCCTGCAGGCTGCGCCGGCCGCGATGGTGGAGGCCGTGGACCGAGCTCTCGGTCCTGCCAAGGGTGGTTGCGATCTCGACCGGCGTCAGCCCGACGATATGGCGCAGGACCAGCACCTCGCGCTGGTCGACCGGCAGCTGCTCCAGGGCCTGACGGAGGTCCTGACCACGATCGATGCCGATCTGGGCCTGGCCGACGTCGGCGACCCGGACCTCCTCGGCGGGGATCGCCCGCCGAGCACGCATGTGATCGAGAGCGGCGTTGCGGGCGACTCGGAGGATCCAGGCGGCGAAGGGGACCTCGCGACGCTGGTACTTGCCGATCGCCGTCATCAGCTTGGCGAAGACGTTCTGGGTGATGTCCTCGGCCTCGTGGTGGTCGTGGACGACGCTGTTGACGTAGCGCTGCACGTCTGGGGCGAAGCGCACGTAGAGGAAGTGCAGCCCCTCCTGATCGCCGGCTTGCGCTCGCGCCACCGCTTGCTGTACGAGGCGACTGTCACGGTCATGTCCGGTTCGGTTCTGATCGGGCTCTGATTGGCTGCTTGTCATTTGTCCTCCGACGGGGGAAACGTCACACACTCTTTGCGGTTGGTCGTGAAGGATTAGGAACCAATAGTCCATTGTCAATCCCGGACATTCGTCCAAATACCAGTCTTGTGCTCAAGTCCGGACCAAAATCGGGTAATTGGAGGCTGAACTTAGGA
>Ga0209461_10000117_pt1 | contig 46590 bp, 42 predicted proteins | sample AgamicAsMarz_FD_187162 | JGI IMG/M metagenome (GOLD analysis project Ga0209461, IMG submission 187162) | Agave microbial communities from Guanajuato, Mexico - As.Ma.rz (SPAdes) (version 2) | ecosystem: Host-associated > Plants > Phyllosphere > Phylloplane/Leaf | place: Guanajuato, Mexico... | reverse complement strand
CTCACGATCATCTGGTATGACCAGATCACCTTTCGCGGTTTCAGGAGACGCACATGCTCTACCAAGGCGCTAACCTTACTCTTCACTGGCTGGACGATGGCATCGCCGAGCTGGTTTTTGACGCTACAGGCTCGGTCAATAAGCTCGATACGCAAACGGTCGCCAGTCTGGGCGAGGCGATTGCGGTGCTGGAACAGCTGCCAGAACTGCGCGGCCTGCTGCTGAGCTCCGCTAAACCTGCTTTTATTGTGGGCGCGGATATCACCGAGTTTCTTTCTCTGTTTGATGCACCTACTGAAAAACTGAGTCAGTGGCTGAGCTACGCCAACAGCATCTTCAACCGTCTGGAAGATTTACCGGTGCCAACCCTGGCCGCCATTGACGGCTATGCGCTGGGCGGCGGATGCGAATGCGTACTGGCAACCGATCTGCGTATCGCCACTGCGGACGCCCGTATTGGCCTGCCGGAAACAAAACTTGGCATCATGCCCGGATTTGGCGGCAGCGTGCGGTTACCGCGCCTGCTGGGTGCCGACAGTGCGCTGGAAATTATTGCGGCGGGCAAAGATGTAGATGGCAATGCCGCCCTGAAACTCGGTCTGGTCGATGCGGTCGTGGCGCGTGAGAAACTGCGCGAGGCAGGCATCACCATGCTCAAAGCTGCCGCCACTGATGGCAGCTGGCGCGCGCGCCGGGCACCGAAACTGGCTCCACTGAAGCTCAGCCCGATTGAAGCGGCCATGAGCTTCACGCTTGCGAAAGCGATGGTGCTGCAGACCGCAGGTAAACATTATCCCGCCCCGCTGATGGCCGTAAAAACCATTGAAGCGGCGGCCAGTCTTGGCCGTGATGATGCGCTGAAACTTGAAACCGCGGCGTTTGTGCCACTGGCGCAGTCTGATGAAGCACGCGCCCTGGTCGGCATTTTCCTAAACGACCAGTACGTTAAAAGTCTGGCGAAAAAGCGCGGCAGCGAAAGCGGCGCACCGTCTCAGGCGGCGGTACTGGGCGCGGGCATTATGGGTGGCGGCATCAGCTACCAGTCTGCCTGGAAAGGTGTGCCGGTCAGAATGAAAGACATTAACCCACAGGCGTTAACCCTGGGGATGAACGAAGCCAGCAAGCTGCTCAATAAGCTGCTGGAGCGCGGCAAAATCGACGGCAGTAAACTCGCCAGTGTGATCGCCACTATTCATCCCACCCTGGATTACGCTGGTTTTGACCAGGCCGATGTGGTGGTGGAAGCCGTAGTAGAGAACCCGCTGATCAAGGCCAAAGTGCTGGCTGAAACCGAACAGCATCTGCGTGAAGACGCGATTCTGGCCTCTAATACCTCGACCATTCCTATCAGCCAGCTCGCGCAGGCGCTGCAGCGCCCGGAAAACTTCTGTGGCATGCACTTCTTCAATCCGGTGCCACGTATGCCGCTGGTTGAAGTGGTTCGTGGCGAGAAAACCAGTGAAGCGACACTGAGTAAAGTGGTGGCCTGGGCCAGCAAGATGGGCAAAACGCCGATCGTGGTGAATGACTGTCCGGGCTTCTTCGTGAACCGGGTGCTGTTCCCCTACTTCGCCGCTTTCAGCCTGCTGCTGCGCGACGGCGCTGATTTCCGTCAGATTGATAAAGTGATGGAAAAACAGTTCGGCTGGCCGATGGGGCCTTCATGGCTGCTGGATGTGGTGGGCATCGATACTGCGCACCACGCACAAAGCGTCATGGCGGATGGTTTCCCGGATCGTATGAAGCATGACTATCGCGATGCGATCGACCTGCTGTTTGAGGCTGGTCGTTTTGGCCAGAAAAATGGCAAAGGCTTCTGGCGCTGGGAGGAGGATAAAAAGGGCAAGCTGAAGAAAGTACCGGATGCGGAGGTCGATACGCTGCTGCAACAGGTCTGTCAGCCCGCACGGGTCTTCAGCGATGAAGAGATCCTGAACCGCATGATGCTGCCGATGCTGAATGAAGTAGTGCGCTGCCTGGAAGAGAACATTATTGCCTCACCGGCAGAAGCGGATATGGCGCTGGTCTATGGCCTCGGCTTCCCACCGTTCCGTGGTGGTGCTTTCCGCTACCTCGATACCCTGGGCAACAGTAATGTGGTCGATCAGGCCCGGCGCTACAGCGCGCTTGGTGGCCTGTATGCCCTGCCTGAGCTGCTGGTGCATAAAGCCCATCAGCATGAAAGCTGGTATCCCGCCGCCAAACCGATTGATGAAGCCGCGCTGAAAAGCGCCTGAGGGCAAGAAGATGGAAAATGTGGTGATTGTTGATGCGGTGCGCACGCCAATGGGACGTTCAAAAGGCGGAGCCTTTCGGAACGTGCGCGCTGAAGATCTTTCTGCGCACCTGATGCGTGAAATCCTGAGCCGCAACCCGGCGGTGAACCCGACATCCCTCGACGATATCGTCTGGGGCTGCGTACAGCAGACGCTGGAACAGGGATTTAATATCGCGCGTAACGCTGCGCTGCTGGCTGAAATACCGCACTCCGTGCCGGCCACGACCGTTAACCGACTGTGTGGTTCTTCCATGCAGGCGCTGCACGATGCGGCCCGCGCCATTATGGTCGGCGATGCGCAGTGCTGCCTGATTGGCGGTGTGGAGCATATGGGACACGTGCCGATGAATCACGGCGTCGACTTTCATCCCGGCCTGGGCCGCACCGTCGCTAAAGCTGCGGGCATGATGGGCTTAACCGCCGAGATGCTGGCGCGTATGCATCATATCAGCCGTGAGCAGCAGGATGCGTTCGCCCTGCGTTCGCACCAGCGCGCATGGCAGGCCACCCAGCGCGGGGACTTCGCAACGGAGATTGTCGCCACTTATGGTCACGACAGCGATGGCATTCTTAAGCGCTATGATTTTGATGAGGTGATTCGCGAGGAGACAAGCGCCGAAGGTCTGGCGGCGCTCAAACCCGCCTTCGATCCGGTGAATGGCACCGTTACGGCGGGTACGTCTTCAGCCCTGTCAGATGGCGCGGCCGCCATGCTGATTATGAGTGAATCACGCGCCCGTGAACTGGGGCTGACGCCACGCGCACGTATCCGCAGCATGGCAGTGGTCGGCTGTGATCCGTCGATCATGGGCTACGGACCGGTTCCGGCCAGCAAACTGGCATTAAAACGGGCGGGATTGAGCGTCAGTGATATCGACGTGTTTGAGCTGAACGAAGCCTTTGCCGCGCAGACGCTGCCCTGTATTAAAGACTTAGGTTTGCTGGAACTGATGGATGAGAAAGTTAATCTGAATGGCGGCGCGATTGCGTTGGGCCATCCGCTGGGCTGTTCCGGCGCACGCATCAGCACCACATTGCTGAACATTATGGAACGCCGCGATGCCCGTTTTGGCCTTGCCACCATGTGCATCGGACTGGGCCAGGGGATCGCGACCGTATTCGAGCGTCTTTAATACGTTGAGTCTTACTTTGTCAGATTTACCCGCCATTAACCGGCGGGTTTTTTCTGTCTGCTACCAGCTATCAGATAAAGGCAAACGCATCGCCATACATCTGTGACTCCACTGCGCCACGCTCGGCACAGAAACGATCGCGGGCAATCTTCGCCATCTCAAAACGTCCGGCAATGTAGATCTCATGCTCGCTCAGCGTGCTGAAGTCCTGCATCACTGCGGTCAGTACCGTACCAGAACGGCCCTGCCAGCCTGCTTCAGGCTGCTCGACGACCGGGATCACCTTGAGATTCGGATGCTTCACCGCCAGCGCATCCAGCTCATCCATATCGTACAGGTGCTTAAGCTCACGTCCGCCCCAGTAAATGGCGATGTCACGCTCTGGCTGTTCCGCCAGTGCGGTAAGCAGAATCGAACGGGCATAGGAGAAACCGGTACCGCCTGCAACCAGGATCAGCGGTTTGGTGCTCTCTTCGCGCAGCCAGGCATCACCGTGCGGCATATCAACTGTGATCTGGCGATCGTTACGGATGCGATCCATAACGGCCATGGCATAGAGGTTCAGATCGGACGCGCCGATATGCAGCTCGATGATATCTTTTTCCATCGGCGTTGAGGCCAGCGAGAACGGACGCTTATCGCGCTCATCCATCACTACCATCAGATACTGTCCCGCGCGAAAACTGAATTCCGCTTCAGGGATCAGGCGAACGCGATAGACCGTGTCGGTAATCGCCTCAACCGAAGTTACTTTACAGCTTAACGTTGTCATGCGTTCCCTCTGTCGGGTCGTCTTTATGGTTGTGCTCGCCATCAACGCTGTGGCGGCTGATCAAAAATACCTAGCTCATCCCAGATAGCATCAATGCGCGCGGTGACCGCAGGATCTTTGACGATAGGTGTACCCCATTCGCGCTGCGTTTCACCTGGCCACTTATTGGTCGCATCCATCCCCATCTTCGATCCCAGCCCGGAAACGGGCGAAGCGAAATCGAGATAATCGATTGGGGTATTTTCCACTAATACCGTATCGCGGGCCGGATCCATACGCGTGGTGATCGCCCAGATCACGTCGTTCCAGTCACGCGCATTAACGTCATCGTCACACACAATAACAAATTTGGTGTACATGAACTGCCGCAGAAACGACCAGACGCCAAACATGACACGTTTGGCATGCCCCGCGTACTGCTTTTTAATCGTCACGACCGCCAGCCGGTATGAACACCCTTCTGGCGGCAGATAGAAGTCCACGATCTCCGGGAACTGCTTCACCAGAATCGGCACCAGCACTTCATTCAGCGCCACACCCAGCACCGCAGGTTCATCTGGCGGACGGCCGGTATAGGTGGAGTGATAGATAGGCTTATGGCGCTGCGTAATATGCGTAACGGTAAACACCGGGAAGCTATCTACTTCATTGTAGTAGCCGGTGTGGTCGCCGTAAGGTCCTTCCGGCGCCATATCGCCCGCTTCGATATACCCTTCCAGCACGATTTCCGCGCTGGCAGGAACTTCGAGATCGTTCGAGAGGCATTTCACTACTTCGGTTTTATTGCCGCGCAGTAAACCGGCAAACGCATATTCTGACAGCGTATCAGGCACCGGTGTCACCGCACCGAGGATAGTGGCAGGATCGGCACCCAGCGCCACCGAGACCGGAAAACGCTCACCCGGATGCGCTTTCGTCCACTCCAGATAATCGAGCGCACCGCCACGGTGCGACAGCCAGCGCATGATCAGCCGATTTTTGCCGATCACCTGCTGCCGGTAGATCCCAAGATTCTGCCGCTCTTTGTGCGGGCCGCGCGTTACGGTCAGCCCCCAGGTAATCAGCGGTGCCGCATCGCCCGGCCAGCACTTCATCACCGGAATGCGCGTCAGATCGACTTCATCGCCGCTGAACACCTCTTCCTGACAGGGTGCATTGCGCAGGCGTTTGGTCGGCATGTTCAGGACCTGCTTAAACTGCGGCATCTTATCGAACAGATCGCGGAAGCCTTTTGGCGGCTCCGGCTCTTTCAGGAAGGCCAGCAGTTTACCCACTTCACGCAGTGCGCTGACCTCTTCCTGGCCCATGCCCATTGCCACACGCTTTGGTGTGCCGAACAGATTGCACAGCACCGGCATGTCGTACCCTTTCGGGTTTTCAAACAGCAGAGCCGGGCCACCGGCACGCAGAGTGCGGTCGGCGATTTCGGTCATTTCCAGTTCAGGATCGATCGACTGGGTAATGCGCTTTAGCTCACCGCGCTGTTCGAGCAGCGCGAGAAAGTCTCTTAAATCGTGATATTTCATGCGGCTTTAGCTTTCCGGCCAGAGTGAGTCGGCCATTATAGGTCTGATTACACGGCGTTGCTGAGGTTTATACGGCGGCCTCATACGCACTGAAAGGGAACCAGCGGTTGTAACGCACGGGCATCGTGATACCCCTGAATCGGCTCACCGTGGCGAAACAGTTTAAAATCTTCGTTACGCACGCTGTGATAACGCAGCTGGTTGTCATGCAGGTGCAGAAAACTGCCTTCACGCAGCGCAATGACCGACTCGGCAGGGTTAACTGCACAGAACTCCGCCAGCCGTTCATCGCGGGTTTCGCCCATATGGCCGCTGGCACTGGCATCCAGATAGTGAGGATTGATCTGCACCGGAAAGAGGCCCAGCGCAGGCAACACCACGCTGCTGCGCACCGGCATATCGTTAGTGGTACGGATTGAGGGCGTTGCCACGTTGCAGCCTGCGCTCCAGCCGACATAGGGTACCTGCCGCTCCCGCACCGCGCGCTGAATCGCTCCGATCAGACCCTGTTCATGCAGCATCTGATTCAGAAACCAGGTGTTGCCACCGCTGACCAAAATCAGCTCTGCCTGGGCAATCGCGTCAGCTGGCGAAGCGAATGCCTGAACCCGCTCCACCTGAATTCCGAGAGAAGCACTGAGCTCGGCAGCACGCTGCTGCTGGTCGCCACGAATAATTGCGTAGGGGATCAGTACCGCCGATCGGATAGCGCGTCGGGCGATCATGGCGTGCAGCTGTGGCTGCGCATAGCCCAGCAGTGGCGCATCATCCGCCAGCTTGCCATTGCTCAACAGAAAGAGTTCCATCAGAGGATCCTTGTGCAGATGTGATGGGCATCGAGTCTGATACAGAGCAATAGCAGACGTCAATTACCCATCAATGCTTTTATTGCCATCCGGCATGTTAGGAAAAGTCTCAGTTTATTTTTGCTGCGGGGCGCTTTACCCTGCCCCTGCGCTATAACTCTGGCAGCAGGTTTGCTATTCTTAGCGTCCATTCAATGGGAGCAGTTATGGAATCCTGGTACTTACTCTATTGCAAACGTGGTCAGCTATTGCGCGCGAAGGAGCATCTGGAGCGGCAGGAAGTGCATTGCCTCAGTCCAATGATCGCTCTGGAAAAGATCGTGCGCGGCAAACGCACCACGGTGAGTGAGCCACTGTTTCCAAATTATCTGTTTATCGAATTCGATCCGGAAGCGATTCACACCACGACGATTAGCAGCACGCGCGGTGTCAGTCACTTTGTACGCTTCGGCACCACGCCCGCAACCGTGCCGTCAGCGGTGATCGAAGCGCTGGAAACCGACGTTCCGCAAATCCTGCTTGACCCTGAGACGCCACAAAGCGGCGATGAAGTTGTCATCACCGAAGGAACGTTTGAAGGGCTGCGCGCCATTTTTGCCGAGCCGGATGGTGAAACGCGCTCGATTCTGTTGCTGAATCTGCTGAATAAGCAGGTGATGCGCAGCGTGGATAATAAGCAGTTCCGTAAGATTTAAGCCAGTCTGAACAATGTCCGCGCATTCTGATCGATGCGGGTCGCCAGTTCCTCAGCACTCTCGCCCCGCCATGTCGCTACCTGATTAACAATATGCGGTAAAAAGCAGGGCTCGTTCCGGCGTGAGGTCGGGCGCGGACGCATGTCGCGCGGCAGCAGATAAGGTGCATCTGTTTCCAGCAGCAGGCGGTCAGCCGGGATCAGCGGCAGCAGCTCGCGCAGCGCCAGCCCACGACGCTCATCGCAAACCCAGCCCGTAATCCCCACCGATAATCCCATCGCCAGACAGGCTTCCAGTTCATCACGCGTGCCGGTAAAGCAGTGGATAACCGCACCAGCCAGTTTTGGCAGCCAGGGTTCAAGTACCGCGGCGAAACGGGTATGGGCTTCACGGCAGTGAAGAAACACCGGCATGTTGAGTTCGGCCGCCAGCGCCAGCTGCGCGTCAAACGCATACTCCTGCTGCTCATGTGCCGACAGGTTGCGATTGAAATCGAGCCCGCACTCACCGATAGCTACCACTTCCGGTTTTTCAGCCAGCCGACGCAGGGTGCTGGCGATTTCCGTGGACCATTCGCTGGCATGGTGAGGGTGAACGCCCGCAGTAGACCAGCAGAAGCCGGGTTGAGCTTCAGCCAGTCGCTGAGCCTGCTGGCTCTCCAGCGCGTTTGTGCCGGTAATAAGCATGCCGGTGACGCCCGCATCACGCGCGCGTTTAACCACCTTTTGCCGGTCGGCGGCGAATTGCGTGCTGGTCAGGTTTACACCGATATCAAACATAATATTTCCCACTGTTTATAAACAAAAACCGCCCATCAGGGCGGTTTGGAGTGAACGCTTCCCGCCAGTGCGGGTAAGGCTATCAGCATCAGGCGTCGGTGTTCTCTTCCTCATCCTGTAAGCGTCGGCCTTTACCCACGTAGTACCGGGAAAAGAATACGCCGACTTCAAACAGGCAGTACATCGGAATAGCGAGTAAAGTTTGGGAAAAAACATCCGGCGGTGTGAGCAACATCCCGACCACGAAGGCGCCCACCAGAATATAGGGGCGCTTCTTCTTCAACTCTTCCGGACTGGTGATCCCGGTCCAGCACAGCAACACAATCGCTACCGGCACTTCAAATGCCACGCCAAATGCCATAAACAGCGTCATGACAAAATCGAGGTACTTAGAGATATCCGTTGCGACGGTGACGCCAATCGGTGCGGTCTTGGTGAAAAAACCAAATGCCAGTGGGAAGACCACAAAATAGGCAAAGGCCACGCCGAAGTAGAACAGGAAGGTGCTGGAAAAGAGCAGCGGCATTACCAGCCTGCGCTCATGCCGGTAGAGCGCCGGGGCGACAAAGGCCCAGACCTGATAAAGGATCACCGGCACCGCGAGAAACACCGACACAATAATGGTCAGCTTAATTGGGGTGAAAAACGGTGAGGCCACATCGGTCGCGATCATACTGGAGCCGACCGGCATCTGACTGATCAGCGGTGCGGCGACCAGCTGGTAGATGTCGTTGGCGAAGTAAACCAGCATCAGGAAGATCGCCAGTACGGCGATGATGCAATTCAGCAGGCGCTTACGCAGCTCAATCAGATGGCTGATGAGCGGTTGGGTATCTTCAACGGCCATTATCGTTCATCACTTGCAGAAGAGGAGGGTGCGGAATGACGCGCAGTATCAGTTGGTCTGGCATCATCAGCAGCGGGTGCCTGTGCCGGTGCACTCGCCGCGGTGGCGGGCGCGGCAGAGGATTGCACAGCCGGAGCGGATGAAACTGATGACGGAGCCTGTGCCGGAGGCGTGGCGACTGCAGCAGGTGCCGCAGAAGGTTGCACGGCGGGACCTGAATCTGAAACCGCAGCGGGAGCCTGTGCCGGGGCACTGGCCTGATGTTCTGCACTAGCCGGCGTTGCCGAAGGCTCAACCGGGCCAGGTTCAGATGCCTGTACCGTCTCAGAAGCCGCCTGAGGCACGGGCCTGTGCTGAGCCGAATGAATGGTGTTCGCCTCGTCTTCCTCTTTTTCAATGTCGATGCTCTGACTGACCGAGCGTTTCATTGAATCCGCCGTTTTACGCAGCTCTTCCATTGACTCTTTCAGCTCAGGGGAGAGCGTGCCGCGGCCCGCTTCTTCCACCTTTTTCAGGCTCTCCTGCAATTCCTGCAGCTTGAGCTCCTGCGCCAGTTCATGTTGTACATTGGCTGCCAGCGAGCGAATCGCCCTGATCCAGCCGACCACGGTTTTCACCGCAACCGGTAAACGTTGCGGGCCGAGAACAATCAGCCCGATAACGAACACCAATACCAGTTCACTAAAACCAATATCGAACACGGTTTACACCTGCTTGTCGTTCTTGGCTTCTTCTTTGTTAGCCGACGTTTGCTGTTTGTCCGCCAGTGTTTTAGCCGCGAAGTCAGCGTCCTGCTCTTTCGGTTGATCCTTTTTGTCATCCTCGTCACTCATAGCTTTTTTGAAGCCACGAATCGAAGAACCTAAATCTGAACCCAGATTACGTAATTTGTTGGTACCGAACAGAAGAACAACAATCACAGCAATGATTAACAATTGCCAGATACTGATACCGCCCATGAGATAACCTCTAATATTCTGTGAAAACGATAAGGTAATGCAGGACAGAGTGCCCTTTTTAACCGGGCTTTAGCCAGCGACATTACCTTTTTTTAAACAGACGTGACAATCAGTTTGTCTTACGCCAGCCGATTAACCAGGAGACGATTCCCGCTGCCATCAGCACCGCCGGGAAGAAGTCCCAGTCCGGTCGGGTGAGCAGCACCGCCGTTCCACTCAACAGCAACGTTGCACCGACGCCAAACAGGTATCGCGCCTGATGGTGACGGACACGTTGCGCGTTCATGTCGCCCACTAACTTATCGACGCTGTGCCGTAAAAGTTTGTGCTGGCGCATGCTGTCGTAAAAGAGTTCTGGCAACTCAGGTAACTTTTCAGCCCAGAATGGCGCTTTCTCTTTGACCGCACGAATAATAGCGGGCAAACCGACCTGATCCTTAATCCACTCTTCCAGAAACGGCTTAGCTGTCTTCCACAGGTCGAGCTGCGGATAGAGCTGACGACCAATACCTTCTACATAGAGCAGGGTTTTTTGCAGTAATACCAGTTGCGGCTGCACTTCCATATTAAAGCGACGTGCGGTGTTAAACAGGTTCAGCAGCACATGCCCGAAGGAGATCTCAGCCAGCGGTTTTTCAAAAATCGGCTCACAAACCGTACGGATCGCAAACTCGAAATCTTCAACATTGGTATCGGGCGGCACCCAGCCAGAGTCAACGTGCAGTTCTGCGACCTTACGGTAGTCACGGTTGAAGAAGGCGATGAAGTTTTCCGCCAGATAACGCTTATCTTCTTTGTTCAGCGAACCCACGATACCGCAGTCGATACCGATATATTGCGGGTCTTCAGGATGCTCATAGCTGACAAAAATGTTGCCCGGATGCATATCCGCATGGAAGAAGCTGTCGCGAAAGACCTGGGTGAAGAAGACCTGCACGCCACGCTCCGCCAGCAGCTTCATGTTCACACCGTGACGCTCCAGCGTCGCTACGTCTGAAATCGGAATGCCGTAGATGCGCTCCATTACCATCATGGTTTCGCTGCAGTAATCTGAATAGACTTCCGGCACATAGAGCATGCGGCTATCTTCAAAGTTCCGGCGCAACTGAATAGCGTTGGCGGCTTCCCGTAACAGATTCAGTTCATCAAGCAGGGTTTTCTCATAATCGCGCACCACCTCGACCGGACGCAGACGACGGCCATCCGGCAGCAGACGCGGAACCCAGCGTGCCAGCCGATAGATAAGCTTCATGTCCGCTCGGATCACCGGCAAAATATCGGGGCGAATCACCTTGATGACCACTTTCTTACCGGTTGATTTCAGCGTGGCGGTGTGCACCTGCGCGATAGATGCCGACGCCAGTGGCTTGATATCAAAATCATCAAACCAGGTTTCAATCGGCGCGCCCATTGAGGCTTCAATCTGCGCTTTGGCTTTGACGCCATCGAACGGCGCAACGCGGTCCTGCAGGATTGCCAGTTGATCGGCGATCAGCGGCGGGAAAAGATCGCGACGCGTCGACAGCATCTGGCCAAACTTGATCCAGACCGGCCCAAGTTGCTCCATCGCCATGCGCATACGTGCACCGATCAGTTCCTGCTGATGCAGATTCGGGATCCAGAAAACCGAGCGACGCCACAGGCGAAACAGGAAAGTGAGGCGTGTCTGAGGAATCAGTTCATCAAGGCCATAGGTCAGAAAGACCTTCATAATCAGATATAAACGGCGGATCTCTCCAAAACTCATTTTGCCTCCAGCTGCGCCAGACGCGCATCAAGCGCCTCAAGCGAACGTTCCATCGCGTCGACCTCCTCAGAAAACCAGGCTAACTCCAGCGAGCCAGGCGCAACACGCCACTCTTCGGTAATGGCCTGTCCGAGATAATCCTGGCGACGCTGCACTTCACCTTTTAAGAAGCGAAATGCCTGTTGTGAGCGCTGACTGATACCCTGAGCGGCGATATCACCGACCCAGGGGGCCAGATATTCTGCCGGATCCAGCTCAGCCAGATCCATCAGCGCAGAAAACTGCTGCACCACCTGCAGGTCACCTTCAACCTGCAGCTCACCGCTGCGGATCAGCGGCGTCAGCTGCTGACGATCGCGCAGCTTTGGCAGCGTTTTCAGCGAAGTTATCACCGTGCAGTCACTGCGATCCTGCCAGTCCGCAAGTACGTCCAGCTGCTGCTCACTGAAAACCAGCACCAGCGGATGCGAAAACTCACTCAGGCGCAGCGTCAGCACTTTGCCATTCAGGCGTTGCCGCGCCGCTTTCAGGCCACGATCGCGATAGAGAATACGGTTCAGCGCCGTTTCCAGACCCGCGGTAATCAAGGGCGTCAGGTTCATTACCATCTCACTCAGAACTTAAATCCACGATGCAGCGCAACAATGCCACCGGTCATATTGGAGTAAGTGGTATTTTCAAAACCGACATCGTTCATCATCGCTTTCAGGGTCTCCTGATCGGGATGCATGCGGATTGATTCGGCCAGATAGCGATAGCTCTCTGCATCCTGCGCCACCAGCTGTCCAATGCGCGGCAGAATGTGGAACGAGTAGGCGTCATACGCTTTGCTCAGCGGATCCAGCACCGGTTTAGAAAACTCCAGCACCAGCAGGCGTCCGCCCGGCTTAAGGACACGGAACATAGAGGCCAGCGCCTTCTCTTTTTCCGTGACGTTGCGCAGACCAAAGGAGATAGTGATGCAGTCGAAATAGTTATCAGGGAAAGGCAGCGCTTCTGCGTTGGCCTGGACATAACTTACATTGCCCACCACGCCCTGATTACGCAGTTTCTCGCGACCCATCTTCAGCATGGAGCTGTTGATATCCGCCAGTACAACCTGACCGGTTTCGCCTACCAGGCGAGAGAATTTGGCGGTGAGATCGCCGGTACCACCCGCCAGATCTAATACGCGCTGGCCGCGACGTACGCCGCTACTGTCAATGGTAAAACGCTTCCAGATACGATGGACGCCAAACGACATCAAATCGTTCATCAGGTCATATTTTGCTGCTACGGAGTGAAATACATCCGCGACTTTGTCAGCTTTTTCGCTTTTGGCGACCGTCTGAAAGCCAAAATGGGTAGTTTCCTGCTGTGATTCATCTGCCATCGGTTTTACCTGCTCCACAAACAATACTTCCCGAAGTGTATCAGAGTCACGGAAGTCAGGCACGCTGCGCCCATACTATTCGTGGAGGCGCCTCACACGACTCTCACTTTCATCCGCATCCCTGTCGTCATCTGCGTCGTCAGCGGCCCGGTTTTCCGGAATGGCCCGTTCAGCCAGCTGAGGATTGATGGGTCGTTTGATCTCCACGCCCAGCGCACGAAATCCTTCCGTCTGCGCAATCAGGTTGCCGCGCCCTTCTGCCAGCTTTTTCATCGCTTCGCGATAGCTGTTCTGCGCCTTATCCAGGCTGTGACCAATGCCGCTCATGTCATCGACAAACAGTCGCATCTTGTCATAGAGGCGCGTGGCCCGGTCAGCAATACGCTGCGCATTGCGGCTCTGATGCTCATAGCGCCAGAGATTGTTAATGGTACGCAGCGCCACCAGCAGCGTGGTGGGACTGACCAGCATAATGTTCTGCTGCAGCGCCTCGCCAATCAGCTCAGGCTGACGGTCAATTGCCAGCAAAAAGGCTGGCTCGACCGGAATGAACATCAACACATAATCCAGCGACCGTAAACCGGGCAATTGTTGATAATCTTTTCGTCCCAGCAGGCGAATGTGCGCCCGCATGGCGCTGACATGCTCCTGGATCGCCTGCTCACGTTCGATCTCATCATCCGCATTGAAGTAGCGTTCATAGGCCACCAGCGTCATTTTGGCATCCACGACCACATCTTTGCCCTGCGGCAGACGCACAATGACATCCGGCTGCATCCTGCCCTGCTGTTCTGACTGGATGCTGACCTGGGTTTCATATTCGTAGCCTTCGCGCAGCCCGGAGGCCTCCAGTACCCGGCTCAGTACCACCTCACCCCAGTTACCCTGGATTTTATTGTCGCCCTTGAGCGCTTTGGTCAGGTTAAGCGCCTCCTGTGCCATCTGCGCATTCAGCTGCTGTAACTGCCGGATTTCATGAGTCAGGGTATGCCGTTCACGCGCTTCTGCACCAAAGCTTTCATGCACCTGACGGCGGAAGCCATCCAGCTGTTCACGCAGCGGACCAATCAGCCCGTCCAGACTCTGGCGGTTCTGTTCATCGACGCGACGGCCGCTGTTTTCGAAAATACGGTTGGCGAGGTTTTCAAACTGGGCGCTCAGGCGTTGTTCGCTGTTGGTCAGCAGGCGCTGTTTCTCTTCAGCGGCAAAACGGGTCTCTTCAAGGCGGATGGTCACTTCGCGCAGCTCTGCTTCCTGCGCGCTGTTAACCTCCAGCTGATTGCGCAGTTCACGATTAAGCTGTTCGCTTTCATTGCGCCAGTAATCAAGCTGTTGCAGGCGCTCATTGGCCCCGCTCAGCGCGCCATGAAGCTGACGCAGCTCCTGCTCACGCTGCTGCGTCTGCTGCTGAAGCTGTTCGATCTGCTGCTGCTGGCGCTGTTGCGCTTCTTCCTGCAGACGGCGCTCGGTCTGAAAACTGGCGACCTGATGACCGGCACGTAACTGTGCCAGCATCCAGCCAATCCCCAACCCGGCAAGCGCCAGACAGGCGCTGATAATGATGTGCTGATCCATGATTTCCCCGCGACTCAGGCTGCTGAGGAAAAAGGTAGAGTCGCACTGTATGAATGTCCAGACAATTTTGGCCGGACTCAGCGACTTACAAAGCTGCCACCGTCAGCTTTCCAGCCTGCCACTCATCAATCAGGAAGAATGGCATCGGCAATAGCCACTCGCCGTTTTTGACCTGCGCCAGATAATGCCAGGTTGTCTCGCCGGAGGTGATTGCAACGCGCTGTCTGCTGCCCTCAGGGGCGCTGGATTTACCGGTCATACTGGCAAAGCCGGCATTGCTGCCAACGTGGAAATGCGGCGTCTGCCAGCGCACGGGCGCATGATCAGGCCACGGCTGGGCCTGGTAAAAACTGAACAGCTCATCATGGCTCAGGAGGCTTTCACGCACTGTCGGCCATAACGCCACTTTAAGGAAATATTGATCGGTGAAGCGCTGGCTGCCCTGATACTGTGCAATGAAATCACGCATCGCCTGCTCCACATTCCGGAAAACGCCGTGACAGCCGCCCCACATCCCTGCCAGCAGCAGTTCGGTATGGGAGAAGTAGTCACGCATATGGTGGAACCAGTAAGGGGATGCCAGCCAGGCGTTCACCGCCGCCGCTTCGCGCTCCGAAAGCAGCGAGTCGGCATCGCGCACGATAAAACGCTTCACGTCAGGATCGTCGAGCACCAGAAAACGCCACAGGGTCGGAAACAGCGTTTTCTCGTGAGACATATCGACCAGCTGGACATGTGGCTGGTCCAGGCGCTGCCAGACATGCTGCGGCACGCTGTCATCAAGGTAGATGCGGCAAACCCAGCCGGGATAGAACTCAGGCGCCACCTCAATGTTTTTAATCAGCGTTTCGCAATAGCGTGGCTGATCGCCATACAGGCAGAAGGCGATGACATTCTGATGCGGCCGACTGAGATCGACAGGCTCAGGTTGCGGAGCGGGAAACGCCATGCGCTGTCCCTGACTGAAACGCGCATCAGAGCGCATCAGCGACGCCAGACCAAAACGTGCCACCTCTTCCTTTTTACCCAGCCAGCCGCACACTTCGGTTAAGCCATCAAGCCAGGTTTCAGAGGCGGTAGCCTGCACAGCGGGCGGTGACTGATAAATCTTCTGGTAGATTTTGTACGATTTATTGTACTGACCCAGACGCAGCAGGCAGAGTGCGTAGTCGCTCAGTACCTGCATCTGATTGGGCATTGAGCGCAGGACTTCTTCGCAGCACCGGGCAGCCAGCGCGTGGTCACCCTGCTGCATGGCAGCGCGAAAACGTTCGGCGCTGCGTTCCAGCCGGGCATTGATTGCCGCAGGATTAGCGCCAGGGACAGGACGTCGGACAGGAATCGTATTGCGCATAAACACTCTCAGGTTTCACTGATGTTACGCGCCGTTAACTACCGGCAACAGGTTTTGAGTCTGGACAAAAAACCTGCTGCCAGACGCGGTCGTTATAATAAACGACGCGCCGCTTCGACCACAATCTTCACTGCGTCACTTTCTGTCTGCTTCATGGTGACCGCATCCGGAATCTCTTTCTGAGTACGGTTCACAATCACGCCCGCGACCATGCCGGCCCGCAGGCCCTGGCTGGCGCACATGGTTAAGAGCGTTGCAGATTCCATCTCATAGTTGAGCACGCCCATCTCCTGCCACTCTTTCATCGATCCTTTGAAACGACTGACGACGCGACCTGAAACAGTGTCGTAGCGCTCCTGGCCCGGATAGAAGGTGTCAGAAGAGGCGGTGATGCCAATGTGGGTTTTCGCACCACAGGCTTCAGCAGCGGCAACCAGTGCAGTGGTGCAGGCGAAGTCAGCGACAGCCGGGAATTCCATCGGGGCAAAATGCAGGCTTGCTCCGTCCAGGCGAATGGATGCGGTGGTCACCAGCACATCGCCGACGTTGATGTGTGGCTGGATAGCACCTGTGGTACCGACACGCAGGAAGGTACGCACGCCAAGCTGCGCCAGTTCTTCGACCGCAATCGATGTAGAAGGACCGCCGATGCCCGTTGAGCAGACAATGACCGGCTTGCCATCAAGTCTGGCCAGCCAGGAGGTAAATTCACGGTGTGAGGCGAGATGCGTGGCATCTTCCATCAGTCCGGCAATTTTCTTCACACGCTCCGGGTCACCCGGCACAATCGCCAGGGTCGCGCCCTGCAGATCGGCTTTTGTCAGGCCAAGATGGAAAACGTCAGACTGTGTCATTTTCAGACTCCTGTTAAGGGAAGGTAGCGCGCCACTCTACGCCAGCACGCCCGATAAATATGTGACAACATTCACTTAAGAAAATGAAAGTTACATTTGCCGGAAGATAAAATGTGATTTTAATCACACAATCACGTCTTGTTCATCCGGATAGCCCTTCGCGAGGCTGTGTCAGGGTCGGCGCAATGTTAAAGAGGTGGATGATTTTATTCGCTGCTGATTCTGTTAACCGACACCTGGACGCAGACGCTTTACGGCCAGGCTATAGTTACGTGATTGCGCAAATGCTTGCACGGAGAGAATAATGAAACCCAGTGACAATATGGCACAAAAACCGGCGACGGGCGGCTTTGCCCCTGCCGTGCAGCCCACCGCCTCTACCACCATTATTACCGAAAGCCCGGCTATTCACTCAGGTGAAACCTCAGTGCCCAGCCAGGGCGAAAACATGCCGGCATTCTTTGCAAAACCCCACTCAGCGGAAGGCCCGTTGCCTGTCGTGCTGGTGGTGCAGGAGATCTTTGGTGTCCATGAGCACATCCGGGACATCTGCCGCCGTCTGGCGCTGGAAGGCTATCTGGCGATTGCGCCTGAGCTCTATTTTCGCGAAGGTGACCCGACTGAGTATAACGATATCCCGACGCTGTTCAGCGAACTGGTCAGCAAAGTGCCGGATACGCAGGTGCTGGCCGATCTCGATCATGCCGCTAACTGGGCAGCACGTAACGGCGGTGATATCCGTCGCATGGGTATCACCGGTTTTTGCTGGGGTGGCCGCATTACCTGGCTTTACGCCGCACACAACCCACAGCTTCGCGCCGCGGTTGCCTGGTATGGACGGTTAATCGGCGAGCGCACGCTGAAGCAGCAGAAGCATCCAATTGATGTTGCGGTCGATCTGAGTGCGCCGGTGTTAGGTTTGTATGGTGGTCAGGATGACGGCATTCCGCTGGAGAGCGTCGAGCAGATGCGTCAGGCGCTGCATGCCGCTAATGCAACCGCCGAGATCATCGTCTATCCCGAGGCGGGACATGCGTTTAATGCTGACTACCGTCCGAGCTACCATGCTGAATCAGCCAATGATGGCTGGCAGCGTATGCTGGCCTGGTTCAGACAGTATGGCGTGGCATCAAAATAGCATCACGTGTTGGCAGCAACAGATTAGTTCAATACGCAGGGAACACAGTCAGAGGAGGAAAGCGTCCCGCGCCATGGACAAAAACGCCGGGAGCGTTTTTGAACAACGCAAAGCGTTGGCCCGACTACGGGCGCACCTCAGGGATGAGGTGCGTAATCGGGCGGGCCGAGCGTGCCATGGATGGCGGTTTTTGTGTCTTTCCGATCTGACCGTGTTCCCTGTGCCTGCACGATCTTATAGCAGGCTGTAGCAGGATTTATCAAAAACAGGGGCGCTTCTGCGCCCCTGTTTTTGCCACCCGGCCCCATTCCTACGCCGTCTCACCACGCAGTTTCTTTGCCGCCGTCACCATATTCGCCAGTGCCTGACGTGTTTCTGTCCAGCCACGCGTTTTCAGACCGCAGTCCGGATTCACCCACAGCCGCGCTTCCGGAATCCGTTTCGCCGCCTTCAGCAGCAGCGCCTCTATCCACGCCACACTGGGGACATTAGGCGAATGAATGTCATAGACGCCAGGGCCGATTTCATTCGGGTAGTCGAAGTGTTCGAACGACTCCAGTAAGTCCATGTCAGACCGTGAGGTTTCAATCGTGATCACATCCGCATCCAGCGCCGCAATGGCGTCCATAATGTCGTTGAACTCGCAGTAACACATATGCGTGTGAATCTGGGTTTCATCCTGGGCGACCGCCGCATTCAGCCGAAATGCCTCTACTGCCCACTTCAGATAGTCCGCCCACTCAGACTGATGCAGTGGCAGACCTTCACGCAGTGCAGGCTCATCGATCTGAATAATACCAATGCCTGCTTTCTCCAGGTCTTCCACTTCGTCACGCAGCGCCAGCGCGATCTGCTTTGCGATGGTTTCCCGTGGCACATCTTCACGCGGGAATGACCAGCAGAGAATCGTCACCGGGCCGGTCAGCATTCCTTTTACCGGCTTGTCGGTCAGCGACTGCGCATACTTCGCCCACTCAACGGTAATCGCCTCTGGACGACTGACATCGCCGATGATCACAGGCGGTTTCACACAGCGGGAACCGTAGCTCTGCACCCAGCCATTCCGGGTAAAGACAAATCCCTCCAGATGCTCGCCGAAATACTCAACCATGTCGTTACGTTCCGCTTCACCGTGCACCAGCACATCCAGACCCAGCCGCTCCTGTTCGGTAATCGCCTGTCTGATGTGCTCCGCGATGCCGGTGCGGTAATGGTTGCTGTCGAGACGGCCCTGTTTAAAGTCGAGGCGCAGGCCGCGAATTTCAGTTGTCTGCGGAAATGAGCCGATGGTGGTAGTGGGCCACGCGGGCAGATTGAAACGCTGACGCTGCAGCGCTGCCCGCACCGGGTAGGCGTTCTGGCGCTCACTGTGCTGCGGCGTAATGGCCTGCAGCCGCTGTCCCACCGCCGCATTATGCACGCGGCGGGAGTGAGCACGGGCACGCACCGGTGCGCTCCAGGCGTCCAGCAGCGTCGCATCATTGTTATTCAGTGCCTGACTCAGCAGTGAAAGCTCAGCACATTTCTGCAGCGCAAAGGCGAACCAGCTTTTGACCTCATCATCCAGACGGGTCTCGATGCTGAGGTCAATTGGGCTGTGCAACAACGAGCAGGAAGATCCGATCCACAGCTGTTGACGCTCTTTGATCAGCGGTTGCAGACGGCTGAACCAGCGGCTCAGATCGGCTCGCCAGACGTTACGACCGTTAATCACGCCCAGCGACAGCAGCCAGCTGGCGGGCAGTTGCTGATTCAGCTGCTCAATATCATCGCGGCCATGGACCAGATCGACATGCAGCCCCTGTACCGGCAACTCACGAATGACATCAAGGTTCTGGCCGATACTGTCAAAATAGGTGGTCAGCAACAGCTTACTGTTACCCTGCAGCGCGACATACGCCGGTTGAAAGGCTTCGCGCCATGCCTGCGGCAGCTCCAGCGCCAGGGCGGGTTCATCGACCTGTACCCAGTCGATGCCGCGCTTCGCCAGTTCTGCCAGCACCTGCTGGTAGACCGGCAGAATCCTTTCCAGCAGCGACAGACGTTCAAACGGCTCACCTTTAACTTTACCCAGCCACAGATATGTTACCGGTCCCAGCAGCACCGGTTTGATGCTGTGGCCCAGCGCCAGCGCCTCATCCACCTCATCCAGCAGCTGAGTCCAGGTCAGTTTAAAGGTCTGATCCTGAGTAAATTCCGGCACCATGTAGTGATAGTTGGTGTTAAACCATTTCGTCATTTCTGCTGCCGCCGCAGGCTCGCCAGTGGGTGCACGACCGCGCCCCAGACGAAACAGTGTGTCGAGATCAACGGTGCCTTCTTTGTTCTGATGACGCGCGGGCACGTTGCCCAGCAGCAGGCTGGTAGACAGCACATGATCATACCAGGCAAAATCGCCGACCGGCAGCAGATCGACGCCCGCCTCTTTCTGCTGTTGCCAGTGTCGGGCACGCAGTTCGCGGCCCGTCGCCAGTAACGCCTGCTGCGTGCTGTCGCCCGACCAGTAACTCTCCAGGGCTTTTTTCAGTTCACGGCGCAGGCCAATTCGGGGAAAGCCGAGGGTATGGTTGAGGATAGTCATATGCTGTTCTCCAGATAATCTTTCACTTTGGCTTAAATGGGCAGCCAAAGATGTTTAGCCGTCCAGATGTTTACACTGCTATACTCTGCGGGTACTGTATGTTGCTCAAGCGCAATATGTTCATTTTCGATGTGAAGGACTCTCATGATCGAACTCAAGCACCTGCGGACGCTTCAGGCTCTGCGCAATACCGGATCGCTGGCGGCAGCGGCGGCCCAGCTTCATCAGACGCAATCGGCGTTGTCTCACCAGTTCAGCGATCTGGAGCAGCGGCTGGGATTCCGCCTGTTCGTGCGTAAAAGTCAGCCACTGCGCTTTACGCCGCAGGGCGATATTCTGCTGCAGCTGGCAGAGCAGGTGCTGCCGCAGATTCAGCAGGCGTTGCAGGCCTGCCATGAGCCGCATCAGACCACGCTGCGGGTAGCGATTGAGTGTCACAGCTGCATTCAGTGGCTGACCCCGGCGCTGGATAAGTTCCGTCAGAGCTGGCCGCAGGTGGTGATGGATTTTAAATCGGGCGTGACCTTTGATCCCCAACCCGCCCTGCAACAGGGTGAGCTGGATGTGGTGCTGACCTCCGATATCCTGGCGCGCTCAGGCCTGTTCTACTCACCGATGTTTGATTATGAAGTGCGGCTGGTGCTGGCGACGGATCATCCGCTGGCGCAGGTTGAGCAGATTTCGCCGGAAGATCTGGCCGATGAAGTGTTGATGATCTATCCGGTACAGCGTCAGCGTCTGGATATCTGGCGTCACTTCCTGCAGCCCGCTGGCGTCAGCCCGGCCCTGAAAAGTGTGGATAACACCCTGCTGATGATTCAGATGGTGTCGGCACGGATGGGGATTGCCGCACTGCCCCACTGGGTGGTGGAGAGTTTTGAGAAGCAGGGTCTGGTCGTCACGCGCACACTGGGTGATGGACTCTGGAGCCGTCTTTATGCAGCCGTACGCGAAGGGGAACAGCGTCAGCCGGTACTGGAAGCCTTTATCCGCTTTGCCCGACAGCACGCCTGTGAGCATCTGCCGTTTGTGCGCGACGCCGCGCTGCCTGGTGCCGTGTTACAGCGGTAATCTGACGGGCACAAACCTGCGCGAACGCGGGCAAAATCCCCTATAATGCGCAGCCTGTCGACTGACCATGAGAAGATCTCACCATGACTAACAATGATATTCTGCGCAGCGTGCGCTACATGCTCAATCTGAGCGATGCCAAAATGGTGGAGATTTTTGCGCTGGCGCAATGTGATGTGCCGCTGGCAGATATTCAGGCGTGGCTGAAAAAAGATGACGATGCGGCGTTCCGTCCCTGCCCCGATGTGCTGATGGGTTATTTCCTGAATGGCCTGATCTTTTACCGTCGCGGCAAGAGTGAAGATGCGCCCGCACCGTCGATTGAGCGCAAAATGACTAACAACATCTTCATGAAAAAGCTGCGCATTGCTTTCGATTTGAAAACCACCGATATCCCTGACGTGCTCAAACGCGTGAACTTTACCGTTTCGCAGGCGGAAGTCGGCGCGATTTTCCGCAAGCCTGATCATAAAAACTACCGCGAGTGCGGCGATCAGATTCTGCGCAACTTCCTGAAAGGCCTGGCGATGATTCAGCGTCCGTCACAACCCCCGCGCGATAAATAAATAGAGGCCTTGCGGCGGCGATTTTTTTCTGAAAGATCAGAGCTCCAATATCACGGCCTTTAAAGGTATTACTATTTATTTCATAATATTTCCTGATGCATGATTGATTCTGGTGGGGTGCAGTCAGAACCTGATTATCACCTTGCCGGGTTAACTTTCAATCATTCAATCAGGAAGAAATATGCGTGAATTAACTCATTTTGAAATAAGCCAGGCCAGCGGTGCAGGAACAGAAAGTGCCAGCACGGAAGTTGTGCAGTTAAGCTCCGTTAATAAAAACAGTCAGCTGGTTAATAAAATATTCCGGGTACTTAATGGATTATTTGGTATGAAGATACCTTATCTGAGATAACCAGACAGAGTGAGGAAGTGATAAGGGTCGTCCAGCTCATTAAAGGCTGGAGTCGGATCACGGCGTCGAGTGTCCATCGCAGAGAAGCAACTCACACTTTACGCCGTTTTTAAATCGCAGACCCTTTCTCCGGGAGAATGCACCCGACCACCAGCTAAGTCACTTCTGACCGCGCCCCACCACCCAGCGCTTATGCACCCATAGCGAGGCAATGATCACCAGCGCGCCCGCAATAAAGCTCGGCCAGTGCGGTTTCTCCTGCCAGATAGCCAGATTCACCAGCAGCCCGGCGGGCACGTGCATGTTATTCATAATGCCCAACGTGCCGGCATCCACCTGCGTCGCACCGTAGTTCCACATAAAATAGCCGAGACCGGAAGCCGCAACGCCCAGCCAGACCAGAATGCCCCACTGCAATGAGGTGGTTGGCAACTTCTGCGGATTGCCCCAGGCACTCCAGGCGATCACCGCAATCAACACCGCCCCCAGATAGAACCATGAGAAGGCCGTATGCTGTGGCATGGGACGGGTCTCCTGCAGACGTTTATAGCCCACCATGCCAGCTGCGAAGCAGATGTTTGCCAGTTGCACTAACAGCAGACCAAACCAGAAATGATCGCTGACTTTGTCATAGCGAATAATGGCCGCACCGGCCACCGCCAGTAACGCACTGAAGATATAGCCGATGCGTAGTGGACGACGACTGATCAGATCGTAAATCAGCGTCACATAGAGCGGCGTCATCACCGTAAACAGCAGGAATTCCGACACGCTAAGGTAGAGATAGGCTTCGAAGCTCAGCAGATACATGATCCCCAGCTGCAGCATCCCCACCAGCATATAAAGCAGCAGCGTTGAGGGACGATGACCGCGCCAGCGCAGGAACGGTAAAAACACCAGCGCAGCCAGCGCCAGCCTCATCAGCACAGAGAACCAGCTATCCACCTGGCCAGCGAGATATTCGCCAATCAGACTGAATGAAAAGGCCCACAGAATGGTGGTAATAATCAATAAAAACACGGCTACGACCCCGAAATTAACAGGCCGTCAGTGTAAACAATGTGTCGCCGTCAGGCTGTGAAATCTGGTTGACATCTGATTATAAACCAGGCGATTAAAAAGCTGCCCGGATACCCTGCTTACACTTCCTGACATAACAGTCGACAAAACAGATTTTCAGCCACATAAAATGCGCGAAATGATCCATCAGATGATCACTTTCGCTCCCTATTGTAATAAAACTGTAACAAATGTGTCGTTCATCACAGTAACACTGCGCAACTAACACTATTCTTTGCGCGAAATGGAACATTATTCATCCATTGAGTTCTGCATTTTCCTGCTCCAACCTGCCGGGAATTAAAAACCATAATGTGCCCTGGAGGGCCTCACTGATGCTGAGCATTTTTAAACCTGCACCACGTCAGCCTCAGGTGGCGGAGGATCACGTTGATCCGCTCTACCGTCGTCTGCGCTGGCAAATTTTCATCGGGATCTTCTTTGGTTATGCGGCCTATTATCTGGTCAGAAAAAACTTCGCACTCGCCATGCCCTATCTGGTGGAGCAGGGTTTTTCACGTGGCGATCTCGGCTTTGCCCTGTCCGGCATCTCCATTGCCTACGGCTTTTCAAAATTCATCATGGGCTCGGTCTCTGACCGATCAAACCCGCGCGTCTTCTTACCGGCAGGCCTGATTCTGGCCGCAGTGGTGATGCTGATCATGGGATTCGTCCCTTGGGCGACCTCCAGCATCATGGTAATGTTTGTGCTGCTGTTTATCTGCGGCTGGTTTCAGGGCATGGGCTGGCCACCCTGTGGACGAACGATGGTTCACTGGTGGTCGCAGAAGGAGCGAGGCAGGATTGTCTCGGTCTGGAACTGTGCGCATAACGTGGGCGGCGGTATTCCACCGCTGCTCTTTCTGCTGGGTATGGCGTGGTTCAACGACTGGAAAGCGGCACTCTATATGCCCGCGTTTGGCGCGATTGCCATTGCGATTCTGGCCTTTGCGCTGATGCGCGATACGCCACAATCCTGTGGCTTGCCACCGATTGAAGAGTACAAAAACGACTATCCGCCCGACTACGATGCCAGTCACGAAGAGGAGCTGACGGCAAAACAGATCTTCATGAAGTATGTGCTGCCGAACAAGCTGCTGTGGTACATCGCGCTGGCTAACGTCTTTGTCTATCTGCTGCGCTACGGCATTCTCGACTGGTCACCAACCTATCTGCGCGAAGTCAAACACTTCACGCTGGATAAATCGTCGTGGGCCTACTTCCTCTATGAGTATGCGGGGATTCCGGGAACGCTGCTGTGTGGCTGGATGTCGGACAAAGTGTTCCGGGGTAATCGCGGTGCGACCGGCGTATTCTTTATGACGCTGGTGACCATTGCGACCGTGATCTACTGGCTCAACCCGGCGGGCAATCCTGGCGTCGACATGGCCTGCATGATCGTGATTGGATTCCTGATCTACGGTCCGGTGATGCTGATTGGTCTGCATGCGCTGGAGCTGGCACCGAAAAAAGCGGCGGGAACAGCGGCGGGCTTCACCGGCCTGTTCGGCTACCTGGGTGGCTCGGTCGCGGCCAGCGCCATTGTCGGTTATACCGTCGATTACTTCGGTTGGGACGGCGGCTTTATGGTGATGATTGCGGGCTGTGTGCTGGCGGTTATTCTGCTGTTACTGACCATGGTCAGCGAACATAAACACAAAAAGACCCTCGCCTGACGGCAATAAAAAAGGGCCGGATAACCGGCCCTTTTTTACGCTGACAGCTTAAGCAAGATAGAGCGTGCGCAGCGTCTGCGGCACCGCATCATCGGCATTCGAACCAATCACATCCAGCTCTGGCAGCGTATCTTTCAACCGCTGATGGGCGTTCTGCATGATATAGCCCTTACCTGCCATACTCAGCATCTCCACATCATTCATACCGTCGCCGAAGGCAATGCAGCTCTCCAGCGAATGACCCAGCTTTTTCGCAACCGCTTCCAGCGCATGTCCTTTCGACACGCCGCCCGCCATGACTTCCAGACAGGTTGGCAGCGAGAAACTGACATTAACCCGATCGCCCCAGCGCGCTTCAATTGCCTGTTCCATCGGGATCAGATGCTCAGGGTTTTCGCAGGTGAAAAAGACCTTGCTGATGTTGCTGGTTGGCAGCAGACCTGGCTCGTAGACCTGATAGTTGAAGACCGACTCGCGGAAATAGTCCTGCTCAGCCGGGCTTGAACGGCTGACAAACCACTCATCGTCGCGGTAAACGTGCGTCAGAATATCGCTGTGATGATATTGCAGACCAAACAGGTCGCTGGCGATATCCTCATCCAGATTATGACTGAACACCAGTTCGCCCTCTGCGTTGTGCACGCGCGCACCGTTTGAGGTAATCATATAGGCCGGAATCGCCAGGCTGTCGCGCATCTGTCCGACATCGATATGATGACGACCGGTGGCGAAGACAAAGTGAATATCCTTAGCGACCAGCTGCTGCAGCGTTTCACGTGCAAAAGGAGTCAGGCGATGTTCGGGAGAAAGCAGCGTGCCATCCAGATCGGATGCAACGATGTGATACATGAAAACCTCGGGTATCTGGTTCTGCCGGTTTTTACCGGTCGGATAAATAACGTCAGTGATGCGATGAAAAAAAGTCGACCACTGCATTGAGTGCTTCGGCACGCATCTCATCTTTTTCAAACAGGATCTCGTGACGCGCGCCGTCGATCACCCGTGGCTTATTACCTTCACACGGATGACCCGCCGCAGCCATCGCGGCACAAAACAGGTCCTGCGAACGATTGTCGACCACCCGATCATCGCTGGCCTGTAACAGCAGCAGCGGCGTAGTGATCTTATCAACCTGACTGATGATGTTGCGCCCCGCATGGATGCCTTCGCGTACCCAATGGTAGGTCGGACCGCCCACGCGAATCGCCGGATCGTCTGCATAAAACCGCAGGTTTCGCCGGTAACGCTCGGTGCTGTGCGTCAGCCGGTTAATGCCAAACGGATGCGCGCGCCAGCGTCCGGTGCCGAGCGCATAGCCATCACGCAAGGCTGGACGCTTCTCCGCCCAGTCCAGGATGCGATGAGCCAGAAAAGAGGGCAGCGGCAAAGCGATGCCAAACATCGGTGCCACCAGCGCGACTGCATGAAACGCCTGCGGCTGACGTGCCAGGAACAGCGTTAAAATTGCACCACCCATCGAGTGAGCCAGCGCATAGCGCTGCTGATAATGACCGCTGACGATCTCTTTCAGGTAGAGCGTTTCGAGATCGTCGACGTAATGAGTAAATTCCGCCACGTGACCACGGTGTGAATCTTCCAGCAGGCGATCGGAACGCCCCTGACCGCGATGGTCCAGGATCACCACATCAAATCCGCAGTGAAACAGATCGTACGCCAGCTCAGGATATTTTATGTAACTCTCAATGCGTCCCGGCACAATCAGGATCACACGCTTGTGTTGCGGCGATGTGAAGCGAACATAACGCAGCGTCAGATTGCCGACGCCGGTAAACTCTAGCTCTTCACGACTGTGCCAGAAATCGAGCAGCGGCCCGGTGGCGAAGGCAGCAAAGGCTTTTTCCCGTCGCAGCCAGCTGGCTTTGTGTTGATTCATTCGCCCTCCTGATGACCGGATACAGAGTCCTGAGTGCCCTGCGCAGGCCATAGCGCCGCGCTTATTTCTGGCGTATTGTGTCACAATTCCGCGACTAAAGAGAGCCTGACCCATGACCATCGAATGGTGGCTGACCTACCTGCTTACTACCACAATTCTCAGCCTGTCGCCGGGTTCCGGCGCAATCAATACCATGAGTACCGGTATCAGCCACGGCTATCGCGGCACGGTGGCCTCTATCTCTGGTCTTCAGGTCGGACTGGCATTACACATCGTGCTGGTCGGTATCGGTCTGGGCGCACTGTTTTCTCAGTCGCTGCTGGCATTTGAAATTCTGAAATGGGCCGGTGCAGCCTATCTGGTCTGGCTGGGTATTCAGCAGTGGCGCTCAGCGGGTGGCATCGATCTGGATGCGGTCGCCAGAGCGATGCCGCGTCGTCGCCTGTTCAAACGTGCCGTGCTGGTTAATCTGACCAATCCGAAAAGTATCGTTTTTCTGGCGGCGCTGTTCCCGCAGTTTATCCAGCCGCATCAGCCGCTGTTTATGCAGTATCTGGTGCTGGGCGTGACTACCGTAGTGGTCGATATCATCGTGATGATTGGCTACGCCACGCTGGCAACGCGCATTGCTGGCTGGATTAAAGGGCCAAAGCAGATGAAGTTGATGAACCGCATTTTCGGTGGGCTGTTTATGGCGGTGGGCGCACTGCTGGCCAGCGCCAGAAAAATCGCTTAACGCTTTATGCGCCGACACACTGAGGCCGGCGCGAACACTCCCTGTTTACTCCCTTCTTTCCGGGCGCCATTAAGGCGCAGTCAGCGGCACCGCACGCAATACAATGATACCCGGTTTAGAGCGCATATATTCCCTGAACGGCACATCGACAACTTTGCGATTAGCGGCCAGTGATGAGGCGTTCCTGAACCACAATTGCCCATCATGCCGGACGGCAATCCCGGCATGCGAAACATCCAGCCCCTGAGCGGGCGTGTAAACCCCAATGTAATCGCCGGTCTGAATCTGTTTCAGCACCTTTGGTGTGATCGCCCGGGCCGGAATATAGGTAATGCGGCGAGGAATCACACCCAGACCAGGCAGCCTTTCTTTTCCGCTGGCCTGACGATTCAGTTGCTTCACTACCGTCACCACATCCGGACTAAGGGTGCCGGTTACGTCATCGTCATTGCGCGGGTTCTCAGCGACCCAGTCGCTGAAAAAGTGGCGGCGTTTCAGGTAGCTGACTTCACCGCCAGCGTAGCGGGTCCGAATCAGGCTGGCCTCAAAACTGGCACGATCATGGCTGCGGCTCAGCGCCTGGACGTAATCAAGCAGCGTGAAGCAATCCACACCGTTGAAATTGATCACCAGCGCTTCTGGCATATCGGGCGAGCCAATCAGCGTATCCGCCTGGTAGGGCGTACCGAGAAACGCGGCGGAAATCTGGCTAATCCTCTCGCCCTGCGGCTGCTCTGACGCCGGAGGTATCTGCGCCAGAATAGCCGGGACACTATCTGCCTTCGCCGGATCAGGGGCACGGTAATGGGCAGCATCAGGGGAGGCACAAGCGCTGATGCAGGCCGCGATTAACAGCAGTAGCAGGGGTTTCATTCTCATCATCATCTCCATGAAAAAATAGTCCGTCGGCACGACCATACCGGAGGTGATGGTTTCATTAATTAACGAATGGTGACTATTTATCTGCGGTGGCAACAAAGAGGCATCATCGGGTGCAGATTGTGATAGTCGTCACACAAGTGAAGTTCAGAGGAAGCGACAGGAAGTGAAATAATTGCCGGATGCGCAGCGTACGCTCCGGCATAATGGCTTAACGCGAAATAATCAGGTGGATACCAAACCCGGCAAACAGGACACCTGCCATGCCATCGACCCATTTCGCCAGCCGCTGATAGCGGGTGCGGATCCACGGCAGCGCAAAGATGGCCGCCACCAGGGTAAACCAGGCAAAGGTTTCACCGACAATCAGCAGGAACAGACCCCAGCGCTCCGCCGCACCGACATCGTCGCCGACAAACAGCGAAAAGACGCTGCCGAAGTAGATAATCGCTTTAGGATTCGACAGGTTGGTCAGCAGGCCCTTGAGAAAGCTCATGCCCCGTTTCGGCAGCTCAACCACCGGCTCATCCTGCTGCGGCTGTTTGTGACGCTGACGTGCCGAGCACATCAGCTGCCAGCCCATCCACAGCAGATAAAGTCCACCGCCGACCATGATGATCTGGTGTAGCCACGCCATTTTTTCCAGAATCAGATGCAGCCCCATCAGCGCCACGCCCGCCCAGACGACAATGCCAAGCGTAATGCCCAGCACGCCCATCATCGCCTCCTTGCGCGAACGGCTGGCGGCAGTTTGTGACACGAAAAAGAAATCGGGGCCGGGGCTCATCAGCACCACCAGATGTACCAGCGCCACGGTTGCGAATAACATCAGCATGATTAGTGTCCTTTACTCTTCATCATCAAGATGCTCTTTGATCATCACCAGGAAAGGTTTGCCAAAGCGCTCCAGTTTGCGGTGACCCACGCCGTTGACGCTAAGCATCTCGGACGCGCTGACCGGCATCTGTTCTGCCATCTCTATCAGTGTGGCGTCATTGAACACCACATAAGGCGGAATATTTTCTTCGTCGGCGATCGCTTTTCGCAGCTTACGCAGTTTGGCGAACAGTTTGCGATCGTAGTTACCACCGTGAAACTTCGCCGGACCGCTGCTCTTTGTTTTTGCAGTAATTAAACGCGGCACCGCCAGCATCAGTGGCACTTCACCGCGCAGCACCGGCCGCGCTGCTTCGGTGAGTTGCAAAGCCGAGTGCATAGCGATGTTCTGCGTCACCAGCCCCAGATGGATTAACTGTCGTAATACGCTGACCCAGTGTTCGTGGCTCTGATCTTTGCCCAGTCCATAGACCGGCAGCTTGTCATGGCCCTGCTCACGGATACGCTGGTTGTTGGACCCGCGCAGCACCTCAACGATATAGCCCATGCCGAACCGCTGGCCCACGCGATAGATACCGGAAAGCGCTTTTTGCGCTTCAACCAGGCCGTCATACCGTTTTGGCGGATCAAGGCAGATATCGCAGTTGTCGCACGGCTGCTGGCGACCTTCACCAAAGTAATTCAGCAGCACCAGGCGGCGGCAGGTCTGCGCTTCAGCAAACGCGCCCATGGCGTTGAGCTTGTGGCGCTCAATATCCTGCAAGGGCCCCGGCACTTTCTCTTCCAGGCATTTACGCAGCCAGACCATATCGGCTGGATCGTAGAGCATCATCGCTTCGGCGGGCAGACCATCACGTCCGGCTCGTCCGGTTTCCTGATAATAGGATTCGATGTTGCGCGGAATATCGAAGTGGACCACAAAACGGACGTTGGGCTTGTTGATGCCCATGCCAAAAGCCACGGTTGCCACTACGATTTGCAGATCGTCACGCTGGAACGCTTCCTGCACGCGGGCACGCTGCTCGCTGTCGATGCCGGCATGATACGCCCCGACGCTGAATCCACGGCTTTGCAGTCGCGCGGCGGTGTCTTCCACCTTCGCGCGGCTGTTGCAGTAGATAATGCCGCACTTGCCGCGCTGATCCTGAACGTAGCGCAGCAGCTGATCGGTGGGTTTGAATTTTTCCACCAGCGTGTAGCGAATATTGGGGCGGTCAAAGCTGCTGATCTGAATCAGCGGATCCTGCATGTGCAGCAGGTTAACGATGTCGTTACGGGTAGTTTCATCCGCAGTCGCCGTCAATGCCATGACCGGCAATTCCGGGAAGCGCTGACGCATCTTCCCGAGTGCACCATATTCCGGACGGAAATCGTGGCCCCACTGTGAAATACAGTGCGCCTCATCTACCGCCAGCATCGCCGGTTGCCAGTGCGCCAGACTGTCCAGGAAGTTATCCATCATCAGGCGTTCGGGGGCGATGTAGAGCAGCTTAACCCGGCCGGTACGGCAGTCAGCCATCACTGTCTGCTGCTGATCGCGCGTCATGGTGGAGTTGAGGTAGGCTGCCGCCACGCCGTTCGCCAGCAACTGATCGACCTGATCTTTCATCAGTGAGATCAGCGGCGACACAACCAGTGTCAGCCCTTCGCGCACCAGCGCCGGGATCTGATAACAGAGCGATTTACCGCCGCCGGTGGGCATCACCACCAGACAGTCGCGCCCGCTCAGCGCCTGATTAATGATCGTCTGCTGACCGGGACGAAACTGCTGGTAGCCGAAGGTATCCTGCAATACCTGCTGCGCCAGCGCTTCCTGATTAAGAACTGCCGAGGTTGCCACGCGATTCCTGTCTTACGTTAGGGATTAGAACAAGTCGTTAAGCGTTACACCCACACCCAGACGTGTCTGGCGATGGTTGTAATCGATCAGTGATTCACCGTAGCCGCTAAACACCTGAGTATAGAAGCGGACGTGTTCACTGATAGGGTAGCTCCAGCCCATTGTCGCGCCGCCATAACCGCTGTTCCAGTTATAGTTGCCCTCTACGCTGAAGATACTGTCGCCGAACTTATAGCCCAGTCGGGTGCGGTAGTAACCCATATATTTGGTGATGTCGGGATTATCATCGCTGCTCGCCCCTTCAGGGATACGATACCAGGGTTTGATTTCCGCCAGGAAGTTACCGTTCTCTGCCATCAGACGCGCATAGACACGGTTCCAGCTGCGTGAAGTCGGGTCACTTCGTCCATTGGATTGGTGATTCAGACCCAGTTCGACATCACGCAGCGTCCAGCCACCCAGCGAGTAGTCGGTCGCCCAGCCGAGAAAAATCTGCGGCTCATAGTTGGTCTCACGGAAAGGTGATGACTCAGCGCTATTCGACAGCTGCCACCAGGAACGCTGGGTGTAAGAGGCTGCCAGCACCGAGTTGTCGCCCAGAATACCGCGCCACAGCGGAAACGCCAGGCTGAGCTGGAATTTCACTTCATCTTTGCGGGCGTTTTCACCCCAGTTATAGGAGGAGATCGCCTCTTTATTGAGGTCGCTGGTATAGGTGTAGAGCAGATAGTTGTTCTCGTAAGGATAGAGAACAAACGGGTTATCATGCTTCTCCAGCAGGTTAGCAATAATGCTGCCCTGAACCTGTGGCGCGTCATGAACCTCTTTAATCCGGGCTTCATCCGCCTGCGCCAGCGCAGGAAATATCAACATTGCCGCCAGCAAGGCGCGATGCTTACGCATAAAATTCTCCGGTGAACAGCTGCGTATCAGAATAACTGAAAGGGTGTTGTAAAAAGCAGGCCATTCTACACGCAAATGGCAGTGAGCATGAGTGCTGATTTCTTAAACTGGAAACACCCTCGCAGGCGGCATAGAATACACAACTCATTCATGTTCCGCGCCCCTCTGGCCCGATTTTTTCAGGACACATCATCATGTCATCACCCGTGCTGACACCGCAGGACGCTCGCCAGCTGGTCGGCGAAATTTTTGTTTATCACATGCCGTTTAATCAGGCGTTAGGCCTGGAGCTGATGCGCCTCGACGCAGACTACGCAGAGATCAGCTTTAATAACAAAACAATGCTGGTGGGCAATCAGGCGCAGCAGATTCTGCACGGTGGCGTTATCGCGTCGGTACTCGATGTGGCCGCGGGGATGGTCTGCGTCAGCAATGCGTTAACCCGTCAGGAGAGCATCAGCGAAGCGGATCTGCGCCAGCGTCTGTCCCGCATGGGCACCATCGATATGCGCGTTGACTATCTGCGGCCCGGACGCGGCGAACGCTTCACCGCCACCAGCAGCCTGCTGCGGGCCGGTAACAAAGTTGCTGTGGCGCGCGTAGAGCTGCACAATCAACAGGGCGACTATATCGCTACAGCAACCGCCACCTATCTTATCGGCTAACCACGCCACTGAATGGATCGCATATGGATACGCAACAAACCCGCCAGGGCGTTGGCTTTGCCCTGGGCGCCTACTTTATCTGGGGCATTGCGCCCGCCTATTTCAAGCTGGTCAAACAGGTTCCCGCCACAGAAATCATGACGCACCGGGTGATCTGGTCGGCACTTTTTATGGTGTTGCTGATTACCCTGAGCCGCAGCTGGCCCGGCGTTCGCAGCGTACTGCGCCAGCCCAGAAAAGTGCTGTTGCTGGCGATCACGGCGCTGACTATTGGTGGTAACTGGCTGCTCTTTATCTGGGCGGTCAACAATCAGCATATGCTGGAAGCCAGCCTGGGTTACTTTATTAACCCGCTGATCAACGTGGTCTTCGGCATGCTGTTTTTGCGCGAACGTTTTCGCCGTCTGCAATGGCTGGCCGTGCTGCTGGCAACCGTCGGCGTGCTGGTGCAGCTGTGGCAGTTTGGATCGTTGCCGGTTATCGCACTCGGCCTGGCCCTGAGCTTTGCCGTTTATGGTCTGATGCGCAAAAAGATCCAGGTTGATGCGCAGAGCGGCATGCTGATTGAGACCCTGTGGCTGTTTCCGCTGGCGGCGATTTATCTGTTTGGCTTTGCCGACAGCGCCACCAGTCATCTATCGGCGAACCCGCTGAGTCTCAACCTGAAACTGATTGCGGCGGGTATTGTGACCACCATTCCACTGATGCTGTTTGCGGCGGCCTGTAGCCGGCTGCGCCTCTCCACGGTCGGTTTCTTTCAGTATCTCGGCCCGACGCTGATGTTTGTGCTGGCGGTGGTGTTTTACGGTGAAACCATCACACCAGACAAGATGGTGACCTTCGGCTTCATCTGGCTGGCGCTGCTGGTGTTTGTCTGCGATGCGATAGCGTTTTCATTCCGTTCCCGTGCGCGCGTAGCGTGAAATAAAGCGCGCTAAAGCCGGGCCGGTCAGCAGGATGGTAAAGAGACGCAACGTCTGCATCGCCATCACAAACGCCATGTTGACCTGAGTTCCGGCAGCAATAATCGCCACCGTGTCCAGTCCGCCTGGGCTGGTGGCGAGATAAGCCGTCATCAGATCGATATCCAGCATACGCGTCAGCATCCATGCCAGCCCGCCACACAACAGCATCAGCCCGAAGATTGAGGCCAGCATCTGCGGCAGCGTGCGCAATGCCAGCAGAAAGATCGGGCGAGTGAAACGCAATCCTACGCTCCAGCCAATCAGCGCATAGGCCACGGCCAGCAGCCACTCCGGCACCTGTAATATCGCGATATGGCTGCTGTTCAGTGCCGCACCCGCCAGCGCGGGCAGCAGCAGCGCGCCAGAAGGAATGCGCAGTCGGGTGCCCAGCCACGCGCCCGCCAGCATCACCACCAGGGTAATAGCAAAGCCGCGATTCAGCGCGGGAAACCAGAGCAGCGAGACGCTGTGGGCTTGATCACCCAGCCCGATGCGCGCCACCAGCGCGGCCGCCGAGGCGACAAACAGCACCCGCAGATACTGCATAAAAGCGACCAGCCGGACGTCAGCGCCAAAGTCCCCCGCCATCGCCACCATGGCCGATGCACCGCCGGGTGACGACCCCCACGCACCGGTCGGGCCGGGCAGATGACTGAAGCGAACCAGCAGAAAACCGGACAGGCCGCTGGCCGCCAGCGTCAGCAGCAGCACCGCCAGCACGATCGGCCAGTCCTGAATCAGCGGTGTCAGAATCGATGGCGACAGGCTCTGGGCAATCATGCAGCCCAGTACGGCCTGCGCCAGCAGGAAGAAGCGTCTGTCGATGCGCAGCGTGGCACCCGACAGCCCCATTACCACTCCCACAATCATCGGTCCCAGTAACAGCGCGGCGGGCACGTGAAAATAGTGCAGCACCGCACCCAGCAATACCGAGATCAGCAGCAGCAGCGTCCACTGCGCACGTAACGAAAAAGCGTCCATAAGAAGTTAATTATTTGTAAAAACAGGAGGGTCAGAGTACGCAGAAATCGGGACGGGAGCCAGCAGAACGGGCCATCTGAGATGGCCCGTTCGTGTTTTAAAGCCAGTTTTTACGCTTGAAGTAGAGATAAGGCGCCAGTCCGGCCAGAATCATCAGGCCGATGGCCGCGGGATAACCAAAGCTCCACTTCAGTTCCGGCATAAACTCGAAGTTCATCCCGTAGCTGGAAGCGACCAGCGTTGGCGGCAGAAACACCACGGAGACCACCGAGAAGATCTTGATGATGCGGTTCTGCTCGATGTTGATAAAGCCCATCGCCGCCTGCATCAGGAAGTTGACCTTCTGGAACAGCGATTCGTTATGCGGCAGCAGCGATTCGATATCGCGCAGAATTTCCCGCGCCTGTTCCAGCTGATTACCCGGCAGACGCGCTTTGCGCACCAGGAAATTCAGGGCGCGCTGCGTATCCATCAGGCAGAGACGCACCTTCCAGCCGATATCTTCCAGTTCCGCGAGCCGCGACAGCGCCTGATCGTACTCTTCGCCCTGCTGACCTTCCATGATCACCCGGCTGAGTTTCTCCAGCGCGCTGTAGATGTTCTCGATTTCGTCCGCCAGCTGTTCGATTTTGGTTTCAAACAGGTCGAGCAGCAGCTCAAAGGCATTGCCATCGATCAGGGTCTGGTTACGGGCTCGCATACGATAGAGACGGAAAGCGGGCAACTCACGTTCGCGCAGCGTGTAGAGTCGGCCTTCACGAATAGTGAACGCCACGGTGGAGTTACCGGCGTGATCGTCAGCATCTTCATAGAAGAAGAAGGAGTGGATATGCAGACCATCTTCATCTTCGAAGAAGCGTGCCGAGGCCTCAATATCTTCCAGCTCTGGCCGTGTTGCCAGGCTCTGGCCCAGCTCCGTTTGCACCCGGTCACGTTCGCCCTCTTCCGGCTCGATCAGATCGACCCAGACAGAGTTGGTCAGTTTGTCAGTTTCGTCTTCCAGTTCCAGTCGCGTCAGGCGGCTGTGATCCAGTTTAAATGCGCTCAGCATAGCAATACTCCCCATTGCAGACTAAATGGGACAAAGCGGTCCGCCGTTCCTTAAAAGGAACAGGCAGCCTGAACACGGAAACAGAGTTTCAAAGATAAATCAGTGCTGACTCGCGCGACGGAATCAAAAAGGGAGGTCGCTGATAACCGCTAAGGCTACCCGCGTTAAGAGGTAGCCTTAGATGTTATGCCTGATATCCAGGTCATTGAGCCAGCATCGACTGGGCGTGTCCAAGGCATTGTCCTCTCATGATAATAGTGGGCGCATGTTACGCTGAGACGAAAAAGCCGTCAACCGCGCGCTAAAGCGTTTCCAGCTTCGCGTAAGCCGCCACCAGCCACTTGATTCCCTGCCCCTGAAACGCCACCTGCAGGCGACTGTGCTCACCGCTGCCTTCCAGATTAATGATGGTGCCTTCACCAAATTTTGCGTGATGAACACGCTGGCCCAGCGCGAATCCACTGTCATTTTTGGTCACCGGCGCACCCATACGCTGATGGTTGACCGGACGGCTGACGCTGGCGCGCAGACGCACTTCTTCGATGCAGGTCTCGGGCAGTTCGCCGATAAAACGGGAAGGCCGGTGATACACTTCCTTACCATAGAGTCGGCGGGTTTCAGCGTAGGTCAGCGTCAGCTTGAGCATCGCGCGGGTCACACCGACATACGCCAGACGACGCTCCTCTTCCAGCCGCCCGCCTTCATCCAGCGACATCTGGCTCGGAAACATGCCCTCTTCCATGCCGACGATAAAGACCTGGCTGAACTCCAGCCCTTTTGCTGAGTGCAGCGTCATCAGCTGAACCGCATCCTGCCATTTGTCCGCCTGACCTTCGCCCGCTTCCAGCGCCGCGTGGGATAAGAAAGCCTGCAGCGGCATCAGATCTTCATCTTCATCCTGATAGCTGAACTGACGGGTTGCCGTCACCAGCTCCTCAAGGTTTTCGATACGCGCCTGGCCCTTCTCGCCTTTTTCCTGCTCATACATTAGCCACAGGCCAGAGTCTTTGATAACCCGGTCGGTCTGAACATGCAGCGGTAAATCGGCAGTTTCGGTCGCCAGTGAATCGACCAGCTCACAGAAGCGTTGCAGTGCAGACGCGGCGCGGCCAGCCAGTGCACGACTTTGCAGCAGTTCGCGCGTAGCCTGCCACAGCGTCATCTGACGTTCACGCGCCGTCTGACGCACCACGTCGAGCGTGCGATCGCCCACGCCGCGCGTCGGCGTATTCACCACGCGCTCAAAGGCCGCGTCGTCATTGCGGTTCGCCATCAGACGCAGATAGGAGAGCGCATCTTTGATCTCCTGGCGTTCGAAGAAGCGCATGCCGCCATAAATACGGTACGGCATGCTGCTCTGCAGCAGCGCCTCTTCCAGCACGCGCGACTGGGCGTTGCTGCGATAGAGAATGGCGCAGTCGTTAAGCGCACCGCCGTTCTCCATCCAGACCTTGATGCGGTTGACCACGAAGCGCGCTTCATCCAGCTCATTAAAAGCGCAGTAGATAGAGATCGGTTCGCCATCGCTGCCTTCGGTCCAGAGCTCTTTACCCAGACGGCCATTGTTGTTGGCGATCAGGGCGTTGGCCGCTTTCAGGATATTATTGGTTGAGCGGTAGTTCTGCTCCAGACGGATCGTTTCCGCGCCAGGAAAATCCTGCAGGAAGCGCTGAATATTTTCGACCTGTGCACCGCGCCAGCCGTAAATCGACTGATCATCATCGCCCACGATGATCACACGACCGCTGTCGCCGGCCAGCATCCGAATCCAGGCGTACTGAATGTTGTTGGTATCCTGAAACTCATCCACCAGCACGTTGGTAAAGCGTTCGCGGTAGTGATTGAGGATATGCGGCTTGTTGAGCCAGAGTTCATGGGCGCGCAGCAGCAGCTCGGCGAAGTCGACTAAACCGGCGCGATCGCAGGCTTCCTGATAGGCCTGATAGATGCGCAGCCAGGTCTGCTCAATCGGATTGCCATAACTTTCAATGTGCTTTGGCCGCAGGCCTTCATCTTTTTTGCCGTTGATGTACCACATGCCCTGGCGCGCAGGCCACTGCTTGTCATCAAGGTTCATCGATTTGATCAGGCGCTTGAGCAGACGCAGCTGGTCTTCGCTGTCGAGGATCTGAAAATCCTGCGGCAGACCGGCGTCAAGATGGTGGGCACGCAGTAAACGATGCGCCAGACCGTGGAACGTCCCGATCCACATCCCGCCCTGACTGGTGCCGATCAGATGTTCGATACGGTGACGCATCTCTGCTGCCGCTTTGTTGGTAAAGGTCACCGCCATAATCGAATAGGGTGAACAGTTCTCTACTGACATCAGCCAGGCAATGCGATGCACCAGCACCCGCGTTTTACCACTGCCCGCGCCTGCCAGCACCAGCAGGTTACTGCGCGGAGCCGCAACGGCCGCGCGCTGATTGTCATTCAAACCGTCGAGCAGTTCAGAAACGTCCATAAGCACCGTTTACCAGAGAAAAACGCCGTCGCCGCGCTGTTTACTGCGCCTGCCGTAAGGCATTGTCGCGGCCAGTCAGGCTGCGCCACGGACGCCGGATAAAGCACAGCGGCCTGGCAGAAAAAAGGGAGACGACTGGATAAATTTACAGCCATTATAGCAGTGAGGTGAGTGATGCCAACCGCGAAATTTCGACATGCGGCAACAGGCGCGCATCCGGGATATGCATCAGGTTACCCTGCCGCAGGTTAATCCAGCAGGCCTGCAGCCCGCAGCGCAGTGAGCCCGCCACGTCGGTGGTCAGGTCATCACCCACGTGCAGAATATGGTGTGGCGCGATATCAAGGCGTTGCGCGGCAAGCTGATACATATCCTGCCATGGCTTGGCGCGCCCGTCTGGCCCGGCCCGCAGCGTGAAGCGGAAGTATTCGGCAATGCCCATTTTTTCCGGGCAGGCGTTGCCGTTGGTGACCGCCACCAGCGGGATTTTCTCCGCCAGGGTTTTCAGCGTCTGGTGCGTCTCATCCGGCATCTCGACCTGACTCCGCCACTGATGGAAGACCGCCATCACTTCTGCCGCACCCGCGGAGGCTTCAGCGGCAGAGAGGCCGATATTCAGCATCGCCAGCTCAACCGAACGGCGTCGCCACTCCGAAACATCATGATAGATATCAGGTTCGCGCTGCAGCAGCTCATCGCGCAACTGCTGATAATCCTGCGGCGTGAAGTCACGCAGCGCCGGATGAAAAGCCTGTAACGCGGCATGGGACTCCAGCGTGGTACGACGGATGACCGGGTAGTTATCGTAGAGTGTGTCATCAAGGTCGAAGGTCATGGCTTTTATGGCCGACAGCGGACGATAAAACTTCATTCGTTCTTTCCTCGTTTGGCGCGGGGATGCGCAGCGTCATACACCGAAGCCAGATGCTGGAAGTCGAGATGGGTATAGATCTGGGTCGTCGACAGGTTTGCGTGACCCAGCAACTCCTGCACGGCGCGCAGGTCACCACTGGATTCCAGCAGATGCGTGGCAAATGAGTGTCGTAGCTTATGCGGATGGATATGGCTGGCCACGCCCTGTCGGATGCCCCATTCGGCAAAGCGTTTCTGCACGTTGCGTGGCGAGATGCGGTTGCCGCGCGTCGAAAGAAACAGCGCATCATCCTGGCCGCCAAAGGTTTCACGCAGCGGCAGCCAGTGCTGGATCCAGGCGACCGCCGTGCGACCAATCGGTATCCGGCGCTCTTTGCTGCCCTTACCGACTACCCACACTTCGCCTGAATCGAGATCGACGTGGCGACAATCCATATTCACCAGTTCAGAGAGACGCAAACCGCCGCCATACATCACTTCCAGCATCGCCCGATCGCGCACCGCCAGCGGATCGCTAAGGTCGATCTCCAGCAGCTGGTTTACTTCATCAACATCAATGTTTTTAGGCAGATGGCGCGCTTTACGCGGCGTCATCACCCCTTTGGCCGGGTTGGCAGAAAGCAAACCCTGGCTCACCTGCCAGTCGAGAAAACTGCGCAGGGCGGAGAGCCGCAGCGCGAGGCTGCTGGCGGCCAGTCCGGCGCGACGGCTGCGCGCCGCCATGCTGCGCACCTGTGCCGGTTCCAGCTGTGCCCAGCTGCTGAGCTTCATCTCATCAGCAATCGCCACCAGCGCGGCAAGCTGGCGCGCATAGCTGCTCTGGGTTAACGGACTGAGCTGGCGCTCCACTTTCAGGTAGCGCAGAAATCCGTCGACGGCCTCCTGCAGCGCGCTGCTCATGCGCGTTCAACCCAGCGGGAGAGCAGATCAGGCATCATCTGCGACAGATGCTGCAACAGCAGTGTCCCCATGCCCGATTGATAGTGCTGGCTGTCACGACTGCTGAACACCAGCACGCCGAGATCGCCCTCCTCACCCATTAGCGACATGGCAACCGACCCGATCGCTTTGGCCTGCGGCAGCAGCAGCAGCAGTTCCGGCCCGTTAATGTTGCCAAGATAGTGATGCTGGTTACCGAAGCGCTGAATACGCAGCGGTTCAAACGCCTGACGCGAGAGGCTCAGCTGAAAGAAATCGGAGGGCGCGCCCAGCAGCCATTTATCACTGAACAGCCGCACATTGGCACCCGCCAGGCCCAGCTCACGCGCCCAGCGATGCAGACGGTTGAGCATATCCTGCAGCGAGTCAGCCGCGGCCAGATGGCTCTCCAGCGACAGCAGACGGTCAAACAGTTCGTGGTTAGCGCTGGCCTGCTCCATCAGCAGCGTGATCTCTTCTTCCAGCCGCTGAATATGGTTGCGTTGCCGTGCCATATGCCATTCGACCAGAGACACGCTGCCACGCACCGGATGCGGCACGGCCATCTGTTCAACTGCACGGGCATTGCGGATAAAGAAATCGGGATTCTGCCGCAGATAATCACTGACGGCCTGATCGTCCAGCAGAACCGAACTGTCAGCCTGCTCTTCGATATTTTTCATAGATGAATAAACCCATCGTAGACGTGTGTCGCAGGCCCGGTCATATAGAGCGGCTGACCGGCACCTTTCCAGGAAATATGCAGCGTCCCGCCAGGCAGATCGACACGCACTTTCGGTGCCAGAATGCCCTGCTGAATGCCGCATGCAACGGCAGCACAGGCGCCGCTGCCGCACGCCTGCGTTTCACCCGCTCCACGTTCGTAGACGCGCAGCCGGATATGTTCGGGATTAATGATCTCCATAAAACCGACATTGACGCGATCCGGAAAGCGCTCGTGGCTCTCCAGAATCGGACCCAGCAGTTCAACCTGCGCGGTTTTAACGCTTTCAACCTGGATGACGCAGTGGGGATTCCCCATCGACACTGCACCCAGCATCACCGTCTGTTCGGCCACGCGCAGCAGATAGAGATTCTCGGCTTTATTGGCGCGGAACGGCACCTGCTGAGGCTCAAAGTTGGGCTCACCCATGTTCACGCGCACGTGATCGTCAGGCGTCACGGTTAAGACCATGCGGCCATTCTGGGTACTGACGCGGATGTCGCTTTTGTTGGTCAACCCTTTCAGCTGAACAAAGCGGGCAAAACAGCGCGCACCATTGCCGCACTGGGCCACTTCACTGCCGTCAGCGTTGAAAATGCGATAGTGAAAATCGAGATCGGGATCGTAAGGCGGTTCAACAATCAGCAGCTGATCAAAACCGATCCCCAGATGACGATCGGCCAGCCGGCGGATCAATTCCGGCGAAAAGAAGACGTTTTGTGTCACTGCATCCACAACCATAAAATCGTTGCCGAGACCGTGCATTTTGGAGAACTGCATTTTTTGCTCCGCCGGATAAGCCATCAGATTAGTTCGCTTTTACGCCTGAATTGCCGGTCACCATCCCGCCGACATCGGCTTTAGAGGCATCCGCTTTCTGGCGTTCAGTTGGGGCTTGTTGTTTCTTCGGCTGGTCCTTCGGCGGGAAGTAGAGCGGTCCTTTCAGACCACAACCTGCAAGGCTGATTACTGCCAGTGTCATGGCCAACAGGCTTATTACTTTCTTCATTCTTTATGCTCTTTATGTCCTTTACCTGGATGCTTATCATCGCAGTTGAAGGTGGAAAAGCAACAGGAAATCCCCGCAAATAGCGTGAACCGGGTGACAGGCCAGGGAGATAGCGGCCACCTGCAGAGCGCAGGCAGCCCGTCAGCATCAATGCACCTGATAGCGCGGTTGATAGTCGCTGTTGTCGTTGTCAGGCTGCGTCGTACAGAGCTGCGTCAGTGTCTGGCTCCGGAATGGAATCACCTGGAATCGATCACCGGTGTTCACAATCTGGTAGAACTGCGGCAGGTTGAAGTTGATAAAGCTCGACCCATAGGTGAAGCGATCGTGTGAAGAGGAGTAGAAGCGGCTGACGTCGCGCACCAGCTCCTCTTTGCTGCCTTCACAGTGATGATAGACCTCAACCCGATTGGTCTCATCGAGGATATAGATGTTGAAGCCGCGCTCGTCCGTGGTGTTTTCAAAGAAGAACTGAATGATGCCTTCGCTGGCATAGCCGTTCACCACCGGTGGCAGCGGCGTCTGATTCGTTTCAACTTTGATGGACAACCCATGCAGCTTGTTGTTGGAGATCGCGCCATAAAATTCAACAGCGTTTTCCAGCTTCTGCACCGAGACACTCATGCGTTCAAAGAACAGTCCCCAGGTCTCGCCTGCCATGCGCAGCGCTTTGAATCGGCCCGGCTCCTGACGTGTGCTGGAGAGGCGCAGTTCAATGCATTCAGAGACCAGCTGCTGCACGCGCGTACGAATCAATCCGCGCAGATGCTGGCTGTAGCAGAACACTTCCACCGTATCCGGCGGTGCGGCATCCTGATGCATCTTGCCGAGGATGGTTTTCAGCCCTTCGATCATCGCCTGTTCACCGCTGAAGTGCAGCGTACGCACTTCATTCCAGGAGTTGCGATAGAGCAGGTCGATGCTGCCAATCAGGCACTGCTGCTGCTGACCAAAGCTAAAGACATCCAGCTTGCGGAAGTCGAAGTGCACCACCTGATTGCGGAAGGCCGCCGTCGGATCGTGCTCAAGGTTAACAATAATCGCGAGGTGCCGGATTTCGCACGGGCTGTAGAGCGCTTTTGGCGTCGGCGAAGGCAGACGCAGCGGGAAGTGGCTGGAAACATCGTTAACCAGCTCCTGCAGGCGCGCCAGGTCGCAAATCTCATTGCCTTTAATATGCAGCCGGGTTTTACGGGTCAGCAGACCATTGAACCACGCCCACGCCACCAGCTTGTTCAGGTAGCGGTTATATTCCAGCGGCTGATGGCTGATGATCGAATCCATGTCCGGTGCCTGGTTATAGAGATACCAGCCGGAACGATTGGCGCGGCCAGGCGGCACATGAATAAAAGTCAGATTCGGTTCAGAGAGATCGGGCGAAATCTGTGGATTCACCAGCGTCACTTTGCCCGGCAGCGCTTCAAACGCGGCATACAGTTTACGGGTCAACACACCGATATCCTGCGGACTGGCGCTGACGCTTAAGTTGTTGCGACGGGCAAAGCGGATCAGGTTGCGATAACTCTGCATCATCGCATCCAGTAATTCGTTATGGGCTTCGCGCACCCGCTCGATTTTCCAACCGGCACGGTTGTCCAGAATGGCGATTTTCTCTTCGTTCCAGCCCCACTCTTTCACCAGCTGCGATAAAATCTCACGACGCCAGCCGGTGCGTTGCTGATGATCTTCGGTGCTGAGCTTTTCACAAACTTTGAGATAGAAGCAGCGACGCACCAGATCAAGGCGCGGCTGATCGTCAACGCTGGTCAGATAGTGCGTGACGCGCTCCAGCATCATGCAGTAAGGATCAAGGCCGAAGCAGATGATTTCGCCGTCGTGCAGGCGCTGTTTGATATCCATCGCCAGCAGTTGTGTGTTCGGGTATTCCCAGCTGTAGGCTTCCAGCAGCAGCGTTTTCAGTACGGCTTTATAAGGCGAGTCGATACTTTTATAGAGCTGCCACAGGCTGGCACCGAAATACTCTTCCGCCGACAGGGTGCCGAGGCCGCCCAGGTCAAGCCACTCATTAGGCGTCAGCACGCCCTTGGCGTACAGCGACATCACGTAGTCATCGTAGTGATGCTCTTCTTCGCCCGGCACCATATTCCACAGGAGCCGTTTACCCGCCATACGAACCGCGGTACGGTAAAACTCATCCAGCAGTAAAATGTGCTGGGTTGAACCGCAATCTTCACCGCCCAGGCTGCCGCTTTCGTTGTGGCGGAAGCGGTTCTCATCAATCAGGAAGAAACTGACCTCCACGCCCATCGAGACGCACCACTTCTGCAACAGCGTGCATTTACGCTGCAGATTCAGGCGCTCTTCATTATCGAGCCAGGATTGATGGCAGACCCAGATATCGAGATCCGAGATGCTGTTCTGGCCGACGGAGGAGGTACTGCCCATAGAATAGATAGCAGTAATCGGCATTTCGCCTTTCGGCGCATCAGCATGGCGCAGATCGCTGTCGCCGGTGAGGTCAGCCAGCAGCTGGCGTTGATTTTCATCAGGCGTGAAGAAGCTGATGCCATGTGGAACGCTACCTTCAAGGTAACCCGGCATCTGAGGATGTTGATAATGTAATAAGGTTGGCAGCAGACTGTAGACGCGCTGAAAAGCGGGTCCCATGGCAGCCAGCGCACGATCAACGCGCAGCTGGTTAATTGCATCCAGTCTCTGTTTCAGTGTCTCAATATAGAGGTACAAGACGTTTCGCCTGATTGTCCCAGTGTTTAAGCACCCTGTTTCCACGCTCTGCCGCTTATTAAAGTAAAAAGTGGGCAGATAATTGCTGGAAACGTGATCAATCTATCACTCGGCAGATTGACCGTAAAGAAAGTTGCGCTACTTAACAGTTTAGCACGTTCTTACCAGCTTCCCGCCTTTTCGGCACTGGTTGCCACGCTATGGCTTGATAAACCGGGCCTGAAACCGCACACAGGCCGTTTTCAATCCGTTGAAACTGACAGTATTCACCCAGAGATGATAGGATATTCAGTGAACGATAAAAATGGTTAACAGCATGTTAGACAAAATTTTCAGAATTGCTACAAGACAAAGCCCGCTCGCATTATGGCAGGCACATTATGTACAGCAACGACTCATGAGTGCCCATCCGGGACTGCGCGTTGAGCTGGTGCCTATGGTCACCAAAGGTGACATTATCCTTGATACGCCGCTGGCAAAAGTCGGTGGCAAAGGGCTGTTTGTCAAAGAGCTTGAGCTGGCAATGCAGGATGGCCGTGCCGATATGGCAGTGCATTCTATGAAAGATGTGCCGGTCAGTTTCCCTGAAGGTCTGGGCCTGGTAACCATCTGCGAGCGCGACGATCCGCGTGATGCGTTCGTTTCTCATCATTATGATTCTATTGACGCGCTGCCACAGGGTGCGGTTGTAGGTACCTCCAGCCTGCGTCGTCAGTGCCAGATTAGCGCGCGCCGCCCGGATCTGGTCATCCGCTCGCTGCGTGGCAATGTGGGTACCCGTCTCGGCAAACTCGATGCCGGCGAGTATGACGCGATTATTCTTGCCGTCGCCGGGCTGAAACGCCTGGGACTGGAAGATCGCATTCGCCAGGCAATGCCTGCCGAAGTCTCCCTGCCCGCCGTGGGTCAGGGTGCGGTCGGCATTGAATGCCGCCTGGATGATAGCGTCCTGATTGACCTGTTACGGTCACTGAACCACGATGACACCGAAGTCTGTGTCAGAGCGGAACGCGCCATGAATACCCGCTTAGAGGGTGGCTGCCAGGTACCCATTGGCAGTTTCGCGGTGCTGGAAGGCGATGACCTCTGGCTGCGCGGTATGGTCGGTGCGCCCGATGGTCGCGTTATGGTCAGCGGTGAACGTCGTGGCCCCCGCGAGCAGGCTGAACAGATGGGCATCTCACTGGCCGATGAACTGCTGAACGGCGGCGCGCGTGAAATCCTGAAAGAGGTCTATCAGGGGCAGCCGCCGTCATGACCATCCTGGTGACGCGCCCGGAACCCGCAGCGTCAGAGCTGGTGTCACGCCTGCATGCCCTTGGCAAACAGGCGTGGAGCCTGCCGTTGATTGAATTTGCACCGGGCGCTGACCTCGATTCCCTGCCTCACAGACTCGCCGGACTTCGTGCCGGCGATCTCGTCTTTATTCTTTCTCAGCAGGTTATTCACTACGCACAGCATGCGATCAAAGCATGGCCCACTGAGCTGGACTATTATGCAATTGGTCGCAGCACCGCGCTGGCGTTTCACACCGTCAGCGGACAGCAGGTGACCTGGCCTCATGCGCATGAAACCAGTGAGGAATTGATCAGGATAAACACGCTTCAGCAGGTTGCCGGTAAACGTGCGCTGATTCTGCGTGGCGATCCTGGACGCGAATTGCTGGCGGAGACATTAACCCGGCGAGGTGCTGAGGTAACGTTTGCTGCCTGCTACCAGCGCTGCCAGAAGCATTATGACGGGCCGGTTGAAGGCCGCCGCTGGCGCGATCGCGGCGTCTCTGTACTGGTGGTGACCAGCGGTGAAATGTTACAACAGCTTTTTTCGCTATTCCCCGCGGTTGATCGCGAGGAATGGCTGCTCAACTGCCGACTGATAGTCGTCAGTGAACGTTTGGCTACCCTGGCCGCAGGATTGGGTTGGCAGGATATTCAGGTAGCCGATGGTGCCGATAACGATGCGCTGCTGCGCGCGTTACGCTGAACTTTAACAATGGGATGTGCCA